>Ga0070673_100001277_pt1 | contig 14646 bp, 10 predicted proteins | sample KBSM23metaG_FD_65342 | JGI IMG/M metagenome (GOLD analysis project Ga0070673, IMG submission 65342) | Miscanthus rhizosphere microbial communities from Kellogg Biological Station, Michigan, USA - KBS M2-3 metaG | ecosystem: Host-associated > Plants > Roots > Rhizosphere > Soil ... | reverse complement strand
TCGTGTGCGGCTTCCGCGGCCACGGCTTCATGATGGCGCCCGTCGTCGCGCGCCACTTCGCCCTCTTCCTGAGCGGCGGCCCGCGGCACGAGTTTCTGAACGCGTGGTCGCCCGCCCGCTTCACCGCCGGAGCCCCACCCCGCCGCGGCGGCGAGGAGATGTTCATAGGCTGAAGCGACGCCGCTACTGGACGGTGTAGATGCTGCCGGTGTCGACGGCGGCGCCGCCCTGGCGATTGGCGCCGCCCGGCAGGTAGACGCGGCCGTCGACGACGGCGGCGCCGAACCCGTGGCGCGGCATCATGAGGTTGGGCAGCGCCTGCCAGGAATCGGTGGCGGGATCGTAGGCGTCGACGTTCGGGAACACGCCCGCGGCGCTGTTCGCGTTCCCCTCGCCGCCGAACAGATAGAGCTTGTTACCGACCACGGCGGACGCGCAGCCGCCGCGCGGCGTGGGGATCGCCTTCTTCTGCACGAAGCCGGGGTTCGCCGGATCAAACTCCAGCGTGGTCGGCTCGAACCCTTCGATCCCGTCGGTGCGGCCCCCGGCGATGTAGATCTTTCCGTTGATCGCGCCGGCCGCGCAGTGTTCCTTCCGCACCGGCATGCTGGGAAGTTTTTGCCACGCGTCCATCGCGGGGTCGTAGACGGAGACGTCCGCGACCGTGTTGCCGGCGCCGCGTGCGCCACCGAACAGGTACAGCTTGTCGTTCATCACCGCGACGCAGCCGGCGGCGCGTTCGGTTCCGGCGGGCAGCGGGCTCACCGTGTCCCAGCGGTTGCGGTCCGCATCGTATGCGTACACGGCGCCCTGTGGCGAGGCGGTCCCGTTGCCCTGGTAGTAGCCCGCGACGAACAGGCGATCGCGCGCCACGCCGATGTTGGGGTGCTGCAGGGCGACGGCGACCGGCGCGACGTCGCGCCACAGCTTCGTGGCCGGGTCATACATGTCGACGCTGGTCGACGGGTTCATCGCGTAGCCGGCGATGACGTAGACCTGGCCGCGCAGCGCGCCCACGCCGTGCTCCTGACGGACGCGCAGCAGGAGCGGCATCGCCTCCTCGTGCGGTCCCGCGGATCCGGCGGCGCCCGTCGTGCCGGCCGCGCCACCGCCACGACCGCCGGTTCCCGTCGTGCCGCCGCGTCCGCCGGTTCCTGTCGTACCACCGGTGCCAGTCGTGCCTGCGCCGCCCGTCGTACCGCCGGTGCCCGTTCCCGCGCCACCCGCGGTCGCACCGGCGACGCCGGTCGTCCCCGCGACGCCCGTCGTCCCTGCGACGCCTGTCGTGCCTGCGACGCCTGTCGTGCCGGCGACACCGGTCGTGCCCGCGACACCGGTCGTCCCGGCCGCGCCACCGCCGGTCGCGCCGCTGCCCGTGCCATCGCCCTTGCCGCCGCTCGAGCACGCGGCGATCCCCAGCGCGCACAGCAATCCGACGAGACCGACGCGTGGGCTCATGGCGACGGCGCGATGATGGCCCCAAAATTCCGGCGAGGCGAGGCGCAAAGTCGAACCTCGAATCGTTCGCGAATCGACGTCGATTTCGTGAGCCGATCTTCGAAAGTTCATTCCGGCTCACGACGCGTTTTACGAAGATTTCGTGAGCTGATCTTCGATCGCGCGCGCCGCGGAAAAATCCGGCGCGCGGCTGAAAACGGGGCTTAGCATCGCGCGCAATGAGACCGCTCTCGAACGTCGCGGTGGTGGTCGCAGCGCTCGCGCTCGGCGCCGGTTGCTTGCCCGCCTCCGATCCTTCCACCGCCGCGGGCAGCGCCGGCTCGAGCGGCGCGGGAACGAGCGGCGCGGGAACGAGCGGGAGCGCGGGCACCACGGGTGTCGCCGGCACGACGGGCACCGCGGGCACGACCGGTGTCGCCGGCACGACGGGTGTCGCCGGTATGACGGGCGTGGCCGGTACCACAGGCACCGCCGGAAGCAGCGGCGGTCGCGGCGGCAGCGGTGGCGGCGCGGGCGCATCCGGCGGCCGCGGCGGGAGCGCGATGGCCGGCACCAGCGGCAACAGCGGGACGACCGGCAGCGGCGGCAGCGGCACCGGCACGCTCGCGATCACCGGCCTCACCGTCGAGGCAAACCCGAACATGACGATCTCCTGCTTCGTCTCGTGGACGACCGCGACGGCGGCCAGCTCCGAGGTCGACTTCGGCGAAGGGAGCTACCAGTTCCGCATCCGCGACGCCGCGATGGTCACCGCCCACCGCGTGCTGGTGATCGGCATGCACGCCGAGAAGACCTACAAGATCAAGGCGGTCTCCTCGAACGCGCAGGGCATGGGCAGCGCCGAGGGCAGCTTCACCACCGGCAAGCTGCCGGCCAGCGTCGTTCTCCCCATGCTGTCGGTCAGCGACTTCGCGAACAGCCAGGTCGGGTGGACGCTGACCAACCTCATGCCCGCCCGCAGCGGGCCCGCGAACGCCGTCATGTACGACCAGAACGGCGTGCCGGTCTGGTACTACATCCACGGCACCGCCGCGGACTCGCGCGGCGACGTGTCGACCGATTTCATCGGCGGGAGCGTGATCGTCGGACCGACCAGCGGCGAACCGGCGCGCGACGTCGACTTGTCCGGGAAGGTCATCTGGACGGGCCCCGCCCAGAACAACGCGCGCCTGATGACCCACTTCGTCGGCAAGACCGCCGCGGGCAACTACCTGCTGAACATCGAGCTCGACAAGACGATCACGAACGGCAGCACCAAGATCGACGACCAGCTGCTGGAGGAGATCACGCCCAGCAACAGCGTTGTCTGGATGTGGAAGCTGTTCGATCACATCCCGCCCTCAGGCACGCGCGAAGAACTTTGCCACGGCAACTCGCTGACCATCGACGACGCCGCGGGCGTCTTCTATTACAACTGCCGGTTCGTCGGCATGTTCAAGGTCGACCGCGCCACGGGCAACGTCCTGTGGCGGATGGGCGGCAGCTACGACACGACCAGCCTGGGCGCGGGCGATTTCACCTACGACCCGACGGCGAGCCGGTTCAGCGACGCCCACGATCCCGAGATTCACAGCGACGGCACGATCCTCTTCTTCGACAACGGCGGTTACTCCGGCTCGTTCAGCGGCGGCGGCGCGAACTACCATTCGCGCGTGCTCGAGTACCAGATCGACGAAACCAAGAAGACGGCGAAGGTCGTGTGGGAATTCCCGGGCACGTTCGCCGTCGACGCCTGGTACAAGAACACCTGGTACTCGCCCTACTGGGGCGACGCCGATCGCCTCGCCAACGGCAACATCCTGATCACGGCGCCGACCAAATCGGCCAGCGCGTCGACGCGCATCTTCGAGGTCACGCGCGCGGGCAAGGTGGTCTGGGAGATCATCCTCCCCGTCAACAACGGTTCGTTCCGCGCGCAGCGGCTGTCGCCGCCACCGCTCGTCGAACCCTTGCCCTAGTGCGCCCGCGATCCCGCGCTTCGCGCGGGGGCGGCTAGTTCTTCGGCTTCTTGACCAGGTGCGAGTAAATCAGCGGGCCGAGGCTATCGGTCATCATCTGCTGGACGATCTGCTCGAGCTGCTCGCGCTGGTCGGGCGTGTCGTAGACGAACTTGATCCCCATCCCGGCCTCGTGCCCGGCCGGGACTTGCGGCGGCAGCGGCGCGCCGTCCTTGACCACCCAGCGCACCTCGCCCCGTAACGCCAGCGGCGCCGACTGCGACGGCAGCATCAGCTTGAACAGGAAGATGGTGCCGACGTCCAGCGGTTTCTCGGTCTTGATGAAGGTGCCACCCTTCGAGATGTTCTTCGTGTAATCGTAGAAGAACGTGTTCAGCCGCTTGTACTCGACCTTGAGCTCGATCGGAGCGCGTGCTTCTCGGCGTCGGTCGTCTTCTTCGGCCATGTGCGCCCGGAACAGGCGGGCCGGCTCATGTTAGGGCCCGTCCGTCGAACCGTCAACGAACTGCGCGGAAGACTTCTCCGCCTGCGGTCGCTGGTCGGCCTGCGCGCGCTGGTCTGGGCGGGCTTGCTGGCGACGTTGGCGGCCATCCTCGCCTTCATCCCGCTGTTCGACGTGCTGGGGTACGACTTCTCGTTCGCGCTGGGGCTGGCGGCGGCGCTGGCCGCCGTCGACGTGGGGCACGGCCTGGTCGCGGTCCGCGGGCGCCCGCCCGACGCCGCGGCCCTGCTGCGGCTGGTGGCGACCGCGATCGGTGTCGCCGCGGCCCTGCTGATCCTGCCGCTGCTGATCGCCGTCGCCAATGCGTTGCGTGTCCGCAACTGCAGCTTCGCGGCGGGGTTCGGCTTCTTCGTGTTGCTGCCGCTCGCCACGGTCGTGTACGCGGCGCCCGCGGGCGTGCTCGCCGGCGTGGCGGTCGCCCGCCCGCGCCGGGGGCGGCTGCTCGCCGTCGCGATCCCGGTGGCGTCGCTGGTCTGGGCGCTGCTTCGTCTCTATCGGGATCCGCCCGTGTTCGCGTTCGATCCGTTCGGCGGCTATTTCCCCGGGCCGATCTACGATGAGGCGCTGCGGCCGCCGCTGACGTTGCTGGTGTTCCGGATCGTCAACCTGGTGTGGATCGCGGCCGCCGTGGCGATCGCGATAGCGGCCGTGGGGCGTGGCTGGAACCCGCGCCGCTGGCGCGTCGGCGTGGGCGCCGCCGCCGTGCCGCTGCTGGCGGCGTCGATCGTCCTGTACGCGATGGGTGGGAGGTTCCAGTTCCGCGTCACGCGCGGGGATCTCCGGCGGGTCCTCGACCGGACGCTGACGACCGACCATTTCGTCCTCCACTACGCGCCGGGAACGAAGACGCGCGCCGACGTGGCGCTGACCGCCGAGGATCTGGAGTTCCGCTATCACCAGCTTCATCAGACGCTGGGCGTGGAGCCGCGGCTTCCCATCACCGTCTGGGAGTTTCCGAGCGCGGACGTGAAGAAGGCGCTGGTGGGCGCCGGCGGGACGCTTTACGCGCGCCCGTGGACGCGCGAGATCTTCATCCAGACCAACCGCTTCCCGGCACGCGCCCTGCGCCACGAGATGGCGCACGTCTTCGCGGGAACGTTCGGCGACCCGTTCTTCGGGCTGTCGCTGGCGTGGCGCTGGCACGGCCCGCTGCCGGTGCCCACTCTGGCGGGCGGGCTGATCGAAGGCGTGGCCGAGGCGGCCAGCCAGGGCTCCGACCCCGACGAGGACGCGACCATCCACGAGCAGGCGCGGGCGATGATCGAGGCGGGCCTGGCGCCGCCGCTGTCCGCGGTCGTCGGCGCGGGCTTCTCGACGCTGGCGGGGCGGCGCGCTTACACGATCGCCGGATCGTTCTCGTCCTTCCTGCTGGCCACCCGCGGGGCCGAACGGCTGCGCGCGCTGTACAAATCGGGCGGCAACTTCGCCGACGTCTACCGCGTGCCGCTGGCCGACCTCGAGCGCGAGTGGCGCCAGTTTCTGGACCAGCAGCCGCTGACCACGCGCGAGCGGGCCCACGCGAGCGAGGAGTTTCGCCGGCCGGCGATCTTCAAGCGCGTCTGCGCGCGCGAGCTGGCGGCGCGGATGGTCGAGGCGCGCGGGATCGAGCGCGAGGACCCGGCGCGCGCCGTCGCGCTGCTGGAGGCGACCTGCCACGACGACCCCTCCGAGCCGAGCTACCGGCTGGCGCTGGCGGAGGCGCTGGCGCTGGCGGGCCAGCGGGAGCGCGCGCTGGTGATGCTGTCGCGGCTGGCGGTCGACGGCGGCATCACGGTGCCGCTGCGCGCGCAGGCGGTCGCGCTGGCCGCCGAGATCAACTTCATCGCCCGCGACTATGTGCGGGCCGAGAACGAGGGAAAGCGCGCTGCCGAGCTGGCGTCGTCGGAGGCGGAGCGGCGCCAGGCGCTGGCGCGGCTGCGGGCGCTCGCCACGCCGGTGGCGCGCGAGACGCTGGGGCGCGCGCTGTTCGGCGACGACGTCGGCGCGGCGGGCGCCGATCCGGTGCTGACGTTTTACCTGATCACGGAGTACGCGCGTCTCGTCTCCACCGACGCGCTGGGGCCCTATCTGGTCGGCCGTCAGCTGCTGGCGCGCGATCCGGCGCGCGCCCTGCCCCACCTGGCGCGCGCCTGCGACGAGGCCGAGCCGAAGCTGCCGCCCGAATTCGTGCGCGAGTGCCGGCGCATGATCGTCGACGCCTGCTATCGCATCGGCGACTTTCCGCGCGCGCGCACCGCGCTGGAACGGGCCCTCGCGGATGCGAACGGCGAAGCAGATCGCCTGCGCGCGATGGACATGCGCGAACGCGTCGACTGGGCCGCCGCGCGGCGCAGCGGTCCAGTGTCGAGCGACACGCCCTAGTCGCTCCGCTGTCGCGTGGTTGCAGTCACTGGACGCGGGCGGCGTGCATGAGACAATGGCCCCGATGACGACCCTGCGACGTGCCGCCCTCCTCGGGTGCGTGAGTCTGCTGGCGGCGTCGGTGGCGCGCGCGCAGGCTCCGGCCTCGCCCACGAGCCCACCGCCGGCCGCCGCGCCGCCGGCCGCCGCGCCGCCCGCGGCACCACCGTCCACCGCCGCGCCGCCCGCCGCCGAGCCGTCCGCGCCGGTTTCGCCGCTGTCTCCGACGATGGCGCCGGAGGGTACGGCCGCGCCGCCGCTCGTGCTCACGCAGCGGACCGAGCAGACGCAGGTGCCGCGGTCCGAACCGTTCTACGACACGCTCTGGTTCTGGGGCGCGGTCAGCGTCGTGGTCGCGACGGTCGTCGTGATCCTGGTCTGGAATCTTTCATCCAACGGCAACCCGCCGCCCGACACCACCTTCGGGAACATGCATGCGTTCTGAGCGCATCGTGGCGGCGGTGCTCGCGGTGACCGGGCTGGCGCTGGGCGCCGGCTGCTCGCAGCCCGAGTCGTACATCGTGCTGTCCTTGAAATCGGCGACGCCGATCGACAACGTCGCAGACATCGTGGTCAAGGTCTCGACCGCCGTACCGGCCAGCGACGGCGGAGTCGACGCCGGGATCCCGGCGTCGGCGCGCACGCTGACCTACGACGCACACGGCGCGTCCATCAACCAGACCGACGAGAAGACCCTGTCGGTCGGCTTCTCGCACGGCGAGACCGGCAGCATCCTGTTCGTCGTCGACGCCCGGAACAGCCTGGGGTGCTCGATCGGACACGGCATGGCGACGCAGGAGATCAAGAAGGGCGGCGTCGCCCAGGTGACCGTCTCGCTGACACCGGGCCTGAATTGCACCGACGTCGACGGCGGCGCGCCGGAGGTCCCCGAGGGCAGCACGTTGCCCGGCTGCGATCCGGTGAACCCGCAGAATCCCGCCGCCACCAGCGCCGACGGCGGCGCCGACGGAGCCGCCGACGGTGGCGTGCTCGCCTGCACCGCCACGCAGACCTGCCAGGTCGACTGCGTGCCGCCCAACAACGCTCCGCCGCGCAACGAGTGCGTCCCCGGCGGCACGGGCGCGCCGGGCGCGACCTGCACGACCAACGCGGATTGCACGCCGGGCACACAGTGCTTCAACTACGCCGGCACCGGCTGCAACGTGCGGGTGTGCCTCCGCTTCTGCAACGGCAACGCCGATTGCGCCGCGTTCGGCGCGGGCGGCGGCGGCCCCGGCAGCTTCTGCGAAGGACCGGTCCAGTGTCCGACCTTCCTGACCGCGTACCACACGTGCACGTTCAACTGCGATCCGCGCGCCATGGCCGCGGGCACCGGCGGCGGCTGCCCGACCGGCCTCGTCTGCCTGATGCCGGCGGCGATGGACCAGGTGGACTGCGCCTGTCGCGAACCGACGCGCACCAAGACCGAGGGCCAGGCCTGCACGCAGGCGGCCGACTGCGCCCCCGGCCTGATCTGCAACCAGATGTCCGGCACGAAGACCTGCCGTCCCATCTGCCGCTGCGACGCGAACGCCTCGGGCACCTGTACCGCGACGACCAACGACTGCCCGACGGCCGGCACCGCCTGCCACGCCGTCACCAACAACACGACGTACGGTATCTGTCTCTAGGCACTCGGCGCCGCGGGCGCGAGCCTGGTGCGATTCACGCCGGCGCTCACCGCCCCAGCCGCGCGCGCAGCCCCGTGAACAGCGCCGTGGCCGCGTCGATCTCCTCCTTGCGGATCGAGACGCTTTCGACGTTGACGCCCACGGGGATCTGCCGCTCGTGCGCGAACGCCAGCACGTCATCGGCCACGGCCTCGGCCAGGCGCACGGATGTCTCCAGGGTATCGCGCGCGTCCAGGAGCTCGTTCTCCAGCCAGCGCGGCACGGCGATGCCCAGCCACTTCAGCAGGGCCAGCGTGCGCGGCGAGCCGCAGGGCGAGAACGTCAGCACGACGGGCAGCGGGTGGGCGCCGCGGGCCCGCGCCGCGCGCGCGTAGTCGGACAGCAGCGACTTGCTGGAGCCAGCGTCGTAGACGGCCTGCGTGATGAAGAAGCGGCAGCCCGCGGCGGCCTTGGCCAGCATGCGCTGGTGCTCATCGCCGCGGCGCGCGTGGCGCTCGGCGATTGCGATGGCGCCCAGCACAAGGCCAGGCGCATGCCGGCGCACGAGGCTGTACGCGTCGTCCAGGGTCACGCCAGCGGGCAGGCCCACGCGGCTGGTGGGCGCGCCGACCAGCACGCAGAAGCGCGCCTCGCCGGCCGTCGCCGTCTCGGCGCACCACCGCTCGAAACCCGAGCGATCGGCGCCCGCGACGGTGCGGTAGACGATCTTGGGCAGCGCCAGGTCGCCCATCAGCTGGTGCGCGTACGTGTCGGGCGGCAGCGTGGGCAGGAAGGGGAAGGGCCGCGGGTCGGGCTGCCGCGACGACTCGTCCTGCAGGTCGTAGACGACCAGCGCGTCCGGCGCGAGGGCGCGCACGCGCTCCTTCTGCGCGGCGACGATGGCCTGGATGCGCTCGGCCGGCGTGCTCTGCTTGGGCGGCGCCAGGCCGTAGAAGCACAGGTCGGGGCGCGGGGAGCCCAGGCGATCGAGGAGCGCGCTCATGGCGCGAACGTTAACCCACTCCTCGCCCCCGCTACGGCTTGCTGGTGAACGTCGTCTCGCGAACCTGACTCGCGGCCACGCGACCGCCCTCGGTGAACGCGGGGTCCACCTGGCCCATCTGGCCGCGGCCGAGCGAGAGCGTGACCGTGCAGCTGTCGCCGGCATGCTCGGCGTGGAACCGGTCGTGCGAGACGGTCGCGGCGCCGTCGTCCGGGATCGATTCGCCGATGAAGTCGATGCACGACCCGTACACGCTCTCGTCGAGGTCGACCGTGCCCGGCGGCGCCCAGGTGAAGGTCAGGTCGTCGGTCGCGCGCGACAGCTCGCGCGTCGGCAGCGTCACCGCGAACGGCTCCGGAAGGTTGACGGTGGTGTTCGGCGCGGTGGTGTCCTCTGGCCCGCGCAGGAACGCGATCACGACCGGGCCGCCTGCGTCGGTCGAGAACGTCGCCGCGTAGCCCACGCTGCCGGACGAATCCAGGTCCTTGGTCGTGCCGCCCATGGTCGCCTGCAGGTGATCGGGCCCGACGAGATCGAGGAACGTATTCGAGGCCGGTCCTCCGACCTTCAGCCTCACCTGGACGCGCGTCGTGCCCGTTCCGGTCGCGGTCACATCGACCTCGGGATAAACGCCCGACGTCCTGATGTCGGTCGATTCGACCTCCTGCTTGCAGCCGGCCGCGAGCGCGATCGAAAGAAGAATGAAGCTAAAAGCGTTTGTTCGCATGACTCGATTTTAAAGCAATGCGAAGACCACGCGTAGACGCAGATCGATCGCGCCGGCAGGTGGTGAACTTTCGACAGTGACGACAGTTACGTGTCAGGGTTCCCGACTAATTCGTCTTGCCGCGGAGGGTCGTGGCGGCTGCACGCGCCGCGGCGATGACGGTCGCTTCCTTCTCCTTGCGGGCGGCCTCGTCGATCCGCCGGGCCAGGCGCGCGTCGCCCAGCTTCGCCAGCGCCCGCGCCGCCGAGATGCGCACCGGCACGTACTCGTCGCCGCGCAGGCGTTCCAGCAGCGCGTCGGCCGCGGCGGGATCGCCGATGTCGCCCAGCGCGTCGACCATCTCGCGCCGGTTCTGCACCTCGGGCAGGTGCTTGATCAGCACCGGCACCGCGCGCCGATCGCGCAGCTTGCCCAGGTGGACGATGATGGCGCGGCAGAGCAGCACGTCGTCGCAATGATCCAACGCGTCGCCCAGAACGGGAACGCCGCCGCCATCGCCGATCGCCGCCAGCGCCAGCGCCGCCCGCACGCGCAGGTTCGGCTCCGTGCCGGCGGCGGCGACGATCGCCTGCACGCGCGGGCGCGCGGCCGCGTCGCCCAGGCGCGCGGCGCCGACTGCGGCCCAGTCGGCGATCTCGCGATCCGGATCGCCGGCCGCGCGCGCCAGCGCCGCCGCCGTCTCGGGCCGGGGCGACAGCGCCACCAGCAACTGCGCGGCCTCGCGGCGCTGCGCGGGCGGCGCGTCTGACGTCATGATCGCGGCCAGCTCCGGCCCCGCCAGCGCATCGCCCAGGCGGCCGCGCTCGATCGCCCGCGGCAACGGCGCGCCCTCCGAATCGGCCGCGCCCTTCGCCAGCAGCGGCTCGAAGCGCACGTGGCCGTCCAGCCAGTCGTCCAGGATCGCGCGCAACGCCGCCGCGCGCTCGGGACGCGCCTCGGCCAGGTTGCGCTGCTCGCGCTGATCGGCCGCCAGGTCGTAGTACGCGCAGGTTCCCCAGTGCAGATCGCACAGCAGCTTGTCGGTCCCCACGACGACCATGCGCTTGTCCTCGACCTCGGCGAACGCGGGCGGCAAGCGCGCCGGCGGCGCGGACGGCACGGCCAGCCAGGGCCCCAGGTCGGTGCCGCGCATCCGCACCGGCACCGGGATGTCGAGCAGGTTCAGCAGCGTCGGCGAGATGTCCAGCAACTGGACCGGGCTGTCGACGACGTGCGACGGGATGCCCGGAATCGAGACGATCAGCGGGACGCGCAATTGCTCGTCGTAAAGCGTGGTGCCGTGATAGCGGCCGCCGTGCTCGTCGAACTCCTCGCCGTGGTCCGCCGCCAGGACGATCACGGTGCCGGGACGCCGCTTGCGCACCGCCGCGATCAACCGGCCGACCGCCGCGTCCGTGTACGCGATCTCGCTGTCGTAGCGGTCGACGTCGCTGCCGCCGAACGCAAAGCCGTCGTGGCGATCGTACGGTTCGTGCGGCTCGAAGAAATGGATCCACACGAACGAGCGCGGCGGCTGGACCTGGTCGAAGTACGCCAGCACCTGGTCGACGCGCTTGTTCGCGTCGATGTATTCGAACTTCACGTATTCGAAGTCGAAGTTCGTCTGCTCGTAGTCCTTCAGCTTCTTCGAGTCGACGAAGAATACCGCCGGCGGATAGAACGCGGCCGTCCGCCAGCCGAACATGCGCAGCAGCGCCGGCAGCGGCTCGTGACGCTCGCCGGGGGCCAGCCGCGCCAGCGTCGGGAAGTACTTGCCCGTCAGCATCGACGCCACCGAGAACGACGTGTGCGGCGCCTGCGCGTACGCGTGCGTGAACCGCGTGGCGCCCGCCGCCAGCGCGTCGATGTTCGGCGTGGTCGCCCGGCGGTAGCCGAACGCGCCCACGTGATCCACCCGCAGCGCGTCCACGGTGATCAGGAGGACGTCGGCGTCGTGGCGGCGCGGGCCGGCGGGCAGCGGCGGCAACGGCGCCTCCGCGGCGCGGCGTTCGGTGGCCACCGTGGGGCGCGCTTGCACGGACAGCGGGACGGCGCGCAGGACCAGCGCCGCCAGCGCGGTGCGCTCGTGCGCCACGTAGCGCATCACCTGGCTGGTGCGCACCTGGACGAGCGCGAACACGCAGCCCGCCGCGGCGGCGATCGCGGCGACGATCAGCGGCCGGCGGGCGTCGCGCACCCGCAGGCGCGCCGCGAGCACGAACGCGGTCAGCGTCGCGACCGACAGCGTGAGGTGGAACCAGCCGTAAAGGCGTGGCAGCACGAAGCGGTTCGCGGCCGCGGCGCCGATTCCGGCGAGGGCCAGCGCCGCGGCGAGCGCGCGCGGCGCGCGCCGCCCGAGACGCGCGTAGGCGCCCGCCTTCAACCACGCGACGGCCAGGCCGACGGCGACGACGCCGGCCGAGATCGCCCCGTGCGCGGGAATGCGCGCCGCGCGCGGGCCGGAGAACAACGCGAAGGCGTCGTAGACGACGAGCGGCGCGAAGGCGAGCGTCCACGCCGCGCCCGCCCAGCGCGCGGGATGCCGCATCCGCCGCACCAGCGCGTCCGCGGCCGCGATCGTCAGCCCGGCCAGGCCCCCGGCCGCCGCCAGCAACCCCGCCGACAAGGCGATCAGCCGCAACGCCTTGCCGACCGACATGCCGCCGATGCCGCCGGCGATCGCGACGCCGGCGTCCACCAGCCCGGCGACCGCGCCACCGACGATTCCGGCCAGGATCCAGACGGCCGTCACCCGGCGTCTCCCGTGAACATCGTGCCGGCGCGGTCGGCCGCGGCGCGCGCCAGCAGCGCGTGCTCCGGCGCGGCCAGCGGCGGATCGACGGCCAGCACGGCCACCGCCTCGCGCCGCGCGATCTCGAGCAGCTCGGCCAGCTCCTCGATGCGCGCCAGCTCCAGCGGCGGCGCGCCCGCCTGCCGCGTTCCGAACAGATCGCCCGCGCCGCGCTGTTGGAGATCGGCCTCCGCCAGCGAGAACCCGTCGTCGTTGGCGGCGATCAGCGCCAGCCGCTGCCGCGCCTCTCCGGTCAGCGCGGCCTCGGACGCGCACAGCAAGCAGATCCCCGGCCAGCGGCCCCGCCCCACCCGGCCGCGCAGCTGGTGCAGCTGCGCCACGCCGAAGCGATCGGCGTCCTCGACGATCATGACGGTGGCGTTGGGCACGTCGATGCCCAGCTCGACGACCGTGGTCGCCACCAGCACGTCCAGCTCGCCCGCCGCGAACGCGCGCAGCGTCTGCTCCTTGGCGTCCGAAGTCAGCGCGCCGTGCAACAGCCCGACGCGCGCGGGGCGGAGCTCGCGCAGCAGCCGCGCGTGCTGCGCCACCGCGGTGACCGCATCACCGCGCCGGGCGACCTCGCGCACCGGGCAGACCACGAACGCTTGCCGTCCCTCCCCGATCGCGTCGCGCAGCCGCCCGTAGGCGGCCCGCCGTTCGCCGGCGCCCGCGCACACCACAGCCGTCGCCGGCGGCCGCTGCATCGGACGCTCGGTCAGGAACGACGCGTCCAGATCGCCGTGCAGCGCCAGCGCCAGGCTGCGCGGGATGGGCGTCGCCGACATCGACAGCAGGTGCGGCACGCCGGCGCTGGCACCGCGGGTGAGACCCGCGCGCACGCTGACGCCGAAGCGGTGCTGCTCGTCGACGATCGCGAGCCCGAGGCGCGGCAGCCGGCCCGCCGCGTCCAGCAACGCCTGCGTTCCGACCAGCAGCGCGATCTGCCCGGCCGCCGCCCGTTCGAGCAGCGCCGCGCGCGCCGTTCCCGTCGTGCTTCCCGTCAGCGAAGCGATCGACAGCCCCAGGCGCTCCGCCACCGGCCGCAGCGCGCGCGCTTGCTGATCGGCCAGCACCTCGGTCGGCACCATCATCAGCGTCTGCCCACCGGCGCCGGCAACCAGCGCCGCCGCGCCCAGCGCCACCGCCGTCTTGCCGCTGCCGACGTCGCCCACCAGCAGGCGCTGCATCGGCGTCGCGCCGCCCAGATCGGCGGCGATCTCGTCCAGCGCGCGCCGCTGCGATCCGGTCAGCGCGAACCCGAACGCCGTCTCCAGCCGGTCGAGCGCGCGGTCAGCCCCGGCCGCCTTCACCGTCAGCGCCGCCCCGCCCGCGCCCGCCCGCCGCCGCAGGAACGCGACCTGCGTGACGAACAGCGTCTCCAGCGCCAGCCGCCGCCGCGCCTGATCGAGGACGCCACCCGCGACGTCCTCCGCCTCGCGCGGGGCGTGCAGCCGCCGGAACGAATCGGCCAGCGTCGGCAGATCCAGCCGCGCGCGGGCCGCCGCGGGCAACAGCTCGCCGGTGCCGGGCGCCAGCGCCGCCAGCGCCGACGCGCGCACCGTCTCCAGCGTGCGGCCCTTCACGCCCTCGAACACGCCGTAGCGCGGGCGCAACCCCAGCCCCGGCTCCGCCGACGCCGACACCGACGCGGCGAGCGCGGCGGTGACGTTGCTCGGGTGCACCATCTCGCGCGTCCCGTCGCTGGCGGTGCGGACCGGCCCCGCCAGCGCGACCGCCTCGCCCTTCACGAACGCCTTGGCCATCGACGCGTGCGCGCGGAACCAGCGCGCGCGCACCGTCACCCCGCCCTCCTCGACGATGACGTCGAGCAGCCGCCGCGGAAAAATGTGCACCCGCCGCACCGTCCCCCGCACCAGCACGACGCTGCCGTCCGCCACGCCTGCCAGCGCGTCGACCGCCGTCACGCGCCGCAGATCATCGTATCCGCGCGGCAGCCGCATCAGCAGATCGCGGCCTGTCGCGATGCCGCGCTCGGCCAGCCGCGCGGCCGTGACAGGGCCGGCCCCTCGAAACGACGCGATCGGCGCGTCTATACTGGGCGGACCCGCGTCGCCCTCAACGCTTGTACGTGAATCGCAGCTCGTAGTCACAGAGGTGGAACACGTCGCCTTCGTCGATGCGCTTGTTGTCGATGCGCATGCCCTTGTAGTCGATGCCGTTGGTCGAACCGAGGTCCTTGATGAAGTAGGTCCCG
>Ga0070673_100001271_pt1 | contig 14663 bp, 13 predicted proteins | sample KBSM23metaG_FD_65342 | JGI IMG/M metagenome (GOLD analysis project Ga0070673, IMG submission 65342) | Miscanthus rhizosphere microbial communities from Kellogg Biological Station, Michigan, USA - KBS M2-3 metaG | ecosystem: Host-associated > Plants > Roots > Rhizosphere > Soil ... | reverse complement strand
GGCTCGCCGCGCGCGAGCCCTCCGGCTTCAGCGCGCGCACATCCGAGAAGCGGGCGGCCATGCGTTTGCGAAGGCCGTCCACGTCGGGGCCCTGGAAGATCTTTCCCACGAAGGCGCCGCCGGGCGCGAGCAGGCGTTCGGCGCGCGTCAGCGCCTCGCCGAACAGCGACGCCGAGCGGGCCTGATCGGTCGCGCGCGTGCCGGTGGTGTTGGGCGCCATGTCCGACAGCACGACGTCGAACGCGGCCAGCGGTCCCAGCAGGTCGGCGTCGGGCGTCGTGAAGATGTCGCCCTGGAGCACGCGCGCGCCCGCGATCGGCTTGGGCAGCGCGTCGCGGTCGATGCCGACCACCGCGCCGTGCGGCCCCACGACCGTCAGCGCGTACTGCAGCCACGAGCCGGGCCGGCAGCCGAGGTCCAGCACGCGGTCGCCGGCGCGCAGCAGCCGCAGGCGGCGATCGATCTCCTCCAGCTTGTAGACGGCGCGCGCCGCGAAACCGGCATCGCGCGCCTTCTTGAAGAACGCGTCGTGCCGGCCCCGACGATCGCGAAGGTTCGCCAGCGGTTACTTCTTGGCGGGCTTGGCCGCGGCCCCGCCGCCCGCGCCGCCACCCTTCTTGGAGGCCTTCATCGGGTTCTTCGACTCGACCTCTTTGATCGCGCGCGGGACGATGTACTTCTTCACGTCCTTCACGCTGCCCTTGATCAGCACGAGACCGTTGGCGGGGCCGGGAACGGCGCCCTTCACCAGCACCAGGTCCTTGTCCTCGAACACCTTCACGACCACCAGGTCGGACGAGGTGCACTTGACGTTGCCCATCAGGCCCGACATGCGCTTGCCCTTGTGGACGCGCCCGGGCGTCAGGCGGCAGCCGATCGAGCCGCCGTGGCGGAAGAACTCGTGCGTGCCGTGGGTGTCCGAATCGCCCGCCATGCGGTGGCGCTTCATGACGCCCTGGTAGCCCTTGCCCTTGGTCGTCCCGACCACGTCGACGACGTCGCCGACCTTGAACACCTCGGCCGCGCGCACCACCTTGCCGACCTCGTACTTCTCGACGTCCTTCGGGTCCAGGCGCAGCTCGCGCAGGTGGCGCAGCGGCTTCTCGATGCCGTTCTTGGTGAAGTAACCGCCGCGGGGGCGGCTCAGCTGGCGGACCGTCTCGTCCTCGAAGCCGAGCTGGAGCGCCGAATAGCCATGCTTGTCCGGCGTCCGCTTGCCGACGACGACACACGGACCGACGGTGACGGCGGTGACGCCGAGGGCCGTTCCATCGTCGTGGAACACCTGGGTCATCCCGATCTTGCGGCCCAAAAGGCCCATCTTTAAAGACATCGCGCGCTAACCTCCGAAGCGGGGCTTTATAGTTCGCCCGTCGATGGGTGTCAAACCCTGGATCTGAGACACCAAAATCGTTGACGGGGCGGGGCGGCGGGCGCGAATTTGGGGGCGGTGAATCAGCCCGCCCCCGCCCCCGGCGGCAGCGCCAAACCCGGCCGCATCGATGCGGTCGACTGGCTGCGCGGCCTCGCGGTCGTGCTGATGATCGAGACCCACCTCTACGGCTACTGGACCAGCCCCGCCGCCCGGGCGACCACGCTGTTCCAGGAGACGCGCTGGCCGGGCGGCTTGCCGTTCCGGATGTTCCTGCTGCTGGCGGGCGTGTCGATGGCGATCAAGTTCGAGGGGCAGGTGGCGCGCGGCGTCGAGCGCAGCGCGATGGTGCGCGGCGGCGTCAAGCGCGGCTTCGAGGTCCTCCTCCTCGCGTACGCGTTTCGGCTGCAGGAGTACGTGCTCAGCTTCTTCTGGGACTGGCGCGATCTGCTGCGCGTCGACATCCTGAACACCATCGGCGCGTCGATGATGCTGGCGGCGCCGCTGTGCGCGCCGCGCCGCGGCCGCCCGCAGTACGCCGTCACGCTGGCGGTGGCGGCGGCGATCATCGCGGTCGGGCCGATCATCGGTCCGGGGAACCACCTTCCCGCCTGGCTGCCGCGGCACCTGGCCGCGTACATCGCCGGCCACGACAAGATGGCGGCGTTTCCGCTGATTCCGCCGATGGCGTGGACGCTGGTCGGCATCGCGATCGGGCACTGGCTGGTCAAGCAGAGCGGCGACGCGCGCCGGCTGACGCGGGCGTTCGTCATCTGCGGCGTCGTCGGCGCCGCGATGGTGGCTGCGATCAAGCTGCAGCGCCGCATCGATCCGTACCTCATCCGATACAGCTCCGATCTGGCGCAGCAGATGGGGCCCGATACGTTCATTTACCGGCTGGGCTGGATCGGCGTGCTCGCGCTGCCGGCCCACATCGTCGTGCGGCTGTGGCCGCCGCCGCGTTTTTCGATGATGCGCGTGTTCGGGCAGACGTCGCTGCTGGTCTACTGGGTGCACGTGGAGCTGGTCTACGGGCTGCTGTTCAAGCGCCTGGCCAATCGGCTGAGCCTGATCCAGGCGACCGTCGCATTCGTACTGATGACGGCCGCAATGCTGGGAATCGGGGTGCTGCAACTGAAATACTGGCGCGGGTGGAAACACTTCGTGCAGGGCCTGCGGCGTCGCTTCGGGCGACAGCCCACCGAGGGGAATTTGCCCTCGGCGCGGCCTCCTCTATAACTCTGAGGGTGGTGATGCCGCGTTTGTTCAGCAGGGTCGCGCAGCTTGCGATGACGGCGGCTGTCGTCCTGTCGCTGGCGGTCGGCGCGCTGCCCGCGCACGCCGCGGCGAAGCGCAAGGCGAGCGCGAAGGCGCACGCGAACGCGAAGAAGAAGAAGCCGGTCGCGACGGAGCGGCTCGTTTCGGCGACCAAGAACGGCCAGCCGAACGTGCAGGCGGCGGCGTCGCTGGTGATCGACGACGGCGGCACGGTCGTGTTCGCGCGCAACCCGGATCGCGAGCGCCCGATCGCGTCGATCTCGAAGCTGGCGGCGATGCTGGTCGTGATGGACAAGGGGCTGGAGCTGGAAGGCTTGTCGACGATCAACAAGAGCGACACGGAGATCGCGAAGAACGGCGCGAAGTCGCGCCTGCTGGAAGGCATGACGCTGTCGAACCGCGATCTGCTGCACGCGGCGCTGATGGGCTCGGACAACCGCGCGGTGCCGGCGCTGGGGCGCGCGGTGAAGCTGACGCCGGCGCAGCTGGTGGCGGGGATGAACGCCAAGGCGAAGCAGCTGGGGCTGAAGAACACGCACTTCCAGGAGCCGACCGGACTCTCCTTGAACAATGTCTCGACGCCGCGCGAGGTGATCGCGATGCTGAAGCAGGTGGTCGCGCACCCGGTGCTGGGACCGATCACCCGGCGCGGCGAGTACGACGCGCACCCGGTGGGCAAGCCGCCGATCACCTACCGGAACACCGATCGGCCCGCGGCGCGCAACAACGTGCAGCTGCTGGGCGGCAAGACCGGCTACAACGACTTCGCGCGCTACTGCCTGGTCGTCGGGACGAAGATCGAAGGCCGGACGTACTACATGGCGTTCCTGGGCGACGAAGGAAAGATGACGAGATTCGGTGACGTCGCGCGCGTCGCCGACTGGATCTGCAGCCACAAGCCGAAGACGGTGCTCGCGACCGCGACCACGCCGGCTCCGGCGCCGGCGGCGGTTCCCGCGCCGGCCGCTCCGACCATCCAGGTGCCGTTCGCGCCGCCCGAGCCAGAGGGAACAGCCGCTCCGCTAGCGGAGACGCCACCGGCGACGCCCGTGCCTCCGCGGCCGACTGCGGCCGCGCCCGCGCCGACAGCGGCTGCGCCTGCGCCGACAGCGGCTGCGCCCGCGCCGCCGGCACCGACCGCGACGCCCTGATTGCCTGGTAGGATCCGGGCGTGCTCACAATCGGCGACGCGAAGCTGACCATGCTCAACGGCGGCAACTTCCGCCTGGACGGCGGCGCCATGCACGGGGTGGTGCCCAAGACGCTGTGGTCGAAGCTGGTGTCGTGCGACGCGCTCAACCGCTGCGAGTACGCCACCCGTTGCTTGCTGATCGAGGCGGCGGGCAAGCGCCTGCTGGTCGAGACCGGCAACGGCGACAAGTTCTCGCCCAAGCTGAAGGAGATCTACGGCATCGATCACGACCGGTCGGTCGAGCACGCGCTGCGCGAGGTCGGGCTGTCGCCGGACGACATCGACTTCGTCTTGATGACGCACCTGCATTTCGACCACAGCGGCGGCGCCACGCGCTACTCGACGAGCGGCAGCGGGCTGGCGCCGGTGTTCAAGCGGGCGCGCCACGTCGTGCAGCGCAAGGAGTGGAAGGACGCCGTCAAGCCGCACGAGCGCAACCGCGCCAGCTATCTACAAGAAAACGTGGCGCCGCTCGCGGAGGGCGGCGGCGAACGCCTGTGGCTCTGCGACGGCGAGACGGAGATCGTCCCGGGCGTACGCGTCGTCCCCACGCCCGGCCACACCGCGGGCCACCAGTCGGTGTTGATCGGCGCGTGGGATCCGGGCGCGCCCAAGGCGTTGTTCCTGGGCGACGTCGTGCCGACCGCGGTCCACGTGAAGCTGCCCTGGGTGATGGGCTACGACATGGACCCGGCCGGCACGCTCGAGACGAAGCGCGCGCTGTTCACGCGCGCGCTGCAGGAAGACTGGCTGCTGCTGTGGGGCCACGACAAGGACAACGCCGGCGGACGCCTGGGCGTCGACAAGGACGGCAACTTCGTCGTGAGCGAGCTGGTCGCGGTGTAGCATAGGCCGCGTGCGGCGGCGTCCGGTCCTGGTCGGAATCCTGGTCGCGGTCGGTGTGCCGGCAATCGCCGGCATCGGGTGGGGCGGCTGGCGGCTCTGGCGGCGGGAGACGGATCCGATGGGCGTCGCGGGCGGCGTGCGGCTCGTGTACCGCGTGGACGCCCCGCGCATGCGCACGCACGCGCCCGCACCCAATCAGCCGGGCATCGCGCAACGAACGGCGGACGTCGTCCACCAGCGCATCAAGCCGTACAACCGGCATGCGTCCGTGCGGGCCAACCGCGACGAGCTGGAGGTGCTGATCCCCGCCATCGGCGGGCCGCCGGCGACGGACGCGATCAAGCGCGTGATCGGGCGCAGCGGGCGCATCGAGTTCAAGATCGTCGACGAGGGCAGCGCCTACATGAAGGGCGTCGCCCTTCTGGCGCATCGCACGCCATCCGCGGGCATCAAGGTGGACGCGGAGAGCTGGAACGATCCCTCCGGCGCGGCGCACGACGACGTATTTCTCGTCGGCGCGGGGCCCGAGCAGCTGGGCGCCGGCGTCGAGGTCCTGGTCCGCGCCCAGCCGATTCCGGACGACCACGACATTCTGTTCGAGCGGCGCGCGTCGGACTGGCGGACCCACTACGTCTTCTCGGAGGTGCAACTCGACAACGGCGACATCCAGACCGCCGACCAGACCTGGTCGACCGACACCGGCAATCCGGAGGTGAGCATCGAGCTCACCACCCGCGGCGGGGAAAAACTGGCGGCGCTGACGGAACGTTCGGTGGGGAAGAAGATGGCCATCGTGTTCGAGAACCGGGTCGTCACCGCTCCGGTGATCAACGGGAAGATCCCCGGCTTCCGCCTGCGCATCACGCTAGGCGCGCGCGACGATGTGTATCAGCTTCAGCAGGACGCGAAGGACCTGGTCGCGGTCCTTCGCCAGCAAGCGCTGCCGGCGCCGATCGTCCTGGTGAGCGAGGAGACCGTCGCCCAGCGCGAGTGATCCCGGGCCGGGTGCGCTATTCCGTCGGCTTCTCGCCCGACGGGACGGCCGACGCGAAACGCTCGGCGAAGTGCTCGGCGGAGCGGGCCTTCGACAGGTCCAGCTCGAAGTCGGGTGGGGCGGGCACGGGCGCCAGCTTGGCGAGCAGCTCGTCGACCTCGCGCTTCGCGAGCCCGTGCGCTTCCAGCGCGGCGCGGTCGAGGCGCGCGCCCTTGCCCTGCAATCCGATGCGATCGGCTTCGCCGTCCACGCTCACGAGCGCGCGGATCGCCGACAGCTCGGCGCGCGACACGTGCGTGCCGCAGACGTCGTAGTCGATCCACGCCTCGTACGACAGCGGGGCCACGCGCTTCAGCATCCCCGCCATCACGCGCCCGTACTCCTGGATCTCCCACTGCGCGTGCGAATCCACGCGCAGGGTCAGGAAGTGCAGCAGGTTGTGGAGATCGATCTTCCAGTACCACTGCGTGTACGTCGACAGCGGCAGGTCGATGCGCGCCAGCTCGCGCGCCACCTCGTTCTCCGTCAACCAGCCGTACGCGCCCGTGCTCTCGCGCCGGATCGCCGACCACCGCCGCTGCGCCTCGTCGAACAGCTCGCGCCCGACCGTCTGCCCGCTGCGCCCCTGGTTGTTGCGCTTGCTCTGCGTCTGCAGCTGCGCCTCCTCGGGCGTGTAGAACAACATCGGGATCAGCGAGTAACGGCCGCTGTACTCATTCACCGACGCCGTTCGGTGCCGGATCCACTGGCGCGCGATGAACATCGGCATGCAGCAGTGGAACTTCATCTCGACCATCTCGCTGGGCGTCGTGTGCTTGTGGCGGCGCAGGTAGCGCAGCAGGCCCCGCGTCGCGCTCTGCTTGCGCGTGCCGTAGCCGTAGCTGACGCGCGCGGCGCGCTCGATGTCCTCGTCGGTGCCGAGGTAATCGACCAGCGACACGAAGCCGTGGTCCAGAACGGGGAAGTAGAGCCCGAGGATCTCTTCGGCCGCCGGGCTGGTCGGCCTCTTCGTCTCCGCCACGCAGGGACGTTAACACTTTCGACCGGCCCGCCGACACGAACATTGGAAAGTTGGGCCGCGCCGACTTACCCTAACGTCAACCATGACCGAGCGCGTTCCGCTCGCCTACCTCTTCCCGCTGCGCCTGCTGTGCGGCCTCATCCTCCTGCTCGAAGGGTGGAGCAAGCTGCAGGGCGACTGGCTGCACGGCACGCCGCTGGCGCACTCGCTGGGGAACTGGCTGGAGGCGGGCAAGCCGTACGGGTTCTTTCTTCCGATGGTCAGGCTCGCCTACGCGCATCCCAAGATCTTCGGCGCGCTGGTGACGATCGGCGAGCTGGCCGTCGGGCTGTCGCTGCTGGCCGGCGTGCTGACGCGCGTCGGCGCCGCGCTCGGCGCGCTGATGCTGTTCTCGTTCGCGCTCGGCAACGGGCAGGGGCTGGTGCCGCCCGGCAACGCCGTGCTGATGGGCGCGCTCTGCGCGCTGTTCGTGGCCGCGCCGCCGGGACGGTTCCTGGGCGTCGACAGCGCGCTGCAGGGGCGTTTGCCTCGCTGGCTGGTCTAGCTGCGGAGGCTCGCTGACGGCGTGACAGCGCGCGGAAAATGCTTAAGCTGTCGCGCATGCCAATGACCAAGACGGCGAGCGGGCTCGAGTACGAAGACACCCAGACCGGTACGGGCAAGTCGCCGGCGAAGGGCCAGACCTGCGTGATGCACTACACCGGGTGGCTCTGGGTGGACGGGTCGAAGGGCGCGAAGTTCGACAGCTCCGTCGATCGCGGCCAGCCCTTCACGTTTCCGCTGGGCCAGGGACGCGTCATCAAGGGGTGGGACGAGGGCGTCGCGACGATGAACCAGGGCGGCAAGCGCACCCTGGTGATCCCGCCCGAGCTCGGCTACGGCGCGCGCGGCGCGGGCGGCGTCATCCCGCCGAACGCCACGCTGCTGTTCGAGGTCGAGCTGCTCGATATCAAGTAGCCGATCGCGGCACTACCGTCCGCCGCACTGAAGAGATTTCAGCAATAATCGCGGGCTCGCGCCAGATGTCGTTGCCGACATGCTGCGCCCGACGCCTCGATTCCTCGTGATGGCCGCGACCGCCGCAATCGTCGTGACGGCGTGTACCGGCGGCGATCCGGGAACCGCGACCGGATCCGGTGGAGGAGCGGGCTCGGGTGCGGGCGGCGCGGGCCATGCCGGCGCGACGGGCAGCGCAGGGGCCGCGGGCTCGGCGGGTGCGGCGGGATCGGGTGGCGCAGCAGCGGGGGGCACGGCCGGCGTCGCCGGCGCGAGCGGTGCCGCCGGTACGACCAGTACGGGTGGCACGGGGGGCACGACGAGCGCCGCCGGCGTGGCAGGGACGGGCGGTGCGGGTACCGGCGCCGCGGGCACGGGCGGAGGCGGCCGCGGCGACGCGGGCACGAGCGGCACGGCGGGCGCGGGTGGCGCTGGCGGGAGCGGAGGGCAGGCGGGCGCCGGTCGGGGAGGGGGCAGCGGGTCGGGCGGCACGGCCATCACCGACGGGGGCGCAGCGGATCGCCCGGGCGCGACGGACGGGGGCGGCCGACCGGCGCGCGTGCTCCTCTACTCCTTCAGCACGCTCGACATCCCGTCGGTGCCCGCTCAGCTGTCCCTCTTCAAGCAGAAGCTCGAAGGCTGGCAGTACCAGGTCGACCAATCGAAGGACCCCGCGGTCTTCACGGACGCGAACCTCGCCCGATATGCGGCGGTCGGCATGGTCAACACCTGCTTCTATCCGTTCGGCGCCAACAACGCGGGCAGCGCCGAGTCGCAGGCGCTGCAGAGATTCCTGCAGGCCGGGGGCGGCCTGTTCGGAACGCACTGTGCCGACGTGACCTTCCAGTCCGTCAATCCACCGCCGCTCTACAACCAGCTGATCGGCGGCCGCGCCAACAGCGACAACTTCACCGGCGACAATGCCTGTCGCCGTCTCGGCGACCATCCCACGATCGCGGCCCTGCCCGACACGTTCAAGTACAACGGCAACCTCGACAACGCCGCGTTCGTGGCGACCGACAGCGTCGTGCTGGTCAGATGCAAGTTCGGCGGCGGCAGCGGCGCAGACACCGCCGTCTCGTGGGTCCGCAACGAAGGGCAGGGACGAGTCTTCTTCACGAGCTTCGGCAAGGTGGACAAGGATCTCACCGACGCGACGATCGGCGAGGCGCACATCGTCGCGGGCTTAGGCTGGGTCCTCGGCCGCTGATCGGTTCACGTTACGGGGTTCGGTCGAGGGTCACGCCGAGCAGGAAGGCGACCGACAGGTACTGGTCCACCGCGCCGCCCGCGATCAACGCGTCGCCGCGGACCGAATGCATGTCGTAGAAGTAGCGCCGCACGTCCGCCTGCAAGCGCGCCTCGATGTTCGACGTGAATGCGTATGCGGCGCGTACGCCGACGTCGACGCCTGCCACGGTGAGGTGAGGGAACTCCTTGTTGACCGGACCGGCCTGGTTCAGCACGTAGCGGTAGCCCGCTCCCGCGCCGACGGAGAAGTCCGGCGTCACCGCCACCCGCGCGTCCATGCCGCCGCGCACGAACTGGTAAGCCGTGTTCGGAACCTCGAGCTGGCTGCGATCCGCGCCGCCGCCGCTGACGAACCAGAACGCGTGCTCCCCACCCGTGACCGCCAGGCCGATCTGTGAGGTGCCGACGGGAATCCGATAACGGATACCGCCGGAAAACTCGTGCATCGACGTCGGGAAGGTGGCGCCGTTCGGGAACGTCGCGTCGGCCGCGAGCTGCGACGAGGTCGCGACGGCCTGTTCGACGTCGGCGACGATGCCGATGCCCGCGGCCGGGCCGCTCGACGCCAGCGCGGCCGGGTAAAAGGCGAGGTTCGCGACAACGGCCGGTCCCATCGCCAGCTGGTACTCGCGCAGCCCGGGCGAGACCTGATCGTTGTAGACGAGGTTGCGAGAGAAGCCGCGGGCGCCGACGGCGAGCTCGAGCCATCGCCCGCCGCCCGACGCCTGCGCCGGCTCGGCCGTCGCGCTGACCTCGGCGTCCGGGTCGTCGCTGATCCGGGCGCGGCGGCGGCGCGGCCGCTCGGTCTTCGCTTCACCGTCGCCGTCGCCTGCGACCGCGCTGTGGGTCGCCGCGTCGCCGCGGGCGTCGTCGTCCGAGCCACCCGGACCTTGCTCCCGGGCCGTGGCGCTGCCGGTGTCGTCTTCGTCCGCCTCGTCCGCTGCCGCCGGCGTCGGTGATCCCTTGGAGCCGGGAGAGCCCTTGTCGATCCTGCGCTCGACTTTGTGCGCGCCTCCGCGGCGCTTCCTGGCGTGCGCGTCGATGGGCAGAGACAAGGAGAACAGCGCCAGCGCCGCTAACGGCAGCCGCAGTCGGATCGAGAGCCGCGCACCGATGATCATTGTCCACCTCCGTCGGTGACGTTGCCGCCCGTGCCGCCCCTGCTGCCGCCCGCGCCGCCGCGGCTCCCCGCGCCGCCGCCGGTGCCACCACGGCCGCCCGCGCCCCCGCCACCGCCGCCGCTGCCACCACGGCCGCCCGCGGTCCCACCACCGCCGCCGCTGCCGCCACGCCCTCCGGCGGTCCCACCACCGCCGCCGGTTCCGCCGCGGCCGCCCGCGCCGCCGCCCCCCGCGCCGCCCCTGCCGCCCGCGCCCGCGGCACTACCGCCGGCGCCGGACGCGCCCCCGTTGCCGCCGCTCGCGCCGGCGGCGCCGGTCGGGCTCGGGCCCGCCATCACGAGCGCGTCCGCCCAGCTCTGAACACAAGCGAAGGCCTCGTCCGTCAACTTCGCCCCGACCTGCGGCATCAACACGCCGCACGGGGGAGTCTTGTTCGGGTCCGGGTTCAACTTGTTGAGGAATAGCCCCGTCGCCGGCACGACGCCCGGAACGAGGTAGGGCCCGTTGGCGCCGCACATGGATGGATTCAGTCCAGCGCCCTTCGGATTGACGCCGACCAGGCGCGTCTGCCAGTCGCTCGACGCCATGTCGAAGTTCGCCGCGGTTGCGTTTGTGTCGTGGCAGGCCGGAACCGCGCAGTTCTTCGCGACGAAGATCGGCGCCGGATCGCAGGCCGGCACGCCCGTTCCGCCGGTTCCCGCGTTGCCCGCGCTGCCGCTGCTCGTCGCGGTCGGCCACAAAGACGGATCGACGGTGCCTGGACAACCGGCGGCGCCGAGCACGAGCAGCGCCGCGCCCGCGATGCAACGGGCGGCGGCCATGGCGCGGCCCTGGTGACGCTCGTCCTTCATCGGCGTTGACCTCGGTTACAGCCGATACGCGGCCCACTTGATGCCGGCGATGATCAGGTCGATCACCGGCTTCTCCATGAAGGCCGAGGTGGCGTGACCGAACGCGGTGTAGAACATGCGGCCGCCGCGCGGCGCGCCCGTCATCACGGGCATCTCGTGGACCCAGGCGGTCGGGCGCTCGGTCGTGATGCTGTTGTCGTGGCAGGTGAGCAGGAGCTTGATCCCCGAGATGGACTCCGGCTTGCTCTTGAACGTGTACCACTCCTCCGAGCGGTTCCACGGATTCGGCGTCGCCGCGGCGGTCAAGATCGGGTGCGTCATGCTCTGGTAGTACGTTGCAGTCCCGGGCGTCCCCGCGTTGCTGTGGCTATCGAAATTGGAGCCGACGAAATTGACGTACCAAGCCCACGCGCCGCCTTGATACGTGTCGGTCGCGGAGTGGGTCCCGACGAAGCCGCGTCCCTTCTTCTCGATGAAATCCTGGAGCGCTTGCCGGCGCGCGGTCTTCTGGCTGTCGTCGATGGTGGTGCCCGTCGTGTCCAGGAAGAGCACGACGTCGTACTTGTCCAGTCCCGCGTCCGTGAACACGGAGGCATCGAACGTCGTGTCGCTCGGCCCTTCGCTGACGTTGCCGGTATGGGCATACGTCGTGTCGAACTTGATGTTGTCCGTCGTCTCGCGCGCCTTGAGGTACTGGATCGCGCCGACGCGCGCGGCGTGGCCGTAGGCGAGGGCGTTGTTCCAGATCAGCACCTGGATCGGCCCGGTGGTCCCGGTCCCTGCCGTTCCGCCCGTCCCGGTTCCCGCTGTCCCGCCCCCGCCGCCTCGGCCGGTCGTTCCGGCGGTTCCGGTTCCTCCCGCCCCGCCACGTCCGGTCGTGCCCGCGTCTCCCATGGCGCCGGCTTGTCCCGTGGTGCCGCCATCACCGGCGGGTGAAGAACCCCCTTGGCCGGTATCGCCGCCGCTCGCACCGCCCGTGCCCGTCACGACGTCCGTGCCGCCAGAGCCCGCGACGCCGACGGCGCCGGCGCTTCCGGTGGTCCCGCCGCCCGAGCCGGTCGTATCGCCCGTCCCTTGGCCGGCCTGTCCGCCCGTCGCGGAAGTGCCCGCCGCGCCGCTGACCTGACGGATGACCTGTGGATCGCCGGTGCAGGCGAGCCAACCGGCGCTCGTAGCGAGCACCGTCGCAAGGAGTCCTACTTTCAAACTAGTTTCCATGGGGTCCTCCGGGATTACGGGTCACCAAACCAGCGTGGCGCCGACGTTGACGAAATTTACGAATTGCCGAGGCCGCACGACGGCCATGCTGCCGTCGGATAGCGTCTCCGTGCGGTCGAACCAGGTGAATTGCGCGCCGAAATACTCGGCCGCGAAGGTGACCCTGTCGAACACGGTCTGATAGATGCCACCCGAGAAGCCGAACTGCTGGGCGATGAAGGGAACGTTGGTGCTCGTGTCGGGCGGATCGTCGACATCCCGCTTGGCCCGTGTGATGCCGGCGCCGCCGGCGATCTTGGTGCCGCCGAACACCAGCGCGGCGCCGCCCCAATAGCCGTCTTCCGAACGCAGGCCTGGCCGGCCGCTCAACAGGATCGCTGGATTGTCTTCGAGCGGAACAGCGAGGCCCAGCCCCTTGCCCGCGAAGCCGCTGAAACCGAGCTTGAGAGGGCCAACATTGATCCCGAAGCCGTAGTTGACGCCGTATGCGTCGAAATCGTAATTGGCCCGCACGGTCGGCATGTTCACGTCTGGCACCAACGTGGCGGAGATCCGCTGCCACAGCCCCCCGACGAACGCCGTGAAGGTCTTGCCGGGCGTCGCGAACGTGAGCTCCGCCTCCGGGCGTGGATACGGCGTCCGCCGGTAGTTCGACTCCGCGAACTGGATCGGGTCGTACGCGCCGACCGAGAGCTGCAGCCCGCCCACGCTCGGCGTGTTGTAGACGAATCCCGAGTGAAAGCCCGGGAACAGGAGCCCGAAGCCGGCGTGCCCGCACGCGCCGCCGTGGACCTCCCTGATCGCGCACGGGTAGCCGAGCCCGGTGCCGTGCTCGACGTCGTAGTCCAGCAAGATGCCGCCCCGGGCGAAGAGGGCCAGCGCTCGCCCGACCAGGAAACCGCCCCAGGGCCCCTCCAGCTTGAAGTAAGCGTCACGCGCTTCGACCCCCGGCGCGTCCAGAGCGCTTCGCAGCGACGAGCTCCCCGCCCAGAGCGCCACGCGGGCCCTGACCTGCGTCGCCGGGGTCAGATGCTTGCGGAGCTCGAATCCGAGGATGTTCATCATGAAGCCGGTCCGCAGGCGCGTGGACGCGATCTGGTTGTCGGCCGTCCGCTCGTCGTCGACGCCCGTGTAGGACGGCTCGTTGACCGGAATCCAGTTCCCGCGCGTCACGCTGACGAAGTTGTTGATGCGCCCGTCGGTGGTGAGCTCCCAGCCGTCCACGGAGACGAGCGGGATCTCGGCGCCCGCCCGCGCCGCAGGCAACACCCCCGCCGCGACGATCGCGATTCCGAGGAACAGGTTCCGGGGCCGACTCCAATGCCGCTGCGTAGATGTTCTCAAGCGCGCCTCTCTGATTGATCCATCGTTCTTTCGGGGTGGATGGGTGCCCCGACCTTCACCCACTGCCCGGTCGCTGCCGACCGTTCGATCGCGTCCAAGACGCGCTGGTTCTTGAGCCCGTCCTCGAAGTCAGGCCGCGGCGACTTGCCCTCGGCGACCGCCTTCGAGAAGTCGTAGACGGTGTGCGTGAACGAGTGCTCGTAGCCGATGATGTGGCCGGGAGGCCACCAGGCCGCGAGGTACGGGTGCTTGCCGTCCGTCACCGAGATGGTGCGGAAGCCGCTGGTGGGGCCCGACTCGACGTAGAGCTCGAGCTCGTTCATCCGTTCGAGATCCCAGACCAGGCTCCCCTTGGATCCGTTGATCTCGAAGCGGTTGTAGTTCTTGCGCCCGGGCGCGAACCGCGTGCCCTCGTAGTAGCCGACCGCGCCGTTCGCGAACTTGACCAGCGCCTGCGCCGAGTCGTCGACGTCCACCTTGCCGCGGCGAGCGGGATCTTCGGGCAGCGGTCGCTCGCCGATGAACGTCTTCAGCAGCCCCGAGACCTCGACCGGCTCGCCGACGAGGTGCCGCGACAGATCCATCGTGTGCGACAGGATGTCGCCCAGCGAGCCCGATCCGGCGCGCGCCTTCTCCAGCCGCCACACGCGCGGGAACTTCGGATCGACGATCCAGTCCTGCAGGTAGAGCCCGCGGTAATGGTGGATGTCGCCGATCTGCCCGTCGTCGATGAGCTGCTTGGCCAGCGCCACCGCCGGGCAGCGGCGGTAGTTGTGGCAGACCATGTTGACCACGCCGGCCTTCCGGGCGGCGGCGGTCATCCGCTCGGCGTCGGCGACGGTGTTGGCGAGCGGCTTCTCGCACAGGATCGCCTTGCCGGCCTCGGCGGCGGCGACCGCGATCGGCGCGTGCGAGTCGCCCGGCGTGCAGATGTCGACCACGTCGACGTCCTTGCGCGCCAGCACCTCCTGCCAGCTCGTCGCGTGCTCTTCGAAGCCGAGGCGCGCCGCCGCCTCTTTCACCTTCGCCTCGGTGCGGCCGACGACCACCTTCAGCACCGGATCGAACGGCGCGTCCTGAAAGAACCGTCCGACCTGGCGCCAGGCGTTCGAATGCGCCCGGCCCATGAAGTCGTATCCGATCATCGCGACGTTCAACTTGCGCTTCGCCATCGTCTTC
>Ga0070673_100001270_pt1 | contig 14666 bp, 16 predicted proteins | sample KBSM23metaG_FD_65342 | JGI IMG/M metagenome (GOLD analysis project Ga0070673, IMG submission 65342) | Miscanthus rhizosphere microbial communities from Kellogg Biological Station, Michigan, USA - KBS M2-3 metaG | ecosystem: Host-associated > Plants > Roots > Rhizosphere > Soil ... | reverse complement strand
GATATAATCGCCTGCGCATTACTTGCTAGTTGCTCGTCCTGCATTTTTTCGTCTCCTATCTTGGCAGAAACGTTGAGTTGGTTCTTCGCTCTTGCCCTAACTGATCCCCTGAATCTATCTGCAATATTTTCTATTGGTGCCCCGTATGGAAGCGGAGAGGGCATTTTACCCTTGGGCCCCATGAATTGTCCTAACGAGCGACCCACGCTGGACATTAATGTAGTATCTGCAAGAAAGAAATCATAAGCCTTTACAACTTTTCTTGCATCCTTCTTATTAGTGCCAAGTCTACTCAACTCATCAGGTTCTATTACTCTATCAACCTCCGCCTTTCGTGCCCTCGTTCCCATATCACCTGAGGCAAATACGCATATGGTAGAAGTTTTTGTAGCCTTGTTTGGAAGATTTACCACTTCATTAACGCTGAATCCCTTTTTAACATCAATATCTTTTAAAATCAGTGTCAATTCTGCAGATTGAGTGAAATTACATTTTTTAATTCCATCACGAGCATTCTTTATCATGCCCTTTATCTGGTTATCATCAAGCATAGTTGAAATTTTTAGAATTTAAGCCTCTTATAAACGTGAGTTGAAATTTTGAATCGGCATTATTAAGACAGTAGGACAGAACTCTAGTTGACAGATGCTGATTAACCTATTTGTTTATTGTGAAATAGTGACACGGGCCCGGAGGGCTTCGATCCCTCGACTTCCGGCTCTCTTCGTTAAGAACTTAGAAGGCAGGCGCTCTATCCAAGCTGAGCTACGAGCCCATTAAGCATTGCATTATGCAAATCCTTTGCAAAAATGAAATAAAATATTGACTTATAAACTGTTCAAAAGTTCCGCTGAAGAGTTTAACAGTACAAGTTTGCCATTACAGTTCTATAGTTATGCAGTCAAAATGTAGGAACCATCCAATAGTGATTTGCTGGCGTGCAAAGCAAAATTTTGTATTTGTCAGGTACCATGCTACCATTTTGTAACTTTAATTACTTCAAATGCCTCGGCGTATTTGGCATCTACTTGATATCCTCTATAAGAACATCTGCCGATTACCGCAGGAATCCAAATCTCTCCGCATCGGATGAATTGAGATTGAAAACACTCTAGCGCATTTTTCTTTATATCTATTGTTTCGGTGATATCTACAAACAATTGTGGTCTAAATGATTTTTCAGTAATTCCACCTGGTATGGTAGTTTCATACATGAACAAGTTATTCTGATTTCTACAAGCTGAAATTACACTACTAGTTAAAATTTGATGATCCTGATGAGAGTCACCATGCCACTGAGTGAATACAGAATCCGGTTTATGTTCTGTAATTAACGAATCAATTAATGTAACCAATTTTCTACCAAATACCATCTGCTCCGGAGACAGGTCTAGAAATATTGGAGGTTTACATCCCATTACTTTAGCTGACAACAATGATTCTGACTTTCTTCCCTCTTTAGTATCTGACTTTACAAAATTTGGTAACGTAGCTATTACTGGCTGAACGTTATAGCCCGTGGCTGAAAGTTTGGCAATCGTACCACCCATACCAATTTCAAGGTCGTCTGGATGTGCTCCAAAAGCTATTATTGTTTTAGATTCCATACAAACAGATCAAGATTGTTTTCCTATTTATGAACTGTTAATGGCATGCGGAATCAACCTGGCGCCTCTTAATTCTCTGAATCTTCGATAATCCTTGTCGACATCCATTGCAGACATCAATATCTTGCTTTTTATTGATTTTGACGATTGTAAGAACATTTTTGTGTCCTTTGGCAAACAATGTCCTCCTACTCCATCACGAGGCTCAAGAATTTCAACATTCCATTTTGTGTTCAAGGAATCTCTCAGTTCTGCAAAATTAACATTATTGGCCTGACAGTAAAGATACAAATCTTCAGAAAATGCTATTTGTAAATACCTGTCAGCATTTTCGATTATTTTGGTTAGTTCGGCTATCTCTATTTCAGACACAGGGTGCATAGGAATGCCGAGATCTATTGCTGGGTTTTGTGCGCCAGCTGCAGCATCGATATTGGCGTTGTCGTCTAATTCTAAGGCCGCGTTATTTCTATCGTAGAACTGAAGTGCTGTCTTTAGACAACAGTCACTTACTCCGCCGATTACTCTAACTTGATTAACTCCATGTACGTCTTCCTCAAGAGCATACCATCTGTGAGGAACATGTGCCACGTGAAGTCTGTGGTTTAGAATTTCAAATATCTTCTTTGAAGTTCCTTTTGGCACAGTACTTTCTATAGAAACAAGGGAACCGTTCTTTGCTTCTTTAGAGATTTTTCTTGCTAGTTCAAAAAGCCCATCTACATGCGGAGTATATTCGTCATTGGGATCGTGGGTAGAAACACACAAGATAAAAACATCAATGTCATCAAATTGTTCAATACTTTTAATCCCAAAGTTTTTCTCGGCTTGCTTCATTCTTTGGGGGTTCATATCATATCCATATGTTTCAAAACCTCTTTGTTTCACATATTTTGCAACAGGCAAACCCAATTGTCCGAGACCTATAACTAAAACTTTATTGATTTGAAATCCTAATTCTGAGTGCATTTTTGCTGATACTAAAGATTCATAATATAATTATTAAAGCCTTGAGATGGAATAAAATGTAAGTTAATCACTAAAGAAATTTCTATCTCGTTCATATAGAACTATTTGTATAAACTTGTGAAATACCCGTCAACAAAGTCACACCCGCATTAATCCTAGCTTTTTATCAAAATTTTTGCTAGATATAAATAATCAAGGTAGAATAATAGATATGTGATAAGAATTGGTTTAATAGGCAAGACAAACACTGGGAAAACTACTTTCTTTAACTCGGCTACTCTAGGAAATGAAGAAATTGCAAATTACCCATTTACAACAAAAAAACCAATTCATGGAAACGCCCACGTAATTACATTATGTGTTCATAAGGAATTTGGAGTTGTTGATAATCCGCGAAATTCTCTTTGTAAAGACGGATGGCGATTTATTCCTGTAGAACTTATAGACCTTCCAGGACTCATAAAAGGTGCTTGGGAGGGTAAAGGACTTGGTAACCAGTTCTTATCCGTCGCCGCACAATCTGACGTCTTACTTCATATTGTAGATGCTTCTGGAAGTATTGACGCCTCAGGTAAAATCGCCGAAGCTGGCGTAGGTGATCCGATAGCAGACGTATCTGACATAGAAGAAGAGCTCGTACTGTGGTATCTGAAGTTGTTTGAGGGAAATCGAGAGAAAATATCGAGAATGACTAGCACAGGCATGGATACGGCTCATGCTGTTACTGAAATATTTGGAGGTATTGGGGTAAAAGAATGGCATGTAAAAAAATCAATAGCTGAAAATAATCTTGCCGACAAGAATATCCACGAGCTTGATTCTGATGAAAGTCGAAAATTCATTTCCACTCTCAGAGAAATATCAAAACCTTCACTTATCGTAGCAAACAAAATAGATCTTCATCCAGCTGCTGAAAATTTCAAGAGGCTTCGTGAACATAACAAGCATATGTTTGTAATTCCTTCGAGTGCCGATGCTGAGCTTACTCTACGTAGGGCACAGAACAGAGGTTTGATAAAGTATTCTCCTGGAGACGAAATATTTGATATATTTGAAAATACAGTTCTGAATGAAAAACAAAAGTGGGCTCTTAATTTCATCAGAAAAGATGTGTTAGGCGAATATCTTAGAACCGGAGTACAATTTGCATTAAACATTGCTGTTTTCAAATTATTAAACATGAACGTAGTTTACCCAGTTTCCGATCCAAACAAATTGTCCGATAAAAAGGGTAACGTACTTCCAGATGCCTTTCTTATGAAAAACGGTTCCTCTGTGCAGGATCTTGCACGTGACATACACACTGAATTATCCAAAGGCATTGTCTATGCTGTCGATGTTAGAAACGGTCTCAGACTACCCGGCGATTATCAAATAAAAGATAGAGATGTACTGTCTATAGTTTCTACAATGATAAAAAAATAACAAACGAGAAAAGACATCAATAATTTAAGAAACGGAAATTACGTTCTTTTAAATCGTATCTTGACTACTGCGGAAATTGAAACTGACAAGTCTACGAAAATAGTCAAACAGTAAGTATGTTATTTTTTATAGTCACTTAATACGTCTCTGTATCGTACGTCTCTATACGCAATATACTTTACATACTCGCCATAAGTCATTTCTAGACCGCAGAATTGACATTTTACAAAGCTAAAATCATCTGAAAGCTCTGCAGGTTTCCTGCAATCTGGACAAACAATCTTCATATTAACTTTAAACAAAAACTGACAATTAAGTTTTGGCTGTCAGATAGTATTGTGTTATATTGCTTTTACTTGTTTTACTATAGGCTGTCTTGCTTTTCGGAATACTCTAAATCCACAAATACACTTTATTTCAGGGAGTTTGGAGAGTTCTTCGTTAGACACAGGAGTACCGCATCGCATGCATTCGTAAATCACATTTCCTACAGAATTTTCACTTGGGATAGTGCCAGAATCGCCTTCTCCCATATTTTCACTTGCCACAATCATTGTCTTGATGCATTGAAATTTAATTGTTTTTCTCGATTCTACAGTAATCCAGAACCGAAAAGTAGTCGATTAACAAACATGACTGATTCAGGCAGCGCCAGATCGTCACTTCAATGATTTCTTTACCGCAGTCTGCATTTCTTTTACACAGGCATTAAAATTTCGAGGGTCACTTTCTAATCTGCCACCGGAAGCAAATTCATGACCGCCACCTTCAACCAGAAAGGATGCTACTTTATTGCATGAAATCTTGGTCGTATTCCTTCTAATGCTAACTTTTCCCTCCCTATTAAAGAGCATAAGCAGGTCAATCTTCATTTTGGAAAATATTTCATTGGCAAAAAGGCTTGCCTGAATTAGTGGGTATATGAATACAAATGCGACCTCATACGAGCTGATTTTCTTAATTACCAGTGTATTTATGGACCTGGTTTTCTGAGCATCGTTGATTTTTGCAAATTGTATGTAATCAAACTGCATCTCATGGTCCCACAGGATTCCTTTTGACGCCTTTTGGACCAGAGATTCGAGTTTATTCCGGGACTTTGAGCTCCGATAAAAATGAATTAATTCAGAAACTCTAGAATCATGATTCTTTACATCCGTCATAAAATCAGAGATATGCGCTATTAATTTTAGCTGTTTTGCAATTTTGTTCCTGTTCATCAGCCTTTCATACATAATTTCAGTTGCGCATTTGTTTCCAGTAGAATCATGATACAGTTTAATCAATTTTCGAATTGATACAAGGCTCTGTTTGTGCCATGGGTGATGGTCTACCCAAATTACTTGCCACTGCCTTGTCTTTAGATACGTAAATGTATCTATGGATAATTGCGATACACTTTCATCATTTATACCAAGATCAGAAATAATAGCAAGTCCGCCTACAACCTTTTTTGCTTCGCTTTTCAGGTGATCAAACATTCTTTTAAAGTAATTTAGACCGTAATTATAGAAAGAAAGATGAGCATGGGGATATTTTATCAAGGCCACAGAAGCAGAATACATACCGTCAATATCGGCCTCATGTGAGCATATTATTACGCGCATGGTGCAAAGTAAGTTTGAACTGAATATGTATCTAGTGTCCTATTTTAATCTCAATTTGGTATCTAGTGCGCCTAGAAAATGATGTAATGTGGCAATAGCTGCGCAATGCCCAAAGGTCAAAATCATGATAAAACCATGATGAGAAGCACCCAAGTATAATTTTATATTTAATAGAATCTGTCAGATAATACATTACGGATTATGTACTACTCCATTCAAAAACGAATATCTGACAGGACTGTATATCTCATTGTTTTTTACATATCCGCTACCATGATGACCGCAATTACTTTTTATGCTCTGTACCAGAGTGTTATTGAATTTGCGGCCACAGGGAAAATAGTAATTGGGGAAATCCTTGTCAAGACAGAATTTCCATTTAAGGGACTTTCAAAGCTAGTTACCTACCTGATGATTGTTTCTGTAGTTTCCTGGTACTGCGTTACCAAACTCGGAGGAGACAAAGTTAAGGAAGTATCACCAGCTCTGCGTTCAATTTTTCAGCTTATCGTATTAGCAATAGTGATTATTTCGCTATACGAATTTGTTTATAATTTTGTTGTATGGAGTTCACTAATCACTCTCAATGCACTCGGAGGAAGCATAAATTTGGACACTATTAGTATCGCTTATCCCAACCCTCAGACGCCTTGGAACTTGGTATTTGCTACCAAAATGTCTCTGGCAGCATTCTTAATAGCCTCCCATGGGTTTTATATTATTTCAAAAAAGGATAAGACATAGCTAGCTCCCAATTAACCAAATTACAAACTTGATGCAAGGCAAGGCAACGCGACACAGTAGACTTTAGGCAAAGTTATATGCCCGTTTTTTCCTCACAGAATATAGTAAGATGGCTTCTCCGGACAATTCTAACCAAGTTTCAGCTGAACAAAAAGTTAACGAGATGATTCAGCAATCAAAAATTCTTGAGGCTTATATGAATGATATTTTAACAAAAGAATCGACAGTTAACAGATTAATTGCTGAAGCCCATCTGGCTTCGGAGGCAATTCAAGAATTATCTGCATCAGCCAAGCAGGAAGAATCACTTGTTCCAATTGGAATTGGCATTTATCTTAAAGTGTCTGTTCCAACAGTAACTAATCTTCTGGTGAATGTAGGTTCGGGTGTTACTATTGAAAAGTCGAAAGAAAATACAAAGAATTATGTGGAATTAAAACTCAAGGAATTTGAGCTTGCGTCAAAACAACTACAATCGCAGAAAGACCAGGTGGCGATGCGTATGAACCAACTCCAAAATGAAATAAATACAGAGATTCAAAAATCACAACACCCTCCAGCTTAATTAGACTCAGGTTGTTCTATGTTTGTTTGAAAAGTTAAAAAAGATATTTTCTGAAACCGCAAAGAGTCTTGGTCAAAAATCAATTTCTAAAAAAGATATCGATAACATTTTTGATGAATTGCAGATAAGTCTAATGGAAAATGATGTAGCTCACGAAATTGTAGACGAGCTGACATCCAAAATAAAAAACGAAGTACAGAATTTAAAATTAGAGCGATCAGAGGATTCAGAGCAGGTTATTACAACAAAATTATATTCATTTTTATCTGATTTGTTTCTATCTACAAATAACAAGACTGATATCATCCAATCCATTCTGGAGAAGAAGAGATCCAAAGCAGGACCATATTCTATTATCTTTCTAGGTATAAATGGGACGGGGAAAACCACTACCGTTGCAAAATTCTGTAAATTGCTAAGAGATAATGGTGTAACAGTTGTACTTGCAGCTGCAGACACTCATAGAGCAGGTGCTATTGAGCAAATAACACATCATGGTAACAATCTCAATGTAAAAGTAATCTCACAAAGATATGGAGCGGATCCGTCTGCTGTGGCAAGGGATGCATTGGAACACGCTCGAAAGAATTACATCGATGCCGTACTGATAGACACAGCTGGCAGAATGCAAACTTCAAAAAACCTTATGGAGGAAGTTAGCAAGATAATTCGAGTTATTAAACCTGACATGAAAATATTCGTTGGAGATTCCCTAGCGGGTAACGATACTGTTAACCAGGCAAGAGAATTCTTTGAGTACACAAAATACGACGGGTCAATATTGACTAAAAGTGACGCTGATTCTAAAGGTGGGGCAGCCATTTCAATTGCTTATTTAACTCGTAAGCCCATTTTGTATTTAGGAATGGGACAGGGATACGGCGACCTCGAGGAATTTGATTACGACGCATTTTTAGATTCAATCTTCAAAGACAGACCATATGAAAAAACCTGTGATAACCTTAAGGAGATAAATGGTAACATTGTAGAGCAAGAAAGTTTGAGTGATGTTCCTAAAATAGAATCACAAACTGACAAGAATGCTCTTGAAACTATGTTACCTGATTCCAATAGACGTGTGGAATCTGATAGGCTATCTGCACCTGCAGAAATAACAGAGACGACTAGTCACATTGAAAATGATAAAAATTCATTCAAAGATGAAATTACTAATGTAGAAACAACGAGAGTAGGCGAGGAGTCTACAAATGTTGGAAAGTGGAATTCAAATACCAATAGTAATAATAAGGAAATGTCTGAAGAATTAGGAAAACATGAAAATCAGATAAAAGCAAAAAAAGGGTCCTTTATGAGATTTTTCAAAGATGCTGGTGAAAAACAAGAAAAAGCAGACAGTGATAAAGTCAAACAAAAAGAAGATGAGAATATAAAAAGAAAAAAAGTAAAGGAATCAAGTAAAAAAGTCTCTGAAGGTAAAACTGAGGATGAGGTAGTGTATTTAACTGATGATGATATAGATGATCTCATTAATTAAGAAATATCTTACAAGTATCGCGGATTTAACCGAAAAGGAAATCCAAAGTCTAATTGAAGATGCAATTAAGTCAAAGACTAAAGGAAATAGTAATAATGTGCAGAAACCCTTGACAGGAAAAACACTTGCATTGATGTTTGAGAAACCATCAACAAGAACACGATTGAGCTTTGAAACAGCTATGTTTCAGTTAGGTGGTAACACTATCTATTTGAATTCTAATGATCTTCAGATCTCTCGAGGTGAATCTATTGAAGATACTGCAAAAACTATTTCATTGTACGTAGATTGTCTTGTTGCAAGGGTATACTCACATGACACAATACTACAGTTGGCGCAAAATTGCAAGATACCTGTAATTAATGGCTTGTCTGATTTATACCATCCATGTCAAATTTTGGCTGATCTAATGACTATCCTAGAACATAAAAAGAGATTTGAGGGTTTAAATTTAGCATGGATTGGAGATGGTAACAATGTTTGCAACGATTTGGCAATAGGGTGTGCAAAAATGGGGATTAATGTCAAGGCTGCGATCCCACCAGGATATGAGCCTCCATCAGCAATCCTAGATATAGTAACTGCAGAAGCAAAGTTAAAGAATGCGAATTTTACTATAGTAAGAGAACCAATTGATGCAGTACAGAATGCAGATGTTGTTGTAACAGATACATTTGTCTCTATTGGAAAGGAAAAGGAAGATGAAAAGAGACGATCTACTTTTATTCCTAAATATCAGGTAAACGGAAAACTCATGAGTCACGCAAAAGATGATGCAATTTTCATGCACTGTTTGCCTGCAAAACGAGGTCAGGAAGTAACATCCGATGTCATAGATGGAAAACAATCCGTAGTGTGGAGTGAGGCAGAGAATAGACTCCACGTACAAAGATCGGTATTGGTCAGTTTGCTTACTTTGAAATGATTTTTTAGAAATCTCATTCATGATGCCCCAAGGGACAAATTTAGTCGACGTCGACTAATAATTCATATGAGTTTGATAAGATTGAAATTTCAATAATTATTTTCGTTTCACAATAATATTTTCCCAAATTGTTGATATGATTAATATTATATGAGCCGATAAATATTAAATTGTGAATTTAAAAGGATGGACAAGGATTGAGTCTTAATTTGTAGACGTCGACAAAATCATAATCCCATATATAATAATATTTTCGTGTTTTTCACAGTCCATTATCACAAATAATCATGCTAAATAACGTTTTCAAAGTGAGCATTTGGTGACCAGTATTAATGGTAAGAATAACAAAATGTGCAATATATTTGAAAACGACCGAATTTATGTTATTTCCGGGGGTTCCGAAGATGACAGGAATAGCGGTGATGCTGGTAATGACGAACAAGTAGGAGACTTGGGAAATGAAGTACTTTATGGTGGTAACAGGGATGACACCCTTGCCGGAGATTCAGTAAATGACATCTTGCATGGGGAACGTGGCATAAATACGCTTAGGGGTAGCCCGGGCAAAGATATATTCTACTGTGGACCTAACGGCGACAGAATCACTGACTTTACTGTTGGAGAGGACAACCAATTTGGTAATTGCATTTCTCGTCTATCGCAAGAGGGAGGTATAACTAAGGACCCAGTCTGTCTCTCTCTGGACCAAATTAATTTTTTGTCATCGATAATGTTAATTTAGTTTACTTATTGTTTGTGATATATTATAGTCTTTATCGTATTTGTAATGTTCTCTTTTACTATAGCTATACTTTCTTTCTTTTTCTGAACATGGTTTGAGTATCTTTGTAATAGTAACTTACGCTGTTTAATTATTCTTCTCTGCTCTGTTGGATTTGGAGCTCCCTTAGAATGGCGAATATTGACAGATCTCTTAGAATCGATCTCTCCAATCGCTTTGATAACTTTATCTACTGTAATAACAGTCTCTTTAGACAATATATCTTTAATATCACTACTTGTTAGCGACTTGAATGGTATCTCGTCTTTCTTTTTTACCGATAGGTTTACTAGTGCTCCAACCAATTTATGAGCGGCTCTAAAAGGAACTTTGTATCGTGTAACCAGCACTTCGGCAATGTCCAATGATATTGCATAACTTTTGTTTGATGCTTTAATCATTACATCTTTTTTTACCGATAAATGCTCAATTACATCAGTCATAACTGCAAGTGACGAGAGCACTAAATCCACAGAACTCCAAAGTGGAATTTTTGTATCCTGTAAATCTCTGCTGTAGCCTGAGGGCAATGATTTTAGTATAGTCATGATTGTAGTAAGGTTTCCAATAGCAATTGCAGTCTTTGATCTTGTCAATTCAAGTGGATCAGGATTCCGCTTTTGTGGCATCGCACTTGATGTCGATGCATGTCTATCACTGATTTCGATAAAGCCAAATTCTTGTGAGGACCAAATAATAAAATCTTCAGAAATTCTACTCAACGTTATCATTATAGAGGCCATATTTGATGCAAACTCTATCATGAAATCTCTTGAAGATGTTGCGTCAATCGAGTTTGATATTATGTTTTCAAAACCCAGAAGTTTTGCCGTCATATTTCTATCAATCGGTAAAAGTGATCCTCCAATAGGACCAGCACCTAATGGTGATTGATTTATCCTATCATATAACGACAGCAATCTATCTATCTCCCGTAGCAGAGCATCAGAATATGCAAGTAGATAGTGAGCAAAGTTTCCAATTTGTGCCTGCTGTAAATGCGTATAAAGAGGCATTATTGAGTCTAGATTGCGTTCAGACTTTGCTGTTAGTGCTTTTACCAATTCAATAAGATGAACTAGAATGTTAATTGCATCGCCTCGTGCCTTTATTCGAATATCAGTAACTATTTGATCGTTACGTGATCTTCCGGTCTGAACTTTACCTCCTATATCGATTCCTATCTTTTTTATCAAATGTGTTTCAAGTGCTTCATGAATATCCTCAAACCCTTCTCTGGTAAGTCTTTGTGGATTGCGCAAAACACTATCCAACTCTCTTATCAATTGTGAAATTTCATCCCTGTTTAAAATGTGAATTTTATAAAGCATTACTGCATGGACCTTGGTACACAAGATATCATAGTAGAGAATTTCATCATCAGTATCCATGGATGATAGAAAATTTAATGTGCGCTTATCTAGATCTTCTTTGTGCCTCGATCTATACATGGTTAAAACAAACTACTGCTGGACTTATTTATTGATATTTATAATCTCCTAAAGTTTGATTGCGATTATCGTATATTTAGCAAAAAAATCAATAGTTATATAGTATAAAAATAAATTCATTGTCTATATGAGTCAGGAAATTCAGCAATTACGAAAATCAATATTTGATGAACTTACAAAGATAGTGGATCCTGAAATTGGAGTTTCTATAATGGAACTTGAATTAATTGACAAGGTCGACATTGAAGAAGGTAAAGTAAAAATCGATTTACACTTGACAAGTCCATTTTGCCCTGCCATATTTGGTTTCAAAATAGCTCAAGATATTCGGGACAATGTCTACAAAATACAGGGTGTTTCAGAATCAAAGGTAAATGTAAGTAATCACTTTATGGCCGATGCCATAAACAAACAAGTTAATGAAAGCAAATTGCCTTCAAAATAATTAGTTAACAAAATCCCAGTTCAAGCTGCCAAGTTAACTATTACTATCAATAACCCCGTCTTGTACGTCTTCATTGTTTTTTATTTCAATTCTTTTTGCCGGGACTTTATCGTTCTTGGATATTCCAAGCATGTAGGATCTTAATAGCTGTATTCCAAGCGCAGGGTCTACTCCCTTAGGACATACTTTGCTACACGAGCCAGCAAAGTGACATCGCCATATTCCATGTCTGTCATCTACAATGTCAAGTCTATTCTTTGATTCATCTCTTGTATCTGCAAAATATCTGTATTGTTGGGCCAATGCCTGCGGTCCGGGAAAATTCATGTCCGTTCCAACAGTAGGACAAGCAGAATAACATAAACCGCATTTTATGCAGTACGAAAACTGTAGATACTTGTCTACATCTTCTGGCGATTGGTAAAATGAAAAATTCTCTTTGTTAGTATCAATTGCTATGTCTTTGGTCTGCAAGTAAGGCTGCATGTCTTTATGGTGGTTGAAGAATCGAGAAAAGTCAGTAACAAGATCTCTTATAATTGGAAAATTTGCAAGAGGTTCGCATTCAATAGTTGATGATTCAAGTTCAGAGATTTTTGTATAGCATGCCAGTTTTGGCATTCCGTTTATTTTCATTCCACAAGAGCCACATGAGGCCATCCTGCACGAATATCTAATGGCAATGCTTGGGTCTATGTAGCTCTTTACATACAGTAGGGCATCAAGAACAGTGGTCCATTTTCTATAAGGGACATCAAATGTGTCATAGTGAGATCCAGTTTTCTGTGACCTGTTTTCTCTATATATTTTTAATTTTATCCGCTTTTCACTTGCGTCATTGTTATTGTGATTATCTTTGCCAATGTTTTTGCTGTCAGCAGTATTGCTCAATATCTATTCACAATCCATTTGCCAATATTATTGTTCTAGTCCCATATGCAATCAGTCCTATCATGGCCGATATTGTCACAACACTAACCATATTTTCCCAGGCCCTGCTTTGTCTCAGCTCTAATAATATTATTCTTACACCGTTAAAACCATGTACAGAAATCAGGACAAGAATTGACTCTAAAATCAAAACATAGACTATATTTTTGTAATTGGCTATAATGTAATCATATTGTAGACTGAGTTCAAATGGGACGACAAGTCTCATCATAATATGTAGTGCAACTACAAATATTGCAGCAATACCTGTAATATAATGGATTTTCATTATTTGGCTTTCTTTTAGTAAAGTGCGACTTTGCATTTGCTAAATTATACTCCAAATAACACGTTAAAACCGTAGTACATTGCTACTGCTGCTAATATTAATGCAATCCATATTCCAGATTTCTGTCTGTAATTAAGTGATGCAGGGTTGTATGGGTAGTCTGGTCTTCCCGGAGTTCCGAGTCCGATACCTGCATGGGTAAAGACTAGTCGAATACCATTTGCAGAATGGAATGTACTGGCACCGATTACCAGAATTAGAAACAGGTGTCCCCATATTGTTTGAGTCAATTCTAAAAATGATTCCCATGCATTCTGGCCGTTGACTATAGTACTTGTTTCATACACATGTCCGATAAAGTAGATTAGCAGAAAAACTCCAGTTAATCTTTGGAACCAGTAGGAAATTCGCTCCCAACCATACCTTGAAGGATTAAGCCATCCTCCTATTCCTTCCAAGTTATTGCGAGTTGGCTGTTCTATTTCTTTCATCAGTATTTTCTCTCTGCTGGAATATATCTTGTCAAAGTTACAGGATGCCATGTAAAGTGCGGTTCATCTTCGCCTTTATAGTATGCCAGTGTGTGCTTTAGGAAATTAACATCATCTCTATTAGGGTAGTCAGTCCTAGAATGTGCACCGCGCGATTCTTTCCTATTCAAAGCTCCAACTAGTATTATTTCTCCCACTCTCAATAATGAATCTATCTCCATGACATTGATGAAATTAGTGTTATATTCTTTGGCGCTATCATCTACGTGTTTCCATGCCAAGGCTCGAAGTTCTCGTACTTTTTTTATGCCATCAAGCAGGTTTTTTTCATCCCGGAAAATATAGGCCTTGACATCCATCATATCTGTAAACTCTTTTCTAATATCATAAGGGTTAACCTCACCTCTTCCGCGGAAAATCCCATCAAATATTCTCTTTTCTTCTGATTCGACTTTATTTTGTGTTGTTGTAGTATTTGTAATGCCTGCTTTCTTCTTTTCAGCGTAATTTGCAGCCAATTTTCCTGTAATGCTTCCCCATACCAGGCATTCTGAGGTAGAGTTTGCGCCAAGTCTATTTGCCCCATGCAGGCTATTGCACGCTGCCTCACCAGAACACCACAAACCATTCATCTCAGTTTGACCATCGATGTTAGTATGCAGGCCACCCATCATGTAGTGACATACCGGTCTGATTTCAATAGGCTCGCTTATTATATCGACACCTGAAAATTTGATGCCAATTTCTCTAATTCCTGCCAACTTTTCTTTTATACGCTCCTGGCCCAAATGTGTGAGATCTAATTTTAAACAGTCTACGCCAGTTTCATGTTTAAATCCCCTGCCATTTTCAATTTCCCTTATCATAGATCTGGAAACAACATCACGGGGAGCCAGCTCTAGTTTTTCCGGTGCATAGTTTTTCATGAATCTGTCACCCGTA
>Ga0070673_100001267_pt1 | contig 14674 bp, 15 predicted proteins | sample KBSM23metaG_FD_65342 | JGI IMG/M metagenome (GOLD analysis project Ga0070673, IMG submission 65342) | Miscanthus rhizosphere microbial communities from Kellogg Biological Station, Michigan, USA - KBS M2-3 metaG | ecosystem: Host-associated > Plants > Roots > Rhizosphere > Soil ... | reverse complement strand
GGTCCGGAATAGGGCCCGGGCGAATCGCCGTGGTGTACTAGCGCGGGATGTACACCACGGCGATTGCCCAGGGCGAAGGTTGCCGAAATACGCGCCGGGGGCGCGCGCCGTTCGGCGCTGAATCGATGGGGACACAGTGGATCCTCCCCGACCGAACGACCACTCAGGCGATGCCTGAGACGACATAGGGCATCGCCTGACCGCACCTGCTGCCCCGCGGCCGGCGCAGCACGTCGCTCGCTTCGTGTGGGCCGCTTACTTCGAGACCGCGGGCCGGATCGACGCCGCGATCGCCTCGGTGTACGTGAACTGGACGACCTGACCCGGCTTGAGGTTGGGCAGCTTCTTCTGGATCGCCGGATCCGAGACGGTCACCGTCTTGCGATTCCCCTTTGGTCCCAGGAACGTGACCTTGTTGTTGGGGACGTCGACCGAGACGACCTCGGCCGAGACCGTCGTCCCGCGCATCGCGGTTCCGGGGCCGCCGCTACCGCTCATGTGCGACATGCTGGGCTTCGAGCCCGCCGGCGCCAGCGAGACGCCCATCGATTCGCGGTAGTCGACGTCGACACGATCGCCGACCTTCAGCGTGTCGTACGCCTTGACGTCGGAGGGAACGTTCATCGTGTTCCGCTCACCCTCGGCGTTGGTCAGCGTCACGTTGCGCTTGCTGCGATCGATCCCCGACACCACGAAGGTCTCGCTGGTCATCCGCTCCGCCGTCGTCGGCGACGTACGCTGTGTGATTCCCTCGTCAGCGTGAGCGCGCGCGATCGAAAGCGCACCCGTCAACACGCCCACCGCTACACCGACCATGATCTTGCTTCCGTTGCTCTTCATCTCTCACCTCTCGGGAAAGGTAATGTCCGCGCCTACCGCGACGATCGCGCCGGCTATCAGGCGAAGATGGAAAGCGGCGCGGACGACTGTCGGGGAGCGGATCGCGGAGCGAAGTTGTGACGGGATGAGGTGAACGTGCGCCTGAGGCTCAGGGAAGGATTGAGGCGTGTGAGGGCGGCGGTGAGACGTTACAGCCGCGTGGTCTGGGATCGCGATCGGGCTGAGCTGGGCAGCTGGGAGGCCTTGCGGACCCGCTTCGCGCGCATCGCCACCTGGTCCGTCCGGGGCGTGTTCGCGAACCGGCTGTCGCTGCAGGCGGCCGCGCTCGCGTACTACACCGTGTTCACCGTCGTCCCGATCCTGGTGGTGGTGCTGTGGGCGCTGAAGGCGTTTCACGTGATCAGCTACCTGATACCCGAGGCGAGCCCGCCCACGATGGTCGATGCCACCTCGGAGGTGCACTTCCCGAACGCGAACGTGCTGCTGCGCGAGGCGGTGCGCGGAATCTTGATGACGGTCGATCGCGCGGGACGGCTGGAGACCGGGATTGTCGGGCTGGCGGCGCTGGGGTACGGCGTGATCAAATCGGTCATCCATGTCGAACGCGCGCTGGACACGATCGCCGGCGCGCGCGACCGGCCGCCCCGATACCGCCGAATGCTCGGCTACCTGGCATTGCTCGCGCTGCCCCCGGCGCTGTTGGTGGTGTCGGGCCTGCTGCGCATGCTCTCGCGCCTTCCGGTCGGGACGACGCTGACGCAGTGGATGTCCTGGCTGTTCGAGACGCTGCCGTTCCTCAGGTCCGCGCTGGGGGTCGTGCTGGGGCTGGGGCTGCTGTGCGTCGCCCTTGCGATCTTCTACGCGTCGGCGGCGCGCGCGCGCATCGCGTTCACGTCGGCGCTGTTCGGCGGCGCCGTGGGCGCGGTGCTGCTGGCGACTGTGCTGTGGGTGTTCGCGCGCCTGCAGATCGGCGTGTCGCGCGCCGGTGCGCTGGAGTCGGGCATGGCCGCCATCCCCGTGTTTCTGCTGTGGTCGTTCTCGTCATGGCTCGTCATCCTGATCGGCGCGCAGGTCGCGGTCGCGCACGAGCTGGACGAGGTGCTGATTCACGGTGCGCGCACGCTTCAACTGGATCCGTACGGCGAACAGGTGGCGGGCGTGGCGATCATGGTCGAGACCACGCGGCGCGCGCTGTCGTCCGACGACGCTGCGGAAGGAGCCGACGGTGGTGCCACCGCGAACGAGCTGGCCCGCCAGCTCCGCTTGCTGCCGCGGCACGTGCGGCATGTCGCCGGGCGGCTGCGCGCCGCCGGTCTGCTTCGCCAGGTCGACACCGGCGGCTATCGGCTGGCGTGCGATCCGGATCGAACGCGCTTGCGCGACATCGTCGGCGCGGTCATCGGCCGTCCGACGGACGAACCAACGGGACCCGGACGAACGGGCCCCAGCCTGCACGAGCTGGCGGAGAGGTACGCCGCCGCCGACGCAGAATGAGTCGCCGACTTCATTGATCCACGGTCGGGCCGTCGCCAACTGAACGGTATGCAACAGAAGAACGCTCTCGCATTCCTTGGTTGTGTTGTTTCGATTGCGACGGCGTTCGCCGGCGCGTCGTGCTCGTCGACGACCGCGTGCGCCGTCGACAGCAGCGGCGCCTACGTCTGTGACACGTACGTCGGCGCGTATCCGTACGACTACGTCTACACCGATCCGGTCTACGCGACGTCGTGGGGCTATTACCCGTATTACGTCGACACCTACTACGATCCGTACGGCTACACCTACGTTTACGCGGCGAACAAGGCGCCGACGCCGATCGCCGATGCGGCGGTGGGCAGCAACGTTCCCGAGTTGCTCGACAAGGCGCACCGCGCCGCCAACGCCATCGACGTCGCGGTGCGGGCGGCGCTGGATCCGATCAAGGAGCTCATCAAGACGCCGCCGACCCAGAACGGCGACACCGTCGTCTACGGCCCGGGCAATCAGGGCGCCGGCAACTATCAGTTCACGATGCGCCGCGTGTCGGAATCCGAGAAGCGTTTCGGGTGGAAGCTGGAGGCGCGGACGGCGAGCTCGAGCGGGAGCTTCGCGCTGGTGGCCGGCGGGACGATCCGCGTCGGCGATCAGCCGCGGCGGGGGCACGGCGTGTTCGGCGTCGATTGCAACGCGCTGGCCGCGTCCGACGCGTCGGTGACCTGCCGCGGAACGTTGCTGATGGGCTTCGCGCACACGAACGACGGCGACAAGATCCTGAACGTGGGTTTGAAGGCGTACACGCCCGACCCCAACGCCGCCATGCCGCTGGACGCCGACGTGTTTGCCTGGCGGCACGGCGACACCGCGAACCGCGTGCGCCTGGTGACGCGCACGAACCTGTCCGGCACCGCGACGGACGCGCAGGAGACGGTGGCGATCAAGCTGACGTGGATCAAGGACGTCGGCGTGCGCGCCGACGCGGCGGCGACGGGCGGCGACATCGCCCAGGGCGAGATGCACGTCGTCAGCACCTGCGTGCCCGCCGATCTCGACCAGTCGCACGCGATGACCGCGACCCAGACCTGCAACGGCGACGGCAGCGGCTGCACGGGATCGACGCTGAGCTGCGCGTCCGACCTGCAGACCGCCTCGATCCCGAACCCGGACGCGACCGCCTCCGATCCGCCCGCGGGGATGCCCGAGATGCCGGCCGAGCCGAGCGGCATGCCCGACGGCAGCGGGAACTGACCGGCCGGTTGTCGCTCGGCGCAGACCCCTCACCCTAACCCTCTCCCCGCTGCGCGGGGCGAGGGGACCGGAAGCGTCAGCGATCGGGCGGCTAGTGCGCGGAGCGGGCGCGGCCGAAGGCGTCCATGCGGCCCCAGACGCCGGGGACGTCGAGCAGCTCGATGCGGCCGAGGGGCTCGGGGATGGCCGGGTCCACGATCAGGTGGGTTCCGTCGGAGTCCAGGCCCAGCAGCGTCCGGATCAGCAGCAACGGCGCGCCCGTCGCCCACGCTTGCGGGCTGCACGCGGTGGGGTACTCGACCGGGAAGTGGGTGGTGCCGCGATCGTAGCCGCCGAACGCTTCGGGCAAGCGGCCGTTGAACAGCTCGGCCGCCTCCAGCATCGCGCGCGAGACGCGGGCGGCCTCGGCGCGGTAGCCGTAACGCCGCAATCCCCACGCGATGAACGAGTTGTCGTGCGGCCACACCGTCCCGACGTGGTACCCGATCGGGTTGTACGAGTTCTCGCTGGTGGCCATGGTGCGAATGCCCCAGCCCGAGAACAGCGCGTCGCTCATCAGGTGCTTGACGCAGCTCGAGGCCTTGTCGGGATCGGCGATTCCGCTCCACAGCAGGTGGCCGATGTTCGACGTCAGCGAGTCGACCTTGCGCTTCTGACCGTCCAGCGCCAGCGCGAAGAAGCCGCGCTCCGGAATCCAGAAGTCCTTGTTGAAGCGCCGCTTGAGCTCGGCCGCCTCGCTCTCCAGTTGCTTGGCCCACGGCGCCGCGCCCCACACGTCCCGCGCCAGGCGCGCGGTCCGCATCTTGGCGTCGTAGATGTAGCCCTGCAGCTCGCAGGTCGCGCGCGGCGTGGGCGCCAGCGTGCCGTCCGCGAACGCGATCGAGTCCCACGAGTCCTTCCAGCACTGGTTGTCCAGGCCGGTCTCCTTGTTGCGGCGCTCGTACTCGACGTATCCGTCGCCGTCGCGGTCGCCGTAGCGATCGATCCAGGCGATCGCCGCGCGCGCCTGCGGCTCCAGCTCGCGCGCCATGGCGAGATCGCCCGTCCAGCGGACGTACTCTTCCAGCACGATCAGGAACAGCATCGTGGAGTCCGCGCTGCCGAAGTAGGGCGAGTGCGGGCGCTCCTCGAAGGCGGTCATCTCGCCCAGCCGGATCTCGTGCAGGATCTTGCCCGGCTCCTCGTCTCGGAACGGATCCTCGACGCGGCCCTGGAACAGCGCCAGCGCGCGCAGTGTGGAGGCCGCCAGCTCGGGCGCATAGGGCATGGCCTGGAAGCTGGTGAGCAGACTGTCGCGTCCGAACACCGCCATGAACCAGGGCAGCCCGGCGGCCGGCAGCGCGCCGGGGACGATCCCGGTGCGGAACCTCAGCGCCGCCAGGTCGACCAGGCTGCGCCGGTAGATCTGGTGCAGCGGCTCCCAGGATCCGACCAGGCGCGGCGACAGCGCGACCCACTCGTCGACCTCCTTCTGCGACAGCGAGACGCCCGGGGTGCCCTCCGGCTCGCCCAGGCGCGCCAGGGCCTGCACCTCGATCACGACGGACCAGGACGACCGCGGTTGCAGCTTCACCTGGAACCCGAGGCCATCCTTGCGCGTCTCGCCCTTCGGGCTGGGGGTGATGCGCGTCTCGCGCACGAACCCTTCGCGCTGGTAACCGAGCGTCAGGGTGCCGTTCGTCAGCTTCGAGTAGCACTCGCCCTTCTTCTCCAGCTTGTCCTTCACCTCGAACAGGTCCGCGAAGTCGGCGGCCGCTTCCAGCTTGATGTCGAGCTGGATCGGTTCCTTGTCGTGGTTGGTGATCTCGATTTCTTCCTTGAAGCCGTTGGCGACGGCGCGGCGCCGCGTCACCGACAGGTGCGAGTCGACGTACACCGTTCCGGTCGTCAGCGCCTCGAAGAACTGGACCTTGAAGTACGCCTGTTCATCGACGGAGAGCGTGTTCGGACGCATCCCGTTGATGGTCAGGATCCAGCGCGAGAGAAAACGCGTGTCATCGAGGAACAGCCCCTGCGTGTCGGTGGGCGTCGCGTCGATGTCCCCGCGGCGGTCGCTGACGACGAACATGTTGCCGTCCAGGATGCTGACGCTGTTCAACGACATGGCTCACGCGTCCTTTCCATCGAACGGGGTGTGAACGAAGGGCGATCCCGCCCGCAGGCCCAGCAGCACCTTGGCCCCGAACCCCCGATCGCCGCGCTGGCGAACCACGCCCCGGAGCGCAGCGACCACCAGGTTGATCTCGCCCCGCAACATCTTGACGAGGTCCGCACGGGTCGCGCACGAGATCGTCACGTCCACCGGGCGTTCGTCGTCGGTCAGCGTCAGGTGCCCGTCGTCGATGACCAGCACCCCGACGGCTTTTGTCCCGACCGCCAGCCGCATGCGCCCACTGACCCCGGCCAGCGCCGGAGAATCCGCCTCCCACCTTCGATCGGTGATGCTCTGTTCCTGCTCCTGGTTCTCCATCACGCCCCTCCCGCTGCGATTCGGATCAGTGCGGCTGCGCCGGCGGATTGACGACGACGTACGTCACCTGGGAGCCCGCGTACTGCGGCTGGTACCAGGCATTGCCGCAATGCTGGTAGGGGACGTTGCCCACCACCACCGGCGCGCACTGCGGCGGCAGCGTGTTGACCATGCTGCCCACCACCGCCGCCGTTCCCACCACCGCGGCGGTCGCGACTGCCGCGCGCGCGACCGGGCGAGCCACGACGGCGGTGCGGACGATGATGGCGTGGGCGGCGGGCGCGAACAGCGCGACCGCCAAGAACATGATCGTTCCAACTCGCAACCCGGAATGGCGCTTGCTCGCGTGCATATGTCCTCCTCGCTACCTGGCGGCGCCGGCGCGCCGGGCTGTATCGAACTCGATCTGGTGCGCCGTGGCGGGCGGCACGAACGTGAACAGCGAATCGTCGTACTTCGCGGACAGGTCCCAGTTCATCACCATGCTGTGCTGGGGCCTGGACCTCTCCGTCGTCGTGGTGATGACCAGCTTGCGGGGCACCGGCCGGCCGCCCTGTTCGATCCACAGCTCCCAGTCGACGTCCTTCTGCCGGAACGCGAAGTGGTCGCAGGCGAATCCCTCGATGTTGGCGGCGCCGACCCGCGTGGCCCGCTGGATGGCGCTGGTCCCGTCGCGCTCGGTGCCCCAGTAAAAGAGGTCGGCCAGCGGCAGGTCGAACGCGTAACGCTTCTCCAGCACGTCCTTCAGCTCGGCCAGCGTTCCCGGCGCCGGGAACGTCGCGAAGTAGCCGACGCGATCGGCGAAGACCGTGAAGTCCTTCCCGTCGAAGTAGATGTGCTCGTTGCGGCGGTCGCCGCTGATGTCCATGCGCAGCCGGTCGGGACGGCGCACCTTGAGGTCGATGGACCCGCCGTACTGAACCTTCTGGCCCGACGCGAGCGCGTCGTCCGTCGTGCTGCGCGCCTGCACGGAAAAGTTCTGCTGACCGCGCAGGAACTCGCCCATCTTGTGCAGCGCCGAGATCGCTTCCGGCTCGATGGCGGGTTTCGCTGGTCCCGATTTCGCGTGCGATGACGGCGCCGCGGCCAGCGCCGAGATCACCGCAGCCGCGACTGCCGTGCGTAGCGTGCTCATGTGAACCTCCGGACTGGCGTCCAAGATGACAACCGCCCGGCGGTCAGCGCTGTAGGCCGTTCGCGCAAACTCGTAGACGGGGTCCACGCGCGGTAAGCGGTAAGGGGACGCCCTAAAACGCGCGGATGACCTTGAGGCGGCGCCCGCGGACCTCACGCTGCGCGGCGGGAGATCGAAACACATGCCGGTGCAGCAGCCTTCGCCGACCGATCCGGACGTCCGCCCTCCGCGTCCGGGGATGGAGTGGATCCCGGGCGGCACCTTCACGATGGGATCGGACCGCCACTACCGCGAGGAGGCGCCCCGCCACCAGGCGACGGTCGGCGGTTTCTGGATCGATCGCTGGCCGGTGACGAACACGCTCTTCCGCAAGTTCATCGAGGAGACGGGCTACGTCACCCAGGCCGAGATCGCGCCCGACGCCGCGCAGTACCCGGGCGCGGATCCGGCGCTGCTGATTCCGGCGTCGGTCGTCTTCGTCAAGCCGGCCGCGCGCGTGGACCTGCGGAACCACTACAACTGGTGGGCGTACATTCCGGGCGCCGACTGGCGCCATCCGCGCGGGCCCGACAGCTCGATCGACGGCATGGACGATCATCCGGTCGTGCACGTCGGCTTCGACGACGCGGCCGCGTTCGCGCGCTGGGCCGGCAAGGAGCTGCCGACCGAGGCCGAATGGGAGTTCGCCGCCCGCGGCGGTCTGGATGACGCCGAATACGCGTGGGGCGGCGAGCTGGAACCGGACGGAAAGCCGATGGCGAACTACTGGCAGGGCGAGTTTCCGATCCAGAACCTGCGCACCGACGGCTACGAGGACACCTCGCCGGTCGGATCCTTCCCGGCCAACGGCTGGGGCCTCTACGACATGATCGGCAACGTCTGGGAGTGGACCACGGACTGGTACGCGCCCCGGCACGACCCGCAGGCAAAGTCAGCGCAGGCAGAGTCGCCGCGGGCGAAGTCAGCGACGTCCGGCGTGCAGGGTTGCTGCAGCGGCGGGGATCGGTCGGCGCGCGAGGGCAGCTTCGATCCGGCCATTTCGCTGCCGATCCCACGCAAGGTGATGAAGGGCGGTTCGTTCCTGTGCGCGCCGAACTACTGCCGGCGCTATCGGCCGGCGGCGCGCATGCCGCAGGCGATCGACACGTCGACCTGTCACCTCGGCTTTCGCTGCATCGTGCGCCAGCCCTGACGGCTGCGCGCGCGCTGCGCCTCGATCAGGCCGATACCAGGCGCCTGGCCAGCTGCTTGCCCACCGCCGCCGCCAGCGCGCCTCCGCCCGCCGCCGCGATCTTGCGCGGCACGCTGGGACGGCGTTCCGCCAGGTGCTCGGGGTGGGCGAGGGCGCGTCGCAGCGCCTGGCTGAAGCGGCCCGCGCGGTAGCGCAGCGACCGCCGATGCCGCAGCCGCGCGACGGCGAGCACGACGCCGCCCGCCACCATCGCGAGCATTGCCGCGCCGACCAGGATCATCCGGCCGGTGTGGCGCTGGAACTGCAACCGCAGATCGAACGCGTCATGCCGCCGGTGATTCAGCTCGCCGACCAGCTCGCCCAGGTTGGAGCGGATCTGATCGACGTCGCGCTCCAGATGTTCGACCTCTTCCCGCGCGCTGCTCATGCGAACCGCTCCCGTGTGAAACGAACGTCTTGCTTCAGCTCGTGACGGCTGGTCGCGAGCGGCGTCCGGACGCGTCGCTTCCAGCTCAGGCCCGCCACGATCGCGACCGCGGCGGCCACGACGCCCGTGACGATCAGACCCGCGCCCCACGCCGGCATCACCAGCGACAGCGCGAAGGCGGCCGTCATCAGCAACAGCGTGACGGTGATGATCGCGCCCACGGCGGCGATGCCCAGGCCGCCCGCCACCTTCGCCTCGGTGCGGGCATCGGCCTTCAGCTCGGTCTTCGCCAGCTGGACCTGCTTCTTGACCAGCAGGGTCGCCTGGACCGCGATCTCACGGACCAGTTGCACGGTGGACAGACGGGTGACGCGATCGTGCCGCGGCCCGAGCACCTCGGTCATCTCCCGCTTGGCCATCACTTCACCAGCAGCTGGGCGTGGCTCAGGATCTGCCCGGCCGATCTCTCGTCCGGACCCATGAGCCGCACGGAGAAGCCGCCGCCCGCCGAAAGGACCGACACCGTCACGTTGTGCACGCCGAAATCGCATTCGCCCGTCGCGATCTGATACGTCAGCACGCGCTGCAGCCATTCGCCCGTCAGCCCGGGCTGAGCCACCACGAACACATCCGCGCCGCGAAATTGCTTGTAGGCCGTGTAGCCCGCGTCCTCGTAGGTCGAGTACGGCAGCACCGAGCGGACGAGGTACTTGCCGCCGACGCTGCACCGGTCGAACTGTCCCGCCCGCGCACCCGCGGAGACCGCGGTGACCACTGCCAGCGCAGCCGCTGCAATCAATTTACGACCAACCATCCCACCCCTCCCGCGGCCGATCAGCCTGCGCCTGAGGCGCGCCCGTTCAGCCTTCTACGATCCAATGTAGGTCTGGTGCGGCGGTGGACCAGCCGTCAGCAAAGCCTCTGGACCTCGTTCATCACCCTGTCGAGGTCCAAGGGCTTCTCGAAGACCGGCAAGCCCGCGGGCGCCCGGTACGGCGCGGACGTGATGATCACGATCTGCGTCTGGTCGAGGCGCCCGTCCGCGCGCAACTGCTCGATCACCTGCCAGCCGTCCATCACCGGCATGAACAGATCGAGCAGCATGATGCAGATGCGCTCGTCCGGCCTGTTCAAGCGCGCGAGCGCCTCCTGGCCGTTGACCGCGGTCTGGACCCTGTACCCTTCGAACTCGAGCAGCTCGCGCAGGGTGTCACGCGACTCCTCGTCGTCCTCGACGATCAAGACCGTGGATCGGTTCGTTGCCACGTTCATCACGAGACCAGTTGCTGTTCGGGGAATGCGACGGCGCCGGCCTCGTCGCGCGGAAAGGCGACGGTGAAGGTCGTCCCGGCCTCCGCCGTCGACGATGCGTCGATGCGGCCGCCGTGCGCTGTGATGATCTGCTGCGCGATGTACAGACCCAGGCCCAAGCCCTTCGAGCGTTCGCCGCGGATCATCGTGCGCCGAAACGGCTCGAACAGGAACGGCAGCTGATCGGGCGGGACGGGCCGTCCGTCGTTATGAACGGACAGCTGAACCCAATCGCCGGACGGCGCCAGCGCAACGGTCACGGGGCGCGTCGGGTCGCCGTGTTCCAGGGCGTTGCCGACCAGGTTGGACGCGACCTGCGCGAGCCGGTCTCGGTCAACCGCCGCGTGGATGCCGGCGCGCGCGTTCCAGGTGATCTGGCGGCCCGGATGGGCGCGGCGCAGCTCGTCGACGACCTCGGACACGACGCCACACAGATCGATGGGCCGCCGCTCGATCTGGATGCCGCCCGCCAGCCGGCTGCGGGTGAGGTCGAGAAGCTGCCCCACCATGTTCGACATCCGCTGCGCGCTGGAGGCCACCCGCTCGACGGCGGTCAGCTCGTTGGGCGCCTTCGCGAACTTGCGCAGCAGGTGCGTCGTCATCTTGATCGCATTCAACGGATTTCTCAGGTCGTGGCCAAGCATTCCCACGAACGTCTCGGCAAACCGCGCCTGATCCTCCGCTTCGATGCGCCGGCGCTCCTCGCTGGACAGCTGGGCGGCGATCGCGGCCCGCCCGCGCTCGGCCTCGCGGAACAGGCGCGCGTTGTCGATCGCCAGCGCGGCGCGGTCGGCCAGGGCGCGCGCAAAGGCCAGATCGTCCTCGCCGTAGAAGCGGTGCGACTCGGCCATCACGAAAGAGATCGCGCCCAGCACCCTTCCGCCGATCGTCAGCGGAACGCCCACGAACGAGCGCAGCTCCAGCGCCTCGATCAATTTGAGGTGCTCGTCGTCGACGGCCGCCCTCTTCAGCAGTTCTTCGGGAATGTGGGGCATCAGGAGCGGCCGCCCGGTGCGGATGATCTCGTGCACGCCTGTCCGCGAGGCCGGATCGGGCGGATACCGCCGGGCCAGCTCGGTGACCGACGAGACCTTGTCCGGATCGACGTGGGCGGTCGCGAGCCGCTTCAGCTCTCCGTCCTCGACGATGTCGACGGCGCACCAGTCGGCCAGCACCGGGACGGCCAGCCGCGCGACCGCGGCGAGCGTGGCTTCATAGTCCAGTGACGAGGTCAGCTCGTCGACCGCGCGCAGAAGGAAACGCTGGCGGTCCTGGGCCTCGCGATCGGCCGTGACGTCGCGAAACACGCTGATCGCCTGGATGGCGGCGCCGGCGGCGTCGGTGACCGGCGTGGCGTTCACCAGCGACCAGCGCCAGCGGTCCGAAGGGCCGGAGCGGTAACGGATCAGCGCCGTCGCCGAGGGTGCGCCCGCGAGGACGCGGCGCGACGGAAGGTTCTCGACGGGGAATGGCGAGCCGTCCTCGCTGCGAAGCTCGAAGCGCGCCGTGACCGCCTGACCGGAGTTCGCTGTCAGCGCCTGCGCCGACGGGAAACCCATCATGCGCGCGGCGCCCGCGTTGGCGAAGATCAACCGTCCGTCTCGATCGAGCAGGGTGATGCCATCGTCGATGCCGGCGAAGACCGCCTGCAGGAAGCGCCGTTCCTCGTCGCCGTGGCGCCGTCGCATCTCCGCCACGCGTCGCTGCGCGGTCATGAACGCGGTGAAAGCGACGAACGCGACCGCGCCGATGATGAGGACGCTGGCGGTCAGCGCCCAGCGGCGCGCGGCGTCCCGCTCGCGGATGTGGTCGAGGCGGACCTCCTCGTTCTCCATGTCCGCCAGCTGAGCGCGAACCTTGTCCAGGATCACCTTGTGCTGGCGGAGGACGCCGGCTGGGTCCTTCCCGGCGCGCTCGCGTTCGCGTTCCGCCCGCACGGCGTCGAAACCGCCCAGCTCGTCGATCACGACGTGCTCGAGAACATGCAGCCTCGCCTGCTGCTCGGGGTTGTCCGAGGTGAGCTGGCGAACCTGGCCCAGCTGCTGGCGCCATTCCGCGCGCCCCCGCTCGTAGGGAGCCAGGAAATCCGTCCCGCCCGTGATGAGGTAACCGCGAAGACCGGTTTCGGCATCCAGCAGGGTCGCGCGAAGCAGCGCGATGTTGACGCGCACTTCGTCCGTGTGGTGCAGCCACTTGGTCGCGCTCGCGAGCGAGCTGAACGAATAGACCACTCCCACCAGCAGCGCGAGCAGAAGCGCGCTGGAGATCATGGTTCCGGGAACCCGTCTGGCCCCCGGCTCGGCCGTGACGTCCTCTGGCAAAAGCCCTGAAACAGTAGCGCGCGCAAATCGTGCGTCAATTGCGCGCTGGCTGCTTTTGTCGAGCTTTTTGCGGCGCCTATTTGCGGGCGTTGCGGAAGGAGGCGATCGCGGTGGCGGGCGGGTTGATGCGCAGGCCGCCCGACTCGATCACCAGCAAGTCTTCGGGCTGCAGCCAGGAGAAGACGCCGCCGACCGAAGCCAGCAGGGGAAGGCCCGCTGAACGCACCAGCGCCGCCGCGGCGCCGTCGTCGCGCATCTCGCCCTCGACGACGAAACCGACCGCGCCCGCTGTGATCGCGTGGATCGCGGCGAACGGCCGCAGCCGCTCCGCCACCACCATCGACCCCGCGCGCACCAGCGGACGTCCGCGCGGCTTGGCGCTCCGCTCAGGCTCTCCGGAGGTAAAGGACGCGGCGTAGACGAACACGCACAGGTCCTCGATCTCGGCGGCGCGGTCGCGAATGATCTCGGCGCCGTCGCGGTCGCTGGGCGGCACGGTGAACGATACGCGCGCATAGGAACGGGCCAGCGCCGACAGCGCCTTCAGCGGCGCGGGTGCGCGGCAGCCCTCCGCCAGGCCGGCGCGGAAGCGCCAGTCCTCGAGGATCAGCGACAGCCCGCGCAGCTCGCTCGCCGCCGCTTCGCCGGCGCGCGAGGCCGCCTTGCGCAGCTCGCCCTGCAGGCGCTCGACGGTCGCCTCCACTTTCGCCGGCGCCGCCTGCACGCCCGCCTCGCTGCCGATCAGCGCCGACAGGGTCGGCAACAGCTCGGCGCGTCCCATCGCCGCGCCGCCCACGATCGATCGTCCGGAAAGGCGAACCGCGCGCCGCTCGCTGCTGCGCGCCTGGCGGCGTTCGCGTTCCTCGCCACGTTCGATCGCGTGATTGATGACGGCGGCCAGCGCGGTCGCCAGGACCACCTCGCCGTCGGAGAACGCGCGCGCCACGCCGCGCTGGAGCACCAGCACCCCCGCCGTCGTGCCGCCGCGAAGGATGGGCACCGCCAGCAGCGCCGGGTACTTCTCCTCGCCGAGGCCCGAGATGTACTTGAAGTGCCGGTCCTGCTTGCCGACCGCGACCGAGACCGGCCGCATCCGCTCGGCGGCGAAGCCCGTGATGCCCTCGCCGGGGCGAAGGTGCACGCGGCCGATCGCCTCGCGCGGGAAGCCGACGTTGCCGCGCATCGTGAAGCGGAGTCCGTCGTCGCCGTCCTCGCGCACGTAGATGCTGGCGACGTCGGCGCGCGCGATCTCGGCGGCGTCCGAGCACATCGCCGTCAGCACCTCCTCGAGCGGGCGCTCCTCGTCGCCCAGCGCGATCAGCCGGAAGATCCCGTCCAGCGCACGGTCGCCGGCGTCGTGAACGTGGAAACCGAGCGTGTTGGCGGTCGCCATGTCACCTATCGTAGGCCGCGGACTGTTTCCGGCGCTTTTCCAACAGGAAAATTGTTTGCGCGCGTACGCCTCCGGCTTACGGGCCTGCCGCGCGGCTAACGGCGGTATCGTTGGCGAGACCTTCGATGGAATTCACTGAATGCGAGGCGGCTGCCACCGACGAGGAGCTCGACGAGGTCGAACGGCGGGTGGGCCTCAAGTTTCCCGCCGGGCTTCGCCGGCTGTTCCGTGAGGCGAATGGGGGACGGCCCGTGTGCTCATGTATCGACCGGGACGGGGACAATCACACGTTCGCTTCGGAGTGCCTGGTGCTTTCGGGTCGCCGCGGGTCGGCCATCTGGACGTACGAGTTGTTCGCGATTTCGAAGAAGATCACGCCGCCGCATCTGTTCCCGTTTGCGGTCGACCTGGGCGGCGATCCCTTGCTCGCGGACTGCACGTCGGCGGATGGGATGGTTATTCACTACCTCCACGACACGGCGTTCGAACACCTCGAACCTCTTCACATGACGTTCGAACAGTTCTGGGACTGCTCCTTCAGACCACCGACTGCGTGATCGCGCGACAGTCGCCACTCCTCGAAAGGACCGTCGCAATGTCGAAAGTTGTCGCAATCATGTCCATGTCGCTCGACGGCTACGTCGCCGACCTCAACGACGGCGTGGCCGAAGTCTTCGACTGGTACTTCGCGGGCGACGTCTCGTTCGACACGGGCGGTTCGGACCCGATGACGTTCAAGGTGTCCGCGCCGAGCGCCCAGCACCTCCGCGGTCTCACGTCCGAACTGGGTGCCATGCTCACCGGTCGACGCACCTTCGAAAAGGCCCAGGGCTGGGGCGGAAACCACGCCTGGGGACCGGC
>Ga0070673_100001266_pt1 | contig 14677 bp, 6 predicted proteins | sample KBSM23metaG_FD_65342 | JGI IMG/M metagenome (GOLD analysis project Ga0070673, IMG submission 65342) | Miscanthus rhizosphere microbial communities from Kellogg Biological Station, Michigan, USA - KBS M2-3 metaG | ecosystem: Host-associated > Plants > Roots > Rhizosphere > Soil ... | reverse complement strand
AGTGGCTCGCGTCGGCGAACCGCGCCTTGTAGAAGGCCAGCGATTTCGCGAGGTCCCACTGATCGACGGTCGCCGGCGTCTCCGGCTGACGCCGCCGATGATCGCGGCTGAGCGCGGAATACAAGGTCTGACTGAACACGACATCCGGACTGGCCATCTGATTCGCGAGCAGGCCCTTTCGCTGCTGGACGAGCGCAGCAAACGCCGCCGGATCCGCGCGCGGCCCAGTGAACCGCAGATACAGCAACTGGAACATCGTTTCGATGTCCTGCGGCGTGCTTCCTCCAGTGAGCCCTTCGGTAACCTCACCAAAGTACGGCACCACGGCGACGGCTTTGCCCGAGAGCATCCGATCCAGCGTCGTGTCGTTGAAGCGGCCGACGCCTCCCACACCAATCACGTCGTCCGCGGAACGCGCCGCGATGAAGTCGGCATCGCTCGCTACCGAGGTGCCGCCAGGCGCGGTGGCCCGAAACAGAATCTGATCCTCTTTCAGCGTGGTCGGCTTCAGGACGACGGTCGCGCCGTTGGAGAGAACCCACTCGGTGATACCACCGGGGCGCGGCGTAGTCTTGACGATGGTGCCTGGCTTCGGCGCCGCGTCCATCAGTGACTGGCCCGTGTCGACGTCCACGTACGGATCCACGCGACGGCTGGTCGCGGTCTTCACCGTCGTGGCAAGTTGGGCCTCACTCGGCAGCGTGACACCGACCGCCTCCGGCGCCGAGACGATCACCAGCCGATTCTGTTCGGGAAACCACTGCGGGCCGAGCGCGTTGATTTCCTCGAGCGTAATCGTCGGCAGGAAGCGGCGATGGAAGGCCAACTCCTGCCAGATCGTTGGCAGCGCTTCGTTCTGGAGGAAGTTGCGCGTGTACTCGTCGGCGCGGCTCTCCGACTCCCGGTCGGGGCTCTCGGTCACACTGCGTTCGTAGCTGAGCAGCCTCGCCTGTTTCGCTCGGGCGAGCTCCGTCGCCGTGACGCCGAAACGCGCCACACGCTGCATCTCAGTGACGAGCGCATCCAATCCACTCTGGACGCCGGTGTTTGATGTGAGCGCTATCATCTGCGCTTCATCCTTGGTCCGCGGCGCCGAAAACAGCAAACGTTGCGCGCCGGCGCGCAGGAACGGCGGCTTCTCGCGCTGAGTGAGCTCATCGAGCCGCGCGTCGAGGATGTCGCCGAACAGCTGGTCCATCATGATCGAGCGATAGCCGCCAACGGTGTCCTGCGGCCGCGCCGGACGAAGGTTGCTGATCGACACCGACGTCGCGGTCGTCTCCTTGTCCGCGATGATCGTGTAGCGCGTCGCCGGCTTTTCCGGCACGTCGAAGTTCGTCCGCGTCCGCGCCGGCGCCGGATTGGTCAGCGACGAAAAATTCGACTTGATCATGCCGACGACGGCGTCACGGTCGATGTCGCCGACGACAATCACCGCCATGAGGTTGGGGCGGTACCAGTCGCGATAGAAGCGCACGAGCTGTTCGCGCTGCGCTTTCTGGAGAATGCCCGGATCACCGATCGGGGATCGATTCGCGTACTGCGAGTCCTCGAGCTGTACCTGGCGGATCTTGTCGCGCGTCCGTTCGCCGGCGCCCAGATGCTGGCGCCACTCGGAGAGGACGATTCCGCGCTGCCGCTCAATCGCACTCGGCTCGAAGCTGGCGGCGTTGGCCCAATCTTTCAGGACGAGCAACGCGCGGTCGAGTGCCCGCGGCGAATCGCTTGGCACGCGCAGGATGTACTGCGTGTCGTCGTAGCTGGTTTGCGCGTTTGCGTCGGCACCGATGCCGAGGCCCAGGGACGCGAGGAAGTCATTGATGCCATTCCCGGGAAAATTTGTCGTGCCCTCGAACAGCATGTGCTCGACGAAATGTGCGAGCCCGAGCTGATCGGGGTCTTCGAGTACGGATCCGGCCTTGACGACCAGGCGCAGCTCCACACGGCGGGCCGGCTTCAGGTTCGGGCGGACGTAATACTTCATCCCATTCGGCAGCGTCCCGAGGGAGACCTCGGGATCGACCGGCATCTGCTGCGTCAGCGCAAACGACGCAACGGCCGCCGCAGACGCATCGCGTCCGCCTGCCGGGGTTTGCGCCGAGACCAGCGCAGTAGCAACCAGGACGATCGCCAGCACACCCGTCCGGCTAACCACCTGCGCCAAGGCTACGGTGGTCCGCCGTAGCTTCATGCGAAGGCGGAAGCCGGACACTACATGGCGCACGAGATGAAGCCGTGAAAACGTCATCTCACAATCCTACAGGACACTGAGTTAACCTGCGTGCGTGGACAGTTTTCGTAATGCGGCCGATTCCCTGGCCGCCAGCGAGCGCCGCCTCGTCGCGCAAAGTGATGCACTGACTGAGCTAACTGCCCGGTACACGAACCCCGGCGAACAGTTCGGCGACCGGCTGCGCAGCATCCTCGAGATTGCCGCACGCGCCCTCGACGTCGAACGGCTGAGCATGTGGGAATTCGATGCCGAGCACTCGCTGATTCGCTGTGTCGGTCTGCATCACCGCACGGGCAGCCGCTACGAGTCGGGCGCCGTGCTGCCGCGCACCGTGGCACCCGCCTACTTCGACGCCATCGAACGTGAGCGCGTCGTCGCGGCGACCGAGGCGCAAACCGATTCGCGCACGCGTGAATTCCGCGACGGCTATCTCGTCCCTCACAACATCGGCGCGATGCTCGACGTTCCGCTGCAGGCCGAGAACCATCGCATCGGCGTGCTCTGCGCTGAGCACGTCGGCCACGCACGCGCCTGGACCGTTGACGAGCAGAATTTTGGCATCTCGGTCGCCAACCTGATCGTGATCGCGCTCGCCGAGGAACAACAACGGACGACGCTGAAGCGCCTTGCCGAGAGCGACGCACGCGCGCACCTGATTGTCGACACCGCGCACGACGCCTACATCGGCATCGACTCGACCGGGTGCATCGTTACGTGGAATGCCCAGGCCGAGGCGACGTTCGGATGGGGACACGATGAAGTCGTCGGCAAACACCTGACCGAGACGATCATTCCGCCGGCATACCGGGACGGTCACAACAACGGCATGCACCGGTTTCACGACACCGGCGAAGCGCCGGTGGTCAACCAACGCCTCGAGCTGACGGCACTGCACCGTTCCGGGCGCGAGTTTCCCATCGAGCTCACCGTGACCTCGCCGATGCGGGTTGAGGGCGGTTTTTTCTTTGGCGCGTTTCTCAGGGACATCTCCGGCCGGCTCGAACGCGACGCAGAGTTGCGCCGCGCCAAGGAGTCCGCCGAGGCCGCCACGCGCGCGAAGAGCGAGTTCCTGACCAACATGAGCCACGAGCTGAGAACGCCGCTCAATGGCGTGCTCGGCTACGCGCAGCTCCTGCAACGCGATCGCGGGCTGACGCCGACGCAGCGCGAGGCCCTCGAGGCGATTGCGAAATGCGGATCGCAGCTCCTCGAGTTGATCAACGACGTCCTCGACCTCTCGAAGATCGAAGCCGGACGGTTCGACATCGAGGAGACCTCCACGGATCTGGCCAAGATCACCGCCGATCTGCGATCGGTTGTCGGCGAAGCGGCGAACCGCAAGGGCCTGATGCTGACGACGAGCGTCAGTCCGGATGTGCCTCGCGCAGTGGTCCTCGACGGACTGCGTCTGCGTCAGGTGCTGCTCAATCTGCTCGGCAACGCGATCAAGTTCACCGAAGCAGGCCGCGTCCAGCTGACGATCAGCGTCGCCGCCGAGCGTCTGGTGTTCGAGGTCACCGACACCGGGCCAGGGATCGAGCCCGAATCGATCACCAAAATCTTCGCGGCGTTTGCGCAGACGAAGAGCGGTGCAGCCGCCGGCGGTACTGGCCTAGGGCTGGCGATCTGCGATCGACTGATCTCGCTGATGGGTGGCGAGCTCACAGCCGACAGTGTGCTCGGCGAAGGCAGCCGCTTCTGGTTCTCGCTGCCGCTCGTCGAGGGACGGAACGCGCCGCGCAAGGAACTGGACGAGATCGAGTCCGATCTACCGTCGTTCGATGCGCGGCTGGCGCCGGGTCAGACTGTGCTCGTGATGGTGGTGGACGACAATCTCGCCAACCGCCACATCATGTCGAGCCTGCTCGAGAGTGCCGGCGTCCGGGTGATGACCGCGGCCGGCGGTCTCGACGCGATCGAGCGCGCACGTGCTGACCGTCCGCAGATCATCTTCATGGATCTCAAGATGAACGACCTCGATGGCTTCGAGGCGACGCGGCGGCTGGCGAGCGATCCGGCCACCTCCTCGATCCCCGTCGTCGCGGTCACGGCGAGCGCGCTCGGCAACAGCCGCCAACGCGCCCGTGACGCCGGCTGCGTCGATTACCTCTCGAAGCCGGTTCGCGCCGAACTGCTCTACGGCATGCTGCGGGCGCACGCTGGGGCGCGCTTCGTCAGCGATCGCGAAGCACCGCTGTCTGGCAGTGCCGACCTCGCCATCATCGATCGTCGTTCCGAGATCGGCGGACAGCTGCGCGGGGCGATCGCGCTTGGCGACGTCGGCGCGATCCAGCAGCTCGCCACGGCGCTCATGCAGGGCAGCCGCGCCGAATCCGCCCTCGGCGAGCGCATCCACCGTTTGATCACCACGTTCGATTTCGACGGCCTCAGCGCGCTCGTCGACTCCCTGGAGACGTGACCGTGGCGGCGCCGCAGATCCTGCTCGTGGACGACAACCCCACGAACCTTCAGGTCCTGTATCAGACGCTCGAGGGCCAGGGCTACCGGCTGCTGGCCGCACGCAGCGGCAAAGATGCGATCACCATCGCCGAACGCGCCGCGCCGGATCTCATCCTCCTCGACGTGCTGATGCCAGACATCGATGGCTACGAGACGTGCGCACGCCTGAAGGCCGATGCTCGCACGCGCGACTGCGCGATCATTTTTCTCTCAGCGCTGAATGACGCGCGCGACAGGGCGCATGGGCTGGATCTGGGCGCCGTCGATTTCGTGAACAAGCCGTTCCAGGCGGAAGAGATCCTGGCACGTGTGAAGACGCATCTGACGATTCGCGAGCTGCAGCAGCAGCTTCGCCAGCACAACACGGCACTGCAGCACGAGCTGACCGTCGCACAGGAGCTGCTGCGCGAGGCGCGCGACCGCACCGACGGCGTCCTGCTCGGCGAGAGCGCGGCGGCCGTACAACTGCGGCACCACATCCGCGAGGCCGCTGGCTCCGACGAGAACTGGTTGATCAACGGACCGCCCGGCAGCGATCACGAAGCCGTGGCCCGCGCCATCCATCATCAATCGGCGCGCACGACGCGGGCGATCATCGTCGTCAACTGTCTGTCGCTGACATCCGATTCCGCGACGGGCCGTGCGGGCACGCACGCCGATCTCTTCGACAAACTGCCCCTGGCGAATGGCGGAACGCTGTATATCGAAGGCGTCGAGCATCTGCCTCCCGAAGCGCAGGTCACGCTGGTCGAGCGGCTGCGTGCGCTCGATGCGTCGAGAACCGCGGCGATTCGATCTGACGTGGACGTCCGCGTGCTCGTGTCCACCACGCGCGACGTGGACGAGGCCGTCGCCGGCGGCCGCGTGATTCCCGAGCTTCGGCGTGCCCTGCCGAGAACGCTCGACCTCGCTCCGCTCCGCGCCCGGCTCGACGATCTCGCGGCGCTCGCGCCTTACATCCTTCGTCGTCAGGCCGAGCAGGCCGGACGCACGGTGCCGATCCTGTCCGAGGAATCGCTCAAGCGTCTGCAGAACTACCGCTGGCCGGGCAATCTTCGCGAGCTGCGCAATGTGCTGGGGTTTGCGCTGTCGACGAGCCAGGGCGCGGTTCTCGACATTGGCGAGCAACTGCTCGACAACAATTTGCGCGTCGGCAGCTACAGCTTGATCGAGCGTCTCGGCTCGGGAGGCATGGGCGATGTCTGGCTCGCGCGGCATCAACTGCTCGCGCGTCCGGCGGCAGTAAAGATCATTCGCGAGGCGGCGCTCGGCGGCGGCGAGGATGGTCACATCCGGCGCCAGCGCTTCGCCCGCGAGGCACAAGCGACGTCAGAGCTGCAGTCCCCACACACTGTGCAGTTGTATGACTTCGGCGTCACCGAAGGCGGCGGCTTCTACTACGTGATGGAGCGGCTGCGAGGCATGGACCTGAAGCGACTGGTCGAACGCCACGGTCCACAGTCGCCCGAGCGAGTCGTATTCCTGCTCAGGCAGGTGTGCCTGTCGCTCTCGGAAGCGCACGCACTTGGCCTCGTGCACCGCGACATCAAGCCCGCCAATCTGTTCGTCTGTCGTCTGGGATCCGAATACGACTTCGTCAAAGTCGTGGACTTCGGCGTCGTGTCACGCCACGCGAGTGAGCGGGCGCAAATCACCACAGCGGGCATGATTCTCGGCACGCCGGCCTTTCTCGCGCCGGAACTCGTCTCGAGTCAGCCGTTCGACGGCCGCGCCGACATCTATGCGCTTGGCTGCGTCGCGTTCTGGCTGCTCACCGGCCGCCCGCCGTTCGAGGCCGCCGATGCCATGTCGATCTTGATGCATCACGCGCAGACCCCGCCGCCAGCGCCATCGACGATGTCGGAGGAGCCCATCCCGCCGCAGCTGGATGCGCTGGTGCTCGGGTGTCTCGAGAAGGATCCGTCACGCCGCCCGACTGCCGACGAACTCTGGGAGCGGATCGATCGCGTGCCGCTGGCCCGCGAATGGAATCAGGAGCACGCGCGCACGTGGTGGGAGATGCACGAGCCCGAGCTGATCGCTTCGGCGTGACGCTATCGTGGCGGATTTCGCGGCAGCTCGATGAGGACGATGTCGGACGCGTTCCGTGATTGGTCGAAGACGATCTGCTTCCCGTCCGGGCTGACGTCGAAGCTCCAGATGGCCACGGAATTGTTGAACCGCGTGAGTTGACGGGTCTGCCCGGTCTGCAGATCGAGGAGCCAGAAATCCTGCGAGATATCGAGGCCCTGCAAGAAGATCAGCCCGCGGCCGTCGGGCAAATAGCGGCTTCGCCTCCCGCCGGCATCGCGCCGGAGCACGACGGCGGGCAGCGCGACCGGCGATCCGTCGGGCCTGACGGCCCGCAGCGGTGATTGCGCCCCGACGTCCGGTCCGGCATACACGATCGTATCGCCATCCGGAGACCAGGCAGGCTCGAGCGCCTGTCCTTTGGCGAGCCGGACCGCTGGACCGCCATCTACAGGAACTTTGAAGAGCCCGTCTCCCGAGGCATCGGCGCCTCCGGTCGCGATCCACGTCTCGTCCGGCGACCAGCTGCTGCTGCCGCGCGCATCGACAGAGTCGGTTAACGGTCGGAGCTCGGCGCCATCGGCGGACAATACGTGCAGTCGGAGCTTGCCATTGCGCCTGAGCGCCACCACGGCGCGCCCGGTACCACGCGAGACAGCCGGGGCCGTCGTGATCGGATTGTCTCCCGCGCGCCAGATCTCGGTGGATTCACCGTCACGATGCTTCCAGAGACTTCTGCCAGAGGCCCCCGTTGACAGAAAGAAGAGTGAGCCAGCGGCAAACTGCGGCATCGCCGCGTTGACGCTGGACACGGTGAGCGGCCGCCTGTCGCGATCGTCCGCGATGCGGTCGAGAATCGGGACGCTCGCGAGCGTCGAGCTCGGGTTGGCAACGGTCACGACCAGCCGCGAGCCATCGGCGCTGGCCGATACCGACGTGTATTGCTCCAACCCAATGCTGACTCGATGCGACTGCCCTCGTGCGACGTCGAGCGCCCACAGCCACGGCCCGGCACCGCTGTCGTCGCGCGCCACGTACAAGACAGTGTTGGCGTCGATGGGAGTCGGATAGGCGACGTCGCTGTTGTGATGGGTCAGTCGCTCGGGGCTGCCTCCCTCCGGGGCAATGCGCCAGAGATCCATCTCACTTGTGGCAGGCGCGCCGGCCGCGAAGAAGACCCATCGTCCGTCCGCTGACCAGACGGGAAAATGGTTGTGAAGACCGTCATGAGCGCCAACGAAGATCTGCCGCGCATTCGAGCCGTCGCGGTCTGCGACGAACATCGGGTCGGCCGCGTCCCGCGTGTGATAGACCAAACGCCGGCCGTCAGGAGACCAGGCGAGGTGGACGACGCGATCGCTGAGGAAGGGTCGGAGCGTCCCGCCCATCATTGGTACCGTCTGGAGCCGTCGTCCGGGGCCGCCTCCCAGCCACAGCTGCGCCCCGTCGGGGAAGAACCCTGCCGCACGCAGCGGCGCCGGCAGCAATCGATCCTTCCCGAGCGTCAGATTGCGGAACTCGCCACTTCCGATCTGATTGAGCCAGACGTCGAACTGACCGTCGCGATCCGACACGAACGCGACAAACCTGCCATCCGGAGAGATCGCCGCGTCGAGTTCGTCGCCGGCAAAGTCGGTGAGGCGGGTGAAGCGTGCGTTCGCCAGGGGATTCTCGAGTTCGCGTGCGCTCCGAGCAGACCATGGCACGCCCCAGATCAACGCGGCGGCAACCACCGCAATGCCGAGAGACGCAACCGCCATCACCCATCGGCGCGAGCCGCGACCCGGAATCGTCGCGACGGGGGCGCTCGGGTGTTCGATCGTCCGCCTGGCTTCGCGGCGAAGATCGACGACCAGCTCCCGCATGGATTGAAAGCGATCGGCGGGATCTTTTTCGAGGGCCTTCTCCACCACGAGACGCAGGCCAATCGGCACATGCGCAGGAAGCGGCTCGGCGGCATCGTGAACGATCGCATGCAGCGTATCCACGTCGCTCCCGGCCGCGAGGGCGCGGTGTCTGGCAAGCAGCTCGTACAGCACCAGGCCAAACGAAAAAATGTCACTGCGGGGATCGATGGCGCGGCCGAGCGCCTGTTCGGGCGACATGTACGGGACCGTACCGAGGACGAAACCGCTGCGTGTCGTCTCAACGACCGGCCTGCCGGTCACGGCATCCGGAGAAGCGGGTGTATCGATCTTGGCAAGACCGAAGTCGGCGAGCTTTGCATACCCGCTCTTCGAAATCAGAATGTTCGCCGGCTTGACGTCGCGATGCATGATCCCGGCGTCGTGTGCCGCGGCGAGCGCATCCGCGACACCGACGACCATCGTCACCACCTGACGCCACGTGCGCTCGCCCTCGATGGCCCAGTCAGCAAGGGTGCCGCCATCGACCAGCTCCGTCACCAGATACTGGCGCCCATCGATCTCGCCGGCTTCGTGCACTGTCAGGATGTGCGGGTGATTGAGTGCGGACGCCATCTGCGCTTCCTGCTGGAAGCGCCGCCGCGCGGAAGGTGTGGCGAAGTCCGCGGCGAGAAACTTGACGGCGACGTGGCGGTTCAGCTGCGTGTCGAGCGCACGGTACACCTCGCCCATGCCACCCGAGCCAAGGGGCGCCAGGATTTCATAACGGCCGACACGATCTCCGGTGGCAGGCATGGTGGAGCGAACGCTCCAAGCATCACGAATTATAGAAGCTCAGTTCTTGGCGGGTGTGAGGTTGAGCTTCTTGAGCAAGGCCGGCCATCCGGGCGATTTGTTCAGGCGAGGCTCGAATGCCCGAATCAGAAGCGTGACGAGACTGGCAATTCGCTGGTCGGCCGCCTTCTCCGCCCATTCGACCGCGCTGTCGACGTCGCCTCGAGCGACGGAGTAGCACACCAGACCCAAAGGCCCGACCGCCGTATCGCTCTGCAATGTCGCCAGCAGTGGCTCGGCGTCCACCGTCCGATCCATATTCGCGAGGGCCGCTGCCATCGCGCCGATCGCTTGCGGCGCCCAGGCGGCACCAGCGATGCCCTTCTCCGCGCACGTGAGGGACTCGGCGTGCCGGCCATGAACGGCGTGGAGCAGGCTCTGAAAGGTCCAGCCGAGCCAGAATTGCGGATCGAGTTCCACGGCCTTGCGACTCTCACGCAGCGCCTCGTCATCCCGACCTGACCCAGCCAACGTCACGGACATGGTGTAGCGCCACATCTGGCTTAGTGGATCTTCTTCGACGACGCGGTCCATCTGCTGTTTGGTCTCGGTCGCGCGTCCCATCGAGAACAAATGGAACCACGCATTCCATTGACGCAGGTGCGGTGAGATCGGCTCGCGCGCCATGGCCAGACGAAACCGCCGTTCGGTCTCCTGCCAATCGTAATCGAGCACTCCCGAGACGATGCCGAGCATCGCGTGAGCTTCGGGAAGATCCGGGTCGATCTCGATTGCGCGCGTCGCCAACTCGCGCGCCCGGGTCATCGCCTCGCGAGACGGGAGACCGCCAACTGCCGCGAGCGCGAGATGGTAGTCGGCCAGCCCCACGTACGGCAGCGCAAAGCCGGGATCGAGTGACAGCGCCTGCTCGAGACACTCGCGGCTGCGCTGTGAGTCCTCGGGCGTAAATCGCCACTGGTAGAAGCGGTACTTGAGGTACGCCTCGTATGCCGGAATGCTGGGCATCCGCCGCTCGGATGGTGGGGAGAGCTTCAGCTTCAGCGCGTCGGCGATCGCCGCCGCGATCTCGTCCTGCACTTCGAAGATGTCGGCCAGCTCACGGTCGTAGCGCTGCGACCAGAGATGCGTGCCATCGCCGGCCTGAATCAACTGCGCGGTGACACGAATCCGTGGTCCCGCGCGGCGCACACTGCCCTCGAGCACATTCGTCACGCCGAGCGTCTCGGCAATCTTGCGGATGTCCTCGTTCTTGCCCTTGAACGCGAACGCCGATGTGCGCGCGATCACCTTCAACCCGGGCACCTGCACGAGCGCGTTGATGATCTCTTCGGCGAGCCCGTCGCTAAAATACTCGTCGTCCGCGTTGTGACTCATGTTCGCGAACGGAAGCACGGCAATCGACGGCGTGGTCCGCACCACGTCCGCAGGTTTCGACCGTAGTTGCTGGAGCGCCGCTCTCACCTCGGCGATCGTCTGGAACCGCTTGTCTGGCTGCTTCGCCAGGCAACGCATCACGACGGAAGACGCCGGAGAGTCCGGCGGGCGTGGCTCCTCGCGCACCACAGCGTTCAGCGTGTCGAGCAACGACTCGCGCTCGAAGACCCGCTTGCCCGTCAGCAGCTCATAGAGCACCGCACCAAAGCTGAAGACATCCGAACGCGCGTCGGCGGCTTTCCCTTGCGCCTGTTCGGGCGACATGTACGACGCGGTGCCAAGCACCGTACCCGCCATCGTCCGCGTCGCGTCGTCGGTCGCCTCGGCCACGATCTTGGCAAGTCCGAAATCGAGCAGCTTGGCACCGCTCGTCGTCATCATGATGTTGGCCGGCTTGAGGTCGCGATGCAGAATGCCTTTCGCGTGCGCGGCGTCGAGCGCGTCGGCGACTTGCATGGCCACGTGCAGTACGTCGGCAAACGGCAACGGGCCGTGGAGTGGCTGTCCCTCGATGTACTCCATGACGAGGTACCCGGGACCGACGTCGTAGAGCACGCAGATATGCGGGTGGTTCAGCGCGGCAACCGCGCGAGCCTCTTGCTGGAAGCGATCGCCGTGGGCGCCGTCGAGCGTCTTGATAGCGACCGTGCGGCCGAGGCGCGTATCGATCGCTTTGTATACCTCGCCCATTCCACCGGCGCCAATCGGCGCAACGATCTCGTACGGACCAAGCCTGTGTCCTGGGGAAAGGGGCATCTGGTAAGCGGCGATCTTACCTCCTTCTCCCGTATACTCGCGCCACTATGACTTCAGTACGGCGAATGCTTGGGGCAGTGCTGCTCCTGCTGACGCCCGCGCTCGCGGCACTCGCGCAATCGCCTGCCGAGCCGGTGATCGTCATCCATGCCGGCGCACTGCTCGATCGTCCAGGCACAGCCCCGCGCGGCGCGTCCACCATCATCGTCCGCGGCAACCGCATCGAGTCGATTCGCGACGGCTACGTTGCGCCTCCTGCCGGCGCGCGCCTCATCGATCTCAAACGGGAGTTCGTGCTGCCCGGGCTGATCGACGCGCACGTGCACATTTTCAACGACGACGACAAGATGCGTGCGCGCCTCGAAGCGCTCAACCGTGACATCGAAGACAACTTGCTGATTGGCGTCGACAACGCCCGCCGCACGCTCGAAGCAGGCTTCACGACGGTGCGCGATCTCGGCTCCGACGTCCACAGCATCACCTCGCTGCGCGACGCGATCGCATCCGGCCTCATTGCCGGGCCGACGATTGTCGCGGCGGGCCAGGCCATCTCCGGGACCGGCGGACACGGCGATGCCTCCAACAACACCAACCGGGACATCGCCGAACTGAGAAGGTCGCGCGCATTCAACCTGTGCAACGGCGCAGACGACTGCCGCCGCGCCACGCGCGAGCAGATCTCGCAAGGCGCCGACGTGATCAAGTTCACCGCCACCGGCGGCGTGAACAGCAACATCGCCGGCGGGTTGGGACAGCAGCTCTTCGACGACGAGATGAAGGCGATTGTCGAGACGGCGCACCTGTTTGGACGCCGGGTGGCCGCACACGCGCACGGAGCGGATGGGATCGCGGCTGCGCTCAAGGCCGGCGTCGATTCCATCGAGCACGGCACCTACTCCAACACAGAGACCAACGCCCTGTTCAAACGATCGAACGCGTGGCTCGTGCCGACCATGGTGGCGCCACACGCCGCGCTGGCCCAGGCGCGAGCCGGCGCCCGCAGCGCGGCGACACTCGCCAAGGCCGAAGAGACAGTGGTCGTGCACAACGAGAACATCGCCAAGGCGATCGCGGACGGCGTGCGCATCGCGTTCGGGACCGACTCGGGCGTGTCGGACCATGGCAAGAACGCGAAGGAGTTCGCGCTCCTCGTCAAGGCCGGCATGACACCCGGCGCCGCGATCCGGGCCGCCACGATCGACGCGGCGACGCTCCTCGATCGCGCCGCGCGCTCCGGGTCGATCGAGCCGGGGAAGGACGCCGACATCATTGCCGTGGCGACGAGTCCGCTCGAGGACGTCACGGTGCTCGAACGCGTGCGCTTCGTCATGCGCCAGGGGGTGGTACACGAGCTGGACGGGGCCCGGCAGGCGTTCCCGCCGCGTTAGCGGCTCGCGAGCGCGCGCGTCGATTCTCCAGGGACGAGTGGCGTGATCAATCGATCGCGCCGCCGACCGCCGCCACCGGATTCCTGCTCTTCGACACGGCTTCACGACATCCGGTCCCTCGCCAGGCGACATCGACATCCATCGCATCGATCTGGCCTCAGGCCCCATCCCCAAGGCCTGGTTTGCCGTCTTCGGTGTCATGCGCATTCATCGGGGACTGGTTCTCGCGTTGATGTGTCTCATCGCTGCGCCGGGCAACGCCGCGCCGCCGGAGCCCGCAGTCGACAACACGCACCGGGCCGACATCACGGCGACCACTCCGGTGGCGGTCTTCGTCTACAGCACGCAGGCCGACGTCAGCGCCGAGGATCAGCAGACCGCGCTCGCGGTCGCCAAGAAGGCTTTGTCGACCGCGTCTGTTGATGTCGCGTGGACCGTCTGCGTGCCCGGAACATGCCTGACCCCCGCGCCGGCAGCGTTGAAGATCCGGATCCTGCCTTCTCGCGATACCAGCGAGCGCGAGGCCCATCACCTCGGACACGCATTGATCGACTCTCGGACAGGAAGCGGCGAACTCGCCACCGTGTTCATCAATCGGACGCGGCGGCTGGCCGCTAATCTGGGCATCGATCATCGGCTCCTGCTTGGCCGCACGATCGCGCACGAGCTGGGCCACCTGCTCCTGGCAACGGCAACCCACGGCGCCGGCCTGATGCGGGAGATCTGGTCACGCGATGAACTGCTCGGCGCACGCCGCAACGACTGGGAGTTCGATCCGCACGATGCCGCCGCCATCCGCGAGCGGCTGGCGAGAAAGCCGAAAGCCTAAAGCCCAAAGGCCAAGGCCTAAAGGCAGCGCCTCCGCCGTATACTGACGCTCATGCGCGCCAGATACGCAGCATCAGCCATCACGGTTGCCACGGTTTTGCTCGTCGGAACCAGCGCCTTTGCGCATCACAGCTTCGCGCCGCACTTCGACTCGAGCAAGCCGGTCAGCATCTCCGGCACGATCACCAAGTTCGAAGCGCAGAACCCGCACAGCTACGTGCACATTAACGCCGTCGATGAGAACGGCCGGACGCACGAGTATGTGTGCGAGTCGCACGGCGTCACGCAACTGACGCGCAACGGTGTCACGCCGCAGATCCTGACGGTCGGCACGAAGATTCGTGTCACCGGATCGCTCTCGCGGCACAGCCCCTACATGTGCTTCTTCGACTCGGTCGAGCTCGCCGACGGACGGAAGCTCTCCGTGAACGGGCCGACCGGACCGCGGACCGCCGCGGCGCTGCCGCCGCGCAAGGACATCTTCGGCACGTGGCTGCTCGCGCCGATTCCGAATCGCAGCACCAGCGGCCCGCAGCCGATGATCCAGTTGCTGACTCCGGCCGGTGAGAAAGCCGTCGCGGCCTACGACCCCTTCAAGGACGACCCGACGTTCCGCTGCGATCCCGTGGCCATCCGTCGGGTGTGGGGCGCGCCAGGCACGCCGCTCGAGATCGTGCGCGACGGCAACGACCTCGTCTTGAGACATGAATGGATGGACGTCAAGCGTGTCATCCACATGAACATGAAGGAGCATCCGAAGAACGGGCCGCGGGGGTCACTCGGCCACTCGATCGGCCGCTGGGAAGGCGACACGCTGGTCGTCGAGACCGGCAACTATTCGGCGGGCGTGTTGAATCAGTACGTCGAGCAACCGGGCCAGCCGACCA
>Ga0070673_100001256_pt1 | contig 14726 bp, 14 predicted proteins | sample KBSM23metaG_FD_65342 | JGI IMG/M metagenome (GOLD analysis project Ga0070673, IMG submission 65342) | Miscanthus rhizosphere microbial communities from Kellogg Biological Station, Michigan, USA - KBS M2-3 metaG | ecosystem: Host-associated > Plants > Roots > Rhizosphere > Soil ... | reverse complement strand
GACGATGAGGCCGAAGCAATCCGAATCGCCAATGCATCCGAGTTTGGCCTTGGCTCTGGCGTCCTGACCGGGGACATCGACCGCGGCCGGCGTATCGCCGCCGAAGAGCTCGAGGCGGGGATGAGCTTCGTCAACGAGAATGTCCGATCCGATCCGCGCACGCCCTTCGGAGGGGTCAAGCATTCGGGCTTCGGACGCGAATGCGGCGTGTTCGGCATCCGCGAGTTCGTCAACATCAAGACGGTGCATGTGAAGGCTGCCGAGCACGGCACCGGTAGCCGGACCGAATAGGCCTTAGTCTTTGAACAGGGCGGTGCCGACACGGACGGCGGTCGAACCGAGCATCACCGCCGTCGAAAAATCGCCCGACATTCCCATGCTTAAGCCGGTGACGTCATGACGCCGGGCGATCTCGGCAAGCAGCGCGAAGTAAGGCGCCGGCTCGGGGCCGAGCGGCGGGATGGCCATCAGCCCGGCAAGCGGCAGCGGCGACGCACGAACCGCCTCGACCAAAGTCCTAACCTCGGCGATCGGACAGCCGCCCTTCTGCTCCTCCTCGCCGATGTTCACCTGGACGTAGACCGAGGGGAAGCGTTGGGCCTTCTCCGCTTCCTTGGCCAACGCATCGAGCAGCGAAACACGGTCGAGCGAATGGATGACGTCGAACAATTGCACGGCCTCGGCGGCCTTATTCGATTGCAGGCGGCCGATTCCGTGGAGCCTGATGTCCGCGTTGCGCGCCAGTAGCGCTGGCCATTTGGCGAGCGCCTCCTGCACCCGGCTTTCTCCGAAGTCGCGCTGGCCGGCGGCGATCAGCGGCTCGATGTCATCGACGGAGCGGCCCTTGGTGACGGCGATCAGCGAGACATCGGCGGGGTCGCGCTTCGCCAGCGAGGCCGCCTTGGCGATGTCGTCGAGGATCTTCCGGCGGCGGTCGGCGGCACTGCTCATGGCGCGCCGCTAGGCGTTAAGTTCACTAAAGTCTCGTGATCAGGCGAAAAAAGCGTGAACCCAAGCTCAGCTTAGAACTTGAAGGCAGTCCCGACGTAGACAGCCTGGCTGTCGTGGCGCTGGTCCTGCAGCGCCGACAGGCGCTCCCGCTCGATATTGTAGCGGACGCCGCCGGTCAGGGCGATGCGGCGCGACAGCGAATAAGACGCGCCGGCGTCGAGCGAGACATTGTCGCCGCGGCGAAGCGCCGGCAGCGGGTTGCCCGATGTTCGCTCGGCACCGACAGCGACTCGCGTGCTCAGCTTGTTGCTGAGCGAATAACTGACGCCGAGAATCGCAGCCTCGCGGCCGCCAATGGCGTTGTCGGCGCTCTTGGCCTGGGCGATATCGCCGGCGACGGCGAAACGCTTCCAGCCAACGGCGACGCCAAGGTTGTAACCAGTCGGATTGAGCTGGCTGATCGCGCTGTTCGGAGCCGAAGCCTGCGCAACGCCAGACGGCGCGAGCGAGCGAGCGCGAATCGCGACGCGGACCTGCGACGGCCGATTCTTGGCTGCCGCCGGAGTGAACTTGAAATCGGTCAACGGCAGCGACTTGCCCGACAAAGCGGCGGCAAGCTTGGGATCGGCATTGGCCGGGGTGAACGAGGAGACCGGGTCGAAGCTGAGCGCCACGGCGGGCGCACGCTTCTTGGCTGCGGTGGTCGCGAGTGCGGGAGTCAGAACAAGACCGGCCGCGGCGGCTGCCGCAACCAGCTTGGGTCCCGTACGCTTCGCGACTCTGAGCACCATCAACTCCCTGTCGGAGTCGATATAGTCGGACTCACCTGAAGGTTCCATGCGCGGAATCGATTCAGCTGGGCCCTGTTGCCGACTCAACACAATCGCATCCCTGGACGGCACATGCTTGCGGGCGAAGCTTGACCTTCTATAACGCTCGAAACGTCCATCCCCCGATGTTCGAGGACCCCAGATGAACCGCCCCCTAACGACCGCCACTTTGCTGGTCCTGGCGCTCGCCGCGCCCGGCTGCGCGAAAGACCGCACCCTTCCGAGCCAGCTCGCCGCGTCGAACGTGACGACGCTGGCGATCAATTCCTATTTGTGGCGCGCGGCGATCGACACCGTCTCCTTCGCTCCGCTGCTCCAGGCCAACCCGAACAGCGGCGTGATCATCACCGACTGGTACCGCAACCCCAAGGTCCCGAACGAGCGTGTCAAGCTGACCGTATCTGTGCTCGACCCGGACCTTCGCGCCGATGCCCTGCGGGTTTCGGCGGCCAAGCAGGTCTACCAGAACGGCGCATGGTATGACGGCGCGGTCAGCGCGGCGACGACCCAGAAGCTCGAAGAGATCATCATGACTCGCGCCCGGGACCTTCGCCGCGCGACGATTGCGCCCGGGAGCGGAAAGCGCGGCTCCGGCCGACGCAGGAGCTAGCCTTCCGAAATGAGCAGCCGGTTCAACGCGGCTGAAGCCGACGCCCGTTGGCAGGCGCGGTGGGACGAGGCGCAAAGCTTCCGCGCCGACAGCAACAGCAACAAGCCCAAGGCCTACGTGCTGGAGATGTTCCCCTATCCATCGGGGCGCATCCACATGGGCCATGTCCGCAATTATACGATGGGCGACGTGCTCGCGCGCTTCCGCCGGATGCAGGGCATGGAAGTACTCCACCCGATGGGCTGGGACGCCTTCGGCATGCCGGCCGAGAATGCGGCGATGGAGCGCAACGTCCACCCGGGCGAATGGACCTGGGCGAACATCCGGGCCATGCGCGAGCAGCTGAAGAGCATCGGCTTCGCGCTCGACTGGTCGAGGGAATTCGCGACGTGCGACCCCGCCTATTACGGCCACGAGCAGGCGCTGTTCCTCGATTTGTTTGACGCCGGGCTCGTCTATCGCAAGGAAAGCGAGGTCAATTGGGACCCGGTCGACATGACCGTGCTTGCCAACGAGCAGGTGATCGACGGCAAGGGCTGGCGCTCGGGCGCGACGGTCGAGCGCCGCAAGCTCGCGCAATGGTTCCTGAAGATCACGGACTTTGCCGACGATTTGCTGGACGGCCTGCAAGCGCTCGACCAGTGGCCCGATAAGGTGCGACTGATGCAGGAGAACTGGATCGGTCGGAGCCAGGGGCTACAGTTCCGCTTTCGCCTGGCCAAGGCGCTAGGATCGATCGAATCGGTCGAGGTATTCACGACGCGGCCCGACACGATCTTCGGCTCGAGCTTCGTCGCCGTCGCTGCCGATCATCCGATCGCGCAGGCGGTCGCTGCGTCGGATGCAGTGGCCGCCGAGTTCATCGCCGAATGCAAGGCCGGCGGGACCAGCGCTGCCGAGATCGAGACCACTGAGAAGAAGGGCTTCAGGACGGACGTCGAAGTCGTCCATCCGCTCGACCCCGAGTGGCGGCTGCCCGTCTACATCGCGAATTTCGTGCTGATGGACTATGGCACCGGAGCGATTTTCGGCGTGCCCGGCCACGACCAACGCGATTTCGAATTTGCGACGCAATATCATTTGCCGATCCGTCGTGTCGTTGCGTCAAGCGCGGAGCAGGCGTCGGAGCCCATCGGTGACGAAGCCGAGGCGATGTGCGGAGTCGCGGTCAATTCGCGCTTTCTTGATGGCCTGACGACCGAGCAGGCCCAGGCCGAGGTCATCCGCCGCGCCGAAGCCGCGGGCTGGGGAAGCGGCACGGTCCAGTATCGCCTGCGCGACTGGGGCGTGTCGCGCCAGCGCTATTGGGGTACACCGATCCCGATCATCCACTGCGCCAAGTGCGGCGCGGTGCCGCTGCCGCGTCACCAGCTGCCGGTCGTGCTTCCCGACGACATCGAGTTCGACAAGCCCGGCAACCCGCTCGACCGCCACCCGACGTGGAAGCATGTCGATTGCCCGAATTGCGGCGGGAAGGCGACTCGCGAGACCGATACGCTCGACACGTTCGTCGATTCTTCCTGGTACTTCATTCGCTTCGCCAGCCAGCCTGACGACAAGCCGTTCGACCGCGCGGAGGCCGAGAAATGGCTTCCCGTCGGCCAGTATATCGGCGGGGTCGAGCACGCGATCCTGCACCTGCTCTACGCGCGCTTCTGGACCCGCGCGCTGAAGAAGCTCGGGCGGATCTCGGTCGACGAGCCGTTCAAGGGCCTGTTCACACAGGGGATGGTCACCCATGAGACCTATCGTGCCGGCGACGGCAGCTGGCTCAGCCCAGACGAGGTCAAGAAAGACGGCGACGATTGGGTGCATATCGAGAGCGGCGAACCGGTAATCCCCGGCCGCGTCGAGAAAATGTCCAAGTCCAAGCGCAACACGGTCGACCCGGAACCAATCCTCGCCAAATATGGCGCGGACGCGGTGCGCTGGTTCATGCTGTCAGACAGCCCGCCTGAGCGCGACCTCGAATGGTCCGAAGGCGGGATCGAAGGCGCGGCGCGGTTCGTGCAGCGTGTATGGCGCCTCGCCAGCATCAGCGAGTTTGCCGAGGGCGAGGATATGGTCCTCAAGCGCAAGTTGCACCGCACCGTCGCCGCGGTCGGCGAGGCGATCGAGGGCCTGCAATTTAACAAGGCGGTGGCCCAGCTCTACGAGCTGACCAGCGCGATCGAGAAGGCCGCCCCGTCGGCGACCCGCCACGACGCGGTGCGTGCGCTCGTGCTTTTGGCCGCGCCTGCCGCGCCACACCTCGCTGAGGAAGGCTGGGCGGTGCTTGGCGAGACCGGGATGGTGGCCGACGCCCATTGGCCCGAGTTCGATCCGGCTCTGCTCGTCGACGACCAGGTGACATTGGCGGTGCAGATCAACGGCAAGCTGCGCGATACGCTGAGCGCGCCGCGCGGCCTCGATCGCGCCGCCGCCGAAGCGCTCGCGCTCGCCTCGGACAAGGTGCAGCGCCAATTGGCCGGCGCCGCACCGCGGAAGGTGATTGTCGTTCCCGACCGGCTGGTGAATATCGTCGCCTGATGCGCGTCGCGCTCCCCCTTCTCGCCGCTTTGGCGCTCAGCGGCTGCGGGCTGCATCCGCTTTATGGCGGCGGATCGGCTAGCCCGGTGGCGGCGACGTTGCGATCGGTCGCCGTCGGGCCCATCCAGGGTCAGTCGGGCTGGCTGGTCCGCAGCAAGCTGATCGACCGGCTCGGCGACAAGGGCGGCAGCGCCGCCTACCGGCTCGACGTGACGCTCGACGACAATATCACTGCCTTCGGCCTCAGAAGCGACCGCGCGGCGACCCAGGAGCGGCGGACTTTGCGCGCGCGCTATCAGTTGGTCGACGCCCGCAACGGAATGGTGCTGCTCGACGCGACCGCCGGTTCCGACGCCGGCATCGACATCGTCAGCTCCGAATATGCCACCGTCGCCGCCGAGCAGACCGCCCTCGAGAATCTTGCCGACATCGTCGCCGACCAGATCACGGCGCGCGTCGCGCTCTACGCGTCGCGGACGGCGCCGGCGAAGTGAAGGCGAGCAAGGCGACCATCGGCCGGTCGGTCGACCAGCCGGCGGACGCCATTCGCTTTTACCTGTTCCATGGGCCGGACGAGGGCCAGTCGCGAGCGCTTGCGGCGCGCCTGCTGGAAGGGCTTGGCGCGACCAAGTCCGTGATCGCGGCCGGTGCGATCAAGTCGGATCCGGCGACATTGGTCGACGAAGCCGGGGCAATGAGCCTGTTCGGTGACAAGCGCGCCATCTGGATCGAGCCCGCGGCCAAGGAAATCGAGGAGGGCGTTGCGGCGCTGCTTGAAGCGGAAGCGGTCGAGAATGTGGTGGTCGCGATCGCCGGCGTCCTGACGAAGGCGTCACCCCTCCTGAAGCTAGCTGAAGGCTCGCCCCAGTCGCTCGTTTATGCCTCATACTTGCCGGAGGGCCAGGACGCGGAACGGATGGTCGCCGACCTTGGGCGGCGGTTTGGGCTCAAGGTCAGCGGCCCGGTCGCGTCGCGCCTCGCCGAAAGCTCTGGCAATGACCAGGCGATCGTTGCCCAGGAGCTGCAGAAGTTCGCGCTGTACGTCGGTGCATCACCCGAAGCGCCGCGCGAGCTCGACCATGAGGCGGTCGACGCTGTTGGCGCGGAGAGCGCCGAAGGCGATTTCCTTCGCCTCGCCGACCTGGCGCTTGGCGGTGAGGTCGATGAGCTGGCGGAAGAGCTGGCGCGCCTTCCGGCCGCAGGCAGCGAGGCGATCCCGCTTGTGCGGTCCCTGCAGCGGCGCCTGTTGATGCTGGCGCCGCTAAGGGCGCGCATCGAACGCGGAGAGCGCCCAGACGCCGTCATGACGTCGGCCGCCAAGTCACTGTTCTGGAAGGATAAGACCAAGGTCCAGCGGATGCTTGCGCGGTGGAGCGCGGACGGGCTGGCGACGGCTGCCGAGCGGGTTGGCAAGCTCGAGAGGTCGTTGATGTTCACGCCAGTGCCAGACCGCGAGGCGCTCGGCGAGGAATTGCTGGCGATCGCGCGCAAGGCGCGGTCGTCGAGCTAGATCGGCTCTCCACTCAGCCGCTGGCAGATCATGTCGAGCTGGTCGAGGCTGGAATAATGGAGCGTCACCGCCCCACCCTGCCCTTTGTGCACGACCTGGACCTTGAGGCCGAGGAGGTCGCCAAGCTGGCGCTCGAGCACTTCGAGGTCGGCGTCGACGGCCTTGGCAGCGTTGCGCGCGCTGGCGCGACCGATATCGACGCCAGGGCCGGGGCGCGCCTTCTCGCGGCGGGCGCGGGCTTCCGCCTGGCGCACCGACAGGCCCTTGGCGATGATCTGGCGCGTCAAATCCTCGGGATCCTCCGACGTCGCAACAGCGCGGGCGTGGCCCATGCTGATATCGCCTTGCAGTAGCGATTGCCTTACGAATTCCGGAAGTTCGAGCAATCTCAATAAGTTGGCGACGTGGCTTCGCGACTTGTGGACGATCCGGCCGACCTCGTCCTGCGTATGGCCGTGGCGCTCGATCAGTTGGCGATAGCCTTCGGCCTCCTCGAGCGGGTTGAGGTCCTGGCGCTGAATGTTCTCGATCAGCGCAATCTCGGACGTGGTTGATTCGTCGATCTCGCGGACGATCGCGGGGATCGCGTGCAGCCGCGCCCGCTGGGCCGCGCGCCACCGTCGCTCCCCGGCGATGATCATGTAGTCGTCGCCGTCTGGCCGGAGCAGGATCGGTTGGAGGACGCCGCGAAGCCGAATCGATTCGGCGAGCTCGTCGAGCGCGTCCTCGTCGAACAGGACGCGCGGCTGATTGGGATTGGGACGGATCCGCGCCACCTCGATCTCGCGAACGCCGCCGCGCGGTGCCGGCGCATCGCCAGCGCCGGGTGCTGCCGGCGGACGCGCCGCCTCTCCCAGCAGCGCCTGCAGCCCCATACCGAGCCCCTTGGCGGGGCGATCGGCGCTCACGCCGCCACCGCCAGCTGGGGCAGCCGGCTGATCAGCTCGCGCGCAAGACGAAGATAGGCCTCGGAGCCCGGGCACTTCAGGTCGTAAATCAAGGCCGGAAGACCATGGCTGGGCGCCTCCGACAAGCGCACGTTGCGAGGCACGATCGTTTCGAACACCGTCGCGCCCAGGCAGGCGCGGACATCGTCGGCTACAGCCGCAGAAAGATTGTTGCGCTTGTCGAACATGGTCAGAGCTACGCCGAGTATTGACAGCTCGGGATTGAAGGCGACGCGGATGCGTTCGACCGTCTGGAGCAGCTGGCTGAGGCCCTCCAGCGCGAAGAACTCGCATTGCAGCGGCACCAGCAGATGGCGGGCGGCGACGAGGGCGTTGACTGTAAGCAGGCCCAGCGAGGGTGGGCAGTCGATCAGGCAGATGTCCCACTTGCCCGCAGGAGTATTGGCTAATGCCTTTTCCAGGCGATGTGCCCTGTCTTCGAGCGACACCAGCTCGATCTCCGCGCCTGACAGATCCTGAGTCGCCGCGAGCAGGTCGAGACGAGGCACGCGGGTCGGAATGGCTGCTTCCGAAGGCGAATGGGTTCCGATGAGGACGTCGTAGGATGATAGGGCCCTCTGCGCCTGCGTGACGCCGAGACCGGTCGAGGCGTTCCCTTGCGGATCCAAATCGACCAGCAGCACGCGCCAGCCGATCGCCGCCAGCGCCGTGGCGAGGTTGATGCAGGTGGTCGTCTTGCCCACCCCGCCCTTCTGATTAGCCACCGCGATGCGGATCATTGTTTCGCCCTCACCCCCGTAACGATTACGATCCCCGATTCCGGATCCGTCGCGCTCGGTTCCACGTGGAACGTACCTTGCCACGCTTGCTGTGCCTGGGCCAGTTCCACTTCCGCGTTACGGCCCTTGGGAAGCGCCCAAGTGGTTTTTCTTGTGGACAGATGTGCGGATATTTCCATGAACTTGGCAAGGTTTGCGACGGCACGGGCGGTGATTACGTCGTAGCGTCCCTGAGCGCGCTCTGCCTTTGAACAGATCACGTCGACCCCCAAGGCCAGCGATTCGTTGGCTCTGTGGAGAAATTCAGCCCGCAGCCGCCTCGGCTCAACCAAAGTCACCCGCCCCTCGACCAGGCAGGCGATAACGATGCCCGGCAGGCCGGCACCTGACCCGATGTCGACCCACGACGCCCCAGCATGCGGCTCGAACCTTACAAGCTGCGCCGAATCTAGGATGTGGCGCTCCCACAGATCGTCGACGGTCGACGCCGAGATCAGATTTTGGCGGCGGTTTTCCTCGCGCAGGAAGGCCGCGTAGGCCTGCAACTTCTCGAATGTTTCACGTGAAACATCACGGCGAGCGACCTCGGCGAGTCGGTCGATCACGCCGCCGCGCGGCGGCTTGCCGCGACGAATAGGGCCGACAGCGCTGCTGGCGTGACACCCGGAACCCGCGCTGCCTGGTCCAGAGTCTCGGGAGAAGCAGTCGCCAGCCGCTCGACCATCTCGTTGGAAAGACCAGGAATAGCCGAATAATCCATGTCGCCAGGGATCCAGACGCGAGAGTCACGCTGGACGACTTCCCATTCGCGCTGCTGCCGCGCGACGTAGGGCGCGTAGAGCGTGTCGGCCTGGCCTTCCGACGTCTCAGCCCAGGCTGGCGTCGACCGCAGAGCTAGCCGCCCCTCGATGTCCGCGCGGCGCCGCTCGGAGACGCAACCCGCATTTAGCGCCGCCTCACCCAGGCGCGACGTCGCATTGTCGGCGCGTAGCGACAGCCGATATTCCGCTCGCGCAGTCATCATCCGATAAGGTTCGCTGACCCCCTGAAGCGTCAAATCGTCGAGCATCACCCCGATGTAAGATGTGCGGCGGTCGAACCGCACCTCGTCGAGTCCAAGCGCGGTCGCGGCAGCGTTCAGCCCCGCACCGAGGCCCTGAGCCGCAGCTTCCTCATAGCCCGTTGTGCCGTTGATCTGGCCGGCGAGGAATAGTCCCGGTAGCTCGCGGACCTCCAATGTCTGATTGAGCCGCCGAGGGTCGACGAATTCATACTCGACCGCATAGCCCGCCCGAACGATCTCGGCACGTTCGAGCCCCGGAATCGAGCGTACGAATGCTTCCTGCACGTCCGCCGGAAGCGATGTCGAGATCCCGTTGGGATAGACGAGCGGATCGTCGAGCCCCTCGGGCTCAAGGAAAATCTGGTGCGCGTTTCGCTCGGCGAAGCGCTTCACCTTGTCCTCAATCGACGGACAATAGCGCGGGCCCCTGCCCTCGATCGCCCCGGCGAACAGCGGCGAGCGATCGAAATTCGCACGGATGATATCGTGCGTCGCCTCGGTCGTGCGCGTGATGGCGCAGCAAACCTGCGGCACCGGAGCGCCGTCGTAGAGAGCGGACATCATCCACAAATCGTCGTCGCTCGGCTGCTCCTCGAGACGGGACCAATCGATCGTTCGCCCATCTAGCCGCGGCGGCGTGCCCGTCTTGAGACGCCCCTGCCCCATGCCGATGTCGCGGATCTGCCCGGCCAGCGCGACCGAGGCGCGCTCGCCCCGGCGGCCACCTTCAATCACCTGCTCACCGACGAACATGCGCGCATCGAGGAAGGTGCCGGTGGCGATGACGACCGCATTCGCCAGCAGCAATCCAGCACTGGTTTCTACCCCGGCAATTCGGCCGCCGCGGACGAAAAGCTTCAGCGCCTCAGCGACAATCAGCTCGACACTGCTCGCGGCAATCAGGCCCGCGATGGCCGCACGGTACAGCTTGCGATCCGCCTGGACGCGCGGGCCCCACACCGCCGGCCCCTTGCTGCGATTGAGCATGCGGCGATGGATCGCGGCTCGGTCGGCCGCGCGCGCCATCAGGCCGTCGAAGACGTCGAGCTCCCGGACCAGGTGGCCTTTGCCGACGCCGCCGATCGAGGGGTTGCACGACATCTGCCCCGCATCTTCCGGCCGAAAGGTCAGCAGGCCGACGCGCGCCCCACGCCGGGCCGCGGCAGCCGCAGCCTCGCATCCAGCATGGCCGGCGCCGATCACCAGTACATCGTGCATCGCCATCGCTTACTTCATCAGCGTTCCACGTGGAACGCTATTTTCCGAGGCAGAAGCGCCCGAACAAGGCGTCAAGCACATCATCCACACCGGCGCGGCCGGTCAGCCGGTCGAACGCAGCGCGGCCAACACGCAGATGCTCGGCAATTAGGACGGGCTCATGTCCTTCGGCCGCTGTGGACAGTGCGTCCTCGGCTTCCGCGAGGTGCGCGGCCTGGCGGCGGTTGAGCGCGATCGCGTCCTCCGCCGGGAGCACGGCGCGGGCTTGCCGTTCCACTTCGCCGAGAAGCGCCGCAAGGCCTTCCCCCGTCAGCGACGAGACCGCAAGCGAATCTACCGGCGCCGCACCGGAAATGTCTGCCTTGGCGTGAATCCTGAGCAGCCGCGGATGGTGGGGCGCGGCTTCGTCATCACCAAGCCAGAGCAGCACATCGGACGCTTCGGCGAGCCGTCCGGCCCGCTGCACCCCAATCGCCTCGACCTCGTCCTCGGTCTCGCGCAGGCCTGCGGTATCGGTAAGGCGGATGGGCACGCCCCCGAGCGACAGCGGCACTTCGATATGGTCACGGGTCGTCCCCGGCACAGCCGTGACGATCGCTCGCTCCTCCCCAGCTATCGCATTGATAAGGCTCGACTTTCCGGCGTTTGGCAGGCCAGCGACCACGACCAGCACGCCGTCTTTCAGCGGTTCTGCGCGTGGTCGTTCAAGCCACGCCTGCAGCTCGGCGGCCAGAGCCGCGCAGTCGCGCACTAGCGCCGGATCGACCGCCTCGTCCTCCTCGTCATAGTCGATTGCTCGCTCGGCCCGGGCCGACAGTGCCAGCAGGCGCTCCTGCCACGACGCGATCTGCTTTCTGAGCCCGCCCTCCGCCAGCGCCAGCGCGGCCTTGCGCTGCGATTCGGTCTCCGCTTCGATGAGGTCGGCGAGGCCTTCGGCTTCGGTCAGGTCGATACGACCATTCTCGAATGCGCGGCGGGTGAACTCGCCCGGCTCGGCAGGCCGCAGCCCGTCGATCCCGGTCAAAGCCGCGAGGACAGCATCCACCACGGCGCGGCCGCCATGACCCTGAAGTTCGATGACGTCCTCGCCGGTCGAGCTCGCCGGCGCGTCGAAACGCAGCACCAAAGCGTCATCGAGCAGCTCGCCCGTTTCAGGGTGGCGAAGCTCCCGGACCGCTGCGCTTCGCGCCGCGGGCAATGAGCCCGCAATGCGCTCCCCTGTGGCATGCGCCTGTGGCCCGCTGATGCGGATCACCGCGATCGCCGCTGGTGGACGGCCGCTCGACAGTGCGAAGATGGTATCGCTCATCGCCTCAGGCGAAGTTAGCGATCACCGGCGCGACATGACCTGCGCCTTCGTAGATCATCTTCGCGGCGACCCACAATATCACCAGAAGGCCGCCCCAGGCGATCCACCGATAGCGTTCGATGTAGCGCGCGATGAAATTCGCCGCGACACCCATCAGCAGCACCGACAGGACGAGTCCGAAAACCAGCACATAAGGGTGCTCGCGCGCCGCTCCCGCAACCGCGAGGACATTGTCGAGACTCATGCTAACATCGGCGACGGCGACGCCCCAGGCCGCGCTCGCAAAGGTCCTGGCGGGCTTCACCCCCGAATGCTCGTCGCCAGCAATCTCGTCCGAGCCGGCGCTTTCGTCTCTGTGGTGAAGCTCGCGGTACATCTTCCAGGCGACCCACAGCAGCAGGATCCCTCCGGCGAGCACGAGCCCGACGATCTGCAGCAGCTGCGATACGACGAGAGCGAAGATCACCCGCAGCACCAAAGCGGCGATCACGCCGATCAGGATCACCTTCTTGCGCTGCTCCGCGGGAAGCCCCGCCGCCAGGGCGCCAACGACGATCGCATTGTCGCCAGCGAGCACGATGTCGATGAACAGGATTTCGATGAGCGCCGTGATTGCGCCGGGAGGAATCGCCGAAAGGTCCATGAGTCCGACGCTAGTCGAGGCCCAGCACGTGTCTCAAGCCCAGTACGTGCTCGCCTCCCATGAAGCCTTCGTAGATCATGTTGCAGGCAACCCACAGGATCACGGCCAATCCGATGTAATTGATCCAATGATGACGCTCGATGAGCTTGGCGACGTAATTGGCGGCCAAGCCCATGAACAGCACCGAGAAGCTCAGCCCGATGAACAGCAGCGCCGGATTGTCACGGGCGATCGAGGCAACCAGCAGGACGTTGTCCAGGCTCATGCTGAGGTCGGCGATGGTGATCCCGATCGCCGCCTGCAGGAAGGTCTTGCTCCGCGGCGGGCCTTCGACCTCGGCGGTTGATTCATCGTCAGCGACGACGCTCGAGCGCGGATGCATCTGCTGCCACATGTTGTAGGCGACCCACAGCAGCAGCAGCCCGCCGGCGAACACCAGCCCGGTCACCCGCAGCAGCTGGGTCGCGACGACCGCAAAGCCGATCAGGAAGACCAGCGCCATGCCGACGCCGAACAGCAGAACTTTCTTGCGTTCGCGCGGCGGCAGACCCGAGGCCAGCGACCCCATGATGACGACATTGTCGCCAGCCATGGTCAGGTCGCCGACGATGATCTGCCCGAGCTTGGCCAGACCGCCAGCGGTGAAGATCGCTCCGAAGTCGAACCCTTCCAGCATGAGCGGGTGAACGCTCCTACTGGTTCATCGATGCGAAGAAGTCCTCGTTCGACTTGGCGTCCTTCATCTTGTCGAGAAGGAACTGCATCGCGTCGACGGTGCCCATCTGCATCAGGATCCGGCGCAGCACCCACATCTTGGTGAGGGTGCCCTGCTCGACCAGCAGCTCTTCCTTGCGGGTGCCAGACTTGCCCACGTCGAGCGCCGGGAAGATGCGCTTGTCGGCGACCTTGCGGTCAAGGATTACCTCGCTGTTGCCGGTCCCCTTGAACTCCTCGAAGATGACCTCGTCCATCTTGGAGCCGGTGTCGATCAGTGCAGTGGCGATGATCGAGAGCGAGCCACCCTCCTCGATATTGCGGGCCGCGCCGAAAAAGCGCTTCGGGCGCTGCAGCGCGTTGGCATCGACACCGCCGGTCAGCACCTTGCCCGAGCTCGGAACGACCGTGTTGTAGGCGCGGCCGAGGCGGGTGATGGAGTCGAGGAGGATGACGACATCCTTCTTGTGCTCGACCAGCCGCTTCGCCTTTTCGATCACCATCTCGGCGACCTGGACGTGGCGCGATGCGGGCTCGTCGAAGGTCGACGAGATGACCTCGCCGTTGACCGAGCGCTGCATGTCGGTGACTTCCTCGGGCCGCTCGTCGATCAGCAGGACGATCAAGATCACCTCAGGATTATTGTCGGTGATCGCCCGCGCGATGTTCTGCAGTAGCACCGTCTTGCCGGTGCGCGGTGGAGAAACGATCAGCGCGCGCTGGCCCTTGCCTATGGGAGCCACGATGTCGATGACCCGTGCCGACTTGTCCTTGATGGTCGGATCGAGCGTATCGAGCTTCAGCTTCTCGTCGGGATAGAGCGGCGTCAGATTGTCGAAGTTGACGCGGTGACGGACCTGCTCGGGATCGTCGAAGTTGATGGTCGTGACCCGGGTCAGTGCGAAATAGCGCTCGCCCTCTTTGGGGCCGCGGATCTCGCCCTCGACCGTATCACCGGTACGAAGTCCGAAGCGGCGGACGATCGACGGCGCGACATAAATGTCGTCGGGACCAGCAAGGTAATTGGCCTCGGGACTGCGGAGAAAGCCAAAGCCGTCGTTCAGGACCTCGATGGTGCCCGATCCCATGATCTCCACGCCGTTTTCGGCCTGGATCTTGAGGATCGAGAACATCAGGTCCTGCTTGCGCATCGTCGATGCGCCCTCGACCCCCATCTCCTCCGACATTGCGACGAGGTCGGCGGGGGTTTTCTTTTTCAGTTCTTTCAAATGCATGTGATGAATCTTTTCTTGGGGAGTTGGTGCTCGAGCTCGTCAAATTGGCCGAAAGCTGAGAAGCGGCAGGACGCCGCATGAGGATGAGGAACGGCGACGGCGAAGTAGGAAACTGGCCGGGGCCGCTCACGAATCGAGGTATGTCTGCGACCCGCCTCTGTCAATTAGCAGCGAGGCGCGCGCGGGCTGAATCGTCAAAAAGGCCAGACGACTTCAATGTCGCCCATCCTAGAAAGGACGGACGATCACCAGCACGACGATAATGGCGGCAGCGATTCCCGGGATCTCATTGATCATCCGTACCGCTTTGGCCGAGAGCGGCCGCTCGCCGCGTGCCAGCTTCTTGCCATAGCCGGTGAGCCAGCCCTGATAGCCGCTGAGCGCGATCACCAGCAGGAACTTCGCGTGGAACCAGCCCTGGTGGAAC
>Ga0070673_100001255_pt1 | contig 14729 bp, 7 predicted proteins | sample KBSM23metaG_FD_65342 | JGI IMG/M metagenome (GOLD analysis project Ga0070673, IMG submission 65342) | Miscanthus rhizosphere microbial communities from Kellogg Biological Station, Michigan, USA - KBS M2-3 metaG | ecosystem: Host-associated > Plants > Roots > Rhizosphere > Soil ... | reverse complement strand
CCAAGATCGCGCTGGCCGGCCTCGTCGCGTTCTGCCGCTGGCACGACATGCCGGCGATCGACTGCCAGCAGGCCACCGGCCACCTGGCCAGCCTGGGCGCCGCGCCGATCCCGCGCACCGCCTTCGAGCGCGAGGTACAGGCGCAGGTCGGCCGCGCGCCGGCGCCCGTCTGGGCCTATGATTTCCGCATGTGGGATACGCTGGAGCTGGGCGTGCCCGCCCAGCCGTCCTCCGTCCAACCCCACGACCTCTCGCCGTGACCCACCCGAAGGAAGCGCCTTTCGCGTCGTTGCAGTTCTACGCGACGGCGCCCTACCCGTGCAGCTACCTGCCCGGGCGCATGGCGCGCTCGCAGGTAGCCACGCCGGGCCACCTGATCCATGCCGAGGCGTATTCGGCGCTGGTGTCCAGCGGCTTCCGGCGCAGCGGCGTGTTCACGTACCGCCCCTATTGCGACCGCTGCCGCGCCTGCGTCCCGATGCGCGTGCCGGTCAACGGCTTCCAGCCCAGCCGCAGCCAGCGGCGCGCGTGGCTGGCGCACACCGGGCTGAAGGTGCGCGTGATGCGGCTGGCCTTCGTCGAGGAGCACTACGAGCTCTACCTGCGCTACCAGGCCGGGCGCCACGCCGGCGGCGGCATGGATCACGACAGCGTCGACCAGTACACCCAGTTCCTGCTGCAGAGCCGCGTCAACACGCGGCTGATCGAGTTCCGCGAAGGCGACGACGGCGCCACGCCCGGCGCGCTGCGCATGGTGGCCATCGCCGACATCCTGAGCGACGGGCTGTCAGCGGTCTACACGTTCTACGACCCGGACGTCAAAGGCAGCTTCGGCACCTACGCCGTGATGTGGCAGATCGAGCAGGCGCGTTCGCTGCGGCTGCCCTACCTGTACCTCGGCTACTGGATCGCCGAGAGCCCCAAGATGGCCTACAAGGTGCAGTTCAAGCCGTACGAGACGCTCGTCGACGGCCACTGGCAGCCCAGCCAGGACACGCCCGAGGGCGCCTGAACGGCGCATTTCGTCGCGCCTGCCGGCGTTTGGTCGTGCTGGCGGCACATCGCGTCGCCTGGGACGCGACGGGCGGCGGCGGCATCCCTACAGTCGGCTCCATCGCTTCAACAACGAACCCCAGGAGCCTTCCCATGCGCCGCTTGACCTCGCACGCCGCCCACCTCGTCGCCACGCTGGCCGTCACGGCTGCCGGCGTCCTGACCGCCTTCGCCCTGCCGCTGCCGGCGCACGCGCTGACGATCAACCTGTCCATCGGCGACGGCAACACCATCTCGGGCTCCGGCAAGGAGGTGAGCGTGGCGCGCCCGGTCAGCACGTTCTCGGTGCTGCGGCTGGACGGCTCGATCGACGTCCACGCCCACCAGGGCGCGACGCCCGGCATCACCGTGCATGCCGACGACAACATCGAGCCGCTGATCGAGACGGTGGTCGAGGGCGACAAGCTGATCGTGCGCCTGAAGAAAGGCACCAGCTTCAGCACGCACCGCGACGTGTTCGTCGACGTCGTCTTCACGTCGCTGACCGCCGCCCAGCAGCACGGCAGCGGCGACCTGCACATCGACAAGCTGACGGCCCCGAAGTTCGAGTCGAGCATCGCCGGCTCGGGCGACCTGCGCATCGACAACGCCCAGCTGGGCCAGTTCGCGCTGAGCATCGCCGGCTCGGGCGACGTCCTGCTGTCCGGCTCGGCCGACGAGGCGCGCTTCGGCATCGCGGGCTCGGGCGACATCAACGCCCGCAACTTCGCCGCCAAGAAGGTCAGCGTGAGCATCAGCGGCTCGGGCGACGCCCACGTCAACGCCACCGAGGCGCTGGAGGCCAAGGTCGCCGGCTCGGGCGACGTCACCTACTCGGGCCATCCGCGCGACGTCGCGCGCCGCGTCTCGGGGTCGGGCTCCATCGAAGCCGCGAACTGATCCCTGGTCGACCCGGGGCTGGCTCATGCCCTGAGCCGGCCAACGGGCAGGATACCGGACAGGAATGCCGCGGGCGGTCTTTCGCCGTGCCGTGACAATAGCGTCCTGGTCCTCCTGCCCGCATGCTGCAACTCCATTTCGCCAACCGCTTCGAGACCCTCGCCGACCAGTTCGTCCGGCGGCTGGGCGAGCAGGCGGCCGGCCGCTCGCCGTTCGAGGCCGACGAGGTCGTCGTGCCCAGCGCCGCCATCACGCGACGCCTGATCATCGAGCTCGCGCGCCGCCAGGGGGTGTGTGCGAACGTCGAGTTCTCCTACCTCGCTCAATGGCTGTGGCGGCAGACGGAACGCCTGCTGCCCGACTGGCCCGAGTCGGCCCGGTTCGATGCCGAGGTCTTCGCCTGGCGCATCCTGGCCCTGTTCGAGGACGCGTCCTGGAGCGCGACGCAGCCGCGCCTGTCCACGTGGCTGGCCAGCGCCGACCCGGTGATGCGCCACGAGCTGGCCCAGCGCGTGGCCGGCCTGTTCGAGCAGTACCTGGTCTATCGCCCCGAGTGGCTGGAGGCGTGGATCCGCCACGAGACGGTGCGCCTGCCCGGCGCCGACGAGGGCGCCGCGCTCGACCAGCAATGGCAGGCTGCGCTGTGGCGCCGGCTCGCCGAGCAGACCGGCAGCAACGGCCGCCACCCTATCCTCGCGCTGCTCGACCTGCTCGATGCGCAGGGCATCGACCTCGTCGGCATGGCGCAGGTTCCGTCCAGCGCCCACGTGTTCTGCCTGCCCACGATGCCGCCGGTGCATCTCGAGCTGCTGCAGCGCCTGGGCCGGCACATCGACCTGCACGTGTACGTGCTCAACCCCTGCCAGGAGTTCTGGTTCGACGTCGTCGAGCCGCGTCGCCTCGCCTGGCTGGCCGCGCGCGGCGAGGCCGGCCACCACGAGCTGGGCAACCGCCTGCTGGCCGCCTGGGGCCAGCAGGCGAAGTCGGCGCTGGGCCTGCTGGTCGACGCCGCCGGCGAAGGCGTCGTCGAGGACGCCGTCTTCGAGCCCGCCGGCGCCGCCAGCGTGCTGGGCGCGCTGCAGGACGCCGTGCTCGAGATGGCCGAACTCGCGCCCGGCTCGCTCGCGCCACTGGCCGGCGACCGCAGCGTCGAGGTGCACGTCTGCCACTCGCTCACGCGCGAGCTCGAGGTGCTGCACGACCGCCTGCTCGCGCTGATGGCCGGCCCGAATCCGCCGCAGCCGGGCGACATCCTCGTGGTCACGCCCGACCTCGATGCCGCGGCGCCGCTGATCGACGCCGTCTTCGGCACCGCGCCGCGCGAACGCCACCTGCCCTACACGATCAGCGGCCGGGCCCGCGCGCAGGTCAACGCGCCGGCGCGCGCCCTGCTCGACGCCCTGGCCCTCGTCGCGTCGCGCTTCGCCGTCAACGATGTGTTCGGGCTGCTGCAGCAGCCGGTGGTCGCGCGCCGCTTCGGGCTGGCGGAGGACGACCTCGACCAGATCCGCGACTGGCTGGTCGCCTCAGGCATCCACTGGGCGCTCGACGCCGAGCATCGCGGCGGCTTCGACGTGCCGGCGCAGGCGCGCCACAGCTTCGCCGACGGCCTCGACCGCCTGTTCCTCGGCTACGCCTTGCCCACGCACCTGGCCACGCCGTTCCAGGGCCGGCTGCCGGCGGGCGATGCCGAGGGCTCGGGCGCGCTCACGCTGGGCGCGTTCTGGCGCTTCGTCGACGCGCTCAAGACGCTGCGCGGCCGGGCCGCCGCGCCGCGCCCGGCGGACGAGTGGCCCGCGATCCTGGGCGACGCCCTGCGCGAGTTCATCGCCCCGGCCGATGCCGACCTGGAAGACGTGCGCGAGGTCGACGAGGAGATCGCGAAAATCGCCGAGCAATGGCGCCGCAGCCAGCTCGCCGTGCCGCTGGCGTTCGACGTCGTGCGCGCGGCGCTCGAACAGCGCTTCGACGACCCGGCCCGCGGCGGCGTGCCCACCGGCATGATCACGTTCGCGGCGATGAGCAGCCTGCGCAACGTGCCGTTCCGCGTGATCTGCGCCATCGGCCTCGATGACGGCGCGTTCCCCACCACGGCCCGTCCCGCCGAATTCGACCTGATGAACCTCGCGCCTCGGCGCGGCGATCGCCAGCGCCGCTTCGACGAGCGCAACGTGTTCCTCGACCTGCTGCTGGCCGCGCGCGAGCGCGTGCACCTGAGCTACGCGGGCCGCAGCGTGCGCGACAACTCGCCGCGGCCCGCGTCGGTGCTGGTGGCCGAACTGCTGGAGACGCTGATCCCCGCGCTGGCGCATGCGCCCGCGAGCGCCGCGTCCCGCGCGCAGGCGCGGCGCGCGCTGGTCGTCGAGCACCCGCTGCAACCGTTCGCGGCCCAGGCCTTCGACGTCGCGGCGCCCGACCAGCGCGTGCGCAGCTTCCAGGCCGACTACGCGCAGGCGCTGCGCCAAAGCCTGGCGGCGCCGGTGGGGGTCGCGGCGCCGGCGCACGAGGACGACTGGGAGTCCGAGAACGATGCCGCGCCCGCGTCCGCCGCGCCCTTCATCGCCGCGCCGCTGCCGCCGCTCGACGAGGGTTGGCGCGACGTGCCGCTGGCGCGCCTCGCGGCCTTCCTGCGCAACCCCTGCCGCTTCCTGCTCGAACAGCGCCTGGGCATCGCGCTGGCGCGCGAGGAAGAGCCCCTGCAGGACGACGAGCCCTTCGTGCCGGACAACTCCGGCCGCGCGCCGCTGATCCAGCTGCTGCTGCCCGCGCTGCTCGAGGGCCTGCCGCCGGAGGCCGCGCGCACCCTGGCGCTCGCCGGCACCGCGGTGCCCGCCGGCGGCTTCGGCCAGCGCTTCCTCGAGCGCGAGCTCAACGGCCTGCGCGACTTCGCCGACCAGGTGCGCGAACACACCCGGCAGCCCGCCTTGCCGCCGCATGGCGTCGAATTGACCTTGGCCATCGACGGCCACACCTGGCGCCTGCACGGCACGTTCGCCGACCTGCGGCCGCGCGGCCTGCTGCGCCACCGCTATGCGAAGCAGTCGCCGCTCGACTACCTCGACGCCTGGCTGCCGCACCTGCTGCTGTGCGCCGGCGCGCCGGCCGGCGTGCTGCCGGTCACCACGGGCATCGCACGCGACGGCCGCTTCTTCCTCACCGAATGCGACGACCCGCGCGCGCGCCTGGAGACGCTGGTTCGGCTCTACGCGCAGGGGCTGCGCGAGCCGCTGGCGTTCTTCCCGCGTGCCGCCTGGGAGTGGATCCGCGGCGATCGCCAGGGGCCGGCCAAGGCCGTCGCGGCCTTCCGGCCCGGCGGCTTCAACGAGTACGCCGAGGGCCGCGACGCCGGCTACCGGCTGGCCTTGCGCGGCCGGCCCGATCCGTTCGGGCCCGAAGTGGTCGAGGCCTTCTATGCCAACGCCCGAGCCGTGTTCGAGCCGCTGGTCGCGTGCCTGGAGGTCGAATGAGCGGCGTGCGCCGATTCGAACCGCTCGATGTCTTCGACTGCCCGCTCGAGGGCATCCGCCAGATCGAGGCCTCGGCGGGCACGGGCAAGACCTGGAACATCTGCGGCCTGTACCTGCGCCTTCTGCTGGAAGGCCGGCTGGAGGTGCAGCGCATCCTCGTCGTCACCTTCACCAACGCGGCGACGGCGGAGCTGCGCGAGCGCATCCGCCAGCGCGTCGTCGACACGCTGGCCTGGCTGCGCGCCGAACAGGCCGGCGAGCCGGCCCCTGCCGGCGACGACTTCGTCGAGCGCCTGGTCCACACGGCGCGCAATCGCCATGGGCTGCCGACCGACGACATGGTCGCGCGCCTGGAACTGGCGCTCGCCACCTTCGACGAGGCCTCCATCTTCACCATCCACGGGTTCTGCCAGCGGGCATTGGCCGACACGCCGTTCACCGCGCAGATGCCGCTGGCGATGGAGCTGGTGCGCGACGACGCCGACTGGGTGGCCGAGGCCGCCAACGATTTCTGGCGCCGCCGCATCGCCGCCGACGACCTCGATGCCGGCCTGGCGGGCCATCTCGTCACGAGCAAGGACACGCCCAAGGGCTTCGCGGCCCTGCTCAAGCGCCACCTCGCCAAGCCGCTCGCGCGCGCCGCGTGGCCGGACGATCTCGAGACCGCCCGCACCCTGCCCGCCGACGACCTGGCCGCCACGCACGCCGTCGCGTTCCGCCTCTGGCACGCGCAACGCGATGCGATCGAGGACCTGCTGCACCGGTCGATGTCGGAACTGAGCGGGGTCAGCTACAAGGAAGACAGCGTGCGCACCGCGCTCGCCGGCTGGGATCACGTGCTGCGCGACGAGGATGGCCTGGCCGCGCTGGACATCGACGCGCCCAAGCTCGAACTACTGGGTGCGGCCAGGCTCGCCGCGGCCACCAAGAAGAAGCACGTGACGCCGCAGCACGAGTTCTTCGACGTCGCGCAGCACCTGCTGGACCTTCGCGCGAAGGCCACGCAGGCGCTGGCCTACGGCCGCCTCGCGCTGCTGAAGGCCCTGCTGGAAGAAGGCACGCAGGCGCAGCGCGAGGCCAAGCGCCGCCAGCGCGTGATCGCCTTCGACGACATGCTGTTCAACCTGCACGACCGCCTGACGCGCGGCGATTCGCCGTGGCTGGCCGGCGAGCTGAAGAAGCGCTTCCCGGCGGCGCTGATCGACGAGTTCCAGGACACCGATCCGCTGCAGTTCGCCATCTTCCGGACCATCTACACGACGATCACCGACGACACGCTGTCGCCCGCGCCGCTGTTCTTCGTCGGCGATCCCAAGCAGGCCATCTACAGCTTCCGCAACGCCGACCTGCACACCTACATCGAGGCCGGCGGCCATGCGGTGGCGCGCTATTCGCTGGCCGACAACCAGCGCTCGTCGGAGCCGCTGATCCGCGCGCTCAACCACCTGTTCGCGGCCAACCCGCGCGCCTTCATGATGGAGGCGCTGGACTACCAGGAGGTGCGCTTCGGCGCCAAGCCGCGCGAGCCGCTGGCGGACACCAGCGCGCCGCGCGCGCCCCTGCAGGTGTGGACGCTGCCGGCGGCCGACGACGGCGAGCCGATCTTCCAGCGCGACGCCACCGCCGCCGTCGTCGCCGCCACGGCCGACGAGATCGCGCGCCTGCTGGCGGCCGCCCAGCGCGGCGAGGTCACGCTCGGGCAGGCGCCCAAGGAGCGCGCGCTGGCGGCCGGCGACATCGCCGTGCTGGTGCGCAGCAACGCGCAAGGCACGCAGATCCGCCAGGCGCTCACGGCGCGCGGCGTGGGCAGCGTGGAGCTGTCGCAGGCCAGCGTGTTCCGCAGCAGCGACGCCGAGGAGCTCGATCGCGTGCTGACCGCCATCCTCGAGCCGGCGCGCGAGCGCACGCTGAAGGCGGCGCTGTCCACCGAGCTGATGGGGTTCGACGCGGCCGCCATCGCGGCGCTCGCCGACGACGAATCCGCGCTGCTGTCCGCGGTGCAGCGCTTCGCCGGCTGGCGCGAAGTCTGGCTGCAGCGCGGCGTCGGCTTCATGCTGCGCCAGTGGCTGGCCGCCGAGCGGGTGGCCGGCCGGCTGCTGGCGCGTCCGGACGGCGAGCGCCGCCTGACCAACCTGCTGCACCTGATCGAGTGCCTGCACGAGGCCGGCGAACGCCATGCGGCGCCCGACACCCTGCTGCGCTGGCTGCAGTCGCAACGCGTCTCGCCGGATGCCGACGACGCCACGCAGCTGCGCCTGGAGTCCGACCAGAACCTGGTGCAGATCGTCACCATCCACAAGTCCAAGGGCCTGGAGTACCCGATCGTGTTCTGCCCGTTCCTGTGGACCGCCTCGCGCGGCGGCCGCGCCGACGGCCTCACCGGCCTCGCCTACCACGACGACGACGGCCGGACCGTCATCGACTACGGCCACGAGTTCCGCGACGAGGCGCGCCAGAAGCAGATCAAGCTGCGGCTGAAGCTGGAGGAGTCGGCCGAGACGCTGCGGCTGGTCTACGTGGCGCTGACGCGCGCGGTGCACCGCTGCGTGATCGTCGCCGGCTGCTACCGCTCGGCGGGCCGCCACCCGAGCGTCACCGGCAGCACGCGCAGCCTGCTCAACTGGCTGGTCGCCGGCGCCGGCATGACGCCGCAGGAATGGTTCGAGCACAAGCACGGCGCGGCCTCGATCGCGGCGGCCTGGACGGCGCTGGCCGAGCGCTCCGGCGGTGCCATCGCGGTCGCGCCGCTGCCGCGCAGCGAGCCGGTGACGCTGGAGACCCCGCGCCCCGCGCCCGACACCCTCGCCGCCCTGCCCGCGCCGCACGCGCTGCCCGGGGGCTGGCGCATCGGCAGCTTCAGCGCGATCGCGCACGGCGCCGCGCACGACCGCTCGGGCGTCGACCACGACCTGCGCGTGCCGGCCACGCCCGCGACGCCGGCCGGCGACGAGCCGCCGCCCTTGCGCGCCGCCGACGACGATCCGCTGCACTTCCCGCGCGGCCCCGCGGCCGGCGAGGCCATCCACCAGGCGTTCGAGACCGCCAGCTTCACCGACCGCGCCAGTTGGCCGCCGGCCATCGCCAGGGCGCTGCGGCTGCTGCGCACGATGGGCGTGCCCGACGCGCCCGACGCCACCGGCGCCGCGCTGCGCGCACGCATGCTCCAGCGCATGCTCGAAGGCACGCTGGACACCGCCCTGCCGCTGGGCACCGAGCGGCCGCTGCGGCTGGCGGCGCTGCCCGACACGCGCCGGCTGGTCGAACTCGAGTTCCACCTGCCGTCGCAGCGCCTGGAGGCCGGCGCGCTCAACGACGCGCTGGCCGCGCACGGCGTCCCGGTGCCGCGGCTGTCGTTCGCGACGCTGCGCGGCTTCCTCAAGGGCTTCATCGACCTGGTCTTCGAGCACGAGGGGCGCTGGTTCATCCTCGACTGGAAGTCCAACCATCTCGGCGACACGCCGGCCCACTACGGCCAGGCGGCGATGGCCACGGCGATGCACGACCAGGGCTACCACCTGCAGGCGGTGCTGTACCTGCTGGCGCTCGATCGCTACCTGCGCCATCGCCTGGCCGGCTACGACCCGAGCCGTCACCTGGGCGGCGCGGTCTACTTGTTCGTGCGCGGGGTGCGCCCCGACTGGCGCGACGCCGATGGCGCGCCCACCGGCGTCTTCTTCCAGCGTCCGGACGCGGCGCTGCTGGCGCGCCTGTGGGCGCTGCTCGAGCCGAGCGAGGCCGCGGCATGAGCGACCGATTTCCCGGTCATTCTGCGCGGAGCGAAGCGGAGTCGCAGAATCCACTCCAGGGCAGGCGCAACCCGGCGCGTGGATCCTGCGACTGCGCGCAGGATGACACCGCATGAACCTCCCAGCCGACCAGCTCCTGGCCGAAGGATTCGCCCGCCACGCCGCCCGCTGGGCCGCCGCGCAGGGCGCGGGTGCGCACGCCGTGTCCGCGCTCGCGCACGCGGCCGAGGCGCTGAGCCTGGCCGTCAGCGAAGGCCATGTCTGCCTGATGCTCGCGTCGCTGGCGGCGCCACGCGAGGAGACCTCCCCCCTGCCGTCCGGCGTCGCCGGCTGGCGCACGGCGCTGCACGCCTCGGGCATCGTCGGCACGCCCGAGGCGCCCGCTGCGCTGCCGCTGATCCTCGATGCCCAGGATCGGCTCTACCTGCACCGCTACTTCGACTACGAGCGCCGGCTGGCGCGCCGGCTCACGCAGGCGCGTCACGCGGACGCGCGCGAGGCCGTCGCCGCGCCCGAGGTGCGCGCCCGGCTGAAGGAGTTGTTCGCCGCCAACGCCGCACGCCTGGGCGGTGCCGCCGACTGGCAGCAGCTCGCCGCGGCCCTCGCGCTGCGCGGGCGGCTCACCGTGATCAGCGGCGGGCCCGGCACCGGCAAGACGAGCACCGTCGTCAACCTGCTCGCCTGCCTGCTCGCGCTCGATCCGGGCTGCCGCATCGCGCTGGCCGCTCCCACGGGCAAGGCCGCGGCACGCATGACCGACGCGATCCGCCAGCGCGCCCAGCACCTGCCGCCGGAGCTGCGCGAGCGCATGCCGGCGGCGTCGTCCACCGTGCACCGGCTGCTGGGCGTCACGGCCGCGGGCTTCGCGCACGACGCGTCCCATCCGCTGGCCATCGACGCCCTGGTGATCGACGAGGCGTCGATGCTCGACCTGGCGCTGGCCACGCAGCTGCTGGAGGCCGTGCCGCCCACGGCGCGCATCATCCTGCTGGGCGACAAGGACCAACTGGCCGCGGTCGAATCGGGCGCCGTGTTCGCCGAGCTGAGCATCGACCCGACGCTCACGCCGGGCTGCGTGCGCGACCTGGCGGCGATGACGGGCACCCCGCCCGAGTCGATCGTGCCGCCCGTGCCGGCGCAACCCAGCGCGCTGCAGGACTGCGCCGTCTGGTTCACGCAGACCTACCGCTTCGCCGCCGACTCCGGCATCGGCCGGCTGGCCAGCGACGTCAACGCCGGGCGTTCGCGCGAGGCCGTCGAGTGGCTTCGAGGCGGCGGCAATCCCGACGCCGCCTGGCTGGAGACTGCGCCGCACGCCAGCCTCGACGCCGCACTGCAGCAGATGGACGCCGGCTACGCGGCCTACCGCGAGGCCGTCGCCGCGGACGCGACGCAGGTGGCCGCGATCACCGAGGCCTTCGGCCGTTTTCGCGTGCTGTGCGCGCTGCGCGAGGGCCCGCGCGGCGTGGCCGCCCTCAACGCGGCGATCACGCGCCGCTTCCACGCCGCGCTGGACCTGCCCGGACTGGCGCCGGGCCCGGGCGCATCGCCCTGGTTCAGCGGGCGGCCGGTGCTCGTGACGAACAACGACTACGTGCTGCGGCTGTTCAACGGGGACATCGGCATCGCGCTGCCGGACGCCGATGGCGAGCTGCTGGTGCACTTCCCCGACGCCGCGGCGCCCGGCGGCTTTCGCGCCATCGCCCCGGTGCGCCTGCCGCGCCACGAGACGGCCTTCGCCATGACCGTGCACAAGTCGCAGGGCTCCGAATTCGACGACGTGCTGGTGATGCTGCCCGAGCAGCGCAGCCGGGTGCTGACGCGCGAACTGCTGTACACGGCCATCACGCGGGCGCGCCGGCGGGTGACGCTGGTGGCCGACGCCGCCGTGCTGCAACAGGCGATCGCCACGCCCACGACGCGCCATTCCGGCCTGCTCGCGCGCCTGGCCGACGCGGCGAACGACCCGCTGCAGCGCGCGGACCAGCCCTAGAACGCAGCGCAGCCGCGGGCCTTTTCGGATGCACGAGCGGGTCGGACCCGTGGACAATCGTTCAGCACGCATCGAAGGAGGGGTCGATGGAGTTCCTGGACAGGCTGCTCGGTGCACCGACGCTGGAAAAGCTCGTGCGCGACGTGACGCGGGAGCTGCACGCGATCGGCGCACAGGAGCTGCGGGTCGACCTCGCGGCGCGCGAGATGACGTTTCGCCTGCATGGCGGCGCGATGAAGCTGTTCCTGGGCAACGTCCTGCACGACCTGCGGTGCAGCCCGCGTGCCGCGCGCCCGGCGCTGCTGCGGCGCTTCCTGGACGGCATGCTGGCGCCCGGCGACGCGACGCCGGCCCGCTACGAGGACGCCCGGTCGCGGCTGATGCCGGTGGTGCGACGGCGCGGCGACATGGGCATCGTCGCCCTGTCCGCCCTCGGCGCGACCAACGACCCCGCGCAGCGCTTCCTGCCCGCCACGCGGCCGCTGGCCGGCGAGCTCGTCACCGCGCTCGTCTGCGACCAGCCGGCGTCGATGGCCTACGTCAGCGAACGCGAGCTGGCCCTGTGGGAGGTGCCGTTCGACCAGGCGCTGGCCGACGCGCTGGACAACCTGCGCGGCCTGCCCGAGCACGGCGGCTGGCAGCAGATCGGCCAGGGCGTGTGGTCGGGCGAGTGGGGCGACTCCTACGACAGCTCGCGCATCCTGCTGCCCGACCTGATCCATCGCGTCGGGGTGCGCGATCCGATCGTGGCGGTTCCGTTCCGCAACGCCCTGATGCTGACCAGCGCGGGCAACGAGGCCGGCATCGCGCTGATGGCCCGGGTGATCGGGCAGCACCTGGAGGACACCCAGCGCTGGCTGTCGTTCCAGCTGCTGCGCCTGGAAGGCACGCAGTGGCTGCCGTACGCGCCGCTGGTGGCCGTCGACGCCTGGCACCTGCTGAACCTGCGCAACGCGGCCGCCCTGGACGAAAGCCAGAAGGAGCTGCTCGACGCGCTGCATGCGCGCCGCGGGCTCGGGCCGGCCGTGGCGTCCTGCCAGCTGATGGCGCGCGACGACCTGGGCACCTTCAGCTTCTCGGTCTGGGCCGAGGATGCCGACACGCTGCTGCCCCACACCGAGTTCATCGTCTTCAAGTGTCGCGCCGACGCTGCCGACGGACCGCTGCTGGTGCCCTGGCCCGACGCGGCGTCGGTCGTCGGCGAGTTGATGGAGTCCACCGACCACGCCCCCGAGCGCTGGCGCGTGCACCACTTTCCCGACGCGGCACAGCTCGCGCGCCTGAAGGAACTGGCGATCGAGCTGTGATGTCGGCAGCTTGCGCTCGAAGGCTTTATCGCCCAAGCGCCGCGTCGGTTCCGGCGGTGTCTGGCGCCTTCTCGAGTCGCGCTGACCTGCCAGCCACCAGCCGAGGCGTTGTCGCGATTCGAGGAGGTGCCTGACGCCGGCCCCGCCGACGTTCGGCGTCAGGCACCGCCCTCATCCGCGGGAGGCGTCGTCGGCGTTGCCAAAGACATGGCGCGGATGAAGGCGATGCCAGACACCTCTGGCACCGTGACGCGAATGAAGACGTTGCCACGCACCTCTGGCTACGGCAACGCCGGCTCGCCCAGCCTACTTGACCCGCTGCCCACCCTTGATCACCGCCGCCGGATGCTCCAGCTGGCGGATGTCCTGCAGCGGATCGCCGCGCACCGCGACGAAGTCGCCGTAGCGGCCCACCGCGATCGCGCCGACGTCGCCCTCGCGCGCGAGCGCCTGTGCCGCGTTGCGCGTGGCCGCGCGGATGGCCTCCAGCGGCGGCATGCCCCACTCCACCATCTTGGCGAACTGCAGCGCGTTCTGGCCGGCGGGGAACACGGCGCCGTTGTCGGTGCCGAAGATCATCTTGACGCCGGCGTTGTATGCCGCGCGGAAGGTCTGGCGCTGCTTCAGGCCGATCGCGCGCTCCTTGGCGAGCGACTCCTCGAACATGCCGTTCTTCGGGCCCTCGGCCAGGATGTAGTCGTCGTCGTAGATGTCCATCGAGAACCAGGCGCCGTGCGCCTTGGCGAGGCGGAACGACTCCTCGTCGGCGAGGCTGGCGTGCTCGATGGTGTCGACGCCGGCGCGCAGGCAGTCGTTGATGCCGGACAGGCCGTGCGCATGCGCCGCCACCTTCAGGCCGAGCCGGTGCGCCTCGTCGACCACCGCCTTGATCTCCTCGTAGCTCATCTGCTGCGCGCCCGCCACATCGGTGCGCGAGAGCACGCCGCCGGTGGCGCAGATCTTGATCACCTCGGCGCCGTACTTGTGCACCTTGCGCACCAGCGACCGGTAGCCCTCCGGGCCGTCGGCCACGGACGGCGTCGGCACCGGCGCGAAGCTGGGCGGCAGGCCCTCGGTGCCGTCGCAGTGGCCACCGGTGGCGCCCAGCGCGTAGGTGGCCGGCACGATGCGTGGCCCCGGGATGTAGCCGCCCTCGACGGCCTGCTTCAGCCCCACGTCGGCGTAGTCGGCGGAGCCGACGTTGCGCACCGTCGTGAAGCCGGCCTCGAGCATCGCCTTGGCGTTGGCGACGCCGACGGCCACCCAGAAGCTGTCGGTGTAGTCGAGGACCCGGTTGCCATCGATGCGTGCGTCCGCCGCGAGGTGGACGTGCATGTCGATGAGGCCGGGCAGCAGCGTCTCGCCGGGCAGGTCGATGCGGGTCGCGTCGCGGGGGATCGCCGCGTCGCCCTGCGTGAGGACGGCCTGGATGCGGCCGTCGACGACGACGACCGCCGGCCGGTCCACCATCTTGCCGGCCAGCACGTCCAGCATGCGGTCGGCGGTGACGACCGTCGTGGCGGCCAGCGCGGCGCCGGCACTCGTCGCGGCCAGCGCGGCCAGCAGGAATCTCGTCGTGGCCTTGGCCTTGCGCATCGTGTTCGCTCCTTGTCGAGCGAACACTTTACCTGCGCCGGTTCAGAACGATTCCCACTCGTCGGAAACGGATGCAAGCGCCAGGGCCGGGGCCTCGGCAGCGACGCGAGCGGCGGCAGCCGGCCGGGCGGCCGGGGCCGGTTCCGGCCGGCGCACCGGCGCCTTCTTCGGCGTGACCACTGCGGCCGGCGCCGGACGAGCGGCGCGTTGATCGAAACCCGCCTCTTCGCGCTGGAGCTTGAACACCGCCACCGCCTCGACCAGCTGGTGCGCCTGGTCGCGCAGGCTCTCGGCGGCGGCCGCGCTTTCCTCGACCAGCGCGGCATTCTGCTGCGTGGCCTGGTCCATCTGCGCAATCGCCTCGCCGATCTGGTTGACGCCCGTGCTCTGCTCGGTGCTGGCGGCGCTGATCTCGCCCATGATGTCGGTCACGCGGGCGATGGACGTCACGATTTCCGTCATCGTCTCGCCGGCGCGATCCACCAGCGCGGTGCCGTGCTCGACGCGTTCGACGCTGGCCGAGATCAGCGACTTGATCTCCTTGGCGGCGTCGGCACTGCGCTGCGCGAGCGAGCGCACCTCGCCAGCCACGACGGCGAAGCCACGGCCCTGCTCGCCGGCACGCGCGGCTTCCACCGCGGCGTTGAGCGCCAGGATGTTGGTCTGGAAGGCGATGCCGTCGATCACG
>Ga0070673_100001252_pt1 | contig 14759 bp, 12 predicted proteins | sample KBSM23metaG_FD_65342 | JGI IMG/M metagenome (GOLD analysis project Ga0070673, IMG submission 65342) | Miscanthus rhizosphere microbial communities from Kellogg Biological Station, Michigan, USA - KBS M2-3 metaG | ecosystem: Host-associated > Plants > Roots > Rhizosphere > Soil ... | reverse complement strand
GTTGAGCAGTTATTTTAACCAGCAATGGCTGGACTTCACCGGCCGCACGATGGAACAGGAAAAGGGCAATGGTTGGTGCGAGGGAATTCATCCTGATGATTACGAGCAGTGCCTTAAGGCCCATCTCGAAGCGTTTGCGCGCCGCGTTCCGTTTCGGCTGGAGTATCGGCTGCGTGCAGCTGACGGATCATTCCGGTGGGTGATCGATAGCGGAATGCCGAGATTCTCAGCTACGGGAGAATTCCTGGGTTTCATCGGTTCGTGCGTCGATATCAGTGACCGTAAACAGTCGGAGGAAGCCCTCGTTACCGCTCATAAGGAGCTGGTCATCGCACACGAGGAAGTGAACCGTTTGAAGAACCAGCTCGAAGCCGAGAATATTTACCTGCAACAGGAGCTGCAACTGGACCAGACCTTTGGTGAAATGGTTGGCCAGAGTGACGCGCTTAAGTACGTCCAGTTCAAAGTCAGCCAGGTTGCCCTTACTGATTCAACCGTCCTGATTACCGGCGAGACCGGTACGGGAAAAGAACTGGTGGCCCGGGCGATCCATAGCGCCAGCACGCGTAAGGATCGACCACTGATAAAAGTGAACTGTGCGGCCCTCCCGGCGACCCTGATCGAGAGTGAGCTGTTCGGATATGAGAAGGGGGCGTTTACCGGAGCGGCGTCGCGCAAGCTGGGCCGCTTCGAACTGGCAAATGGCGGCACAATTTTCCTGGATGAAATTGGCGAACTGCCGCTCGAGTCACAAGTAAAGCTGTTGCGCACAATTCAGGAAGGTGAAATCGAGAGGCTCGGTGGCACCAGGACCATTAAGATCAATGTGCGCATAATCACGGCTACGAATCGAAATCTCAAGCAGGAGATCGAGAAGGGACGTTTCCGCGAAGATCTCTGGTACCGTTTGAACGTCTTTCCGATCGCCATGCCTCCGCTACGCCAACGTCGCGAGGACATTCCGATGTTGGTTGAACACTTCGCTAATAAGTTTTCGGAGTCTATGGGTAAGAGTATTACCTCCATTTCTCCCGCAACCTTGCGAACTCTGCAAGATTACCAATGGCCTGGAAATGTAAGAGAGCTGGCCAACGTTATCGAGCGCGGTGTAATTAACTCGCGAACTTCAGTGCTCGAAATAAGCGATCAACTTGACACTACGGATGCGGAACAATTGCCGCCACCACCGAAGACGCTCGAAGAGATGGAGCGCGATTACATCGTTCGTATCCTTGAAGAGCACAACTGGAGGATTGAAGGACGCAGTGGTGCGGCGCGCATACTTGGGATGAACCCGAGCACACTGCGAACTCGCATGAATAAGCTGGGAATACAAAAGCCTCTTTCCTTCACCGCTGCGAGCCGCTCAGAATAATCCGTCGCCCCTCATCCTTACCGTTCGTTCCATGTTTCTGCACCTCCTCAACGGGAAAGTTGTGCAGTAACCGTTCCACACATTCCATCCAAAATGCTGGATTTTGCTCAGCAATTTTGCAAAAAGTTGTTGTTCACGAATCCCCACCGCGGTATTTCGCGGGTTCTGTGAAATGAAACGGGATTGATCGGAATACTTACTCCACAATTTCTTTAGATCTCGAAACCTAAACGTTACAGATAACCGCCTTACCACACGCACCAAGATCTAAGCGTTTGCGGGCATAGGGCTTGCCATGACAATTTCGGAAAAGTTTCGAGTTCAGTGTGCGCAGTTAACAGTGATAGATCTGTTTGAAAATTCAGGATTCAAAGTGAAGCCGAACCTCCAATCCCCTGACAGGCTCGGTCGAACGGTAACTTTGAAATCCAAGGACATCACCTGAAGTCGAAACCCAAGCCTTTGCTTGGTTCTTAGAAACTCTGAAGCAATCGGAAGTTATAAAACGGTAGTCGCATTACCGTCCAATCGGAGTGCGATAACCAGGGTGAGCTAGCAGGGAGTTGTTGTCACTATCTTCAAAACTGAAGGAAGGTTCTTTCCCCTATGTCCCGAAGCCTCCAACCCAGGCGTTTCGCCAGCTCGACCTTAACGATCAAGCCAGGTCGAGTCCTTCAAAGGACGGCGCCTTTATATCTAAAATTAATTGTGGACGCGTGTCCATCCGGCGTTGTCGTGTTGGACGAAACCGGCACGGTCGTTCAGATAAATGGCGCTTGGCGTCACTTCGCAATCGACCACGGATTCCTAACCGACTTCTATGGAGTTGGTCTCAATTATCTTGAGCTAAGAAAAAAAGCTTGCGATGCGTCACTTGATGAACCCGCCATCGCAGATGGGATCCGGCAGGTCCTAAAGGGCTGGGCGCCGGACTTCCATCATCAATATTTCTCGAGGAACTCATTCGATCGGCGTTGGATCCGCATTCACGCGGCTCGGTTTCATCTGCCAGGTTCGTGCCACGTACTCGTAACGCACGATGATCTCACGCTGACCGAACAGATGCGCGACGTGCAATCGAATGAGCACGAGAGGCTCCGGCTATTGTTGGAAGTAACTCGTATCCTTCCATGGGAAGCGAACTTCCCGAGCACTTCCTATACGTATGTCGGAGCCCAGGCTGTGAACATGCTTGGCTATCCCCTGGACGACTGGTATGAACGGGATTTCTGGCGCAAGCACCTTCATCCCGACGATCGCGATCTCGCGATTTCGAAATGCATGGAGTACACGAAGTCTCGCGACCATTACGAACTGGACTATCGAATGATCGCGAAAGATCGCCGAGTGGTCTGGCTGCACAATCTCGTGACGGTCATTCGTGAAAACAACGAACCAAAAATGATTCGCGGATTCTCAATTGACGTCACCGAAAACAAGCAAACTCAGGCAGCGCTTACGGACATGAGCGGCCGTTTGATCAGTGCGCAGGAAGATGAAAGAAAGAGAGTTGCTCGAGAGCTTCATGATGATCTCAATCAACGAATGGCACTGCTGTCGATCGAGTTGGAACAACTCGGTCAGATGAAAGAGCCGTTTGACCTGCATGCTCGTCTGGATGAATTACAGAACCAGGCGCAGGAAATCTCCGCTGACATTCACCGGATTTCTTATCGACTGCATCCGTCCAAACTGGACCATCTTGGCTTAGCTGCGGCCGTCAAGAGTTTATGTCAGGAACTTTCTGCCAAGCGCACCATCAAGATCGAATTTCAACAAACCGGATTTCCGGCACATCTGCCGCAGGATGTGACGTTGTGTGTGTTTCGCATTGCGCAAGAGGCTGTCCGTAATTGCGTGAAGCATAGCGGCGCCGGCACCGTTCGCGTGAAGTTGGAAAACACCGGCAAAGAAATTCTCTTGTCTGTCTCCGATAACGGCTGTGGGTTTGATACCGACTCTGAAGCGATGACCAAGGGTCTGGGTTTCACCAGCATGCGAGAGCGGCTCCGAATCCTGAACGGAGAAATGCAAATCGAATCGCACGCGATGAAGGGTACGCACATTACGGTCTCAGTACCCACCGCTCATTAGGTTGGAAGTTTTAAAGGACGAACAAGGGTCAATCAGTTACGAAGTTTGAGTGTCTGATTCAACTGGAGGAAATATGTCACGCACACGCGTCATACTCGCCGATGATCACGTACTGGTATTGGATGCTCTCAAGAACTTACTCGAGCCCGAGTTCGAAGTGGTGGGGACCTTTTCGAACGGACTCTCATTGGTTGAAGGTGCTGTAAAACTAAAACCAAACGTAGTCGTGCTCGACATAAGCATGCCGACCATGAATGGGCTGAATGCGGGCCAGCGGCTCAAACAATTGATGCCGAACGTCAAGCTGATCTACGTGACGATGAATCAGGATCCGGACATGGCCGCTGAAGTATTTCGCCTCGGAGCTACCGGTTACTTCTTGAAAAACTCTGCAGGTTCAGAATTAGTTAACGCGATCCGGTTGGTCGCGCGCGGTGGCTCTTACGTTACGCCATCGCTGACGAAAGATCAGTTCGGTTCACCCCTTCAACATTTCAAGAACTTAAAGCGCTCGAACCATTTGACGCTGCGTCAAAAAGAGGTGCTGCAACTGTTGAGCGAAGGTCGTTCACTGAAAGAGGCGGCGTTTATTCTTCACCTCTCTCCGCGAACGGTGGCTTTTCACAAGTACACGATGATGGAGCATCTGAACATCAAGAGCAGCGCGGAACTTATTCAGTACGCCATGAAAATTCAGTACGCAACTGCGTGAGAGACACCTTACTGGTACACCCCAAGCCTCGCGATACGGAGTTAGTATGCCGTGTCATTATTGTCGACGTAACTCATATCTGGTCTCGACTCTCTCTGCCTTAACCGTCGGAATGTTGCTCGGGATGGTAATTATCGCCCCGCTCACTGGGCGTTCGAAGCAAAATGTCGAACGCACCGCGGCTGCCGCTAAGCCTCCTGACTTCGCCGAACTTCCGGTGCCCGAGCTCGCGCAATTTGCCGGTGACGTTCTGGCAAAGTTGAACGACAAGAGCAAGCTGCTAGAGCCGGACTCTACTGTTAGTGAATCACCCGATTCAAATCTCAACTCTCTCCACATTCAAATGGGAATGAAAAACGCTCGGCGACTATTGTCGCTGGCGAAACGTCTCACGCTTGAATCGCTTCACGAGCGAGTCAAGAATCCAAGTCTCTCCAAAGAAGCAAAATTGATCGCATCGGTGAACAAAGTGCTGCTCGATCCGACGTTGAGCGATAGTGCTGAAGTGCGCAGTGGAGATCTGACGAAGATCTGGGTTGGCCCTGATTACGCCGCCTATCTGACCTCAGATGACGAAGCTGTATTGCTGCTGACGCATGAGCTCACTCACGTTGCTGCTCGGGCGGGAAGATTAACCGCGTACATAAACGGGGTGAACACCACTGCGCACACCGATTTGAATGACGATCAAAAGGAAGAACTCGCTTGTGACTTCACTGCGGCCGAGGTACTCAAGCGATACATTGCCAGCCATCCAACCAGCGAACCTAACGCGATGCGCTTTTCCCTGGCCTTCGGATACGAAACCCCTGCCAAACGATTAACGCGAGCCTGGGCCGACTTTTGTGCCTCTTACAGAGGTGATTCGAGAGATGACACTCATCTCAGTCAGGATCAAACGATTCGGTCCTTGATCATGATCGATCAGGACTTGAAGTCGTTAGTTCCTGACGACGCCCTGGGAACTCGTTTTTGCCACTAAGACCGTCTTTCAGCCTGCTTGGCTGATGAGACAGCTTCGCCCCAGACGTTTCGACGGCCCGCCCCCGCCGACGTGTGTTTTGACGCAACGGAGTTCCTTGCGAAGTTGAACAAGATCTATGCCGAATCGAATCCCGACTTCGATCATTTCCCTGTTATTTATAACAGTATCTTCTGGTAGGAACCCCTACTACATTACTTCTCGCCCGAGGCGTTTTGGTCACTGGCACGTTTTCCGGCTCACCGCTTAGCGTGTAGTAAAGGAGATCCCGAGGTGGTTCGCGCGCGCATTCTGTTAGCAGATGACCATAAGGCCATGCGGGAAAGAGTGGTCCACCTGCTGGAGGAGGAGTTTGAGATTCTGGGCGCCTTTGAAGATGGCCTCGCGATGGTCGATGCCGCGGAAAGATTGAAGCCTGATCTTTGCCTGCTTGATATTTCAATGCCCAATCTCAATGGGATTGAGGTGGCGAATGAACTTCGACAAGATGGTTCAACCGCCAAAATCATTTTCCTCACCATTCATGAAGACCCTGACTTCGTGCAAGCAGCACTGAACACAGGCGCATCTGGATACGTTGTGAAGTCTCGCATCGCATCAGATCTGGTTGCCGCCGTTAGACAAGTGTTGGCTGGGCGCACATTTGTTAGTCCGCCGCTATCCTTCACCTAACTGGTTAACGTAGCTTCCCAATTCTTTATAAATTCTCTAGGCAGTCTTTACCCCGTCTTTATGCATGAGATCGTAAGTTGGTTTCATGGCTGAAGAGAAGAGTTGTGTCCGCCATATTGAATGGGAACCGTTAGCCGCGGTGATCAGTTGTAGCGTTCCTCATCAAGAAGTACCCAAGTGCATCATGCGCTTCCTCAGTGAGCGTTTAAAAACTCGATAAGATACCCACGGCTTGCCCGTGGGAGTTTCATGTTCGCCGCTACACCTTGCTCTCACGAGTTGCTTGGATGCCACGGGCTCGCCCCGTGGAAGTTCACGTTAATTGCTTCGTCCCATAGAATTAGCAGCGAGCGTGAGGCCTCCACCGCGCAAGGCGGTGGCATCCGGGAGAGTCTCGCCGAATCTTTTGTAGCCGGGAACATGAAACTCCCACGGGCAAGCCGTGGGTATCTAATTAAGTTTCTACACAGTCTCGGTTGCTGGGAATCGTTCAAACTCGGCCTTGAACGAGCACATCAGTAGTTCACACTTGAACAATTCCCCAGCTGACGCAGAGGGCATTGAAATCAGGCTATGTCGTTGACCTTCGAACTCATGCTTTACATATCCGGTTATAGGTCTTAACCTAATATCGTTCCTCCACAATTCGACCCCTCAAACAAATCACGATCGCAAGTTAGCACTGCTAACTCGGCATGAAGTGTGAGGCTTACCCGACTCGCAGCCTTCAGGTGATTCGCCTATTTGAAAGAATTAAGGAGAAGCACATGGAAAGCAAAGCAAAAGCTTTAGGACATCCGATTCATCAAATGTTAGTTCCGTTTCCGTTCGGTCTATTGGCGACCGCAGTCATCTTCGACATTGTCTACCTGATATGGGGAAATGTGACGATGCTGACGGTTTCATACTGGCTGATCATTGGCGGCATCATCGGCGCAGTGCTCGCTGCTCCGTTTGGTTTGATCGACTTTCTCGCAATTCCAAAAGGCACTCGAGCCAAATCCGTCGGAGCGATTCACGGAATCGGAAATGTGATAGTCCTGCTGCTCTTCGTTGGCAGTTGGTGGTTTCGATACGGCAACGAGCACGCGTTAATTCCATACTACCCGACGACCGTTGGATACGTCCTTTCATTCGCTGGATTCGCTCTAGCGGCTGCGACTGGATGGCTTGGCGGAGAACTTGTTGATCGGCACGGGGTGGGCGTTGATGACGGCGCTAATCTCGACGCACCAAGCTCGCTCTCGGGACCCGCAGCGCGTAGAGCCGCGTGACTGAACAGTCGCACGTGGCGCGAGTTTTGCTGGCTTGAGTGCTGCGCGTAAATCCGTTGTGAAATCCTACGGGTGCTGACACCTTGTCAGCTTTCACTCAGACGGGCCCGGCGTGCGCTAGAGTTTCAGGAAATTACAAGGAGGAAGTCATGGGTTTGTTTGACAAGATGTTTGGTCACGGCGCGTCCGAGGCCGAACAACAGCAAGGTGCACAACAGCGGTTTGATACATTGAAGCAGAAATATCAGTCAGTGCTGAACATGGCTGATCAACAAAAGATTCAGTTTCAGAATCTCCACGTTCAGGACAATAAGCTCTTCATACGCGGAGTCGCTCCGTCTGAAGACGCGAAGAACAAATTCTGGGATCAGGTTAAGTTGGTCAATCCCAATACCGACGACATCACTGCCGACGTCAGTGTTGACAGCAGCAAATCGATGGGAGCCGCGGCCGGCGGAGGCACAGGACAAGGCGGGCAGACTTACACCGTTAAAGCCGGTGACAACCTGTCGAAGATTAGTAAGCAGTTCTATGGAGACCCGAACGAGTACATGCGAATCTTCTACGCCAATCGAGATAAGTTGAAAGATCCCGATCGTATTCAACTCGGTCAAGAGTTGACGATACCCGCTGCCAACTCCTAACGGCCAAGTGAAAGATTGGCACAGAATTCCGGCAACTCCTCGGTAAGGGGGAATGGCTCGAGTGAACTTCGAGCCTCCCCCGCTCAATCACGCTTCACTCGCGGCATTCATTTAATGACAGATGAAGCGCTCACCGCCCGAACTCTTCACTCCGGTAGGAGTGAGATGTATATAGATCACAGTATCAAACAATATTTTTTTCGCTCCGCCAGGAGCGAGACACATCGCGCTCCTAACGGAGCTACTGATATTTTGTTGGCATCGGATTCTATAAACATTTCCCTCCTCTGGAGGGAAGATGGGCGAATTCAATCGACATTCAGGCGCCATCTGAACCCAGCGGACTCAGCTGAGGTTCGTTTCGCCGATTCATCTGCGTAGTCTGCGGATAGGCTTTCGCCGCTTTTCTATTAGCTAGTCAGTCCTATCAGTTAATAGCATCGCCCAAGTACTGTAAATTCAAAGCGGTGTCGCGCTCTACTCGCCGCCCACTCCAAATAGCGCACCGCCCGATCGCATTGCCTGCTGCCTTCTGCCTGCTGCTTGCTGCTTGCTGATTACTGATTGCTGATTTCCTGTTATCATTCGACCCCGCAAATCTTTTGAATCGAGACTAAGATAGTTGACCGGCATTGCGATGAAGCACCTTCGCTTTGCGAACACGAGTTCGCTTCGATCACAGTTAAGAGTTACAACATTCGCGGGCGGGATTATTTTCGCATGTATGCTCTCGTTGCCAGTGATTGCTCAGGAAGGTGATCCGCCGACACCAGTTATCGTTCAGCCCGGTGCCCCAGGACAACCCACTCGCATACTGCCGCCAACGACGAGAGCGACTTTGCCACCGCGCTCGCCGAAAGATGTTGAGTTCATGCAAGGTATGATCATGCATCATGCTCAAGCCGTTGAGATGACGGCCCTCATTGAGTCTCATACCGATAACAAAGACCTGCGCTTGTTGGGAGCACGCATCAGTAAATCTCAAGCAGACGAGATGGGTTTCATGAGACGTTGGCTCGAGGCTAGAGGCGAACCGACTTCCCTGCCGATGCCGAAGATGGCTGACATGCCTGGCATGGATATGTCGCGTGAGCCGACGATGATGCCTGGGATGCTTACGCCGAAGCAGATGACGGCCCTGCGAAATTCAAAAGGCAAAGAGTTCGATCACTTGTTCTTAACGGGAATGATCCAGCACCACAACGGCGCCTTAATTATGGTGAAAGATTTATTTGATACTGCGGGTGCGGGTCAGGACGCCGAATTATTCAACTTCGCAACCGACGTCGATAGCGGTCAGCGCGCTGAAATACGAATCATGCAAACGATGCTCGGGAAAAACATGTAGAGGAGAACAGATGAATCAAAAAGATATCCTGGCTTTTCGGCTGCTCATAGCTGCCATCATTTTATGTTCGTGCGTTGCCAGTAAAACGCAAGCGCAAACTCCGTCCCCGTCGCCGACGCCGAAACCGGCAGAAACGAAACCCGAAGATCCTTTTGCGCCTGAGCCTCCGCCAGTTCTACCGCCGGGAATGACTGGGTCGGACGTCAATGACCCACGCGCCAAACTTAAACCAGGTATGTATAACGCAGGTGAAACAGCGATGGGCATTAAGCATCTCTTGCTTCTCAAGAAGCCAGATGCGTTTCAACTCGGCGCCGACAATCCTGACGATCCGAAAGTGCAGAAAGCACTTGGTCTACTGAACATCGGTGACTCGACAAAGATGCCAAAGCCTACGCAGTTGGTTCTTGCGCAACTCGCTTTTGCAAACTCGGACCTTGCGTTCCAGGGCAAACACCTATTCCAGGGAAACTTTTTTGGCGTCAGCATCTATGACATTTCGAATCCGGCAAAGACCACCCTGTTGACATCGATGGTCTGTCCTGGCGGACAAGGCGATGTGTCGGTTTATAAGAACCTGATGTTTATGTCGGTAGAGATGCCGAACGGTCGCCTCGATTGTGGTCCACAAGGATTTCCACCTGATCCTCCAAATCCACAACCCGCGACTGCTGACGATAAAGAAAAGAAACAACCCCCGCCCTCAGCTCAAAAGGATCGTTTCCGCGGCGTCAGAGTTTTCGATATCACTGACGTAAGGAATCCAAAGCAAGTAGCTGCGGTGCAAACTTGTCGCGGGTCGCACACGCATACGCTGATCGTCGATCCGAACGATAAAGACAACGTCTACATTTATGTTTCAGGTACGTCGTTCGTACGTCAAAGCGAAGAGTTGCCCGGATGCTCAGGTGAAGCACCGGACAAGGATCCAAACACGGCGCTGTTTCGCATCGACGTAATTAAGGTTCCGTTAGCGGCACCACAAAACGCCGAAGTCGTTTCGAACCCGCGCATCTTTATTGACCCACGTACTGGCGCGCTGAACGGACTCACCAATGGCGGCAGTCATGGCAAGGAAGGTCCGGAGAAGCCCGCGGACACCAATCAGTGTCATGACATTACCGCATACTCAGCGATCGGGTTGGCTGCCGGCGCCTGCTCTGGAAATGGAATAGTGCTCGACATCAAAGATCCCGTTCATCCAAAACGCCTCGATGCAGTTAACGATCCCAACTATGCGTATTGGCACTCGGCCTCGTTCTCGAATGATGGTTCAAAAGTTGTGTTCACCGATGAGTGGGGCGGCGGACTCGGCGCGCGTTGCCGGGCGAACGATCCAAACAAGTGGGGCGCTGATGCAGTTTTCCATTTGAAGGACAACAAGCTGAGCTTTGCCAGCTACTACAAGATGCCGGCTGCGCAAGGCGATAGCGAAAACTGTGTGGCCCACAACGGATCGCTCATTCCAATTCCCGGGCGCGACATCGAAGTGCAGTCGTGGTACCAGGGCGGCATCTCCGTCATGGATTTCACCGACGCAGACCACCCCACGGAAATCGCTTATTTCGATCGCGGACCGATCGATCCAAAGATGCTTGTGCTCGGCGGCGACTGGTCTTCCTACTGGTACAACGGTCAGATCTACGCGTCAGAGATCGCTCGCGGCCTCGACATATTCGAACTAACGCCGACGAAGTTCTTAACTCAAAATGAAATTGATGCGGCCAAAACGGTTCAAGTGGCAGAGCTTAATGTGCAGAATCAGCAGAAGATTGTTTGGCCACACAACTTGGTCGTCGCGAAAGCTTACGTCGATCAACTCGAACGATCACAAGCGTTGTCAGCCGATCAGATCTCATCGCTGCGGAAAGCAATTCAAAGCGCAGAGAATTCGAATATGAGTATGAGTGAAGTTGGAAAGCTCAAAGACTTGGGATCATCTTTGGAGAAGGGCGCCGCTTCGAAGAGTGAAGCAGACGCAAAACGACTTCAGGCATTAGCCGAGATTCTTAGGGCGCCTGAACGGTAATACCTATCCGCAGATTACGCCGATTTCGCAGATGGTTTTTGTGTGAGGGCTTGAAACGCAGGGATAAATGCTCTGTGGATCTGCCTCCTAAAATCCGTGGAATCAGCGTAATCTGCGGACGATTCTTATTCAGCTAATAGTTTCTTAATCACTTCTTCAGTTTCGTCATACGCGCCTTCACCAACATGCGTCCAACGCACGCGTCCTTGCTTGTCGAGCACGAACAGAGTCGGCCAGGCTTCAACTTTGTAATCCTTCCACGTTGAATAATCGTTGTCGGTAACTACGGCGTAGTGAATATCCAACGCTGCAACTTCGCGGCGAAGATTATCGATGTTTCTTTCCTCATCGAATTCGGGAGTGTGCACGCCGACGACGGTCAGCCCTTTGTCACGATAGCGCGCGTCCCACGTTTTGATCGAAGGCAAAGTGTTGCGGCAGTTGTAGCAACCGAATGTCCAGAAGTCGATCAACACCACACGGCCTCGTAGACTCTTGAGCGTCTGAGCTTCAGAGTTGATCCACGAACCAGTTGAGATTTCCGGAGCCGCCGGTGCTGTCGTTTCCGCAACCAAACTTTGAGATGGGATCATTTGCTCACCAGATGTTAAGCGCGAAATCGCCATGCTTACCGTGCCAAACGGTCCGCGGCCATTTGCATAACCCGCCGCAACTATCACAACTGCTAGAGTCAGTATTAATGAGACTGCCAAAATATTTTGCCGATGCATATGATTAGTCTTTCTTTATAACCTTGCCCGAAAAGTCAAATCTCAAACGATCATCCGCAGATTACGCGGATGCCACAGATTTTGTGAAAGCAAATTCACTGGGCATTTATCATCACGCTTCATTCTTACACAAAATATCTGTGAAATCTGCGTAATCTGCGGATGGCTTTTTATTCGCTTTATGAATCCGTTTTATTTACGTACCAGGACAAACGATCGGATTGCTCTCTTACGCACCTCAGTGGATCGAGTAACCGGTGATTCTCCAGTGCCCTTCCTCCAACATCATCGTCACTATCTCCTTGTGAGCAGCTGGATTCGTGAACGAGCTGTCGAACTCAATTGATACCGTGTCTCCTTGTGAATCTTGATAGCTAACGCTGCGGAAAGTTCTCTTCTTAATCTTTCCTGTTTGTGACAACAAAGGTTGTAATGCGTTCCCCCAGGTAGCGTCGTTGTATTTTGCTTTCAACTTGCTTCCTAACTGTTTCCAACTCTCCGCATACTGTCGCGCGTCGATCAAGTTCAGCCAACTTGTAGCTAACTGCTTCAAATTGTCTTGCTGCTGTGATGAAACCTCGCGGCCGATCAACTCTTTAATAATGTCTCCGGCAAAGTCATTGACAGCTGACTCCACGGACGGGGTTACACGTTCATCATCCGTATTAACCATCAAAGCAATCCCGAGATGAAACTTTGGATAGTAGCGCATGTCCGTAAGGTAGCCCGGAAAGTCGCCATCGTGACCGTATGCTGTTCCCCAATTGCTACTTTTCATCATCACGCCTAACCCATAATTGGCCCCGTCGCCGGTAGTCGTGCTTTTGAACATCTGGTCCAAACTCTCTCGTTTGAGAATGTCACCGCCATACAGCATCGTTGCCCATCTCGAGAGATCTTCAGCGGTCGAAGCGAAACCACCGCCGGCCCATTCCCACTGCGGATTAATCGTGAACCGTCCATTAACTATGAGGGGCTTGCCTTTCATATAGCCGTTCGCTACGTCCGGCAGTACCACTGCGTTAGAGGGAAGCGTTCGTTCAAGCTTGCGTGGTCCAAGAATCAATTCATTGGCGAGTGAGTAGAGAGTTTTGCCTGACGCCTTCTCAATGATCATCCCTGCAAGAATGTAATTGGTGTCGGCATAACTGTAACCCTGGCCCGGTGGAAATAGCGGCTTGGTATTCAGTATGTATGCAATCAATTCTGAATAGTCGATGTTCCGCGCTGGACTCTTAGGCATTGCTTTCCCAAACGCGGGTACCTCCACATGATCTCGAATACCACTCGAGTGGTTGAGCAGCATTCGCAAGGTGATGCCTGGACCATTCGGCAAACGAGAGAACCAACTCTCACTACCCAGCCGCATCGAGATCTTTTCGTCGAGCTTCAACTTGCCTTGTTCGACGAGCAACATCGCGACAGCCGCGACGAACGTCTTCCCCACACTACCCGCAAGCAAACGGTCTTTCGTCTTCATCGCAGCGTTATGCTCAATGTCCGACAGACCGCTCGCAACTGATGCGGAGTAAGAATGCGGATCCGATCCTTCTGTATCAACCCAGGTAAAACCGAGCTGTGCTCCAGGAAACTTTGCCGTAGCTCGCAACTGGTCCAAGTGAGTTTGCAGTGTGCCGAGAATGCGTGGAAGGTTCTTTTGGAAGTCGAACTTGTTCGGCGGCGCTTGCGCGTGCACCGAACAGCCAAAGCTGACGATGAGAAGAACTGCGATCGCTATTCGACAATTACGATTCATGAGACGTCAATGAATGACGGGGAGCCGAAACAAATAGAATTCGCCGCAGCGACGGCTAAGTCGCAACTCAAGTTGAGTGGGCAAATTATAATCCGCTTTTCACGCGAGCATTACGACAACGACTGCTGCGGAAGGTGGAGCAGTTTAGTCGTGCGCCTCTCATTCACACCGTGGCGTTAGCCCGGTGACAAAGCAAACGACCAAAGGTTATTAACCGTTTCACGGTTTCGTGGCAAACAATTGAGGCAACCGTTGGAAACGGTTAACGGAATTATTTTGCTTTCACTAAACTCAACAGTGATCCAAAATTCAACTCGCCCATCCTCCCTCCGTAGGAGGGAAATGTTTAAAGAACCCGACTCCCAAAAATATCTGGCGCGCTCCTTTTAGGAGCGCGATGTGTGCATTCCGGCTTTTGATAGATCAACGGGCTCATTACTAACGTGCTTTCATGCCTAAGGCTAGGCCACCCACTTCAACCCTTGGCTGGCATAGCTAACCATCTGGTCGAACACGTTATTGCACTTGTCCTTAAAAACGGCGCGGTCGTAACTTTCTGGAAGGTGCATGTCCAAAACATTTTCAACCGCCGACCTTACGCGTAATTTGCTCTGCTCTTCTTTAAACCAATCCTGCACTAGCACCTTTGGTGTTTCTTCTCGCAAGCGGCGCAACAATGACTTGGCGGCCAAGCGGACCTTCTGAGTTTCCACCTTCGTCATCTTGTCCTTCTTTATGAGGTCAAATAACTCCAGTTCATCCTCGGTCAGTCCTTCTCTAACATGCCGTTCAGATTCTGACTTCATCTGGGCAGCAAATTGCAGAAGTTCTTTGAAATACTCATCCGCCGAAGAGCTTCCAGAGTTATAACGATCGATGATTCCCTGGAGCCGTGTAGCAAAGTCAGTGCGAGTAGCATTCTCTTTCATCATCTGTTCGAGCTTCTTCTGGATAAACCCGCGGAGATCGGCGATCTCGATATTCTTGTGTGTTGTGGTTCTAAAATCTTCCTTGAGCTTTTCGAAGTCGATCTTGCTCAAGTCCCAAACTCTTCCAGATCGATTAATGCCAAATCTTCGCGACTCCCAATTCGAGACACTCGAATCATCGACCACCACACTTTCGTCGAGCAATTCTCCGAC
>Ga0070673_100001251_pt1 | contig 14763 bp, 13 predicted proteins | sample KBSM23metaG_FD_65342 | JGI IMG/M metagenome (GOLD analysis project Ga0070673, IMG submission 65342) | Miscanthus rhizosphere microbial communities from Kellogg Biological Station, Michigan, USA - KBS M2-3 metaG | ecosystem: Host-associated > Plants > Roots > Rhizosphere > Soil ... | reverse complement strand
CGGTGTCGGGGCGCATCTGCGGCGTGCAGGTGAAGCCCGCCTCGTTCTTGCACTTGTCGTCGCAGCCGTCGCCCTTCGCGAGGTTGCCGTCGTCGCAGTCCTCGCCCGCCTCGATGTTGCCGTTGCCGCAGCTGGTGTCGCAGGCGCGCGTCGTCGCGCCGTCGCGGCACTTCGGCTCCTTGACGCAGGTCTTCGAGCAGCCGGTGCCGTCGCCCAGGAACAGACCGTTGCACTTGAGCGAGCCCGCGACGCAGGTGCCCTCGTCGCACGACTCGCCGGCCTCGACCTTGCCGTTACCGCACACCGCCGCCGTGCACTTGCTGGGCATGCTGGTGTCGCAGCTCGCGCCCGGTTCCACGACGCACGTCGGAGAGCAGCCGTCGTCCGCCATCGTGTTGCCGTCGTCGCACTGCTCGCCGCCGATGACCTTGCCGTCGCCGCACGCGGGAACGCACCTGCGACCCGGCACGCGGCACTCGTAGCCCGGATCGATCTTCTTGCAGTCCGCCGAGCAACCGTCGCCGTCGGCCTTGTTGCCGTCGTCGCAAGTTTCGCTGGAACCCAGCATCCCGTCGCCGCAGACGCCGGCCATGTTGCACGTGCTGGGCGTGCCCGAGCACATCCAGCCGGCGGGGATCTGACAAATTGCGCTGCAGCCGTCGCCGGCGTTCTTGTTGTTGTCGTCGCACTGCTCGCCATTGTCGAGCACGCCGTTGCCGCACTTGCTCGGGTCGCCGACCTCGATCGTCGGGATGTCGGGACGGCCGCCGTCGTAGTTGCCGATGCCGCCGGTGCCCGGTCCGCCGTTGCCGCCGTTACCGGTGCTCACCTTCGGGCTGACACCGGCACAGCTTGCGAGAACGAAGGATAGAGCTACCGCGCCAAGTGAAAGAAGATGCCCGCTGCGCATTGGGGGACTCCTAGGTTGGGTTAGGACGAGGGCGCCCTAATACTCCTCCTCCTTTCATTCCCGGACAAGTACGTTAGCGATCGACACGGTACAATCTCCGCACCTTGAGTAGTGAAACCACCTACCTCGTCCTCGACATCGAGACGATACCGGACAGGGAGCTGTGGACGCCGCCCGAACCAGCCGCCGGAGTGGAACGCCCGTTCCCTCCCCTCTACGCCTGCCGACCAGTTGTCATCGGCGTGACCTGGATCGGCGCCGACCTATCGGTGAAGCGGATCGGCACCTTCGGCGAGGGCAAAGACGAGGCGGCGATGATGGCGGATTTCGCGGACTTCATGGGGAAGTGGCGGCCCCAGGTCGTGACGTGGAACGGGCGCGGCTTCGACCTCCCCGTGCTGGCGCTGCGCGCGTTGCGCTTCGGCCTGGATTTCCGCTGGTACTACCGCGGCGAGGGTTATCGCTACCGCTTCACCGAGGAGGGGCACCTCGATCTCGCGGACGTCATCTCGGATCACGGAGCCGCGAGGATGACGTCGCTCGACGGCGCGGCGCGGACGATCGGTCTCCCGGGCAAGGACGGCGTCGACGGCAGTCAGGTCGAGGGGCTGTTCCACGCCGGCCAGCTCGATGCCCTGCGCAGGTACTGCCTGTCCGACGTCGCGCAGACGGCGTTCCTGTTCCTGCGCTACCGGCTGGTGTCGGGCGATCTCGACCGCGACGGCTACCGGCACGCGGCGTCGGGACTGCTCGCGGCGCTGGAGACCGACGGTCGGTTCGGTCGCCTGCTCGACGGCCTCGACCGGCGGCGACTTTTGTTGAGTGACTGAAGCGATCGCATCTGGATTGGAGCCTCTCGATCGCGCGTTTTACGCCCGACCGACGACGGGCGTTGCCCGAGAGCTGCTGGGGAAGCTGCTCGTCCGCCGGCTGGCGGGGCGGCCGGCGCAGGTGGCGCGCATCGTCGAGGTCGAAGCGTATCTCGGCGTGCGCGACGCCGCGTCCCACGCGCGCCGCGGCCCCACGCCGCGCGCCGCGATCATGTTTGGCCCGCCGGGCTTCCTGTACGTCTACCTGATCTACGGCATGCACCACTGCATGAACTTCGTGACGGAGACCGACGGCGTGGCGGGCGCCGTGCTGATCCGCGCGGCGGCGCCGCTGGTCGGCTTCGATCGCGGCGGCGCGGGTGAGGGCCGCCGCGCGACGCGCCTGCTGACGGGACCGGGCAAGCTGTGCGCGGGGCTGGCGATCACGCGCGCGAACAACGGCCATGATCTGACGGCCCGGCGCGAGTTCTTCGTCGCTGACGACGGCGCCCCTGCTCCGCGGCGCGCGCGATCGGCGCGCATCGGCGTCGAGTACGCCGGCGAATGGGCGGCGCGCAAGCTGCGTTTCTTCGACGCGCGGAGTCCTTATGTCTGCGGCGCCTGAGCCTGCGTCTGGCGCTTGCGCACGTCGCGTTCGATCGACGCGAACATGTTGGGCAGCGAGGCGGCGACCAGGCCGTCGGTGACCCGGCGCAGGATGAACCCGGGCAGCGGCGCCTTCACGTCCAGCGCCGCGCGGTAGTCGATGGTCGTGCCGTCGCCCGACGGCGTGAACCGCCAGCCGCCCGTCGAGCCCGTCACGATCTCGCCCTCGACGAACGTCCAGTCGACCGTCAGCGCCGCGGGATCGCAGGTGAGATCCAGGACGTAGCGGACGGCGATGACGGCCTCGGCGCGGAATTCGACGCGCACGACGTTGCCGGTCGTCGACAGCACCCGCGCCTGCTTGATCTCGGGGAACAGACGCGGGTAGGCCGCGAAGTCCGTCACCACCGCGTACACCTCGGCCGGCGTCGCCCGCGCGACGAAATGGGTGCGGTGAACGGGTTCGCGAACGGCCATGGCCGTGAATGATACGCCGGCAACAAATTTTGGTCGCGGCCGATGCTAAGCTGGAGGCGCGCGATGGCCGATTCCGACATCACGATCGAGATCCTGAAAGGCATACGGAGCGAGCTACGGGATTTCCGGACCGAGCAGCAGGAGACAAACCGCCGTCTGGGTGGCGTCGAGGGACGCCTGGGTGGCGTCGAGGGACGCCTGGGCGGCGTCGAGGGACGCCTGGGCGCGGTGGAGGGACGCCTGGGCGTTATCGACGAGCGGCTCGAGATCACCAATCAGCGTCTCGACATCGGCAACCAGCGCCTCGACGTCATCGAATCGACGCTGCTCACGGTCGCGCGGCGCCAGCGCTCCATGAACCGGACCGTCCGCGCGACGGCGCGAGACACGTCGAGCCTCGCGGGACGCGTCAGCGATCTCGAGACGCGCGTCGGCAGGCTGGAAACGCGGTAACGTCCTCGCCCCTGCATGCCTCGTCCTTTCGCCGCTCCCGGAACGCGCACGCACTTCGTCGGTGATCGCCCTGCCCGCCTGACGCACGTCCGGCTGGAATGGGACCTCGACCTCGCGCGCAGACGGCTGTCGGGCACGGTGACGCTGACGCTGGTCGCGCGCCGCGATCGCCTGAACGCGCTGACCTTCGACGCCGTCGAGCTGGACGTCGAGGCGGTGACCGTCGACGGGCGCACCGCGGGCTTCGACAACGACGGCGAGAAACTGCGCGTCGTCTGTCCAGAGCCGCCGCTCGAGGGCGCCAAGCTGGAGGTGGCGATCCGGTACGCGTGCCAGCCGCGGCGGGGTCTTTACTTCATCGGCCCGAACGCCGACCACCCCGATCGGGCGATGCAGTGCTGGACGCAGGGCCAGGACGACGATTCGCGCCACTATTGGCCCTGCATCGATCACCCCATCGAGAAGTTCACGACCGAGGTGATCTGCACGGCGCCGGCCGGCAACTTCGTGCTGTCGAACGGCATCCTGCGCGCGCGCGACGAGCTGCCGGATGGCCGCGTCCGCTGGCATTACGCGCTGGAGTTCCCGCAACCGGCCTACCTGGTAACGCTGGTGGCCGGCCCGTTCGTCGAGATCGCCGAGCGCGCGCCGCGCACCGGCGTCGACGTCTTCTATTACGTGCCGCCGGGCCGCGAGGACGACGCGCGCCGCAGCTTCCGCCGCACGCCCGAGATGATCGACTTCTTCTCGGAGCGCATCGGCGTGCCCTTCGCCTACCCGCGCTACAGCCAGATCACCGTCGCCGAGTTCATCTTCGGCGGCATGGAGAACACCACCGCGACCACGCTGACCGACCTCGTGCTGCTCGACGAGCGCGCCGCGATCGACCATGACGTCGAGGGTCTGGTGTCTCACGAGCTGGCGCACCAGTGGTGGGGCGACCTGCTGACCTGCCGCGAATGGTCCGAGGCCTGGTTGAACGAGGGCTTCGCGACGTACTTCGAGTACGTCTGGCGCGAGCACGCCAAGGGCCGCGACGAGGCCGACCTCGAGCTGCTGGTCGACACGGACGGCTACCTGAACGAGGCCGGGCGTTACCAGCGGCCCGTCGTCTGCCGCCAGTACGACGAGCCGATCCACCTGTTCGACGCACACCTTTATGAGAAAGGCGGGCGGGTGCTGCACATGCTCCGCCACGAGCTGGGCGACGCCGCCTTCTGGCGCGCCATCGGGCAATACGCGCGCAAGCACGCGCACGGCTCGGTCGAGACGCGCGATCTCGCGCGCGCCATCGAGGAGGCGACCGGGCGCAACGTCGACGAGCTGCTCGACCGCTGGATCGCGCGCCCCGGCCACCCCGAGCTGGAGGGGCGCTGGGACTGGGACGAGGATCGCAAGCTGGGCACGCTGCGCATCGCGCAGAAGCAGCCGATCACGCCCGAGGCCCCGCCCTTCAAGTTTTCCACCGCCGTGCGCTTCGAGGTCGACGGGCGCGAACACGACGAACGCGTCACCGTGTCCGAGGCGACGCACGCGTTCGAGGTGCGCCTGTCCGCGCGCCCGACGCAGGTGATCTTCGATCCCGGGGACGTCGTGCTGAAGACGATCCGGTTGGAGAAGAACGCGGTGCTGTGGCGCCGGCAGCTGGCGGCCGCGCGGCTGGCGATCGATCGGGTGGCGGCGGCGCGCGCGCTGGGACACCTGCCCGATCCGGCGGGCATCGCCGCGCTGGCGGCGGCGCTGGGTGGCGACGATTTCTGGGGCGTGCGCGCGGCGGCGGCGCGCGCGCTGGGTCAGACCCGGCGCGACGACGCGCGCGACGCGCTGATCGGCGCCGCGAACGACAAGCACCCGCGGGTGCGGCGCGCGGTGGCGGCCGCGCTGGGCGAGTTCCTGGGCGATGAGGCGGCCGCCCGGACGCTGGCGGATCGGCTGCGCCACGGCGACCCCAGCTACTTCGTCGAGGCCGAGACGGCGCTGGCGCTGGGACGAACGCGCACGCCCGACGCCATGACGCTGTTGCCGTCGTTGCTCGATCGCGCGTCGTACCAGGACGTGGTCCGCAGCCGCGCCGTCGACGGGCTGGGCCGGTGCGGCGACGAGCGCGCGTTTGCGATCATCCGCGACGCGTGGCGCGCGGGCGCGTCCTGGGTCACCCGGCGCGCGATCGTGGCGGCGGTGGCCGAGCTGGCGCGCGGGACCGGCATCGCGCGGGCGGCACGCGAATTCATCGAGACGCGCCTGTCGGACCGCGACTTCCGCGTTCGCGGCGAGGCGGCGGTCGCGCTGTCGCGCCTGGCGTCCGTCGAGGCGATCCCGGCGCTGCGCAGCGCGCTGGCCGCGGAGCTGGACGGCCGCGCCCGCCGGCGCATGGAAGAGGCGATCCGCGATCTCGAGGCCGGCGCCCGCCCCAACGAGGAGCTCCGCAACCTGCACGACGAGGTCGAACGGCTGCGCGCCGAGACCGCCAAGCTGCGCGAACGTCTGGATCGCCTGCAGGTGCCGCCAAGCGCTCCGCCGGCCCCGGCCGCGCCCGCGCCCAAGAGCAAGCGCCCCCGCCCGGTCACCCGGCGCACCCGCGGCTCCCGCCCCGTCCGCCGCTGATCTTGCTCCCTCTCCCGCTTGCGGGAGAGGGCCGGGGTGAGGGCAAGCCGCTTTCGGGCGACGCGCGCGCGGGAGAGGGCCTACGTGTTCAACTCGGCGATGATGTCGCGGGCGATCTCGCGGGCGCGCGGCAGCTCGGCGCGCGGGATCGAGATGGCGCCGACGACCGGGTGGCCGCCGCCGCCGTAGCGCTCGCAGATCTTGTTGATCTCGTGCGTCCGCGGAACCTTCGCCCAGGGGTTCGCCCCGATCGAGATCTTCGCGCGCGACGCCAGCGTCACCCCGACCGAGTAGCGCGCCTCGGGGAACAGGTAGTACGAGATGAACTTGTTGAACGCCGACGTCTCCTGATCGGCGAGGTCGAAGAACACGACGTTGCCTTCCTGCTTCGCCTTCGTGCGGATGGTCTCGATGTTGCGTTCGTGCTGGGCGAGCAGCGGCTTCACCGCGTCCGCCACATAAGGATCGGCCGCGATCTCCGCCAGGGGCCGGCTCACCAGATCGCCGATGAACCGCTCGGCGATCTCCGGCTGGCGATTGTTCTCGATGAACGTCATCAACCGCAGCGCCGGCTCCTTCAGCTCGACGGCCATCTTCGCGCTGGGGAAGAGCGCGCCGTCGATGATCTCCGCCCATTCGATCAACTCCGAGAGCGGCGCTTCATCGAAACCGAACTTCGCGGCGACCGTGTCGGCCAGGAACTTCGTGCAGCTCTTCGCCGCCGGATCGTAGAACTTGCGGCCGGTGGCGTCGGCCCGGAAGTGGTCCTCGTCGCCCGGCAACTGGAACGCCGACGCGTGGTGGTCGAACCACCACGTCAGGCGCGGGTCCTGCGAGTAGCGGAAATCGACGCACGCGTTCTCGTCGCCGTCGAAGCAGTCGGGCGAGAACGGGTGCGGCGAACCCTTGTGTTCCAGAGGCCGGTACGACACCTCGACCGGGCCCTTCGCGACGCGTTCCCGATAGAACCGCGTGAACACGCCCGCGGAGCTGCAGCCATCGAAGCAGTTGCCGTGGTAGAGGACGCGCAGTCGCATTCTTTTTCAAGGTATCAGCATGTGCACCCGTTCGCCATCGGGCTCTCTTTGATACATTCACGCGCATGTCCGAGTTTCTGACCGACCTGAAGCGAACGCATGACTGTGGCGCGCTGCGCGGGAGCGACGCCGGCAAGCGCGCCGTCCTGTTCGGCTGGGTGGCGGCGCGCCGCGATCACGGCGGCTGCGTGTTCATCGATCTGCGCGATCGCGGCGGCCTGACCCAGGTCGTGTTCGAACCGGGAACCAACGCCGAGGCGCACGGCCTGGCGGGCGAGCTTCGCGGCGAGTTCTGCGTCGGGGTCGCGGGCGTCGTCGTCGAGCGCGGCGGCCACAAGAATCCGAACCTGCCGACCGGCGAGATCGAGCTGAAAGCCGACAAGTTGACGATCTTCTCGCGCGCCGAAACGCCGCCCTTCGAGATTGTCGACGACACCGCCGCCGGCGAAACCGTCCGGCTCAAGCACCGCTACCTGGACCTGCGCCGCCCCGCCCTGCAGCGCAACTTCCTGGCGCGCTCGACGATTTACCAGACGACGCGGCGCACGCTGGCCGAGAACGGCTTCGCCGAGATCGAGACGCCGTTCATGGTCAAGTACACGCCGGGCGGCGCGCGCAACTTCCTGGTTCCGTCCCGCCTCAACCCGAGCCAGTTCTACGCGCTCGCGGAATCGCCGCAGATCTTCAAGCAGCTGTTCATGGTCGCGGGCATGGACCGCTACTTCCAGATCGTGCGCTGCTTCCGTGACGAGGACCTGCGCCTCGACCGCCAGCCCGAGTTCACGCAGATCGACCTCGAGATGAGCTTCGTCGTCGAGGAGGACGTGCAGGGCGTGGTCGAGAAGCTGATGGCGGCGCTGTGGAAGGACGTCCTGGGCGTCGAGCTGTCGCTGCCGTTCCCGCGCCTCCCCTACGCCGAGGCGATGGACAAGTACGGCTCCGACAAACCCGACCTGCGCTTCGAGCTGCCGCTCTGCGATCTGACCCAGGTCGTCACCCGCCACGACGGAGGCGGCGTGGGCCTGTTGCAGTCCGCGGTGAAGGCGGCGGGCGGCGTGGTCAAAGGATGGCGGCTGCCCGCGGCGCACGCGAAGGCGCTGTCGCGCGCAGATCTCGACAAGCTGGAAGAGTTCGCCAAGGGGTTCGGCGCGCGCGGGCTGGCGCGGGCGCGAATCGGCGAGGGCGGCGCCTGGACGCAAAGCCCGATGAAGACGATGACCGACGATCTGCGGCGCGCGATCAACGAAGCCGCCGGTCTGGCTGACGGCGATCTGCTGTTCCTGCAGTTCGGCGCCAAGAAGCTGGTCAACGCCGTGCTGGGCGGACTGCGCCTGCACGTCGCCGACAAGCTCGGCCTGATCCCGCGCAGCACGGGCCAGGGCAAAGACGGTTGGCGGTTCGCCTGGATCATAGAATTCCCCTTGTTCGAAGCGACCGAGGAAGGCCGCCTCGTCGCGGCGCACCACCCGTTCACCTCACCCAACGCCGCCGATCTGGAACGCCTCGAGAGCGACCCCGGCTCGGTGCGCGCCCGCGCCTACGACCTCGTGCTGAACGGCAACGAGATCGCCGGTGGGTCGATCCGTATCCATCGCTCCGACGTCCAGGCGCGCGTGTTCCGCGCGCTCGGGCTCAGCGACGAGGACGCGCAGGCGAAGTTCGGCTTCCTGCTGGAGGCGTTCAAGTACGGTCCCCCGCCCCACGGTGGGATCGCGGCCGGCGTCGATCGGCTGGCGATGCTCCTGTGCGGCGCGGATTCGCTGCGCGACGTGATCGCCTTCCCGAAGACGCAGAAGGGTACCGACCTGATGACGGACGCGCCCGGACCGGTGTCGAAGCGGCAGCTCGACGAGCTTCACATCGCCCTCAAAGAATGACGGCGGCGGCCGCGCGGCGGGCGGCGACGCTGGAGCGGTTCGCGTCGCACACGTTCGATTTGCTGATCGTGGGCGGCGGCGCGACCGGTGCGGCCGCCGCGCGCGACGCGGCGTTGCGCGGACTCGAGGTCGGGCTGTGCGACGCCGGCGACTTCGCGGCGCAGACCTCCAGCCAGTCCTCGAAGCTGATTCACGGCGGCCTGCGCTACCTGCAATACGGCGACCTCCATCTCGTGTTCGAAGGCCTGACCGAGCGCCACCGGCTGATGCACACGGCGCCGCACCTGTGCCGGCCGATCGAGTTCGTGTTTCCCGGTTACCGCGGCGAGAGCCCGCGTCTGTCCACGCTGGGCGTCGGCATCGCCCTCTACAACGCGCTGGCGCTGTGGCGGCCGCCCGCCCGTGGCCGGAAGCTGTCGGCGCGCGAGCTCTACCGACTGGCGCCGCAGCTGCGCACCGCGGGCCTCGCGGGCGCGATGGCGTACGTCGATTGCCAGACCGACGACGCCCGGCTGGTGCTGGAGAACGTCCTCGACGCCGAGGCGGCGGGCGCCGCCGTCGCCAACCATCTGCGCGCCGAGGCGTTGCTGCGCAATCGCCACGGCCGGGTCACCGGCGCCACCCTGACCGACGCGGAGACCGGGACCGCCCGCGAGGTCCGCGCGCGCGTCGTGCTCAGCGCGACCGGGCCGTTCACTGATGCCTTCCTCGCAGGCGCCGCGCACCGCCTGCGCCCGACGCTGGGCGTGCATCTGGTGTTCGACGCCGCGCGCGTGCCGCATCACGGGCGGGCGCTGGTCCTGCGAACGCCGCGCGACAACCGTCTCTTCTTCTGTTTACCCGCGGGGGCGCGCACCGTCATCGGCACCACCGACACGGACTGGCCGTCGGGGCAGCCGCCGCGCATCGACGACGACATCCGCGCGCGCGGCGAGGACGTCGCGTACTTGCTGGAAGCCGCCAACCACGCGTTCCCCAGCCTCGAGCTGACGCCCGATGACGTGCTGTCGACCTACGCGGCGCTGCGGCCGCTGCTCGCCACCGCCGCCAACACGCCGTCCGAGACGTCGCGCGAACACGAGATCGCGCGCGCGGGCGATGGCTTGATCGTGATCGCTGGCGGCAAGCTGACCACGCTGCGGCGCATGGGCGAGGAAGCTGTCGATCGCGTGGTCGAATCGCTGCTCGCCGGCGGTCTGGAGCGCGCGCTCACGCCTTGCGCCACCGCCGATCGCACCCTGCCCGGCGGCGGCGCGCTACCCGCCGCGCTCGCCGAGGCGGATCTGCCGCCCGACGTGACGGCGCGTCTGGCCGCCGCCTACGGCAGCCGCGCCGATGCCGTGCTGCGCCTCGCCCTCGGGTCGAGCGAGCTGGCGCGCCGGATCGATCCCGAGCTCCCCTACCTCTGGGCCGAGGTCGTTCACGCCGTCCGGGCCGAATATGCGCGCTCGGTCGGCGACGTGTTGCGCCGGCGCGTGCCGCTGTTCCGGGACGCCCGCGATCAGGGCCTGGGCGCGGCCGAGCGCGTGGCGACAATCCTGGCCGACGAGCTCGCCTGGACAGCGGCGCGGCGGGCGGGCGCGCTGCTGGACTACCGCGCCACCGTCGACCGCTCGCGCCGCTGGCGTGAGGATCCGCCAACTACAGGATCGTGATGACGCCTTCGACCGCTCGCAGGCGCGCGTAAAGCACCAGCACCGCCTCGGCGCTCGCGCACGGGACGCGCAGGCGGTGACTGACGTACTTGCCATGCGCGGACGGATGCCGCTCGTGCGCGTCGCTCGCCAGCGGTCCGCCCAGCCCCACCGCAGCCGCGGCCAGCACCGCGGCCTCCACAGCGGCGTCGCTGCGCGCGATCACCGAGATCGAGAAGTCCCCGGGGAAGACGTGGTTCGCTTCCAGCAGATCGATCGCGCGTCTGCGGGCCTCGGGGCTGTCGCCGGGGTTCAATCGATTCTCGTCGTCGAGTCGCGCGCCTTCTTCCGCTCGATGTCGGCGGCGGCGCGCGCTTGCCCGTAGGGCAGCGGCTTGTCCGTGCGCAGCACCTGGACGGGCAGCATGACGCTCATCGATTGCGGCAGCGGCTCGAAGAACCAGGTCCCGACGACGTCGGACAGGCATTGGTTGATCGGGCAGTCGGCGCCGTACGACGAGTACGCGACCTTCTGCGATCGGATCTCTCCGCTGCGGGCCAGCGACACGTCGAAGCGGACGTAGCCCTTCTTCTGACAGCTGATCGGCAGCACGTCGAAGCATTGGTGCAGCGTCCGCGCCTGCAGCTGGGCCTCGCTGCGCAGGAACGTCTCGACCTGGAGCGGGGTCGCATCGTAAGGAATCGCTGACCGCATCTCGGCGTCGCCGATCTGCGCGCCGACGCGAACGGCGCACAGCACGCTGGCGAGCGCTGCCGCCTGAAGCGGCAACAGCGCCTTGCGCGCGAACCGCCGCGTGGCGCCCGCGGGCAGCGGCGGTACGCCTCCCCCGTCGGGCTGATTGCGCACCACGAAGGTCGCCATCCCGACGTGGATCTCGGCGCGTGAATCGGCGGGCAGTGGAACGTCAACCACGCCGTCGCCGATCACGCTCTCGAGCGGAATCGGAGCTCGACCGCTCTCCAGCTGACCCGTGATACCCGGCGCCAGCCGCAGCACGTAACCCCGGGCCGTGCGGCGCACCAGCGTCAGCGGGGACGCGGCGAACGCATCGTCGTCGATGTCCGCGCCGATCCCGTAGCAGCGGGCGCGGCGCGCGGCGCGCGTCGCCGCGAGGAACGCGGCGCCCAGGCCGGCGATCATCCAGACCGTGAAGTACGGGACGGCATAGACCACCCGGTGCGCAGCGAGCAGGGCCAGCCCGACCAGCAGCGCAGCCATCACCGACATGCCCGCGACGACCGCAAAGGTCGTGATTCCCGCCCGCCACTCGCCCCGTCCCGACAGGCGGCGCTGTGAAACCACGCCGCCGCTCATGAGGTACGCGATCTCGACCGACTGTGCTTGCTTCACGGGAAACCTCGCGGCCGTATGTTTTGTCTGCGAGTCGATTCTACGGCAGACCCGAGCGATGTGGTCGTCGAGAATTCGGACGAAAGACCGACGCTCGTGTCGCCCGTGTTCGCTCTGCCCGAGCCCTGCTCTCGTTCGATTTCTTGGCTATCCTGGAAAGCGTCCCGACGCGCTTCAGAAACCGATCTGGCTGAGGGTGCTGACGGCCAAGTGCAAAACATCTTTCGCACCCTTCGCCCATCGGCGCTTTGGGCCGCGCAACCCCTGAGGTGACGCGGCCGTGACAGTTCCTCGACGGGATTTCGTACTAATCAGGGTGGGGATCGGTAGGTGGGGTTCGGGAGGGGTGCGTAGCCGCGTTCGCGGCCCCGGCGAAGGCTTCCGACAAGTTTCATGTGATTTCAATGTGTTACAGGCGGTTGTTCAGATGGCACACACCGTGCTAAATGAGGGCGCGACCTTCGGGGAGGACCGAGTTCATGGCCCAGGCCGCAACGCAACCGATGCCCATCAACGGCAAGACGACTAAGACGAAGCCCAGCCCTGCAGCTGCGCCCGCTGCACCCGCCGCGCTGCCGAATCGCGAGAAGGCACTTCAGATTCTCTCGAAGTCGATTTACAAAGAGCTGCGCGAAAACGGTTACGAGCCGAAGCAGATCGTCGCGCTCGCCACCGAGATCATTTCGCTGGTGACGACCGATATCGGCGACGTTCCGTCAGCCAGCCGCAGCAGCTAGTTTTCCTAGCGTTCCGCGAGCTTCTGAAGCATTCTTCCGCGCGCCCCAGCCCGGGCGCGCTTTTTTTTGCGCCCGCGGTCGGGCCGGTGAGCCGGACAGCAGACCATGGCGATCAAGACGATTTCCGAGCTGGATATCTCGGGACGGCGCGTGTTCATCCGCGTCGATTTCAACGTCCCTTTCAACGCCAACGGCGCTGTCTCGGACGACACACGCATTCGCGAGAGTCTGCCGACCATCAAGCTCGCCCTCGAGAAAGGCGCGCGGGTCGTGCTCGGCTCGCATCTCGGCCGCCCCAAGGGCAAGCCGGACAAGAAATATTCGCTGGAACCGGTGGCCGCCCGGCTCGCCGAGCTGATCGGCGCGGACGTGGCGCTGACCGACGAGCCGGTCGGTGACGGCGCGCGCAAGGTCGTCAACGACCTGCGCGCCGGCGCGGTCGCGCTGCTCGAAAACCTGCGCTTCTCCCCGGGCGAGGAAGCGAACGACGAGACCTTCGCGCGTACGCTGGCCACCTACACGGACGTCTACGTCAACGACGCGTTCGGGACGGCGCACCGCGCGCACGCGTCGACCGCCGGGATCGCGAAGTTCGTGGGCGACAAGGGCATCGGCCTACTCATGGAACGCGAGGTGAAGTTCCTCGGCCGCCTGCTGGGCGACGTCGAACGGCCGTTCGTCGCGATCATCGGCGGCGCCAAGGTGTCCGACAAGATCGGCGTGCTCGAGAACCTCCTCGCGCGCATCGACCAGCTGCTGATCGGCGGCGCCATGGCGAACACCTTCCTCAAGGCCAAAGGCGGCAAGATGGGGCGCTCGCTGGTCGAGGACGACAAGCTGGCGATCGCGCGCGCCTTCCTCAGGAAGGCCGAGGACGCGAACGTCGACGTGCTGCTGCCCAGGGACGTGATCGCCGCGGCGGGGACCAAGTCCGAGTCGGGCCGCGTGATGCAAGGGATGGCGGTGCCCGATGACCTGGCCGCGCTGGACATCGGCCCCGACACCGCGCGCGGGTTTGGCGATGCGATCGCCCGCGCCAAGACCATCTTCTGGAACGGTCCGATGGGCGTCTTCGAATCCGAACCGTTCGCGGCCGGCACGCTGGCCGTCGCGCAGGCCGTCGCCTCGGCGCGCGGAGCGCTGTCCGTCGTCGGCGGCGGCGATTCGGTCGCGGCCGTGCACAAGAGCGGCGTGGCCGACAAGATCACGCACATCTCGACCGGCGGCGGCGCCTCCCTCGAGTTCCTCGAGGGCAAGAAGCTGCCCGGCCTGGCGGCGCTGGAGAGCTAGACGACATGGCACGCACGCGACGCCCGTTTTTCTGCGGAAACTGGAAGCTCAACGGCTCGATCGCCGAGTCGTTGGCGCTGGCGACCGACGTGCGCAACGGGGTCGCCAGCCTGCGTGACGTCGACGTGGCCGTCGGCCCCAGCTTCACCGCGCTGTACGCCGTCGCGAAGCGGCTGGAGGACGGCCCCGTCACCGTCGCGGCGCAGGACTGCTTCTGGGAAGAGAAAGGCGCGTTCACGGGCGAGGTTTCGCCGGCACAGCTCGCCGACGCTGGCTGCAAGCACGTGATCATCGGCCATTCCGAGCGCCGGCAGCTGTTCGGCGAGCTCGACGCAGCCGTCAACCTGAAGGCGCGTGCCGCCATCCGCGCGGGTCTCACGCCCATCATCTGCGTGGGTGAGACGCTGGCCGAGCGCGACGCGGGCGAGACCATCGGCCGCGTACAGGCGCAGCTCGACGGCGCGCTGGCGGACATGGACGACGCCGCGCTGGAACGGGTCGTCATCGCGTATGAGCCGGTGTGGGCGATCGGCACCGGCCGGAACGCGACCCCTGCGCAGGCGCAGGAGGTGCATCATTTCATTCGCACCCGCGTCGCCGCGCGCGCACCGGCGGTCGCGGCGCGGCTGCGAATCCTCTACGGCGGCAGCATGAAGCCGGACAACGTCCGTGCGCTCATGGCCGAGGTGGACGTCGACGGCGGCCTCGTCGGGGGTGCCTCGCTGTCCGCGGAATCGTTCGTGCGTCTCGTCAAGGAAGGCTCCACGCCATGACCACTTTTCTGACCATCGTTCACGTTGCGGTCTGTCTGTTCCTCATCTTGGTAGTGTTGCTGCAGGCCGGTAAGGGCGGCGGCATGGGCATCGCGTTCGGCGGCGGCGGCAGCCAGACCGTGTTCGGGTCGTCGGGCGCCGGCAACTTCCTGACGCGCCTGACGTCGATCACCGCGATCATCTTC
>Ga0070673_100001249_pt1 | contig 14776 bp, 11 predicted proteins | sample KBSM23metaG_FD_65342 | JGI IMG/M metagenome (GOLD analysis project Ga0070673, IMG submission 65342) | Miscanthus rhizosphere microbial communities from Kellogg Biological Station, Michigan, USA - KBS M2-3 metaG | ecosystem: Host-associated > Plants > Roots > Rhizosphere > Soil ... | reverse complement strand
CGGATCGCTTCGCGAGCATTGGCGATGCCCTGACTTTTTAGATAATCGAAATCGGGAACGATCACGCCGCACAGTCTCTCTGCCTGCTCAATATCGTGCGACTTGTCGGGAACGCCTAACACACACATTTCGCCCACCAGCGGCGAGCGGGAATAATGTGCTTCGACGTCTTCGGGATAAACATTTTTTCCGGACGGCAAGACAATTACGTCCTTGCGGCGTCCAACGATGTACAAGTGTCCCTGTCGATCGAAGTAGCCGAGATCGCCGGACCGAAACCAACCATCGTCGGTGAACGCTTCCCGATTCGCTTCGGGATTTCGATAGTAGCCAGACATCACGATCTCGCCACGAATTAAAACTTCACCGATGCCCTCGTTGTTTGGCTCATCGATTTTCACTTCTACGTGATTGAGTGGTTTGCCAACTGAGCCAATTTTGTTGTCTTCGAACCGAGTCACCGTCGCGGCACCCGCTGTTTCAGTGAGTCCGTAACCCTGCAGCAGAGTAAACCCCAGCCGGTGATAATCGAGCGCCACATTTGCATCGAAGCTCGACCCGGCAGAAACAGTTAATCGCAAACGCCCACCAAATCCCTGGTGGATGGACCGGAAGAAAATTCGACCAGCGTTGAGTCCGATCGAATCTCGCAACCAACCATTCAGCGATAACAATGAGCGAAACAAAACGCGGATGGAGCGCGGTTGTGCCCGCACGCCATCGAAAATCTTTTTGTGAAAGAGATACCACACTCGCGGTACGCCCGTGACTGTGGTGACTGCACCTTCTTTCAAACCGCGAACGATTTCTTCACTATTGACCTCGCTGATGTAAACCACTCGCGCTCCGATAACTGTCGCGAGCCACAGATTCACAATCTGCGAATAGGCATGAAAGAGAGGCAACAGGCTGAGGATCACTTCGCGATCGCTCAGCTTCATCACTTCCTGAACGCCATCGACCTCCGCGTAAATGTTCCCATGAGTAAGTGGGACAGCCTTCGGGTTTCCAGTAGTTCCTGATGTGTAGATCAGGACGGCCATGTCGTCGCCGCACGCGGCTGGTATCGCGTCGTCGAACCCGGCAGGTCTCGACGTCGCGAGCCAATCAGAAAAATCTGACCCGCAGTTGGATTGCAGTTCCATCGCACGAAGCGGACCCGGCATTAACTGTTGGACAGCGCGAAATTTTTCAAGAGCGGAGGAAGAAACAAACGCTAGCTTCGCTTCTGAGTTTTTTAGGAAAGTCGCCAGAGTTTCAGCGGGAGCTGATGGATCAAGCGGAACCACAACTGCTCCGCGATAAAGAATTCCAAGATACGCCATCGCCCATTGCGGATGATTCTCGCCGATGATCGCTACGCGATCGCCAAACTCAATTCCTTCTGTTTCGAGGCGGTAAGCGAGACTCCGAATCTGCGACAGCATTTCTCCAAACGTCGTAGACTCCGCCGCCGCGCTACCCAACAGCGTCATAGCAATCTGCCGGGGACGATCATTGGCGGCTGCAATGAGCCGGCTGCAAAACGTTTCAGGTTGCATGTTCGAGCTAATCGAACTCAGCTACGACGGGAGCGTGATCGGAAGGTTTGTCCCACGTGCGTGGATTCATGTCGATCCACGTATTGGTGTTTCTGGCTGCCAGCGCCGGGGTCACCCAAATGTGATCGATGCGCAAACCCAGGTTGCGACGAAAGGCTCCGGCGCGATAATCCCACCATGAATAGTGACCGCCGGCTTCAGTATGTAAACGAAAAGCATCGGTGAAGCCCCAGTCCTTCACCTGCTGAATAGCAGCGCGTTCTGCGTCGCTGAAAAGAATGCGGCCTTGCCAAAGACGCACATCGTGAACATCCCGCTCTTCAGGCGCGACATTGAAGTCACCGCACAACAACACAAGCTCGTTCGTTGAGTAGTGCTCATCAAAAAAGGCGCGCAGACGGCGCAGCCATTCAAGCTTGAACTGATATTTTTCCGAGCCGACCATCTGCCCATTCGGCACATACACGTTGACTATGCGAATACCGTTCGTGGTGGTTGCCACGAGACGCCTCGGCGCATCATCAGCGTCACCTGGATAACCGCATTGTGATCCTTCATCAGTGCCGCGTGCGAGAATCGCAACGCCGTTATAGGTCTGTTGCCCAAAGGTGAAGCAGTTGTAACCGCGCTCGCGAAAGACATCCGTGGGAAACTTGTCGTCGGTGCACTTGGTTTCCTGCATGCAAAGCACATCCGGAGCGACTTCATCGAGCCACCGCGTGACATTAGTTAAACGAGCGGCAATCGAGTTTACATTCCAAGTTGCAATCTTCATCTTGAAGTTGGCGGTTATAAAGTAGCGAGCAAGCCGGATAGCAGCGCGCCTCGACGAACGATGTCGTCAATCAAAATGTGTTCGTGAGTGGCGTGTGCTCCATCGCCGTCGATACCTAAGCCATCCAACACTGGAGTGCCAACGGCAGCGGCGAAATTTCCATCGGAGGCGCCGCCGACTTGTGCTTCGCCCAAATCGTACTCGAGCTCTGCAGCGATTAGCCGTGCCTGTTCATAAAGCGCTCGAATCTTTTCAGTTCGCTCGAGAGGTGGGCGGTTGATGCCGCCTCGGACTCGCAGCCGGACTCGCGCATCGTAAGGTTTCAAATGCAGAATCGCGGCCTCAGCTTTCTTTCCTTCTTCGCTTGAGCTGAAACGCAAATCGATTTCGGCTGTCGCTTCTGCCGGCACAACGTTTGAGACGGTGCCGCCGCGAACCACGCCGACATTTACAGCGATACCGGTCGCGGCATTGTTCATGCGATGCAGATGTTCGATCTGCCGCGCCATCTCGACAATCGCGCTCGCACCCTTTTCAGGTTCGAGACCTGCATGAGCAGCCTTGCCTTGAATGTTCAGCGTGAACATGCCAGTGCCCTTTCGGCCGGTCTTCACACGACCGCCGCTCGCAGGAGGTTCCAGCACCAGCACGGCTCGCGCTCGTTTAGCTTCAGCTTCAACCAACGAGCGACCTGTCAAACTTCCTGTTTCTTCATCACAAGTCAACAGCACTACAACCGGCGCCGGCGTCGCTTTCAACATCGCGCATGAACGAATTGCTTCGAGCGCGAGCGCACAGTTGGCCTTCATATCAAACACGCCTGGTCCGTAGGCGCGGTTGGATTCAACGCGCCACGGTCGACTCTGTAATGAACCCAGGGGATGCACGGTGTCGGTATGGCCCAGAATCAGAATGTTGCCTGTGTTGTTCCGACCATTTCCGAAAGCGTGGATGCGAAGGCTCTCGCCATAGTTCTCAGATGGAATACGCTCGATCGTAGTTACAGCATGAATGTGCCGAGCAGCCGCAGCGAGCAAAGAAACAACTGCTTTGCTTCCAGCTTCGTCGCCGGAAGGAGACTCGGTTTCCACCAGGGCGCGCGTCAGTGCGAGCACCTCGAGCTGTCGCGCAGCAAAGTGATCGCGAAAAGATTTTACTAAGGAGAGTTGGGCTGAACCTGTCATTTGAATAGTAAGTGTAGCTATCAGCTATCAGCTATCAGCGGGTAAGCGGTCTTCGAAACTGTTTTTCGTAGAACATTATGTGCTGCAAGTGCGACCATTCCCAGACTGACTGCTGACTGCTGATTGCTGACTGCTAATTGGCTGACTGCTGACCGCTGATTACTGATTACTTTTTTCCGATTACTTCTCGACGCACTGTCAGCCGCTCAATGCGATCAAGCTTGACGTCGAATCCGATGCCAGGTCGTTCCGGCGCTACGATCGTGCCTTGCGGCGTTACGGTGACGGCCGGTTCGATGATGTCTTCTTCCCAGTATCGTGAACTAGCCGAGACATCGCCTGGCAAAGTAAACCCAGCCTGCGTGGCCATCGCGATGTTGTGCGCGCGACCGATGCCGGATTCCAACATGCCGCCGCACCAAACAGGAATTCCGTTTTCGCGACACACTTTTTCGACTCGTTGCGCTTCAGCGTGTCCGCCAACGCGACCAAGCTTTATGTTCACGATACGTCCGGAGCCAAGTTCGACTGCGTGAGTCGCATCCTCAGCAGACCGAATGGATTCATCCAAACAGATTGGCGTCTTAATCTCTCGTTGGAGTTTTGCGTGATCGAAAATGTCGTTATGGGCCAGCGGCTGCTCGACCATCATCAGATTAAAAGCGTCCAGCTTTTGAAATAGCGGCGTGTCCGCCAAACTGAAGGCTGAATTAGCATCGCCCATCAAAAGAATATTCGGAAATACCTCGCGAACTTTTTTTATGACTTCAACGTCCCAACCAGGCTTAATCTTGATCTTAATGCGTTGATATCCGGCGTTGACCTCTTTCGAAATCTTCTCGAGAAGGATCTCAACCGAATCTTGAATCCCAATCGAAACACCGCATGGAATTTCGCTTCGAGTCCCGCCGAGATGCCGCCAAAGTGGTTTTCCGATGCGTCTCGCTTCCAGATCCCAGCACGCAGTTTCCAGCGTGGCCTTTGCCATGCGATGACCACGCACTGCCTTCATAAGAGTCCAGGTATCCGCCGCGGTTTCAACTTCGCGTTTCAAAATCATCGGCGCCAGGAACTCTTTCAGAGTCGGCCACGCGCCCTCCACCCATTCGTCACTATAGAATGGACCTTCTCCCGCCGTGCACTCGCCCCAGCCTTCAGCGCCGTCCGCGTCAATTACGCGGGCAAGGATGATCCGACGCTCAGTCGTTCGGCCGAAACTCGTTTCGAAGAAGTGAATGAGTGGGAGACGAATCTCACGTAGTTCGATGGACGAGATGATCACGAAGGAAGCTCCGGAAGTGGTTCAAGAAGGCACGGGTATTATGCCCTGTAGCAAGGTCTTTGTCAGGTTGGATGCTCAGAGAAGTGCTGGCGCGGGGGTTACGGAAAGCCCTTGGCCCAATTCGGCAGTTCGTATTTGAAACGCCGAAGGCGTTCGCCAATTCCTGCCTAGGGTACGCGCGCGCCAGCGCGCTACCCTAAGGCTAAGTAGCTAATCGCCTCAACCCTGAAAGGGTTGATGAAAACCTTTCCTTCCCCGCAATCAATTTGGGAACTCCTTCAGAGTTCACCCCTCTTTGAAAATTGATCCTGGGGTTGAAACAACCCCAGGCTAGAACTCAGGAACGCCTTCGGCGTTAAGACAATATCCGCATCTCACATATCTCATTGCCACTAAAGAGCGTTAGGTCACCGCCTATGCTACTCAGTTGAAACAACCTGCTCTTCGTGAAGCGCGGCTTTCAAGGTGTGCCACGCCAAGCTGGCGCATTTCACACGAACAGGAAACTCACGCACGCCGGCAAAGATCGTTAGGCGGCCAAGGTTATTGGGTTCTGTCTCCTCATCGAGCTCACCCGTAACCATGCGATGAAATTCGTTGAATAGAACTTCCGCTTCCTCTTTCGTCTTTCCTTTGACGGCAACAGTCATCATGCTCGCCGCAGCTTTGGAAATCGCGCAGCCCGAACCTTCGAAGCTTACGTCTTTAAGCTTGTCATCCTCGACCTCGGCATACACAACGAGTTCGTCACCGCATAATGGATTGCGACCTTCAGCTTTGTGATTCGCTGCGTCGTTACGATGGAAGTTTCGAGGCTTCTTGTTATGGTCGAGGATAACCTGTTGGTAGAGTTCGCTCAGTTCAGACATACAAATTCGCTTAGGAAAAGATTTCAATCACCTTCTGAATCGTTTGCGCCAGCACGTCGACTTCTTCCCTGGTGTTGTAGAAGGCAAACGAAGCACGCGCCGTTGCAGGAATCTTGAATCGCTGCATGACCGGTTGAGCGCAATGATGTCCCGCACGCACCGCAATCCCCTCCTGATCGAGAATTGTGCCGATGTCATGCGGATGAATCTCATCAATCACGAACGACAGCACGCTCGCTTTCTCATGGGCAGTGCCAACAATTCGAACGCCTTCTATTTCAGAAAGCTTTTCGGTCGCGTAACGCAGCAAGTCGGCTTCGTGCGCCGCGGCCTGCTCCCGACCTATGCTGTTCAAATAATCGATGGCTGCGCCTAAACCGATTTGAGAAGCAATCGCAGGCGTCCCAGCTTCGAACTTATTCGGCAGATCAGCGAACGTGGTCTTTTCAAAACTAACACTCTTAATCATGTCGCCGCCGCCCTGAAACGGATTCATTTTCTCGAGCAACTCCGCCTTGCCGTACACAATGCCACTGCCAGTTGGCGCGTACATCTTGTGACCTGAGAAGGCAAAAAAATCGCAATCAAGATCCTGTACGTCAATGGGCATGTGCGGCGCGCTTTGAGCGCCATCGATGAGCACGGGCACTCCATACTTGTGAGCGCGCGCAATCATTTCCTTAATCGGGTTGACGGTTCCCAACGCGTTCGATACATGCCCTATCGCTACCAGTCGGGTGCGATCGTTGAGCAGCGCGTCGTATTGATCTAGCAACAACTCGCCCGCATCATTCATCGGAATCACTCGCAGCCGAGCGTGCTTTTCTTCACAGAGCATTTGCCAGGGAACAATGTTCGCATGATGTTCCATGGCCGAAATTATGATTTCGTCGCCCGCCTGAATAAGCTTTCGGCCATACCCGTGCATCACGAGGTTGATGCCTTCAGTAGCGCCACGCACAAAGATGCATTCCTTCGCATGACGCGCATTGATGAAGCGCTTCACTTTTTCGCGCGCGCCTTCGTAAGCAGTCGTCGCCTTTTGGCTCAAGTAATGAACGCCGCGATGAATGTTTGAATGTTCTTGTTCGAGATAAAGACTACCGCGATCAATGACGACCTGCGGCACTTGTGAAGAAGCCGCGTTGTCGAGATAAATAAGTGGCTTGCCGTTGACGGTCTGATGCAGGACCGGGAAGTCACCACGAATAAGATCGACGTCCCAGAAGCCTTTGTTCCGTGTACTGTCGCTTGAATTAGATCGTATCGCTGCTTGCATTTCTATTTGGGTATGATTCGTTTCCAACTACGCCTCTAAACGTGCGTGCAGTCTGTTTAGCACTGCCTGATCGAGTTGCGTCTTGATCGACTCGACCGTGATTCCCGAGATCACTTCTTCAGCGAAGCCATAGGTCAAGAGACTGCGAGCAAGCTCCGTGTGAATGCCCCTGCTTTCAAGATAGAACAATTCGTCCTCATCCAACTGTCCGATGGCCGCGCCGTGTGCGCACTTGACATCATCAGCAAAGATTTCGAGCTGCGGCTTGGTATCGACGTGCGCTTCTTTTGAAAGCAACAAATTCTTGTTTGTCTGCTGCGCATCGGTTGCAAACGCGCCGTGACGAACGAAAACCTTGCCGTTGAAAACAGCCCTGGACTTTCCGTCAAGAATTCCCTTGTAGAGCTGGCGGCTCGTGCAATGCGGTCGCTTGTGATCGATCAGCGAATGGGTGTCGGTGTGCTGGTCAGCGCCCGTAATGTAAAGGCCATCGACGCGACAAGCGGCTCCCTCGTCGTCCATGATCACGCTGATGTTATGTCGGGCCAGCTTGGAGCCGAGCGAGATACTTGTCGTATCAAAACTGCTGTCGCGAGCAAGCTCAGCGCGGGTAGTTCCAACGTGAAAGGCTTCGTGACTCTCGTCCTGAACGCGGTAATGTTTGAGCTTCGCCCCAGCCTTCAACACGATCTCGACAACGGCGTTGGTTAGGTACGCACCATCGCCACTCTTAGTGTAGCTTTCAATAATGGTCGCGCTGCTATTCTCTTCACCAACGATGAAAACTCGCGGAAAAGTGGCTGCGCGATCACTCTTCGCAGTCGAGATAAACAACAACTGCAACGGCGCTTCAAGATGCTTGCTCGCCGGTATGCGAATAACGGCTCCATCGGAAATGAGTGCCGTGTTAAGAGCCGTAAAGCCATTCTCGCTGTAATCAACGACGCGGCCGAGATACTCGCGCATCAACTCGACTAACGTGTCGTCATTAAGCGCCTCGGCGAAATCAGTTACGGCGCCGTTTGGTAACTCACTTAACGATGAAAGATCCGGACTGAAGACTCCATCAACAAAAACAACCCGGCTGTTAGTCGCTTCCAGATAAGCTGCCGCTCCGAGATCGAGGCTGGGAGTTTTTGTCGTCGTGGTTACGCTGAACGGCGTGCGGGCGATTGCCGCAACATTGGTGTATTTCCATTCCTCTTCGGTGACGGTTGGAAAACCTAACGCCTCAAATCGATCCATAGCTGCGGCACGCAACCGCGTCAGCCAAGAAGGTTGGCTTTGGTCTCGCGCTTGTAGCTCTGCGAACGCGCTTTGATAACTATCTTGAGTTTTCGTAGCTTCTGAAATCATTAATCGTCCTAGCCTGCAGCTAAACTACTTCCCGTACTCGAAGCCTTAGTAATCCAGTCGTAACCCTTCTCTTCAAGTTCCAGGGCAAGCTCCTTACCGCCTTCGCGCGCAATGCGTCCAGCAGCGAGTACGTGCACAAAGTCAGGGACGATGTAATTCAAGAGGCGTTGGTAGTGAGTCACAACGATGGTTGCGTTTTCAGGACTATGCAGTTGGTTTACGCCGTCAGCAACGATACGCAATGCATCGATATCAAGTCCCGAATCAGTTTCATCGAGAATCGCAAGCTTTGGCTCCAGCACCGCCATCTGCAGAATTTCATTCCGCTTCTTTTCACCGCCGGAGAAACCTTCGTTCACTGAACGCGACATAAAACTCGCATCCATCTGGACCACCTTCGCTTTTTCTTTCAAGAGGTCCTTGAATTCGAGGGGATCTAATTCTTCCTGGCCGAGATACTTTTGCCGTTCGTTGTATGCGAGTCGCAGAAACTGAGCGTTTGAAACTCCCGGAACTTCAATCGGATATTGAAACGCCATGAATACGCCCGCACGAGCACGTTCATCGGTCGCCATCTCTAACAAATTCTTTCCGAAGTAAAGAACCTCGCCTTGAGTGACCTCGTAAGCCGGGTGACCTGCGAGAACTTTCGCCAACGTCGATTTACCGGAACCGTTTGGTCCCATGATGGCGTGCATTTCGCCTTTATTAATCACCAGATTGATGCCTTTAAGAATTTCATTGCCATCAACCGAGGCGTGTAAATTTCTAATCTCTAGCACTAAGGACTCCTAATTTCGCTAACGTTTAAGCCGTGAGCGTTATCCGACACTGCCTTCTAGCTTCAGGCCTAGCAGGCGTTGCGCCTCGACGGCGAACTCCATGGGCAAGTGCAGAAACACGTCTTTACAAAATCCGTTGATGATCAGCGATACGGCATCTTCCTGCGGAATGCCGCGTTGCTGTAAGTAGAACAACTGCTCTTCGCTAATCTTCGAAGTTGACGCTTCGTGCTCAACTCGCGAGCTGTCGTTCATGACCTCGATATATGGAAACGTGTTCGCGCTGCAGTCGCCGCCAATCAACATGGAATCGCACTGCGTGTAGTTGCGCGCGTTTTCCGCCTTCGGCATCACCTTCACCAATCCGCGATAGCTGTTATTGGAACGACCCGCGGCGATGCCTTTCGAGATAATGGTTGAGCGAGTATTTCGTCCGAGATGAATCATCTTGGTTCCGGTGTCAGCTTGCTGCGCATGATTCGTCAGCGCCACTGAATAAAACTCACCGATAGAGTTATCCCCGGCCAGAATGCACGATGGATACTTCCAGGTGATCGCCGAACCAGTCTCGACTTGCGTCCATGAAATCTTTGAGTTGCGACCCGCACACTTTCCGCGCTTGGTCACAAAGTTGTAAATGCCGCCGACTCCGTTCTCGTCGCCGGCGTACCAGTTCTGCACAGTCGAATATTTGATCTGCGCATCGTCGAGGGCGATCAATTCAACGACTGCAGCATGCAACTGATTGCGGTCAAACTTTGGTGCAGTACAACCTTCGAGATAAGAAACCGAAGCACCTTCTTCGGCCACTATCAAGGTCCGTTCGAACTGCCCGGATTCGGAGTTATTGATACGAAAATAAGTCGACAACTCCATCGGACACTTCACGCCGCGAGGAATGAAACAGAAGGAGCCATCCGAGAAGACAGCGCTGTTCAAAGCCGCATAGAAATTGTCATTCGTCGGGACGACTGTTCCCAGATATTTCTTGACCAACTCAGGATGATCCGCGATTGCTTCTGTGAAGGAGCAGAAGATCACACCATGTTTGCGCAGTTTCTCTTTATAAGTCGTGGCCACCGAGACCGAGTCAAATACCGCATCGACAGCGACGCCGGCTAACTGCTTTTGTTCAGTTAACGGAATGCCGAGCTTTTCAAAGGTCTTCAGTAATTCGGGATCGACTTCATCAAGACTTTTCTTCAAAGTCTTCTGTTTCGGCGCGCTGTAATAAATGATGTTCTGATAATCGATGGCCGGAAAAGTCACGTTGGCCCAGTGACGAGGCTCAGTCATCTTCAGCCAGTTCCGATAGGCCTTAAGCCGAAACTCGAGCATCCACTCAGGTTCATTTTTCTTCGCGGAAATCAGCCGGATGGTGTCTTCCGTTAACCCGCGCGGAATCATGTCGGATTCGATATCGGTGACGAAGCCGTACTTATATTCCTGATTTGCAAGTATCTCGATACTACTCATCGTTCCCTCGTTTCCTTACGCACTCATTAGCGGCGAATCGGATCGCTTTATTCCGTGGATGCGATGCAAAGTGGCGTCGACTTTGGCTTCGCTTCCCAGCAGCTGCGACAAGGTAATCCCAGCCATCGCGCTTTCAACGATTTGATGAAGCTCAACGATGACTGGCCGAATGCCGCAGTCGCCTGTATGAACGCACGTGTCTAGAACGCCTGTGTAGCTGCGGCAATGTGATTCGACGCGCTCATCCAAAACTCTAATCACTTCGTTCAAATGAATCGCGGAAGACGGCCGTGCCAGCCTGTAGCCACCTTTAGTGCCACGCTGTGATTGGACCAGCCCAGCCTTGTTCAAAATCCACATCAACTTGCCGGCATTCGCTACCGAGATTCCTTCGAGATGCGCCAGCTGCGATAAGGTCAGCGACTCGCCCTCAGCTTCAGCACGAGCGAGCTGAAGCAAGCATCGCAATCCATATTCTTCCTGTGCAGAAATCTTCATAACGAGTCACAAAGCGGCCAATGAAAACTGTTTTTCGAAGGGGCTGTGCGCGTGATTCGGCTTGATTTTACGCAAACCTTACTTTTTAGTCAACATTCGAGGAATGCCTTATTTGGAGTGCGATGGCAGAGCCTGCGGAAGACAGGATTTAGAATGTTGATTTTAGATTTTAGATTGGTCGTCGGGGGTCGGCCTTACGAAGTGAGGGTTCGTGATAGGTTTGATTTGGTGTTCTCTATTTGGATCTCACGAAGCTAGAACTTGGCTGAGCTATACAAAATCAACAATCGACAATCAAAAATCTAAAATCGTCCCCTACCGCGTGAAGCCGAAGTCAACGTACCCGGCGGTCTTCACAGGCTTGCCATCAATGATTGTCGGCTGAAATTTCCACTGCTTCAGAGCGTCCTGCGCTGCTTGCCGCAACAACATCGGCCCTTCAGCCCAGACAACGTTTGCTACTGAACCACCTTCATCGACAACGATCTTGACTCTGACAAGACCCGAGACGCCGGCGTTTTTCGCAATCTGCGGATAGGTTGGAGTGACTTTACTGATAGCTTTATCTGTTAGCGAACCGAGTTCCACCGCCCCACCGTTCGCAGGTACCACTGGTTGTCGATTCTCCGTAGTCGCAGTCGCCGGTTGAGGCGATGGGGGCTGCGGTGTCGTAGTTCCGGCCGCCACTGAAGTGGAAGGCGCAGTCACCGGCGTTGGATTGTCCATTGCGGCTGACGGCAAACCCGGTACGCTTCCGAGCGAAGCAATCTCAGTCGGCAACGTCGTCAGACGCGCTCGTGCGAGACTGTGTTCGGTTTCCCACTTGGTTCGATCCTGCGCGTCGCGTGCGAGAGTCGTGCGGATCCCGGAAATATCCTCGAGCAAAGCAAAGGCATCATTTGCTTTTGCGTTTTCACGGATCAACTCCTTGCCCTGGAGACTCATGCGCTCCAACAAAGCACGCAGTCTATCAAGATCAGCAACAGCTTCCGGCGGAATGCCAGCGCTTGAAACATTAAGTCCAAACAATCGATAACGCGCCAAGTGCGCTCGCGCACCGTTCACAGCCTGGCCAGCCAACGCGAAGTAGGTTCCTACCGACGCATCTTTGCGTTGCGCGCGCTCTTTAAAGGTTTCTTCGAGCAATGATTCCGCGCGCGCGTAATTTCCGTCTTCGAGATAAATACCCATCAGCAACAGTGACGAGTTGCCACGCACTACTTCATCTTTGGCTGAGGCGCGAATGGATTCGAGTTCGGTCGCGGCAGCAGCGAGTTGATGGGACGCAGCCAAAGCGCGCGCACGATCAAGTCGCTTTTGAATAATCTCGGCCTGACTTGGTCCCGAAGACACTGGCGCCGTGCTGACAGTTGTTGGGACAGCAGGTTGGGGCTGTGCTGGATCAGAGCTCTGGGCAGATGCTCCGATGGCTGAAATAAAGGAAATAATTGCAAGAGGAATGAACGTGCGAAATCGGGGAATTACATAAAGAGTCTCTTTTTTTATCACTACAAACTCCAGAAAAGAGAAAAGCGAGCGTAACGCTCGCTTAGGGATGGTACCGTTATCGGTAGGCCTATTATCTACAGATCGGCTCGATGAGGCAAGTCAGAACGGTTACGAAGCCGTCACGAAAACTGCGGGATGCCGTGGGTGGGGGAACCATGTCCGGTTATTTTAGCCGCGTGGAGTCTCCGTTTTTACCAAGTTCCTAAACCAATTTCAATCAGGTTGAAACAGAGGCACCATTGGCTTGCCTCAATACTCCTCTTCCTCGTCCGCGAAGCGGACGGAATGAAAATAGCCCAGCGCTTCAGCGCTGGGTTGCGCGCCGAAATTGATCCACCAGTCCGTGAAACGGACGGCTGGAAGCGAGGCTTGTGACTCAGTCGTCCGCTGCGCGGACTCATGCAATCTCCCTCTCTAATCCCCACCGATGAATCGGTGGGGCTATTGTCATGCGTCGGCTTCGCCGACTTTTAGGACAAAGCCTACTCCACGCGGCTATAGCCGGTGGTGTTTTGCGAGGTGAGTCGACTATATGAACGCTGCCTATTTTGAGGTGAGGCTCTTCGCTACCTTGTCTCGAAAAAGCCGCGCACTTTCCTTGATTGCGCTTTCGTCCAAGGTCAGTAACTTCCGATCCCGCATGACGGTTTTTCCGTTAATAATCACCGTTATCACGTCTGCGGCCTTGGTGGCATAAACCAGGTCGGAATACACGTTGTAAAGCGGGATCTGGTTGAGGTCATCGCGCTCGATGATAACCAAATCCGCGTGCTTACCCACCTCAATCGAACCTACCTCGCGATCAAGATGAAGCGCCTGTGCGCCCCTAATCGTCGCCATTTCGAACGCTTCTTCGGCCGACAAGACTTTTGGATCCCCGCTAAAAACCTTGTGGAGTTTGGCCGCGGTGTCCATTTCTTCCCACATGTTCAAATCGTTGTTGGAGGCGGCGCCGTCGGTGCCCAGACCGACTCGGATTCCTGCCGTGAGCATTTTCGGAACCGGCGCGACGCCAGAAGCCAGCTTCATATTCGACTGCGGATTGTGAACGACGCCGACCTTCAAGCGCTTTAAAGTTTCAAGCTCAGCAGCCGTTGGCCACACCATGTGCGCCGCAATCACGCGCTCATTTAGAAAGCCAATCCGATCAAGGTAATCAACTGGGCTGGCATTTTTAGCTTTGAGACTGTCCTCAACTTCCCTTTTCGTTTCGGAAATGTGGGTCACGATTGGAGCGCCGGTGCGATCTGAGAATGCACGCACAGCTTTCAAGTGTTCTTCGGAAACTGTGTAGGGAGCATGCGGTGCGATGGCGGGCGTGATTAGTTCATTGCCTTGCCAACGCTTCACAAATTTTTCCACATAAGCCATCGCTTCCGCATTGGTCTTGTTATCCGCGACCGGAAAATCGATGACTGTTTCGCCTAAGACTGCGCGCACTCCTGCTTTGGAAGTTTCTTCAGCAATCGCATCTTCGAAGTAATACATGTCGCAATACGTAGTAGTACCGCCGCGGATCATCTCCGCAAGTCCAAGCCGCGTTCCGGCGCGCACGAAATCTTCCGTAACGTTTTTCGCTTCGGCTGGAAAGATGTACTTCGTCAGCCACTCTTGCAGATCCAAATCATCCGCGAGGCCGCGGAATAATGTCATCGGAATATGAGTATGGCCATTGATAAGACCAGGCACGACCATCCGGCCCTGTAAGTCCATCGTCTCAGGAGCGAAGTAGGCCTTCTGAATTTCGGCAGTCGTACCCACCGCCACAATGCGACCGTGCGAGACGGCGATCGCGCCGTTCTCGATGATGCGGTGGCCACTGTCCATCGTCACCACTGTTCCATTCGTGATGATGAGATCGACAGTGGCTTTCCCCGATTGACCAGACGCGGGTAATGAACCGTTGAGCATCATAAGCGCAGGGAGAATCAGCGAGAATAATTGCTTGAACATTTTGGGGTGATCCTTAGACGGGTAGGGCTCGACATAAACTGCCTGCGACTTTTACTTCGAGATTGATCGGCGCGCGGGCTACTTACTCTTCGCGCTGAATTCCTTAAGAAAGCGAGCGTCAAACGCGCGCGGTAGGAGGTTCTCGATGTGGACTTCTTCGCGATCGCCGCGAACGTTGACCATTACGATGTCTGCGTGCTTCGCGAACTCCCAAATAATTTGACGACAAGTTCCACACGGCGGCGTCAGTGTTTGCGTATCCGCAGCCACAG
>Ga0070673_100001240_pt1 | contig 14795 bp, 4 predicted proteins | sample KBSM23metaG_FD_65342 | JGI IMG/M metagenome (GOLD analysis project Ga0070673, IMG submission 65342) | Miscanthus rhizosphere microbial communities from Kellogg Biological Station, Michigan, USA - KBS M2-3 metaG | ecosystem: Host-associated > Plants > Roots > Rhizosphere > Soil ... | reverse complement strand
CGTCCCTGGCTGTCGAAGGTCTGCGAGAAATCGCCGCGCCGCTCGAGCTCGGACGGCATGTTGCGCGTGTTGAGCGCGCCGGGGTCGGTGCGCGGCAGCAGGTCCTGCGACCAGAAGAAGAACAGCTTGTCGCGGCCGCGGTTGAACGAACTGCCGGGGAGCAGCACCGGCCCGCCGATGGTGTAGGCGGTGTTGTCGTAGCGGTAGACCGGCTTGGGCAGGTTCTGGCGGTTGCGCGCCCACTCGTTCGCATTCAGCGATTCATGGCGCTTGTAGAACGCCGCGCTGCCGTGAAAGTCGCGCGTGCCGCTCTTGGTGACGACGGTGATCGTCGCGCCCGAGCTGCGGCCGTACTCGGCCTGGAAGTTCGAGGTCTGCACGCGGATTTCGCCGATCGAGTCGAGGCCGGGCGCCGAATAGTTGCCGCTGTTCGATCCGGTGTCCTTGTTGGTGACGCCGTCGTAGGAGAAATTGAACGAGTTCCTCCCGTTGATGGTGATGCCGGCGCTGACGGTGCCCCAGCCCGGCGCGTCGCGGCCGTTGGTGTCGACCACCCCCGGCAGCGTCCTCATGATGCCCATGAAGTCGCGTCCCTTGATGCCGGTGTCTTCGATCTGCTGCTGCGTGATCAGCGCCGACCGTTCACCGGTCGTCGTCTGCACCTTGACCGATTCGGCCTGCACCGAGATGGTCTCGCTCAGGCCGCCCACCTCGAGGTGAATGGCGCGAAGCGCGACGCGCTCGGTCGACGACAGCACGATGCCTTTCTGCTCGTAGGTCTTGAACCCCGAGAGCGTCGCCGTGAGGTTGTAGGTGCCGGCCAGCAGGTCCGGAAAGACGAACCCGCCATCCGCGCCCGTGGTGGCGACGCGCGCGGCTTGCGTGCCGGCGTTGGTCAGGGTCACGGTCACGCCCGGGATGACGCCGCCGCCGGCATCGGTGATGGTGCCGCCGATCTGCCCGGTCAAGCCCTGGGCGCCCGCGCTTGCGGCCATCCAGGTGCTCCACGCCACGACGAGAACGGTTGAGAGGACGACGGTGAAAGGTGCACGTCCCACAGGACTCCTCCTCCTGGACGGCCGGGTCGGATCCCCGGCGCCGTGTCGGAGGCTATGCCCGCGACATATGGGAGTCAAAAGCGACTCGCATCGCAGCGCGTTTATCGAAATGTCAAACGCCGCCTCAGGCCGATAAGTGTCTGATGACGTTCGTGTTAGTCAGACTGAATGAATGGCGCGAGTGGAGTCTGTGACAACGCCGTGTTTCACATTGTGAAACGCGCGCGCCGGTAGCGCCGGGCCGCCGTCCGTCGTATCACTGCGGCATGGCCACCTACCGCGGCCGCCGCGCGGCGTCGATCGAGAACGGCGCCCTTCGCGTCACCGTGCTCGAAGGGGGCGGGCACATCGCCGAGATCTGCGACCTCGCGTCCGGCATCAACCCGCTATGGACGCCGCACTGGCCGTCGATCGAGCCGTCGGCGTACGACCCGGGCCGTCATGTCGAGTACGGCGGCGGCGCGGACGCGTCGCTCCTGGCCGGCATCATGGGCCACAACCTCTGTCTCGACATTTTCGGCGGCCCGTCGCCGGAAGAAGCCGCGGCCGGATTCCCCGTGCACGGAGAAACCAGCGTCGCGCGCTTTGCGATCGAAGCGTCCGCGTCGGCGCTGCGGATGGAGGCGATCCTGCCCTATGCCCAGCTCCGCATCGAGCGCCGGATCCGCCTCGACGATCGCGTGGTCGTGATTCACGAGTGCGTCGAGAACCTGACCGCAACCGATCGCCCGGTGGGCTGGACCCAGCACGTGACGATCGGGCCGCCGTTTCTCGAGAAGGGGCGGACCGAGTTCGCCATCTCCGCGGATCGGTCGATGGTGTTTCCGGGCACGTTCGGGCCCGCCGATTACCTGCGGCCGGCCGCGCCGTTCGACTGGCCGCTGGCGCCGCGCGCGGACGGCGGCGTCGAGGATCTCCATCGCTACACCGCCGCCCCGGCGTCGAGCGCCTATACCGTGCATCGCATGGACGTGTCGCGCGACGACGCCTGTTTCATCGCCTTCTCGCCGGCGGCGCGGCTCGCGTTCGGCTACACCTGGCGTCGCGGGGATTTCCCGTGGCTCGGGCGATGGGAAGAGAACGACAGCCGCACGGGCACGCCGTGGGACGGGCGCACGCTGACCTGCGGAATGGAGTTCGGCGTCTCGCCGTTTCCGGAGTCGCGGCGCGAGATGATCGAGCGGCCGCGCCTGTTCGACACGGCGATGTTTCGCTGGATACCAGCGCGAACGCGGGTCGAGGTCGAGTACCGCGCCATCCTGAGATCGTCAGACTCGCTGCCCGTGATCTGACGATCCTGTCTCAGACAAATCTGAAACACGGTCTTGTGTAGTGCGAACACGGTATTCGTGCCGCACGAGGAAGCGAGACTCGTAGTCACCGGCACTTAGCGGCGGCATCCGGATTGAACTGCCTGCCGGGCCCCCGGCACGCAGGAGCGCTGTCATGACCGCACGCGTTGCCGCTGTTCTGACCTTCGTTTTCGTCGTCACGGCCGGCGCCGTCGCCCTGGCCGCGCAGGCAGCCGCGCCGGCGGCGCCGCCGGCCCGCGTGATCGTCGAGCTCGCCTTGCCCGGGGGACGTCACGTCCCCGAAGGCAGGCTTGCGAGCCCTGCTGCCGTCGCGGCTCAACGGCGTGCAATTGCCGACGCGTCCGATCGCGTCGCGACGCGGCTGCCGCGCGGCGCGCGCGGCGTGCTGCGCCGCTTCACGACGCTCCCCTACGTCGTCGTGGAAGGCGACGCGGCGACGAGGGCCGCGCTGGCCGCATCCCCTGACGTCGTCCGCGTGATGGACGACAAGATCATGCGGCCGAGCCTCGCGCAGAGCGTGCCGCTCATCCAGGGAGACCAGGCCTGGGACGCCGGCTACGACGGCAGCGGCACGGTCGTCGCGATCCTCGACACGGGCGTCGATTCGAACCACCCGTTCCTCGCGGGAAAAGTCGTCGCCGAAGCGTGCTTCTCGACGACGCAGGCCGGGATCAGCCAGTCGACATGTCCGAATGGAACGACCCAGCAGTTCGGCGCCGGCGCGGCCGCGCCGTGCTCGATCGAAAGTTGTCTGCACGGAACGCACGTGGCGGGCATCGCCACCGGCAGCGGCGCGTCCGCCGGGCAGTCGTTCAGCGGCGTGGCCAAGGGCGCGCATGTTCTCGCCGTGCAGGTGTTTTCGATCCTCACCGACGCGACCAGCTGCGGCATCGGGGGGACGCCGTGCGCGGGCGCCTACGATTCGGACATCATCGCGGGCCTCGACTACGTCTACTCGGTAGCCGGTCCCTTGAACGTTGCGTCGGTCAACATGAGCCTTGGCGGCGCGACCTTCACCGCGCCCTGCGACGGCGAGCCCGAGAAGCCGGCCATCGACAATCTCCGTTCGATCGGCGTCGCGACGGTGATCGCCGCCGGGAACGACTACGCGGGTGACGCCATCGCGTCGCCGGGGTGCATCTCCTCGGCGATCAGCGTCGGGTCGATCAACAAGAGCAACAAGATCTCGGTCTTCTCCGACATCGCGCCGTTCCTCTCCCTGCTCGCCCCGGGCGAGCAGATCAATTCGTCGGTGCCCGGCGGCGGCTACGCGACGCTCGACGGCACGTCGATGGCGGCGCCGCACGTCGCTGGAGCGTGGGCGATCCTGAAACAGGCGGTGCCCGGCGCCAGCGTCGATACGATTCTCAACGCCTTCCGCACGACCGGCATGCCGATCGCCGACGACCGTGTCTTCTTCGGCGGCGGCGCGGTCGTCCCGCGCGTCAGCATCCTGCAGGCGCTGGCGTCTCTCGTGCCCGTGACGAACCCTGTTCCGACAGTGACCACGCTGTCGCCTTCACGCGTGCGCGCCGGGATGGGCGCCGCGACACTCTCCGTGACGGGCACGGGTTTCACCGGGCTCTCCGTGGCAACCTGGAACGGAACGCCGCTGCAGACGACCGTGGCCAACACCAGGACGCTTCAGGCGACGGTTCCCGAAGCGCTCATCACCGGCCCGTCGGCACAGGTCGCTGTGACGAATCCGGCGCCAGGGGGCGGGACGTCGGCGGCCTCCACCGTCACCATCGATCCGCCCGCCGTGCTGACGGTCAGCGCGACGGCGGTTGCGCCGTCGACGCCGGTGACGGTCACGCTGACCGGAGGTTTTGGCGGCGCGAGCGACTATCTGGCCCTCGCGCAGGTCAATTCCTCCAACCTGAGCCTGTTGGCGTACACCTACCTGCCCGCCGGCGTGACGACACGCACCTGGACGGTCCCGATGCCGGCGACCCCCGGCCAGTACGAGTTCCGCTATTTCCCGAACAACGGAAACATCCGCGCAGGTACGAGCCCGGCGGTGACGGTTGACGCAGCGCTCACGCCGCCACCGACCGTTGCATCGCTCTCCCCCGCTATCGCGACGGTCGGCGGGCCGGCATTCACGCTGACCGTGAGTGGCGCGTCGTTCAACACCGCGTCGGTCGTCCGCTGGAACGGATCGAATCGCAACACGACGTTCGTCAGCGCCACGCAGTTGACCGCGGCGATTGCCGCCGCCGACATCGCCGTCGCGGGGACGGGCCAGGTGACGGTTTTCACACCGGCTCCGGGAGGCGGCACCTCGGCGGCGCTCGCGTTCGTGGTCGGCCAGCCGCCGACGCTGACGATCAGTGCACCGTCGGTGGAAACCGGCGCCCCCCTCACCGTCACGCTGACCAACGGCCGCGGCGGTGCAGGCGACTGGCTGGCGTTCGCGCCGGTCGGCTCTCCGGACACGACGTACCTCGCCTACACGTATGTCGGCGGCGGCCTCACGACGCAGACCTGGACGGTCACGCCGTCGACGACGGGAACATACGAGTTCCGGCTGTTCCTCAACTTCGGCTACACGCGAGCGGCGACGAGCCCGGCCGCCACCGTCACCGCGGCGACGGCGCCCCTGCCTGTTCTGAGCTCACTGTCGGTATCGAACGCCCTGGCCGGCAGCGGCGCCTTCTCGCTGACGGTGAACGGATCCGGCTTCACGTCCGCGTCCGTCGTCAACTGGAACGGCACCCCGCGCGGCACGACGTTCGTGAACGCCACTCAGCTTCGGGCGGCGATCACCGACGCCGACGTCGCCGCGGTGGGCACGGCGCAGGTGTCGGTCACGACACCGCCGCCTGGCGGCGGCACCTCGGGATCGCTGACGCTCAGGATCGTGCCGGCGCCGACGCTGTCGGTGAGCCCGACGACCGCGGCCCCCGGGGCGAGCGTGACCGTCACGCTGACGGGCGGTCTCGGCGGCGCGCTGGACTGGCTGGCGTTCGCGCCGGTCACCGCGCCGAACACGACCTACTCCACCTACACCTTCGTGGGCAGCGGCGTCACGACGCGGACGTGGACGGTGGCGGCCCCGGCGACGCCGGGGGCGTACGAGTTCCGCCTGTTCCTCAACAACGGCTACACGCGCGCCGCGACGAGCCCGGCGGTGAACGTGATCTTTGTACCACCGCCCGTGCCGACCGTGACGTCGCTCTCGCCGTCGTCCGCGATGGCCACCAGCGGCGCCTTCTCGCTGACGGTCAACGGCACCGGCTTCACCTCGGCGTCCGTCGTCAACTGGAATGGCAGCCCGCGCGTCACCACATTCGTGAGCGGCACTCAGCTTCGCGCGGCGATCGGTGACGCCGACGTCGCCGCGGTGGGAACGGCGCAGGTCTCGGTCACGACACCGCCGCCGGGTGGCGGCACCTCCGGATCGCTGACGTTCACGATCATTCCGGCGCCGACGCTGTCCGTGAACACGACGACTGCGGCGCCCGGGGCCAGCGTGACCGTCACGCTGGCCGGAGGCCTGGGGGGCGCGTCGGACTGGCTGGCATTTGCAGCGGTCGGCTCGCCGAACACGAGTTACCTCACCTACACCTACATCGGCGGAGGCGTCACGACGCGGACGTGGACGGTGACGGCCCCGGCGACACCCGGGACGTATGAGTTCCGCCTGTTCCTCAACAACGGCTACATCCGCAGCGCCACGAGCGTGGCGGTGACCGTGCGGTAGAGAGGAACGAATAGAGGACCTCAGTCTGCCGGCAGGCAGACTTCGCGGCGGCCGGGCGCGAATTGCTGACGGATCCGTGCGGCGCCAGTGGCGCGGCTCTTGCCCCCGGAGCCTGGATATTCCGCCATGCTCCGCGCTGCTATCTGCGTTCTGTCGCTTGCGCTCGTCGGCGCGGCCCTCTGCTGGTCCGGCGGACGTGACACGGTAGGCGCGGCGGGCGGGGACGGCCGCAAGGTCCTCTATTACCAGGACCCCATGCATCCGTCCTACACCTCCGACCGCCCGGGCAAGGCGCCCGACTGCGGCATGGCGCTCGTCGCGGTCTACGAGGACCCCGCGGACCCCGCCGTCCGCGTGGAGCCTGAGATCCAGCGGATGGCCGGCGTCCAGATCGAGACCGTCGGCCGCTCGCCGATGACCGCGACGCTGCGCCTGTACGGCCGCGTTGCGCCCGACGAGACGCGCATCTACCGCGTCAACGCCGGGCTCGAAGGCTACACCACTGAAATCTCGACGATCACGACCGGCAGCCGCGTGGAAGGCGGCGAGTGGCTCGCCACCCTGGCCGCGCCTGACGCACGCACGCCGGTGCAGGCCTATCTCGTGGCGCTCGACGCCATGGACACCGGGACCCAGCGGCCGATGGACACGCCGGGACTGACCGACAGCGGCGTCGGGCAGGCGGCCGATCGGCTGATGACCCTCGGCATGTCCAGGGCGCAGATCGAACAGATCAAGAAGACGCGCCTCGTGCCTTCGTCGATCCGCCTGACGGCGCCGGCCTCGGGCTACGTGCTGTCGCGCAGCCTCACGACCGGCCGGGTCGAGGTCGGTGAAGAGCTTTTCCGTATTGCGGACCTGAGCAGGGTCTGGGTCGTCGCCGACGTCCCGGCGCGTGACGCGGAGTACATCACCGCTGGCGCGACCGCGGAGGTCACCCTGCCGGGACGTGCTGCGATCCTGCACGGTACCGTCAGCCGCACCGTTCCCCCGCAGGCCGATGCCTCGAACCAGTCGGTGCGCGTGCGCCTGAACGTCGACAATCCCGGGGCGCTGCTGCGGCCCGACGTCGCCGTCGACGTGCAGCTGTCGATCGCCCTGCCGGCCGCCATCTCGGTTCCCGTTGACGCGGTGATCGACGGCGGACTCACCAGGCGCGTCTTCGTCGCTCGCGGCAACGGCACGTTCGAGCCGCGCGAGGTCGAGACCGGCTGGCGCTTCGCCGATCGCGTGCAGATCGTCAGCGGGCTCGCGGCGGGCGAGCGGGTGGTCGTGGCGGGGACGTTCCTGCTCGACTCCGAGACGCGCCTGCGCCGCGCGCCGGGCGCCACCCCGCCGGCGCCATGATCGATCGCGTCATCGAGTGGTCCGCGCGGTACCGCGGCCTGGTCATCCTGGTCGCGCTGGCCGGCGCGGCCGCGGGATGGTGGTCGCTCCGGCACGTGCCGCTCGACGCGGTTCCCGATCTCAGCGACACGCAGGTCATCGTCTACACGCGCTGGGATCGCAGCCCGGACCTGATCGAAGATCAGGTGACGGCGCCGATCGTCGCCTCTCTCGTCGGCGCGCCGCACGTCCGGACGGTCCGCGGCATCTCCGACTTCGGATCGTCGTTCGTCTACGTCATCTTCGAGGACGGCACCGACATTTACTGGGCGCGCTCGCGCACGCTCGAGTACCTCTCGCCGGTCCTGCAGCGGCTGCCGCAGGGGGCGACCACCGAACTGGGGCCGGACGCCACGGGGCTCGGCTGGGTCTTTCAGTACGTGCTCGTGGACTCGTCGGGCACGCACAGCCTCGCCGACCTTCGCTCGCTGCAGGACTGGTACCTGCGCAACCATCTCAAGTCGGTGCCCGGCGTCGCCGACGTCGCCTCGATCGGCGGCTACGTGCGGCAGTACCAGGTCAACGTGGACCCCCGCCGCCTGCGCGCCTACAACCTGCCGATCGGCCGCGTCGTCGCCGCGGTCCGCAGCGGCAACAGCGAGGTCGGCGGCCGGGTGATCGATTTCGGCGGCGCCGAATACATGGTCCGCGGGCACGGCTACGTCGCGTCGCGCACCGATCTCGAGAACATCGTGCTCACCGCCGGCGAGGGAAGCACCCCGATCCGGATCAAGGACGTCGCCACCGTCGCGCTCGGTCCGGACCAGCGTCGCGGCGCCGCCGATCTCGACGGCCGCGGTGACGTCGTCTCCGGCATCGTCATCGCCCGGCACGGCGAAAACGCGCACGACGTGATCGCGCGGGTGAAAGAGAAGCTGCGTGCAGTGCAGGGGGGCCTGCCGGCCGGCGTCAGCGTGGTGCCGATCTACGACCGCTCGCAGCTGATCGAGCAGTCGATCTCGACCATCCGCCGCACGCTGATCGAGATCATGCTCACCGTCACGATCGTGATCCTGCTGTTCCTGTGGCACGTGCCCAGCGCGGCGATCCCGGTGCTGACGATTCCGATTGCCGTCCTGATCTCGTTCATCCCCTTCCGCCTGCTCGGGCTCAGCGCCAACATCATGTCGCTCGGCGGCATTGCCATCGCCATCGGCGCGCTGGTCGACGCCTCGATCGTCGTCGTCGAGCAGACGCACAAGAAGCTCGAGCTGTGGCAGGAGACCGGCGAGCGTTCCGACTACCGGCGCGTGGTGCTCGACGCCGTGAAGGAAGTCGGCGGACCCAGTTTCTTCGCGCTGCTCGTGATCGCGGTGTCGTTCCTGCCGGTGCTGACGCTCGAGGCGCAGGAAGGACGGCTGTTCCGGCCGCTCGCCTATACGAAGTCGCTGAGCATGATCGTCGCCGCGATTCTCGCGATCACCCTGGACCCGGCGCTGCGGCTGTTGTTCACGCGGCGCGAGGCGTTCCGATTCGGCCCGCCTTTCCTGCGCCGCATCGCGAACGCCTTCGTCGTCGGCCGCATCCGGCCCGAAACCGATCACCCGCTGAGCCGCGCTCTCACGCGTGCGTATCGTCCGGTGGCGCTGTGGGCGCTGCGCCGTCCGGGGATCGTGATTGGCGCGGCCTGTCTGATGATGGCGGCGACGATACCGATCTACACGCGCCTCGGCTCGGAGTTCATGCCGCCGCTGGACGAGGGCACGCTGCTCTACATGCCGTCGACGGCGCCGGGCATCTCGATTGCGAACGCGCAGAAGCTGCTGCAGACGACCGACCGGATCATCAAGCAGTTTCCCGAGGTGGATCGCGTGCTCGGCAAGACCGGCCGCGCCGAGACGCCGACCGATCCCGCGCCGCTCTCGATGCTCGAGACGGTGATCACGCTGAAGCCGGCGTCTGCCTGGCGGCGCGTGCCGACCTGGTACTCGTCATGGGCGCCGGCATGGGCGGCCTCGCTCTTCCGCCACGTCACGCCCGACCACATCTCGCAGGATGCGCTGATTCGCGAGATGGACCAGGCGCTCGAAGTGCCGGGCGTGGCCAACGCGTGGACGATGCCGATCAAGGGGCGCACGTCGATGCTGACCACCGGCATCCGCACCCCGGTCGGCCTGAAGATCACCGCGCCGGATCTGGCCGCGATCGACGCCGTCGGCGCGCGCGTCGAAGCGGTGCTGTCGCAGGTCCGCGGGACGCGCAGCGTGTTCGCCGAACGCAGCACCGGCGGCTACTTCCTCGACATCGACTGGAAGCGCGAGGAACTGGCGCGCTACGGGCTGTCGATGGACGAGGCCCAGACGCTCGTCCAGAACGCCGTCGGCGGCGAGAACGTGAGCACCACGATCGAAGGGCGCGAGCGCTACCCGGTCAACGTGCGCTACATGCCGGACTTCCGCAGCGAGATCGGCGACATCGGGCGGCTGACCGTGCAGGCGCCCGACGGGCGGACGCAGGTGCCGCTGTCGCAGCTCGCGGCGATCACGACGAAGACCGGGCCGTCGATGATCCGGAACGAGAACGGGTTCCTGACCGGATACGTCTACGTCGATCTCGAAGGGCGCGACGTGCGCACCTATGTCGAGGAGGCGAAGCGCGCGGTCGCCGCGCAGGTGCCGCTGCCGCGCGGGGCGGCGATCGCCTGGAGCGGCCAGTACGAAGAGATGATCCGCGTCCGCGACCGGCTGCTGTTCGTCGTGCCGCTGACGCTCGCCGCGATCGTGCTGCTGCTGTACCTGAACACCAGGTCGATCGCCGCGACGTCGATCATCCTGCTGGCGGTGCCGTTCTCCGCGATCGGCGCGTTCTGGCTGCTCTACCTGCTCGGCTACCAGATGAGCGTCGGCGTCTGGGTCGGCCTGATCGCGCTGCTCGGCGTCGACGCCGAGACCGGCATGTTCATGCTGCTCTATCTCAATCTCGCCTACGCGCAGGCGCAGCGCGAGGGACGGCTGCAGTCGGCGGCGGACCTCCGCGAGACGATCATCGACGGCGCGGTGCGCCGCCTGCGCCCGAAAGTGATGACCGTCGCGACGATGGTCTGCGGGCTGGTCCCGATCATGCTCTCCACGGGTACAGGTGCCGACGTGATGAAGCGCATCGCGGCGCCGCTGCTCGGCGGGATCATCACGTCATTCGTGCTGGAATTGGTCATTTACCCGCCGTTGTTCCTGATGTGGAAACGCCGCGCCGCGCCGCCTCACCATATCCAGAAGTAGGCAGACTCGCAGTCTTTGTTCTGCCGTTCTTCCGCGCGCATCCGGCACCAACGTAGTACGCCGCCGCGCTTTTCAGTTACTTAGATAACCCTCCCCGCCCCTGCCATTCTGGCGGTGGCTTTGCAATTCGCCGCGCCGACCAACGGGCTCGTCCGAGCTCGCCCCATCACGACCAGTTCCCCGGGGTACGCAAACTGGGGAGAGGTCTGTCCGTATCGGAGTCGCGCGTGAAACGTGTCGTTCTCGTCCTGACGCTGCTGGCCGCGCTTGTCGCGACCCGGCCGCTCACTGTCTCCACCGCCGTCGATCCCGCGCTCGTGGGTCAATGGTCGGCGGTGCTTCCCTGGCCGGCCGTCGGCGTCCATTCGCACCTGCTGAACACCGGCAAGGTGTTGTTCTGGGAAAAAGGGACACAGGCGTCGCTCTGGGATCCCGCGTCTGGCGCCTTCACGGCCATGCCCAATCCGTGGGTCGATCTGCTCTGCGCCGGGCACGCCGTGCTCGCCGACGGCCGGTTGATCACGCTGGGCGGATGGGATCGGTCCGGCATCTCGCTGGGCCTGAACGAGGTCGACGTTTTCGAGCCGGGCCTGAAGGCGTGGAACCGCGCCCGGGTGATGAACTTCAAGCGGTGGTATCCGACGGCGACGCGGCTGCCCGACGGCCGGCTGCTGGCCATCTCCGGCGCGCGCAACTCGCTCACCGACATCGTCACGACTCCTGAGATCTACAACCCGGCGACCGACTCCTGGACGTCGCTGACGGCGGCGGTCCGCTCGATTCCGCTCTATCCGTTCATGTTCGTGCTGCCCGACGGCCGGGTCATTCACCTGGGCAACTCGGAAGTGTCGTCGCGCACGGAGGCGCTGAACATCGCGACGCAGACGTGGACGGTCATCGACAGCCGCACGACGATCGACGGCGGGTCGGCGGTCACGTTCGCCCCCGGCAAGTTCCTCAAGGCCGGCACCGCCGCCGACAGCGGCAACAGCGGGCTCGCGGCGACCACCGCCTACACGCTGGACATGACGCAGGCGACGCCGACCTGGCAGCCGACCGGGTCGATGGCGTTCCCGCGATCGTTCCTCAACCTGACGATGCTGCCCGACGGCAGCGCGCTCGTCACCGGCGGCGGCACCGATCGATCCGCGTTCATCACGAGCAACGGCGTCCTGCCGGCCGAGATCTGGTCCCCCGCGAGCGGCAAGTGGACGACGATGGCGAGCATGGTCACGCCGCGGTTGTATCACTCGACCGCGCTGCTGCTGCCGGATGCGCGCGTGCTCGTCGCCGGCGGCGGCTCCGACAGCGGCGTCACCGATCAGCGCACCGCGGAGATCTTCTCCCCGCCGTACCTGTTCAAGGGTGCTCGGCCGACGATCAGCGGAGTCCCGGCGACGCTGTCGTACGGCGCCGCCTTCAACCTCGACACGCCTGACGGCGCGTCGATCACCTCGGTCTCGCTGATCGCCACCGGGTCGGTGACCCACGCGTTCAACCAGAACCAGGCGTTCCTCAACCTCAATTTCACGCAGAGCGCCAACGGGATCAGCGTCACCGCGCCGGCCAACGCGAACCTCGCGCCGCCCGGGCCCTACATGCTGTTCATCGTCAACAGCAACGGGGTGCCGTCGGTGGCGTCGCTGGTCAGCCTCCCGCTCGGCGGCGCGCCGGCGCTCGTCGCCGCGCCGAACGTCGTCGGCCTCACGCAGACGGCGGCGTCGGTCGCGATCACCAACGCCGGGCTCACGGTCGGCGCGATCACGCAGGCCTCGAGCTCCACCGTGCCGGCCGGATCCGTCATCAGCCAGAACCCGGCCGCCGGCACGCAGGTCGCGAGCGGCAGCGGCGTCGCGCTGGTCGTCTCGTCAGGCCCCGCGCTGGTCGTCGTGCCCAGCGTCGTGAACACGACGCAGACCGCCGCGACCGCCGCAATCACTGCAGCCGGTCTCGTCGTCGGCGGCGTCACCACGACGTCGAGCGCCACGGTTCCCGCGGGCACGGTCATCAGCCAGACGCCGCTCGCGGGCACGCAGGTCACCGCTGGAAGCGCGGTCGGCCTGGTCGTCTCGTCCGGCCCGCAGCCGCCGGTCACCGTGCCGAACGTCGTCGGCCTCAGCCAGACCGCGGCGTCCAGCGCGATCACCGGCGCCAGCCTCACCGTCGGGGCCATCAGCAGCGCGCCCAGCTCCACGGTGCCTGCGGGCTCGGTCATCAGCCAGTCGCCGATCGGCGGCGCGCAGGCGGCCTCGGGCAGCGCCGTCGCGCTCGTCATTTCGTCGGGTCCGCCGGCGGCTGGCGTCAGCGTCGACACCGTCGTGTTCGTCGACGGCAACGACGTCGTCACCACGCCGCTGTTCAGCACGAGCGCTCCGGGTGAACTGCTGGTCGCGTTCGTCGCGTCCGACGGGTCGCGCCTGTCGCCGCAGGAGCTGACGGTCACCGGCGCGGGCCTGACGTGGACGCTGAGGCAGCGCACCAACGAGCAGCTCGGGACGTCGGAGATCTGGACCGCGACGGCGCCGTCGATCCTCACCGACGTCGACGTCACGTCAACGCAGCTCACCGGCGGGCTCGATCAGTCGCTGACCGTCGTCGCGTTCGCCGGCGCAGGTGGCACCGGCGCGGTCGGGACCGCCAACGGTCCGACCGCCGCGCCGTCACTCGTGATGACGACCACGCGCGCGGGATCGCTGATCTACGGCGTCGGCAACGACTGGGACAGCGCGACGCCGCGCACCGTCGGCACCGGCCAGGCGATGGTGCACCAGTGGGTCGACAGCGGCGTTGGCGACACCTTCTGGGTGCAGGCGCGCTCGGCCGCCGTCGCGGCGGCGGGCACCGCGGTCGCGTTGAACGACACGCTCCCCAACACGGACCGCTGGAATCTCTCGGCGATTGAAATCCTGGTCGCCGGCGCCGCCCAGGTGACGGTGCCGAACGTCGTCGGCCTGACGCAGGCCGCCGCGACGTCCGCCATCACCGGCGCAGGGCTGGCCCTCGGATCGGTCACGAACTCGACGAGCGCCACCGTGCCCGCGGGCTCGGTCATCACGCAGAGTCCGCTCGCCGGCTCGCAGGCCGCGTCGGGCAGCTCCGTCGCGCTCATCGTCTCGTCGGGTCCGGCGCCGGTCTCGGTGCCTGCCGTCGTCGGTCTCACGCAGACGGCCGCCAGCTCCGCGATCACGTCCGCGGGCCTCACGGTTGGAACGATCACCACCGCGGCAAGCGCCACAGTGCCGGCGGGATCGGTCATCAGCCAGAACCCCGGCGGCGGCACGCTGGTCACGCCGGGCAGCGCGGTCAATCTGACCGTCTCGAGCGGCCCCGCCCAGGTGGCGGTGCCGAACGTCGTCGGCTTGACGCAGACCGCGGCGACATCCGCGATCTCGGCAGCCGGGTTGACGGTGGGCGCCGTCAACACCGCGTCGAGCAACACGGTCCCCTCGGGATCGGTGATCAGCCAGACGCCGACGGCAGGAACGCAGGTGGCGGGCGGAACCGCCGTCTCGCTGCTGGTGTCGACCGGCCCCGCGCAGGTGGCGGTGCCGAACGTCGTCGGCCTGACGCAGACCGCGGCCAACACCGCGATCATCGGCGCGGGACTGAGCCGCGGCGAAGGTGATTCGACCGCCGCGAGCACCACGGTGCCGGCGGGCTCCGTGATCAGCCAGTCGCCCGCGGCGGGAACGCAGGTCACCGTCGGCAGCGTCGTGACGCTGGTGATTTCGACTGGTCTGCCGCAGGTCGCGGTACCGAGTGTCGTCGGTCTGACGCAGACCGCCGCGACGACGGCGATCACGAATGCGGGTCTCGTCGTCGGCACGGTGACGACCGCGACGAGCACCACGGTGCCGGCGGGATCGGTGATCAGCCAGTCGCCGGTGAGCGGCACGCAGGTGAGCATTGGTAGTTCCGTGTCGCTCGTCGTCTCCTCCGGTCTGCCGCAGGTCGCGGTGCCGAGCGTCGTCGGACTGACGCAGACCGCCGCGACGACAGCAATCACGAATGCCGGCCTCGTCGTCGGCACGGTGACCACCGCCACGAGCACCACGGTGCCCGCCGGATCGGTCATCAGCCAGTCGCCGCTCAGCGGCACCCAGGTCAACGTCGG
>Ga0070673_100001235_pt1 | contig 14812 bp, 10 predicted proteins | sample KBSM23metaG_FD_65342 | JGI IMG/M metagenome (GOLD analysis project Ga0070673, IMG submission 65342) | Miscanthus rhizosphere microbial communities from Kellogg Biological Station, Michigan, USA - KBS M2-3 metaG | ecosystem: Host-associated > Plants > Roots > Rhizosphere > Soil ... | reverse complement strand
CCTCTACTTCTGGTCCGTGGCCAAGCACGGGAGCATCGTCCGGGCCAGCGAGGAGCTCCACCTCGCGCATCCCACGATCAGCGGCCAGATCCACCGCCTCGAGGAGGTCCTGGGCGAGAAACTGTTCGTGCGCCGGGGACGCAACCTGGCGCTGACCGAGGCGGGCCGGGTCGCGTTTCGCTACGCCGACGAGATCTTCTCGCTGGGACGAGAGTTCGTCGACACGCTCAAAGGCCGGGCGAGCGGAAAGCCGTTGCGGCTGGTGGTCGGCGTCGCGGACGTCCTGCCGCCGTCGTTGGTGCGACGATTTCTCGAGCCAGCCTTCCGGCTCAACGAGCCCGTTCAGGTGATCTGCCGGGCGGACAAATCCGTGCAGGAATTCCTGGCCGAGCTCGCGCTGCACAGCGTGGACGTGGTCATCGCCGATGGACCGGCCGCGGCCGGCGTCCCGGTGCGCGCGTTCAACCACCCGCTGGGCGACTGCGGGACGACCTTCTTCGCCACGGCGAGACTGGCCGCCAAGCTTCGGCGCCGGTTTCCCCGCTCGCTCGACGCCGCGCCCTTCCTCATGCCCGGCGCGCCCTCGACCGTCCGCCGGTCGCTCGAGCAATGGTTCGCGTCCGAAGACATCCGGCCGCGCGTCGTCGCCGAGATGGATGACAGCGCGCTCGGCAAGGAGCTGGGCGAGGACGGCCTTGGCGTGTTCGCCGCCCCGGCCGTGATCGAAGCAGAGGTCCTCGACCGTTATCGGGTGCGCGTCGTCGGCCGTTCGGAAGCCGTTCGCCAGCAGTTCTACGCCATCTCGGTCGAGCGCAAGATCAAGCATCCGGCCGTGGTCGCGATCTGCGAGGCCGCGCGCCAGGACATCTTTTCGAAGAAGATTGTCTCCCCTCGCTCCTGACCGGCCCCACACTTGCTCTGGAGCGATAGATATGTCGGCTGATAACGAGGGCGCGATGCGGGACGCGGGGAAGGCGTCAGGCAAGGCCTCTCGGTTGCCGCAGAGGCCGACGTTTCCCCGCGACAGCGGCTTTTACAAAGAGCTCAAGCGCCGCGTCGACGGCTACTTCGCCACGACGCAACTCGCACGCCGCGGCAGTCCACGCATGTACCTCAAGAGCGCCGTGATCCTGCTGTGGTTCGGCGCGTCCTATGCCGGCCTGGTGTTCGGCGCGCGGACCTGGTGGCAAGCGGTGCCTCTCGCGGCCTCGCTCGCGCTGTCGATCGCCGGTATCGGGTTCGCCATTCAGCACGATGCGAACCACGGCTCCTACTCGAGCAATGAACGCATCAATCGCCTGATGGGCATCACCCTCGATCTGCTCGGCGCGAGCTCCTACGTCTGGAAGTGGAAGCACAACATCTTTCATCACACCTACACGAACCTGAGCGGCTCGGACGAAGACATCAACATCGCCTTCTTCGCGCGCCTGTCGCCCGTCCAGCCGCGCCACCGCTTCCATCGGCTGCAGCAGTTCTATATCTGGCTCCTCTACGGCTTTCTCCTCGCCAAGTGGCAATTCGTGGACGATTTCAGGAACGTCGCTCAAGCGCGCGTCGCCGAGAATCGCATCCCCCGTCCGCGAGGTTGGGCGCTGGTCGAGCTCATCACGGGGAAGGTCGCCTTTTTCGCCTGGGCGTTCCTGGTCCCGCTCCTGTTTCATCCGTGGTGGGCGGTGCTGCTGTTTTATGGCGCGACGTCATTCCTGGTCGCGGTCATTCTCAGCGTCGTGTTTCAGCTGGCCCACTGCGGCGCCCACGCGACCTTCCCGACGCTCTCCCAGGAGGGCGACGTCCCGACGTCGTGGGCCATACACGAGGTGGAATCGACGGCCGATTTCGCGCGTCGGAGCCGCCGCCTCACCTGGTACCTCGGCGGGCTCAACTACCAGATCGAGCACCACCTGTTTCCAAAGGTGAGTCACATCCACTATCCCGAGCTCGCGCCCATCGTCCAATCGGCCTGCCGCGAGTTTGGCGTCAGGTACACCGTTCATGACGGCCTCCTCCCCGCCGTCTCGTCCCACTGGCACTGGCTCCGGCAAATGGGACAGCGCACGCAGGCGCGCGGAACCGTTTAGGCTGTCCGCATGGGCGACCTCGGCGGCAAGACTCTCTTCGTGACCGGAGGCAGTCGCGGCATCGGCCTGGCGATCGCCCTGCGGGCCGCGCGCGACGGCGCCAACGTCGCCATCGCGGCCAAGACCGTCGCGCCGCATCCCAAGCTCCCCGGCACCATTCATACGGCCGTCGAGGAGATCGAAGCCGCCGGCGGCCATGGATTGGCCTGTCCCGTCGACGTCCGCGACGACGCGCAAATCGAGGCGGCGGTCCGCCAGACGATCGACCGCTTCGGCGGCATCGACCTGCTGGTGAACAACGCGAGCGCCATCCGCCTGTCGGACACCCGCAACACGCCGATGCGAAGCTTCGATCTCATGCACGAGGTCAATACGCGGGGCACCTTCGCCTGCGCCCGCGCGTGCCTGCCGTTCCTCGAGAAGGCCGCGAACCCGCAGGTCCTCATGATCTCCCCGCCGCTCAGCCTCGATCCGAAATGGTACGGCCCGCATCTCGCCTACACCCTGTCGAAGATGGGGATGAGCATGTGCGTGCTCGGTCTCGCCCAGGAGCTGCGGCCGACCGGCATCGCGGTGAACGCGCTCTGGCCCCGAACGTTGATCGCGACCGCCGCAATCCGCAACCTGTTCGGCGGCGACGACGCGCTCCGCGGCTGCCGGACACCCGAGATCGTCGCCGATGCGGCGCACGCGATCTTCTGCCGTCCCGCCCGCGAGAACACCGGCCAGTTCTTGATCGACGAAGAGGTGCTCGCGTCGGAGGGCGTCACGGACTTCAGCCGCTACGCGCTGGCGCCGGACGGGAATTTGGTTCCCGATCTGTTCTTGTAGGCACGGCGTGCGCGCGACGGGTCGCGTTTTGCGACGATGTCGTTCCAAATTTCCTCATCGCCGCTCGGCCCCTCCGAGGCCAACGTCTCAGGTGATGGAACCTACGAGCGGCAGGCCGCCCTCGCCGACAGCTGGCGGTCCGGTCGTCACGGATGACGAGCGCGTCGACCAGGCCGGCCTGGGCTCGTTTCCCGCCAGCGATCCGCCGCCCTGGACGTCAGGCCGCGAACGGCGGCCACATCAAGAGCTCGGAGATATGCTCGGAGAGATGGTTGACCGCGACAGCGGAGGCGAACGCGAACGCGCCCGTCGCCGCCGGCATATCGATTGACCCCCTACGCACCTCTAACGTAGTCACCGGCCTCGGCGCCGAGCGGCGATGCGCGCTTTTCCGACTGGATCGGACGACGGACGATCTCGACGATGGAAACCCGCAGCTCGACGATTCGTTCATGGATAGGTTTCGGAAGTGGTCAGCGATCGCCGGAAGCGCGTCACGGAAAGAGCGGGGGGCGGCAGGCCCCTCGCTGGGTTGATCGCCGGCCTGCGACAGGCCGCGCGGGTCGTCGTGGCGCGGTGGCGGGCGGGGCTCGACCGCGCCTTGCGGTACATGGGCGGCGTGCGGGCGTAGCCAGCAGTCGGGCGGCGCCCGCCGTCGACTGGATCGATGCCCTGCCAATTCAGTGGCGCGGGTCCAGCACGCCGCCCTGTTCGTCGTACTCGCGCTCTTCGGGCTCGCGCTCGCGGCTCGCCGGCGCGTACCTCCGATACCGGGGGCCTGTCCGCCGCTCATACCAGTCGCGCGTGACGCGCCCGGCGAGCTCACGGTTCCCGAGGCCGAAGGCCAGGGCGCCCGCCACGGCCATCGCCGCGAGCGCCACCGTGAACGCAATGGTCACGATCGCCGTCGCGATACCGAGCTCCTGCAAGGCCATGAACGCCGCGAGCGCGAAGATCGCTCCGCGCGCCAGCCGCGCCCAGAGATGCGTCGCGGCCTCGCCTCGAAGCACCTTCCCGTAAAGGAAATTGCCGGCGACGTAACCCGCAAGAACGATTGCGCCCGCCGCGAGCACGTGCGGCACGTACGCGAGCACACGCGCGACGCCTGCGCTCAGCCAGGCCAGGTGGAGCGCGTCCACCGCGAGCCCGACGGTCACGAGCGCCAGCACCCAATAGACGATTCGCCCGCCCGCAGGAGGCACGCGCTCGAGCGACGTCCCTTGCCCGAGCAACTGGCGGGCAGCGAGGCGACGGTCGAGGCCGGCCGCCCTCAGCAGCCGGCGGGTCACCCGGTCGGCGATCTTCGCGACGAACAGCCCGACCGCCAGGATGACCAGCGCCGCGAGGATGTTCGGCAAGAACGCGACGGCCCGTCCGAACGCGTCTCCCAGCATGTGTGTGATCCGCATGGAACCTCTTTCCTTCCCGCCACCACCTTTCAAACCTGGGTGACAGGGGAGAACGGTCAAGCGAGACCGGGACGGGCGCCCTCTTCCACGACCTCGGCCGGCGGACGGCGGAGATCCCAGATGAGGCCGAGCAGCGCGAGGAGACGCAGGACGTAATAGGTCACGTCGATCTCCCACCAGCGAAAGCCCTGATTCGCGGAGCTCTGGTAGCGATGGTGATTGTTGTGCCATCCCTCGCCGGAGGTGAGGATCGCCAGGGCCCAGTTGTTGCGCGAGTCGTCGGGGGTGTCGTAACAGCGGTTGCCGAAGAGGTGGGCGAGCGAGTTGATCGTGAAGGAGCCGTGCCAGAGCAGCACCGTCGAGACGAAGAATCCCCAGACGAGGGCGTGCACGCCGCCGACGAACAGAAACGCGAGCGCGAGCGCGACCGCGGGCGCGATCTGGACACCCCGACGATTCAGGAACCGAAGCTCCGGATAGCGGGCCAGGTCCGACACGAGCGCGGTCTTCGTCTCGATCCAGGTATCGCTCATGATCCACCCGAGGTGCGCGTACCAAAAGCCTCTCCGGCGGGGCGAGTGAACATCCCGCGCGGTATCGGCGTAGCGATGGTGCCATCGGTGGTGGCTCGCCCACCACAGCACGCCTTTTTGCGCGGCGCTCTGGGCGCCGAGCGCAAGCAGCAGTTGAAATGGCCGCGAGGTCTTGAACGCGCGGTGGGCGAAGTAGCGGTGGTAGCCCGCCGTCACCACGACCATCCGGACGGCGTAGCTGATCGCCGCCAGCATGAGTCCGCTCCACGACCATCCGCAAGCGACGATCCCGACGACCGCGACCAGGTGAACGCCCCAGAAGAGGACCGCGGTGCTTCGAACACGATCGGTCCACGTCTGACTGGACCGCCGCCGTCCCAAAACAGCGTCCATGATGCGAATTTAACGCCTTGCGGGAACCTGTCCGGGGGCTAGACCTGAAGAGTGCCTGACGAAGTCGCGAGCGGAAGCCTGTCGGCGGTCCTGAAGGACAGGCGGAGTCGCCTCATCACCGCCTGGGGCAATCGCATTGCGAGTGCCGTCGCGTCATCGATGCTCCCGCGCGCCGAGCTGCTCGATCACATCCCCGCCTTCATCGACGAGCTGATCCGGGCGCTCCACCCCTCGGCTGTTCCTTTGCCCCCGATGCCCGTCACGGCGGAAGAGCATGGCGTACAGCGGTTCGGCCTCGGCTTCGACGTGGCGGAGGTCGTTCGTGAATACGGCATGCTGCACGAATGTATCTTGCAGATCGCCGGCGAGGCGGACCAGACCATCAGCCCGCGCGAGCACGAGCTGGTCGTCAAGTGGTTGAATGCGGGGATCGCCGACGCGGTAGCGGAGTACGTGAAGCAACGAGATCTCGAGCTCCAGCGGCAAAGCTCGGAGCACCTGGGATTCATCGCGCACGAGCTCCGCAACCCGCTCGGGACGACGAAGTTGGCATTCGAGCGCCTGCGCCGGACCGAGCTCGGCGAGAGCCGGACCGTCGAGATGGTGGAGCGGGGCTTGAAGCGCATGGGCGACATGATCGACGGCGCTCTGAGCCATGCCTCCTTGAGGCTGGGCGTGGTGCCGCGGCTGGCGCCCGTCGCGTTGCGGCCGTTCTTGCAGGAGATCGAGGCGGACGGGGCCATCGAGGCCCAAGCCAAGCGGATCGAGATCGCCGTCCTCGCCCCGGAAGATCTCCTCGTCGACGCGGACCCGCGCTTGCTGCGGTCCGCGATCTCGAACCTCCTTCACAATGCTTTGAAGTTCAGTCACGAGGGCGCCAAGGTGGTGATGAGCGCCGCGCGGACGGAAGGGCGACTGACGATCGAGGTGAAGGATGGCTGCGGCGGGCTCCCGCCCGGGAAGGCCGAGGAGCTGTTCGACCCGCTCGTTCAGCGAGGCGAGAACCGGACCGGGTTCGGCCTCGGATTGGGCATCGCCCTGCAGGCCGCCGAGGCCCACAACGGAACGATCAAGGTGCGGGACCTGCCCGGCGAGGGCTGCGCGTTCACCATCGACCTGCCCGGCGCGGAGCCGAAACCGCGAGCGAGCTAGCTCTCGTCGAGCGGGCCTCCGCGTTCGCAATCGCGTTCAACGCGCGCCGGATCGCAGCGGGCCGGGCGCGAGCCCGGCTCGTTCGCAGGCTTCTCGCCCCGAAGCTTCTCCCAGAGATTCTTCCGCGAGATGCCGAGGATCTTGATCGCCTCCGCGCGTTTGCCGTCGCTGTGCGCGAGGACGTGCCGCAGGTAGTGGCGTTCGAACTCCTGCTTGGCGACGTGGAGCGTCTGCGGCGCGGGACGGCCCCCGCTCCGGGTTCCCGCTTCGTCCGCGATCTCGGCGGGGAGATGACGGAGCTCGATCTCGCCGTCATTCGCCATGACCGTGGCGCGCTCGATCGCGTGTCCGAGCTGGCGAACGTTGCCGGGAAAGGCGAAGGCCGCGAGAGCGCTCCAGGCGGCCGGTGAGATTCGGGCGGGCGTGCTGCCCGGGCGATGGAACTTGTTCAGGAAGTACTGAGCGAGCAGAGGGAGATCTCCTTCCCGTTCGCGCAGCGGCGGGACGTCGATGCTGAGGACGTTCAACCGATAGTAGAGATCCTCCCGGAACAGCCCGTCGCGGGTCATCTGCCGGAGATCGCGGTGAGTCGCCGAGACCACCCGCACGTCGACGGGGATCGAGGTGTTCGTGCCGAGCGGCTCGACGGTGTGTTCTTCGAGCACCCGCAGCAGCTTGACCTGCGCCGCCGTCGACATGTCGCCGACCTCGTCGAGCAGCAGGGTCCCGCCGTGAGCGGCTTGAAAGCGTCCGGCGCGGCGCGCGACCGCCCCGGTGAAGGCGCCCCGCTCGTGGCCGAAGAGCTCGGCCTCCAGCAGCGTGTCCGGGAACGAGGCGCAGTTCACCGCCACGAAGGGCTTGCCGCGGCGCGCGCCGCGGTCGTGGAGCGCGCGGGCGACCAGCTCCTTGCCGGTGCCGGTCTCGCCCAGGAGCAGGACCGGGGCGTCGCTGGATGCGAGCGTGTTGAGGCGGTCCATCAAACGACACATCACGGTCGAGCGGCCGACGATCTGGTCGCACGACTCTCGCCGGGCGAGCTCGACCCGCACCTTGACGAGCTCGCGCTCCATCGACACCTGGGCCGCGATCCCCGCGATGGAGCGCCCGATGGCTTCGCTGGCGATGGGCTTCGTGAGGTAGTCGTAGGCGCCCTCGCGGACGGCCGCGATGGCCTCGTGAACCTCGGCGTAGCCGGTCACGAGGATCACCGTCGTCGTCGGTGACTGTCGCCGCGTCAGCCGGAACAGCGACAATCCGTCGAGCTTCGGCAGACGGACGTCGGTCACCAGCACGTCGATCTTGAGCGCGGCCATGATCGCCACGGCCTGCTCCCCGTCGCGCGCGACGTGCACCTCGTGGCCGCCCTCGCGCAACACCTCGGCGCTCGCGAGGTGGAGATCGGGCTCGTCGTCGACGACCAGGATGCGCAGCGAGCATTGCTTTGCGTGTCTGATCATTCGAGCACGCCCAATGCTGGGGGTGAACGCGCGAGAAACAAGGGGAGGCCCCGAATTGCATCCGACGAGATGGTCGATGATTCCATGTGACGCGTCGGTTTTCTCGAACCTACGCGTCGGCATTTGTAGCTTGTCCGCATGGCGCTGGTGGCCCATATGTCATTCCGGTCGTCCGACTGGGAGCCAGGTGTGTCGGCTCATCGGGGCGGCGGAGGCAGCGGAGGGCGCGGACCGTGAAAGAGAGAATCGACCAGACCTCGCAGGACACGTTCGACGACGGACGCATCGTCGAGGACGGCGGCGAGCTACCGATGTCGGCTCTTCCTCCCGGCGCAGCGGTCCCCGGCGCGGCGTTCCCTATCGTCGGCGTCGGCGCCTCGGCGGGGGGACTCGACGCGTTCACGCAGCTCCTCAGGCACCTTCCCACCGACACCGGGATGGGCTTCGTCCTCATCCAGCACCTCGATCCCACCCACGCGAGCTTTCTGCGCGAAGCCCTCGCCAAGGCCACGACCATGACCGTGCATCAGGCCGAGGACGGCACGGCGGTCGAGCCCGATCACGTTTACGTCATCCCTCCCGACGCGGACATCTCGATCCATGGCGGCCGGCTGACCCTCGCCTCGAGAGCGCTCGAAGGTCGGCGGTCGCACCTGTCGGTCGATGGTTTCCTCCGCTCCCTGGCCGCGGACCGCGGCAGCCACGCGATCGGCGTTGTGCTCTCGGGAAATGCCTCGGACGGCACCGAGGGCCTCCGGGCGATCAAGGCGGAGAACGGCATCACCCTCGCGCAGGTTCCAGACTCCGCGAAATACCGGGAGATGCCGCAGAGCGCGGTCAACGCAGGCGTCGTCGACTACGCGCTGGCGATCCCCGAGCTCGCCGGCGAGCTGGTGCGCCTGAGCCGCCACCCGTTTGTCGCGTCGTTCGAAGCTCCGCCCGCGGCGGACGACGCCGAGGTTCGCGATCAGATCCTGATGGTGGTGCGGAACGCGCTCGGCGTCGACTTCGGTGAATACAAGCTGGCGACCGTGCAGCGCCGGCTGGCCCGAAGGATGGCGCTCCGCCGCGTGCCGGACGAGCCGGCCTATCTCGCCCTCTTGCAAGGGGATCCGGCCGAGGCACGCGCGCTCTATGAGGACATCCTCATTCACGTCACGTCGTTCTTCCGGGATCCGACGCTCTTCGATGCGCTCGAATCGCAAATCCTGCCCGCCATCCTGAAGCAGAAAGCGGAGGGGGCGCCGCTGCGAATCTGGGTGGCCGGGTGCTCGACCGGTGAGGAGGTGTACTCGATCGCGATGTCGGTGCTCGACGTCCTCGGAACCTCCTCGCGCCCGGTTCAGATCTTCGGGTCCGATCTGAGCGAGCCGGTCATCGCCAAAGCGCGCGCGGGGCTCTACCCCGACGCCGCCCTCCGTGACATCAGCGAGGAGCGGCGCCGGCGCTATTTCACCAAGGCCGACCGCGGGTACCGGATCAACAAGACGGTCCGGGACATGTGCGTCTTCGTCCAGCACGACCTCGCCCGCGACCCGCCGCTCTCGAAGCTCGATCTCGTGAGCTGCCGCAACGTCCTCATCTATTTCGACCAGCCGCTGCAGAAACGGGTCATTCCCAGCCTTCACTATGCGCTGAACCAACCGGGCTACCTGCTCCTCGGCCACACCGAGAGCATCTCGGGGTTCGGGCAGCTGTTCTCGGTCGTCGACAAGGCGAACAAGATCTTCGCGCGCACGGCGCATCCGAGCATCCTCCGATTCGCGCCTCGGTTCGACCCGCGCCGGGTGGAACGCCCGGTCGCCGAGCCCGGCGATCCGCGGATGCAGGTCCGCGGCAAGGTGGACGTCGCCAAGCACCTCGACCGCATCCTGCTGGCGCGCTACGCGCCGCCCGGCGTGCTCATCAACGCGCGGATGGAGATTCTCCAGTTCCGTGGTCAGACCGGATCGTTTCTGCAACCGGCGCCCGGCGACCCACAGAGCGACATCATCAAGATGGCTCGTCCCGGGCTGGTCTCCGCGTTGCGGGCGGCGCTCGCCGATGCGAAGAAGGAGATGGCGCCGGCCCGACGGAACGGGATCGAGGTCGACCAGGACGGGTTCACGCGGCGCTGCAACCTGGTCGTTCTTCCCTTCACCGGATATCCGGACGTTCAAGATCCCCTGTTCGTGGTCCTCTTCGAGAACGAGGCCGCGTTCGCCGATGACTCCGAGTCCAGAGACGCGACAACCGTCACGCGCGTGTCCGCGCCGTCGCCGTCGCTGTCGGAGGAAGACCGCCGGTTTCCGAGGCTCGAGCACGAGCTGTTGGCGACGAAGGAATATCTGCAATCGCTCATCGAGGAGCACGGTCGAGCCAACGACGATCTCGGCTCGGCCAACGAGGAGCTGGTGTCCGGGAACGAAGAGCTCCAGAGCATGAACGAGGAGCTCGAGACCGCGAAGGAGGAGCTGCAGTCGACGAACGAAGAGCTGACCACCGTCAACGACGAGCTCCAGAGCCGCAATCAGGAGGTCACGCAGGTGAACGGCGACCTCTTGAACCTGCTTGCCACCGTGGACATTCCGATCGTCATCCTCGATCGCGAACGCCGGATCCGCCGCTTCACGCCCAAGGCGCGAAGCATCCTCAACGTCGTCCAGACGGACGTCGGCCGCGCGCTCGACGACATCAAGCCGAACGTCGAGGTTCTCGATCTCGACCGGCAGGTCGCCGAGGTCATCGACACGATGGCGCTGACGGAGTCCGAGGTGCAGGACCGGCAGGGGCGCTGGTATCGGATGCAGATCCGACCCTACAAGAACACCGACAACAAGATCGACGGCGCCATCTTGTCCCTCGTCGACATCGACGCGCTCAAGCACCTCGTGATGGAATCGCAGCAGGCCCGCTCCGACGCGGACCGGGCGAACCGCGCCAAGGATCTGTTTCTGGCGGTGCTGGGGCACGAGCTGCGGACACCGCTCGCGAGCCTCCTCTTGCAGGCGCAGCTGCTGCGTCGGGGTAAGGTCGTCGACGCCGACAGGCTCGCGCGCGTCGGCGGCGCGGTCGAGCGCGCCACCCGAATGCAGATGCAGCTCGTCGACGACCTCATGGACGTGTCGCGCATCGTCGCCGGCAAGCTCAAGGTGGAGCTGGGGGTCGTGGATCTCTCCGCCGTCGTCAAGGCAGCCCTCGAAGGGGTCAGCGGATCCGTGCAGCGCAAGGCCCTCGATCTCGACGTCGTCCTCGACACGTCCGTCGGCTTGGTCGCGGGCGACGCCAGCCGCCTCCAGCAGATCGTCTCCAACCTGCTGACCAACGCGATCAAGTTCAACTCCGAGCATGGTCGCATCAGCGTCACCCTGGAGAAGGCGAACGGGTGCGCCCGGATCGTCGTGAGCGATACCGGAGCGGGGATCGATCCCGGCTTCTTGCCGCACGTCTTCGAGCGCTTCTCTCAAGGCGACACCTCGAACACCCGCCTGTACGGCGGGCTGGGCCTGGGTCTCGCGATCGTGCGTCACCTCGTCGAGCAACACGGCGGGACGATCCGAGCCGATAGCCCCGGCATCGGCCAGGGCGCCACGTTTTCTGTGACGCTCCCGATCATGAACGTCCAGCACGCCGGCCCGAACGACGGGGAGACGGCCGTCGCATCTGGCGGAAGGCACCAAGGCGCCGGCGACCGCCATGACGTCAAGGATCTGCGCGTGATGGTCGTCGACGACGACGTCGCGACGCAAGAAGCGATCGCCGAGGTGCTCAAGGAGATGGGCGCCGAGGTCAAGGTCGCCGGCTCAGCGGCAGAGGCCCTGACCGCCGTCGCGGAGTTCCATCCCCAGGTCCTGCTGTGCGATATCGCGATGCCCGGCGAGGACGGCTACGCGTTCATCCGAAAGCTGAGAGATCTCGGCGCCGACCACGGCGGAAGTACGCCGGCCCTCGCCCTGACCGCCCTCGCGACCGAGGACGATCGCCAGCGCTCTCTCGCCGCTGGGTTTCAGCTGCACCTGACCAAGCCCGTCGACATTCAGCGTCTGTCCGACGCCGTCGTGGAGCTGGCAGGCTCGCGCAGCCTGAGCGCGTGAGGCCGGTCCGTCGACGTCGGCCCGGTCGGCCGTCACTTTGCGTTCGGGTGTAATGCGGGAGGCGCCGCTGAGCGCGCGCCGCGATGCGGCTCGAAGACGAATGCGCGCTCGACGGGCAGCGGCCCACCCGACGGAGGCGAAAACGTCCAGCCGTTCATCTGGTGCTTCACGCAAGCGAGGATGTCGGCGTCGACAGCGGTCGTCCCCACCACCTCCGGGGCGTGGACCTTGCCCGTCAGCTCGATGGTCCAGCGCAGCGTCAGGCGATCGGCCGCGACGGCATCTGCGCGCAGTTGCTTGCCGCGCGCGACGTCGATTCGGCACTGCTCGAGGGGCTCGAAGCGAGCGGCGATCTCGCTGTCCAGCCGTTTGCCGTCGATCACGCCGGGCGGGGGCGGTGCGAGCGCGACCGTGGCCGCGGGCGTGACGGGCTCCTCTTGCCTCTGACGCAGGATCGCGGGCGCGATGCTCGCTCCGGCGTGGGCGACGGGAACATTGGCGATCCGACCCGCCCGATCGGGATCGAGCCCGTTCAAGCCGGCGCTCTGTGCGTGCGCCCCGCGCTCACAACCAGCGGCCACCGACGCCAGTGCTCCGACCCAGATCCCGATCTTCACCCTGGTCTTGCTCATGGCGACCCTCGACCTTCCAGTTTGAAGGTGCTCACGAAGAACGATCGGCGTACGACATTTCCGTACGCGGGCGCGCGCGCGACTTAGGTTCCAGCGCGGGAGGCGACGTGATCGGCAGCTTCGTTCGGACAGTCTGCGCCGTCGCGGCGCTCGTCTCGACCGGCGTCTCGTCACGTCGCGCGGCGGCTGAGACGCCGACGCCCGGCGCAGCGCGACCCGCACCGACGCACGCCGTCGTACCGCTCAGCCGTCTGCACCACGTGGCCCAGCGTGAGATCGCGCTCGGGCTGCTGGCTCAGGTCGCCGCGCTCCGTCCCGAGACGATGCGGTTTGCGACCGATCTGGAGACGGACTTCCGCCTGCTCGACCGGCGGATCGTCGCGATCGCCGACGCCCATGGCATCGGAGCGGATCGCCTCCGCCAAGCGTACGCTGACGACAACCCCGCCGCGCTCGCAGGCGAAGCGGCCGATCTCGATCGCCTGTCATCGGTCCGCGGCGCAGATTTCGACCGCCAGTTCTGGCTCACGTTGGCCCACGATCAACGAGCCGCCTCGACCCTGCTCGCTTCGACGGCGGGCACCGTCCCGAGCCTCGATCCGCTCGTCGCCGAGACGGTTCGCCTCCTCGATCGATCCATTCGAGGAGCGCTCGCCGCACAATCCGCATCGAACACCCCGGCCGCACGCTGACGTCAGCTCCCGCTAACGGCCCTCCGTCGCTCTCGTTGCGGCCTTCGAGCCGGACATTTTACCGGCCATTCGTTCGGCTGCGCAATGCTTAACTAGCTAAAATAAAAATAGTTTACTAGATTAGCATCCGGACATGGAAGCGGTCATAGAGGCGGTCGACCGGGGCGAACCTACCTCGGCGATGGAACCCCTGTTCATCCCCGACAGCTCACGTCACCGGGCCGCGCTGAATGACCTAGCGTTCGACCTCACCCGGAAGTCGGCCGGGTTCCACCGCAGCCTTCCCCGGCCCATCCAGGCACCGCTGGCCAGCCTCGTGCGCGCGATGAACTGCTACTACTCGAACCTCATCGAGGGACACGATACCCACCCGATCGACATCGAGCGGGCGCTTAGGGACGACTACAGCCAGGACCGGAAAAAGCGCGATCTTCAGATCGAAGCCAAGGCGCACATGGCCGTCCAGCAATGGATCGACGAGGGCGGCTTATCGGTGAATCAGGCGGTCAGTCCCGAAGGCATCATCGACCTTCATCGGCGGTTCTGCGAGCACTTGCCCGAAGACCTGCTCTCGGTCGACAACCCGGACACCGGCGAGCGGGCGCGCGTCGTTGCGGGCGAACTCCGCCGGCGAGACGTGAAAGTCGGCCAGCACGTCGCGGTCAGTCCCGGAGCGTTGCCTCGCTTCCTTGCCCGGTTCGGCGAGGTATACGGCGGCCTCGGCAAGGTCGACCGCCTCGTTTCGGCCGCCGCCGCGCATCACCGGCTGCTCTGGATGCACCCGTACCTCGACGGCAACGGACGCGTGGCTCGGCTCATGTCGCACGCGATGCTGCTGGGTATCCTCGACACGGGAGCCGTCTGGTCGGTTGCGCGAGGGCTCGCGCGCAATGTCCAGCAGTACAAGACCCTACTCGCCAACTGCGATTCGCCTCGCCGGAACGATCTCGACGGGCGCGGGGCGCTGAGCGAGGAAGCGCTCGCCGAGTTCACGCGCTTCTTCCTCACTGTCTGCATCGACCAGGTGGACTTCATGGAGAGCCTCGTCCAGCCCGACCGCCTGCGGGCACGCGTTCTGATCTGGGCTGAAGAGGAAGTTCGGGCGGGCGAACTGCCCACGCAGTCGGGGCGGGTGCTGGAGGCGGTCCTCCATCGCGGCGAGCTGCCGCGCGGCGACGTGGACGCGATCGCAGGCACGGGGGAAAGGCAGGGACGCCGGATTCTGGCCGCGCTGGTCGAGAAGGGCGTGCTGGCGTCGGAAGGCGCGCGCGCGCCGCTGCATTTGGCGTTTCCCGCGAACCTGGCGCAGCGGTGGATGCCGGGGCTGTTCCCCGAGCGGCCGAATGCATGAGCGAAGCCGAGACCTTACGCACAGCCTATCCCATCGGAAGACAATGGCGAGTCGTCGTGGTCGGAGCGGGAGGCGAGAGAGATAGTCGGTTCTATCCGACGAAGGAAAAAGCCGAAGAAGCAGAACAAGGCCGTGTCCGTGGCGAACACCATGTACAGGTTGGAGACGTTCTTCTCCGACAAGGACATGATGCTCGGCGATCTCACGC
>Ga0070673_100001229_pt1 | contig 14826 bp, 12 predicted proteins | sample KBSM23metaG_FD_65342 | JGI IMG/M metagenome (GOLD analysis project Ga0070673, IMG submission 65342) | Miscanthus rhizosphere microbial communities from Kellogg Biological Station, Michigan, USA - KBS M2-3 metaG | ecosystem: Host-associated > Plants > Roots > Rhizosphere > Soil ... | reverse complement strand
GACCGACGAAGCATATACCGTTGCCGTCAAGGTCGCGGACGACGAAGTCTCGTCCGCCCCACGCCTGCTTCTTGAGCTTCTGGTCGAACGTCGCTCCCGCCGCGACGTACTCGGCGTAGAGCGCTTTCACATTCTCGACCTCGATGAAGGCGGTAATGAGTCCATCCCGGTCTTGCTCGCCAACAACGAGCACGGGCTCGTGGACGAATTTGAGGTGTACACAAGCACCGTCGCGCGACACCGAGCCATAGAACGGTGGTTTGCCATGCAGGAAGTCGATCGAGAAACCGAGAGTGTCCTTGAAGAACTCGGCGGACGCCTTGACGTTGGCAACGAAGATCACAGGCAGTGCACGCGAGAGTCGAGGTGCCGGCGACATCGCCCTGGTCTGCGCGGGCTCATTGGCAGCCGCGACCTTCAATGCCGCCCAGTTCGTGTAGCCCGCTTCCAGCGCGATGATCTCCTGCGCCTCGCGAAGCGGAAACTCGAGCGCGAGCGCCTGACGGTCGGTCAGCGTCTGGTAGCGGGCGAGACCGCGAATGCGCCCCCCGATCGAGTAGTTGCCCTCGCGATGCCAGCGAACGAGCTGTTTTGCCTGCTTCTTGTAGATGTCGAGACGAGACATGCGCACACCCTCCCTACCTGGTTGCTGTAGGTGGGCCGTGCCCTTTCGGCGAGAGCCGATGCGCCCTACGGACTGGGAAGCGATGCGTCTGCGCCCGGCCACTGCACCACGTGGTCAGGCCCTCGTGCTGCGCAGGTGGATCGTAGTTGCCTCTCCCGCTGGCGTCAATATCCGGGTCTGCCCGGAGCGGACGCCGAATTTCGTCGTAATGTAAGCCAGACCGGCGCCGCTGGCGTGTCGGTCGGGTTACGGAAGGAGAATCCATGCGACGAATCGTCCTCACCATCTCCATTGGCCTGCTGGCGTCGCCGGCCTTCGCGCAGAGCGGGGGCACGACGCAAACGCCACCGCCGGCGCCGGCCGCCGGCGCTGTCCTGGTGCGCATCGCACAGAGCGCCTGGGCGGGCGCCAAGCGCAACATCGTCGAGTCCGCGGACCAGATGCCCGAGGCGGACTACAGCTACAAGCCGGTCGATACCGTCCGCACGTTTGGACAGATCCTGGCGCACGTCGCGGACAGTAATTACTTCTACTGCGCCCGCTCGAAGGGCGAGGCGCCACCCGTGCCCGACGGGACACTCGAAAAGACCGCCACTACCAAGGCCGCGATTGTGAAGGCGCTCGGCGAGTCGGTCGCATACTGCGACGGCGTCTATGCCGCCCTCTCGGCAGCGTCGGCCGCGGAAATGGTCAAGGCGGGCGACGCTCAGATCCCGCGCGTCCAGCCGCTCTTCGGCAACGTGTCGCACAACGTCGAGCACTACGGGAATCTCGTGACCTATTTCCGGATGAAGAAGATGGTGCCGCCGTCCACGAAACGCGAAGGCGGATCCTAGGCGGATCGGTCACGTCAGCAGCAAGAAGGGACGTCGCAGACGTCGGGCTTGACGAGCGCGGTCGCGATCGCCGATGGGCTCTTCCCGCACCAGATCGAGGGTGTCGCGTTTCTCCTCGGTAGACGGCGCGCCATCCTCGCCGACGACATGGGGCTGGGCAAGACCCGGCAGGCGATCGTCTCGCTGCGGCACCTCACGCCGGGCGGCCCTCGGCTCGTCGTCTGTCCGGCATCGGTCAAACAAAACTGGGCGCGCGAGATCCTGCTCGTCGCGCCGGACGCCTCGATCCTGGTGATCGAGGGAACGGCGCCGATATCGCCGACGGCCGAGTGGGTCATCGTCAACTACGACATCCTCGGGCGGCACGTCGACGATCTGCTGCGCGTGCCGTGGGCCGCGCTCGTGTTCGACGAAGCACACTACCTGAAGAACCACACCAGCGCGCGGAGCAAGCTGTCGCGCCAGTTGACGGCCGCTGCTGCCGCGGTCACCCCCGCCCTCGCCGTGCAGCTGTTGACCGGAACACCGCTCACCAGCAGGCCTCGAGATCTCTTCGTGCTGTTGCAGCTGGCGGCCCATCCACTCGGCCGCAGCTTTCTCTCCTTCGCGAAACGCTACTGCGCGGCCGAGAAGGGGGAGTACGGCTGGAAGACCGGCGGCGCCTCGAATATCGAAGAGCTGACCGTGCAGCTGCACGGCGTCATGCTGCGGCGCTCGAAGGACGACGTGCTCGCGCTGCCGCCGAAACTGCGGACGTGGCTGGCGGTCGCCGTGCCGTCGGGCACCGGTGCGCGTGCGATCGCGAAGGTCTTCGAACTCCTCGCGGGTAAGGACACGAGGCCCCTGCCGTCGCGGGACGTCGAGCTCCGGCGCCGCGGCAAGCTGCTCGCCTTCCTGGTCGAGGCCCGCCAGGCGCTCGCCATCGCGAAGACCACCGCCACGCTCGACTTCGTCAGGGGGGCGATCGATCAGGGTGAAAAGGTGATCGTCTTCTCGTGCTTCGACGAGCCCATTCGAACGCTCGCCAGGGAGCTCGGTGACACCGCGGTCGTCGTGACCGGCAAGACGCCGGCGGCCATGCGGCAGCCGCTGGTCGATCGTTTCCAGAACGACGCCGACGCCCGTGTCTTCGTGGCCAACATCATCGCCGGCGGAACGGGACTCAACCTGACTGCCGCCACGCAGGTGGTGTTCAACGATCTCGACTGGGTGCCCACCAACCACTGGCAGGCCGAGGACCGCGCCTACCGGATCGGTCAGACGCGGACGGTCAACGTCACCTACTTCGTCGCGAGGGACACCATCGACGACTTCGTCCAGGCCGTCCTCGAAACCAAGGCGGCGCTCGTCAACGCGATCGTCGACGGCGGCGCGCTGGCCCCGGGCTCGGGCGGCGACGTGCTCGACGAGCTGCAGCGCGTCCTTCACTCGATCTCGGCCGGCGGCGACGTCGCCGCAGGATACGGCGATGACGATGCGCTGATCTCGCAGCTGATGCGTCGCGCGTCAGACGAGTTCCGGACCCTCCACGGCGTCGATCCGCGGCGCCCGCCAACCCTGCGCGGCGAGCGGGAGGTTCAGGCGCTCGCGCGCGCGCTGGAAGCGCTGGTCAAGGTGCTCTCGGGCCCGTCGGCCCGCCGCTTTCGCACCTCGAGCGCCTCTCACGCGGGTGTCGACTACGAGATCGCGGTCGTCGACGCCGACGTGACGTGCAGCTGCCCGGGGTTCGAGTACCGCGGCCAGTGCCGCCACGCGCGCGACGTCAAGGCCGCGCTCGCGGCGGGCGAGCCAGTGCCGGGGCGGTATACGGAGGTGAGCGACGCGAACCGGTGAAGGACGGCGACACGATCCTCGTCGGTCAGACCGCCGCTGCGCGGCGATGCCTGGGTCCTTCTCGCAGTGCCACGTCAGCACGGGTGTCAGCCCGACAGAATAGTCCGCGCCTCCCGCTCCGGGTCGTCGACCATGTGGCACTGCGTGTCGAAGACCATCGTCGGGCATCGATCCGGCGTGAACGCAGGCCAGGGCAGGCCGGGCTGGCTCGGGTTGCCCGTGCGGGCGAAGTTGGCCCACGCCGTCGCCATCTTGTTCGCCAGCGCCTGCGCCTCCGGTCCGTTGCCGGTGCCCTGCGCGCAGCGCGCGGTGTTGTCGAAACAGAACGCGAGTTCCGCGGTGTGCCAGGCGCCGGCATCTTCCAGCATCGGCGACTGCCACCGGAAGTACCACGCGAAGGCCGGCGCGCCCTGCTGCTGGTGCTTCATCGTCGCCATCCGCGTGACGCTGTTGCGCATGCCCAGGCCGTTCAGCCCCGGGCCGCTGCACATGTAAGACAGGGTCCGGATGCTCTTGCTCGGATAGGCGCGCTTCAGCGCCGCCACGATCGCCGCCGCCTTCGCGTCCCCGTAACTTCTCGCCAGCGTCGCCGTCCATTCGGCCTCGCTGGGGCGCGACGACATGCGATTGCCCTCTTCGCTCACCGAGCCGATCAGCATCGGCACGTGCTTCGAGATCTCGGGGGCGCCCTCGAAGAAGGCACGCATCATGACGATCCGGCCGTCAACGCTCGGCCCCCAGCCGACGCGCGGCGTCGAGCCTGGCGCCGGTGTCGGGCCCGCTCCCGGGCCAGGCGGCGGGTTCATGGCCGCGACCGCGGCGTTGCCGGCGGCGTTCAGCCGGGCCCAGTCCATCTTCTGCAGCGCGGCCATGTCGTTGACGCCAAGCGCGGCGATCAGCCGCTTCGTGAGCTCGCGCGACTGCTCCGCCGAGGGCGGATTCCCGCCGCCGCCCGACTGCGCCGAGGCGCGATGGATCAACCCTCGGGCCGACGGCATGCCGAGCAGCGCCGTGACCTTGGACCCGCCGCCGGACTGGCCGTAAATCATCACCCGATCCGGGTCGCCGCCGAAGTTCGCGATGTTGTCGCGGACCCACCGCAGCGCGACGACCAGGTCCGTCATGCCGACGTTGGCCGAATCGGCATACGCCGGTCCGCCAAACTCGGAGAGGTCGAGGAAGCCGAGAATGTTCAGCCGGTGGTTGACGGTGACGGAGACGACGTCGTGGTGCCGGGCCAACTGCGCGCCGTCCTGCGACGCCAGCTCGTAGGCCGACCCGAAGGTGAAGCCGCCGCCGTGGATGTAGAACATCACGGGCCGAGAGCCGGACACACTCGGCGTCCAGATGTTCACCTTGAGCATGTCCTCGCTCTGCCAGCCATCCGTCCACTGGTACAGGAAGCTCTGCTCGGTTACCCAGTCGTGCAGGCGCTGCGGACAGTTGGCGCCGTAGATCAGGGTCGGCAGTTCGCCGTCCCAGGGAGCCGGCGGCTTCGCCGGCAGCCACCGATTCTCGCCACCGGTGGTGGCGCCATACGGCACCCCCTTGAACGTCAGCACACCGTCCTCGACGTAGCCGCGGACCTTCCCGTACTGCGTCCTGGCGACCGCCGTCCGCGGTGTGCTGCAGGTCGCCGAGCCGGCAGCGTTGCCGCCCGTCGAACCGGGTTGTGCCACGGCCGCCGACCCCGGCAGGGCGACCCCGATGCCCGCCGCCGTCGAAAGCCGAAGCAGCTGTCGGCGGTTCAGCGTCGAACGCTCTCCACGTGTCGCGTCGGACATGCCATCTCTCCGGGCCGGCGATGAAATGCTTCCATCGCCACCATCCTCGACCAAATCACGACCCACAACGCGCATCCCGGCGAGCGAGGTCAGCGAGTGCAGGGATTATACGGATGGCAAGCCGCAGCGACGAGAAATACGTGCGGCATGCCCCGGCAGCCGACACGCGCAGCCGGGGCCGGCTTGAGATATCGCTCGACCTCGAGCGCGCGGTCCCCGCTCGCGAAACCGCGGTTGTCGCCGTCCGCCGCGTGATCAGGCGCCCTGGGTCCCGACGTAGAGCGCGTAGATCGACTGGCTGGCGGCCATGAAGAGGCGGTTGCGCTTCGCGCCGCCGAACGCGATGTTGGCGCAGACCTCAGGCAGCCGGATCCGTCCGAGCAGCTTGCCCGCCGGACTCCACACCGTCACCCCGCTGTAGCCGAGCGTGCGGCCGGCGTTGCTCGACAGCCAGACGTTGCCGTCCACGTCGCAGCGCACGCCGTCGGGCCCGCACTTGACGCCGTCAACCGTGCAGTTAGTGAACAGGCGGCGGTTCGACACCTTATTGTCGGCGCCGACGTCGAACACGTAGACCTCCCCCTTGCCACCCTCGCCGGTGTCGCCAGGCCCCTTGCCCGTACTCGTGACGTAGAGGCGGCGGAAATCGGGCGAGAACGCGAGCCCGTTCGGATCCGGCGACTGCTCCTCCGGGATCGCGAGGTCGACGCGCCCCGACGGATCGACGCGATAGACGTTGGTCGGCAGCTCGCGCTGCGGCACGCGCGACGCGCCACCCTCGTACAACTGCGCGCCGTACGGCGGATCGGTGAACCACACCGCGCCGTCCCGGTGCACGACGACGTCGTTCGGAGAGTTGAGACGCTTGCCCTGGAAGCTCTCGGCAATGACCGTGACCGAGCCGTCGTGCTCGTAGCGCACGACGCGGCGCGAGGCGTGCTCGCAGGACAGCTGACGTCCCTGCCGATCGAAGGTGTTGCCGTTGCTGAAATTCGACGGGCTCCTGAACACCGAGACGTGCCCGTCATCGTCGAGCCAGCGGTACTGGCGGTTGTTGGGGATGTCGCTCCAGAGCAGGTAGCGGCCTTGCGCGTTCCACGCCGGGCCCTCCGTCCAGAGCGCTCCCGTCCACACGCGAAGAATCGGCGTGTTCCCCTGGATCAGGCCGTTGAACTCCGGATCGATCGCGAGGACGTCGGGATCGGCGAAATAGGTGGTCGGCGGCGCGTTGGGCCCGAAGTCGCGCGGCGGATTCGAGATCACGGTGGGCGCCCCCTGCTGCGGCGTCTGCGCGTCGAGGAGGCCGCGAACGCAGAACATGCCGCCGGCGGTGACCAGAAGCTGACGCCGCGAAATCGTCTGTCGCATGCGCGGATTCTACGACAGCCCGCCGGCGCCAACGGAGATCCACATGGACGCGCAGCTGGGCATCACGCGGCGACGCTTCATCGCCACGACGACCGCCGCCGCGGCCGGGTTCACCATCGAGCCCCGGCATGTCCTCGGCGGCCCGCGTTTTATCGCGCCGAGCGACCAAGTCAACGTCGCGCCGATCGGCGCCGGCGGGTTCGCAGTGTTGCACTTGCGCGAATGGAAGGCCGGTGCTGTCGCACTACCGCGGCCGCGCCGGTGGAATGACGCCGACGGCATGGGCGGCGGTGAGTGCTGCGGCAACTTCCTGCACCTGCGTCATCGAAGCTTCGCGATCGCCGCCTTCGCCGCCTCCGATACGGTAACGAGCGCGCCGAAACGGGACTTGCGTTCGTCGTTCACCAGCGTCATGAGACGCGGAACCGCTTCCTTTGCGTGCAGCTCCTCGAGCGCGTAAATCACCAGCACGCGGCTCGACGGATCGTCGTTGTCGAGCGCTGCGATGAGAGGCGGGATGGCGCTCCTGTCACCGATTTGTGCGAGCGACCACGGCACGATTGACTGCGTCTCCGGATCGTCCAGGAGTGGCACGAGCGCCGCGACCCCGCGCGAATCCCGCAAATCGCCCAGGAGGTGCGCCGCGTAATACCGGTCTGACGCGACTTGCCGTTCGAAACGATATCGTCCGTCGCCGGCAACGCCGGGGATTCCTTGACCCTCGGGTCGCACCGACCGATCGGCGAGGATCTCGGTGATCGTCTGCAGTCCGCGCGGATCGCCGAAGCTGGCGAAGATGAACGCCACGTTGCCGCGGATGTGCCGATCCTGGTGACCAAGCCAGTCGGCGAGCGGCAGTAGCACACCGGCGTCACGTGTCGCCGCGATCGCCTTCGCGATCTCCATCTGCCTCCCAAAATACCTTTCGTTCTTGAACTGTTCGACCAGCGCACTCGAAGATTGCGTACTGTCGACTGTCGGCTTTGGTCCCTCCCGCGGTGCTGCAAAGACGACGACATGGTGATCGCCTTCTGCGAGCGCGACGCCTCCAGTCGCGGCGTACGATATCCCGTCGACGACCACACGCGTTGCGACGACCATCGGCGGCGGCCGATCCGATCCCACCAGAAACTCGTACGAACCGGATAGGCCCGTCATCGTGAATGCCCAGTCGCTGTTCACCGCGGCGGCGATATACAGTCCGACGCCGAATTGTTCGTGAGCCGGGTTCGCCGTGACGCGTAGCCCGATGGGTGTCATGACGGATCCCGATGGCTCAACCACGACGTGCCCGGCGATGGACGCACCCGTTCCGAGGGTGAGCGAGAGGTCGAGGTCGTGGTCTGTCACCGCGATCATCGTTTCGACAAACTCGCGTCCCTTCTGACCAGGCTCGGACGCGTGGGGCTCAACGGTCAGTCCGTACTCACCGGGAGGCACGCGCGGTATTTCGAAGATGCCGTTCGCTCCTACGACCGCCACCGGCCCCCCGCTCCCGAACCCACCGAAGCTGCGAAACAGCTTGACGTCGAAACCTTCCGTCGACCGGCCAGACGCACTCATCACGGTGCCGGCCACGTGCACCGGTGTGACAGGCACGAGTTCTATTTGGATCGTCGCCGGTTGTTGCTGGAGCGCGTTGACGAACACCGCGTGCAACACATCAAGCGTCGATGGATAGAACGACGGCCCGTACACACGCGCGGGAAGCGGGCCCCCGCTCGGGAACGTTGGAATAGCTTCCGCGGCGATTACGTAGTCGCCCGCAGGAAGGCCTGAGATTCGGAACATTCCTGCGGCATCGGTTGACGCGGAACCGCTGCTCCGACCCAAACGATGGGGGCCCTCGGACGCCTTTTTCACATCCTCGGCCGAAAACGCCTGAACCTGTGCTCGTGATACCGGCACATGGTGTTCATCGACAACGGTGCCGACAATGACTCCGGTGCCGTGCGGTTGGGGCTGCGCAAGCGCAGTCGAGGCGAACGCAGAGGGCAGCACGACAAACAAGGCAACGACAAGGTGCGCCATTGGCAGGAAAAGACGGCACCAGTCGAAAAAGCGGCGCCGCTTCAATGTGCCGGGTCGACTTCCTGTACGCATGGGCCTTAACCGGGGCGCCATTCTCGTTTTATTGTGTCTTCGCAGCGATGAAGTAGCCTGGACGTGCGGTGATCTCTCCGCGAGCGTTCTTCAAGGTTACGTTCAACGTGTGCCAGCCCTCCTGCGGCGCCCCCTTCGGTGGCCTCAACCACCTGAGCCCGGCTTGAAGGCGGGACGGGGCGATCCGCAATTTCCCGTCGACGCCGATGAGCAGGGCCGGCTTACTTGCCGTTGCGCACGCGCTCCTCCAGGCGAGTCTCGAGAAGCCGCAGGGCCTCCTGCACGCCACTGAACCCGGTGGCGGGATCGTTGTTGAAGTCCATCAGGCGGTGCGGGAACTTGCGCCCGTTTGCCAGCGAATCCACCACGAACCGAGCCTCCTGCATGGTCGCTCCGCGCATCTCGAGATTTGCCGTAACTCGATCGCTCGCCTCGACCAATCCGCAGAAGAAGCTGAAGGTGCGGGCGTCGGCGGGACAGTCGCGCGTGTCGTGATCATTCCAGGCGGCCGGCGTCGCCAGCAAGCGGCGAGCTTCACGGGCGATCGCCAGATCCGCCTTGGTCGCGGGCGGATTGGCTTCGGGGGCATCCTCGCGGATTCCGCCGGCATCATGTCGCGCCAGGCGAAGCCGCACCCGGGTCTCGAGCCACCGCAACAGTCGCTGGACGTCGGCAAATCCGATCATCGAGTCGTTGTTGTAGTCGGTCAGCGGATGGTCGTACTCCTTGCTCACGACCAGGTCCCAAATCACCAGGCGAGCCTCTTGCTGCGCCGCGGCTAGCGCATCGCTCTCACCGGGACGGGCCGACGCCTCCAGCGCGCAATCGATACTGAAGCGGGTCTGACGCGACGGACACGCCCCCGAGTCCGTTCGATTCCAGCGGTCAGTCCTGTCCAGCAGCCGCCGGGCGCGTTGCACGACCGCCAGCTCGGCTTCCGAGGCCGACGGTTGGGTCATCGCCCGGACGTCGCCAGGCCGATTGATGTGGGACCCGTCCTGGGACCATGCCGGTCCAATCAAGAACGACAGAAGGATCGCGCTTCGAGGTGTGAGTCGGGCGAACCTGGACATAGGGCTCTCGGTCAACAGGCAAAGGTGCGGCGATCCTTACTACGATTACGCACGGGCAAAGGCCCGGTCAACACGCGGGTTCCGCCGGCGACGTCCATGATGCCAACGCCCTGCGGTCGTTCAGAGCGGCCTCGCTGGCGCCGCCGAGTGCCGAGATCGCGAATCCGTACGCGGCGGGCCTGGTCCTCGGCGGTCCCTAACAGCGCCGCCAGGAACACGCCGCCCAGCACCGGGAGCAGGCCCGTCCGGTAACTCCTCCGGCTGGCCCGATTCGTGTTCGGCGCGACAGCTTTTGGATCTATCGCGGCACGACTCTGAAATTGAAATGCTGAATGCCGCTACCTTGGCGTTCCACCGGGTCTTGTACTCGCGATACCAAGCGTGCCAGAGACTCGAGGACGACGACATTGTTTCGTTGCGTCCGGCCGGTCGTTCACAGGCTACCAGAGGGTCCGAATCGGATACCCGCCGATCGACGCGTCGTTCGTGACGAGCGCCAGGCCCTCAGCCTTGGCCTGCGCGACCAGGATGCGGTCGAAGGGATCCCTGTGCAGCATCGGCAGGGCAGCCAAGGCCGTGATGTGACTCGCGCGGATGTTCAGCACGCGCGCGGCGGTGAGCTCGGTGGCCCTGCGCCACCACGTCCCGAGATCGGAGATGGAGAGCAGTCCTTTCTGCGTCTTGATGACGACTTCCCAGTAGGACGCGACGCTGACGACGTTCTCGCCCGCTTCCACGAGCCGACCGGCGCGCGCGGAGAGGCGCTCAGGCTCGCCGAGCGCCCAGAGCAGCGTGCTCGTGTCGAGGAGATGGGCAGACTTAGCGCCCGCCCCAGAACGCGTCGGCCTCTTCATCATTCAGCGGTCGCTCCCAGCCGTCGGCCATCTCGAACTGTCCGCGCATGGCCCCGAGCGGCGAGGCGCGACGCTTGCGCACGGGCACGAGCTGCGCGACCGGACGTCCGTGCCGCTCGATGACGACGGATTCGCCGTCCTCGACCAGGTCGAGCAGCTTCGATAGCTGGGTTTTGGCGCCGTGGACGCTGACGTTCATGCTACGAGCTTAGTCCATTTTTTGGACTAAGCCAATCGTGAGCGGTGCCGCGCGCTCCGAATGCGAAGAATCGCCGACGCTCGACGCGCGGCGGCACACCGGCAGGCCCGGCCGTCGATGTTGCGAGCAACGCCTGTAAACAATGGATGCAATGATGTTTAGAGGGTGATGGTGGCCCAGATTTTCACCAGTTGGAACCCAATGACAGCTGGCTCGGACAGATCGAGCATTTCAGGAGAGTCGCTTGAGAACGGCTAGCTACCTCACCATCGATCGAAACTCGGGAAGATTGGCGCGGACGATCTCGCGGAGCCTTTGGATGCTCTCGAGATGGCGGGCCCCATTCCCCGTGCCGTTCACAAACGCCACGTCCGCACGCTTGAGCCTGATGAGAATGTGTTGCGGCGCCGACTTCGACAAGCTCCGGTCATAGTAATCAGGATTCACCGTGACATAGATGCGGTTCGCCCTGTCCTCCAGGGTCGTGAAGACATAGCCGGACTCGGTGAGCCCTGGCACCTGGGCCTGTTTGACGAACGCGACGTCGTCCGTGGCATCGCTGAGCAGCCGCTGGTACGCCAGCAGTCCGGTGCTGGGCGGAACCACCGCTACGAGCTGCTGATTGTACACGGCTTACCAACCAAGACCGTCGCCGCTGGTAGGGCGACGCGCAGCTGGGTAGCGCCATACGGGTCTCGAAGCTGGTTCAATCATCTGGTGGGATACTGCGGCGAGTTCGGCCGCGAGCGTGTCATCCTAGGGACTTCGGTCGGCGTCGCCACCGGACTGCCGGTCAGTGAACCCGGGTCGCGACGTCTGGGTGCGCCCGTCTCGGGAGCGCGCGGGCAGCCGCCGTTAGGGTCGATCGCACGCACCGTCCTTCCTCTCGGCTCTGCTCAAAGCGAAGGTTGAGGACTTGGAGATCGATTTTCGAGATCGGCTGCAAACCGCGCTGACCGGCGCATATCGCGTTGAACGCGAGCTCGGCGGCGGTGGCATGAGTCGCGTGTTTCTGGCGGAGGAGCGCGCGCTCTGTCGTCGTGTCGTGGTGAAAGTCCTTTCGCCCCATCTCGCGGCCGGCGTGAATTTCGAGCGTTTCAAGCACGAGATCATGCTCACCGCCCAACTGCAGCACCCGCACATCCTGCCGGTGTTCACGACCGGCGAGACGGACGGGTTGCCCTACTACACGATGCCCTTCGTGGAAGGGGAGTCGCTCCGGGTGCATCTCATGCGTGTCGGCGCCATGCCCATCGCGGTCGTGGTCAGCATTCTCAGAGACGTCGCGCGCGCGCTGGAGTTCGCGCACGCCAAAGGTGTCGTGCACCGAGACATCAAGCCAGACAACATCCTGCTTGCTGGCAATACCGCCACCGTTTCGGATTTTGGAATCGCCAAGGCGCTGCTGGCTTCTCATGCGGTGACCGTGTCGGCGCCGATGACCGAGCTGGGGATGGTAATCGGCACGCCGCTCTACATGGCGCCCGAGCAAGCCGCCGCAGATACAGGGCTCGACCATCGGGTCGATCTCTACGCGCTCGGCTGTGTTGCCTACGAGATGATCGCGGGCGAGCCGCCTTTTGCCGGTTCGGTCGCATCGCTGATTCGCGCCCACATCGTCCACGCGCCTCCGCCGATCGTGACGAAACGAGCAGATGTCCCCGAGGCCCTGGCCGCACTCGTAGAACGCTGTCTCCAGAAGGACCCCGGGGATCGACCAGCCAGTGCGCGTGAGGTCCTCGAGGTGCTCGACAACCTCGCGGACACCCGTGGTCCGGGGTCGATGGCCGGAGCGGAGGTACCGACGATCGCGGTGCTGCCATTTGCGATCGTCACCGGCGAGCAGGAGACCGATCATTTTGCCGATGGCCTGACCGACGAGGTCATCACCGACCTCTCGATGATCAAGACCCTGCGCGTCATCTCGCGACAATCGGCGATGCGCTTGAAGGGAAGCGACAAGGACCTGCGCACCATCGCGCGCGAGCTTGGCGCGCGTTACGTGCTGACCGGGAGCATTCGGCGCGCCGGTTCGAGCCTCCGGATCACGGCGCAACTCGTCGACGCCAGGACCGACGTACAGCTCTGGGCCGACAAGTTCCACGGCGCGCTGGAGGACGTCTTCGAAATCCAGGAGCGCCTCTCTCGCCAGATCGTCGACGCGTTGCGCCTGAGACTCACGCCGACCGAGGATCGGCGCCTGGCGCAGCGTCCCATCGGGGATGTCCGCGCGTACGAGTACTACCTGCTCGCGCGGCAGGAGATCTGGAGTTTCAATACCCAATCGCTGGACCACGCACTCCAGCTCGTCCGGCGCGCGGAGGACATTGTCGGCGACAACGAGCTGCTGTTCGTCGCCGAGGGACTCATCTACTGGCAGTACGTCAACGTCGGCATCGTGCCCGTGTCGCAGTACGACGAGTACCTCCAGAAAGCGGACGACTGCGCCGCAAAGGTGTTCGCACTCAACCCGGAATCCTCGAAAGGCCACGGTTTGCGCGGAGCGATCCGACACACCCGTGCCGACTCGAACGGAGCGGCAGACGATTACAAGAAGGCGTTGATCCTCGATCCCAACGATCCGGAGGCGCTGCTCTGGCTTGGCTATCACTACGCCGTGTCCGGGCGACCCGACCTCGCGCGAGCGCTCATGGATCGCTTGCAGCAAGTGGATCCACTGACGTCGATCAACCTCACGATGTACGGGATGGTCGCGATGTTCGACGGCAACTATCCCGAAGCGCTCACCTGGACCCAACGGTCGGTCGACATCGATCCGGCGAATCCAACGCCGCGCATGATGCACGCGTTGATGCTGGCGGCGAACGGGCGGCGCAAGGAGGGCGTGGCGATGCTCGATACTGTGGCGGGCGACACATCTGCCATGGCATGGGCGAGGTTGGCGCCGGCCATGGCCTGCGCCCTCCGTGGTGAGCGCGACGATCTGCTGCGTCTCATGACGCCCGAGCTGCGCGCGGCGGCAGAATGGGACGAGATCTTCGCCTGGTGGGTTGCCGACTGCTTCGCGCTCGTGAACGAGGCTGACGCGGCGATTGACTTCCTCGAGCGCGCCGTTGAATTCGGGTTCATCAACGCGCCATGGCTGTCGAAGTACGAGCCGTTTCTCGGGAGCCTTCGGAAGGAGCCGCGGTTCCGTTGCATGATGGAGGCGGTGCGGACAGCCTGGAGGGCGTTCGAACCGTAGACCACACGATGACTGTCGCCCGCGGATGCCAGGCGTGCCGCAGCCGCGGCGCTCGCACGAGGCGAATCACAGCCGGCCCGGTCCTCGTGCGTAAGGCGACGGTTCAGGAGACGCTGCCCAGCGAACGCACTTCAGCCAGCAGCACCAGATAGGCACACCGGTTCGATCTACGGAGTGGGCATCTCCCACGATGGGCGGCGGTTCCTCATCCGTCGCTCCGGTCGAAGCGGGAGCTGCCCCGGATCAAATCCAGGTCGTTCTTAACTGGACGGACGCACTGAAGCGTCCGGTCCCGACGCGGTGAGCTTGGTCTCCGACTGTTAGATTGCATTGGAAAGGTGATTACGCATGCTCGTCCGACCACGTCAATTCGGAACCGTTGCAGCCCTCGCAATCGGCTTGGCTTTTCCGCAGGTGGTGGCTGAGGCCCAGCGCGACCCCGATGATCGAGCGCGAATCGTTGGCTCATGGCGGATCGTGTCCTACGAGCTTGAGTTTCAAGACGGCAGTGAGCACCGTTTCCCTCTTGGCATGCATCCGAACGGGTACCTGGTCTTTAGTTCTGACGGCCGGATGATGGCTTACTTGGAGGCGGCGGGCCGTAAAGCGCCACAGACCGACGAGGAGCGTTCTGCCGCGTACAAAACGCTGAACGCGTATACCGGAAAGTACCGCGTCGAGGGCGACAAGTGGATTACCAAGGTCGATGCGGCGTGGAATGTGGAATGGCTTGGAACCGATCAGGAGCGTTTCTTCACGCTTAGCGGCAACCGATTGAATGTCGTCGCCCAGTGGAATCGAAACGCGCTCTACGGCGGAGAAATCACCAGAGGTCACCTCACATTCGAGCGTGAGACGTGAGGTAGTCTGACCTGCCCCGGTGTCCGGCCCCGAGGCCGTGTCGGGGTGTCGCTCACGCCCCGACTGTGCGACTGAGTTGCGCGCG
>Ga0070673_100001223_pt1 | contig 14848 bp, 12 predicted proteins | sample KBSM23metaG_FD_65342 | JGI IMG/M metagenome (GOLD analysis project Ga0070673, IMG submission 65342) | Miscanthus rhizosphere microbial communities from Kellogg Biological Station, Michigan, USA - KBS M2-3 metaG | ecosystem: Host-associated > Plants > Roots > Rhizosphere > Soil ... | reverse complement strand
TCACGGTCCCGGTGAGGTAGGCGGCGCGCTCCGAGCAGAGAAAGGCGACGAGGTCGCCGTACTCCTCCGGCCTGCCGAGCCTGGCCGCGGGGACTTCGCGCCTGGCCGCCTCCTCGGCGGCCTCGAGCGAGCCCGCGTTGTCGGCGAGCCGTTCGGTGGCGAAGCGTCCCGTGGCGACGGTGTTGACGGTGACGCCGTCGGCGGCGACCTCGCGCGAGAGCGTCTTGAGGAAGCCGACCGCCGCCATGCGGTGCGCGTTGGAGAGGTTGAGGCCGGGAATCGGCTCGCGCGTCGAGCTCGAGCCGACGTTGACGATCCGGCCCCAGCCGCGCTCGCGCATCCCGGGCAGGACCGCGTCGACCAGGACCCGCGGCGCCAGGACCAGCGAGCGGTAGGCGGCCTCCCAGTCGTCCAGCTCGTGGTCGAGCGCGCCCCCGAGCGGCGGACCGCCGGTGTTGGCGACGAGGATCTCGACCGGCCCGAGCTTTCCCGCGACCTCCTCGGGCAGGCCGGCGAGGCGCTCGAGGTCGGAGCTGTCGGCGACGAACGGCGTCGCGCGGTCGCCGATCTCGGCTGCCGCCTCCTCCAGTCTCTCCCGCGAGCGGCTGGCGATCGCGACCCGCGCTCCCTCGCGCGCGAGCGCGGCGGCGATCGCATGTCCCAGCCCCCGGCTCGCCCCCATTACCAGGGCTACCCGACCCTCGAGCCCTAGGTCCACGCGCGCTCCCCCGGCTCCCGGGCGCAGATGTAGGCGAAGAGGCCGACGGCGACGAGCAGGCCGAGCCAGTGCAGGCCGGCGAGGACGAAGATGACGCTGACGGCGCCCGCCGCCAGCGCGCGGACCAGCGTGGGGGCCGGGTCGAGGCCGACGACGCGCGCCGTAACCCACCCGCAGCCGAGCCAGGTGAGGGGACCGACGAGCCATCCCCAGTCCTCGAAGAAGCCGTGCGAGAAGACGATCGCCAGGGCGATGGAAAGCACCGCGACCGCCACGAGCTGGACGACCGCGACGCGCCAGAAGACCTCGAATCTCATCGGCGAGATTCTCCCATCTACGCCTCCGCGCCCCCGCCGCGCCTGGCGTGTTTCATAATCAACGGCCTGGGCGGTTAGCTCAGTTGGGAGAGCGCCTCCCTTACAAGGAGGAGGTCACTGGTTCGAGCCCAGTACCGCCCATCGCCGGTATCCTCGGTCCGGTCGGGTGTTTGAGGGTCGAGTAGATCCTTTCGGGACTAGGGACGGAGGCAGGAATGCGCAGGAAGATCGTCGTTGGAGTGCTGCTGGGGTTGCTCGCCGTCGCGGGAACGGCGATGGCCAGCTCGTTCAGCCGGCACGTCGAAGTCGGCGGGCTGATCCTCGACGCCCACGGCGGTTTCACGCCAAATGCCCTGCCCAGGCACCACGACGCCCCGATCGTCACCAACGGCGGCGGCAAACTCTCGACCGTCTCAGGCGAAATCCCGCCGATCCTCGACACCTTTGTGCTCGAATTCGACAGGCACGGCCACGTCGACACGACGGGCCTGCCGCACTGCACGAAAGGCAAACTGGTCGCGACGACCGTGAAGGTCGCCCGGCGCTTCTGCGGCGACTCGATCGTCGGCAAGGGGTTCGGCAGCGCGATCATCGCCCTGCCCGAACAGAAACCGCTCAAAGTCGGCTCGCCGATCACCCTCTTCAACGGGCCGAAGAAGGGCGGCAACTTCACGATCATCGCCCATGCCCATCTCGACTACCCCGGCCCGACCACCTTCATCGTCCCGATCGTGATCGAAAAAATCCACAAGGGCGTCTACGGCTACCGGGTCAAAGTGAAAATCCCGAAAATCGCCGGCGGCTACGGCCACCCGATCGCGGGCTCGGCGAAAGTCGGGCGCAAATGGCAGTTCAAGGGCAGGGAACACAGCTACATCAACGCCCGCTGCGAAACCGGCCACTTCCTCGTCCGCGGCGAATTCACCTTCAAAGAAGTGGGGACCGTCCTCAACGCGAGCTTCTTCCTGCCCTGCAAAGTGCGCCCGGAATAGGTCAGCGGCGCAGTTTTGCCCGCAGGCGCCGCCACAGCGAGGGCGGCCGCGGCTGGGTGCGCCGCCACTCTTCCTCGGTCGGCAGGCGCCCCGCCTCTCGCGCCGCCAGCACACAGGCCGTGTGAGCGTGGCGCCGCCGTTCGCTGTCGCCTTCAGGCTTGAGCAGGACGTGCTCGCTGAGCGCCGGCAGGCGCTCGCCGCAGAGCGGACAGCGGTAGGTCGCCGGCTTGCGGTTCTGGGCCGGGCGCATCGACCACCAGCGGACCGGCTCGCCGCGGGCCGGTCGCTCCGCCAAGATCAGGCGCTGGCGCGCAGCTGTGGCGTCCTGGTGCCGCCCCGCTGGCGCTCGCTCTTCGTCACGACGTCGAAGAAGACGTCGTTGCGGCCGCGCCGCACCGTACGGGGGAAGAGGTGACGGCCGCCGCGGTGCGCCGCCGTCATCGCCCGGAAGGACCGCTCGTGCGCGCGGCTCCAGCGGATGCCGAAGATCTCCCGCACCCGCGGCGGCAGCGTGCCCTTGACGATGTGGTTCTGGGCGACGAGGTTGCCGCGCGCCGGTCTCGGCACGGGCTGGCGGAAGGCGACCAGCGGCGCCATCTCGAGGCCGTGCTCGGTGGCCCGCAGCTCGGGAGATGACATGCGCTCCTCCCACCAGGCGCCGAACTCTCGGTAGCTGGCGGGGACCTCGTCGCGGGGCAGGCCGAAGAGCTCGCCGAAGCGGACGTAGTCCTGCCACAGCGCCTCGCGCTCCTCGGCGCCGAGCGGCCGCACCATCGCCTCGTACATGGCGCGGCCGGAGTCGGCGATCACCGCCAGGGTCCAGAGCATCAGCTGCGGGTCGAAGGCGGAGTAGGGAGTCCCAGCGGGGTGTGCGCCCGCCGCCTCGGGCAGCGTCCCCTCGACTCGTTCGTGCAGGCGGTGCACGGCCTCGAGCGCCCGGTCGGCTTCCTCGCGGGTACCGAGCAGGATCGTCTCCTGGATCTTCGCCGTGCGGGCGAGGCGCTCGAAGGGCCGGTCCCCGGCGCGCGTGCTCAGCATCGTGCCGGTGTAGGTGAGCGGTTCGAGCGCGCCGATCAGCAGCGCCCGCTGACCGTAGAGCAGGCCGACCGCCCGCTCGCCGTGCACCCGCCGGGCTACAGAGCGGCCGGGTGGGAAGTAGTGGTCGGAGTCTCCTGAGCGCGCCACGGGTCCGTCGATGCTAGCTCGTGCGCGGCGAAGATCTCGTCGAGATCCTCGCGGGTCAGCGTCTCGCGCTCGAGCGCGTTGGCCGCCAGGTCGTCCAGGCACTCGCGATTCGCGTCGAGCAGCGAGCGGGCGCGGCGGTGGGCGTTGCGCGCCAGCATCATCGCCGCCACGTCGACGTCGCGGCGCGTCCGGTCGGAGAGCGCGTAGTCCCCGGTCGGCAGGGCGATCGGCGGCGCGCCTTCGGCGTCGAGCGCGACCCCCATCCCGAACTCGCCGACCATCTGCTTGCAGATCGCGTGCACGCGGGCGAGGTCGCCGGAGGCGCCGGAGAACGTGGTGCCGAAGACCTCTTCCTCGGCCGCCCGCCCGCCGAGCAGCGCGACGAGCTCGTTCTGCAGTTCCTGGCGCGACTCTAGGTAGCTGTCCTCCTCGGGCGAGTGAGCGACGAAGCCGAGCGCCGGACCGCGGGGAATGATGCTGAGGATCTCCGGCGGGTCGCCGCCGACCAGGTGGCGGCAGAGCGCGTGCCCGGCCTCGTGGTAGGCGACGATGCGGCGCTCTTTCTGGTTCAGCCGCCGCGCCTGCTGCGAGCCGACCGACTGGCGCAGCAGCGCCTCGTCGAGGTCCTCGCGGGCCATCGCCTCGCGCCCGGCGCGGCCGGCGATGATCGCCGCCTCGTTGAGCGCGTTGGCGAGCTGGGCGCCGGTCATCCCGGTCGTCTTGCGCGCCACGTCGGTCAGGTCGAGGTCGGGACCCAGCGGCTTGCCTTTCGCGTGCGCTCGCAGGATCGCCGCGCGCCCGTCGCGATCGGGCGGCGAGACCAGCACCTGGCGGTCGAAGCGGCCGGGGCGCAGCAGCGCCCGGTCGAGCTTGTCGACGTGATTGGAGGCGGCGATGACGATCACCGTGCCCGGGTCGCGCTCGAAGCCGTCGAGCTCGACCAGCAGCTGGTTGAGCGCCTGCTCGCGCTCGCTCGAGCCGCCATCGCCGCCTCCCCCGCTGCGCGCCCCTCCCACGGCGTCGAGCTCGTCGATGAAGATCACCGCACGTCCCGACTTGCGCGCCTCTTTGAACAGCCGCCGGATCCTGGCGGCACCCCTCCCCACGAACATCTCGACGAAGCTCGACCCCGAGGCGGCGAAGAAGTCGACGCCGGCCTGTGCGGCCACGGCCCGCGCCAGCATCGTCTTGCCGGTCCCGGGAGGACCGAAGAGCAGCACCCCGCGCGGCGGCTGCGCGCCGAGCGCGGCGAAGCGATCCGGGTCGCGCAGCCACTCGGCGACGTCCATCAGCTCGTCCTTGGCCGCGTCGACGCCCTGCACCTCCTCCCACAGCACCGGTGCCGTCTGGCTCGCCTTCACCGTCTCCGGCTTCGTCGTGCCGAGCGTCGACCGCATCAGGCGAAAGAAGACCAAGAGCAGGCACGCCATGAAGAAGACCCCGAAGACGGGGTACCAGTCGAAGAAGAATTCTTGGATGTCGCTCGCGCTCAAAGTGAGCACGCAGTGTGGGGGGTCGACGCCCTCACTCCAATCGCATATGCGTCCAGAAGTGGCGGAAAAGGCTAAAGCTCCCAACCCTTCCGGTGCGCTTTATGCCAGTCATGGGCACATAAAGCGCACCGGAACGCGAGATCAGCCGCGTTCGACCTGCGACCCGCCGACGATGGCCTCGGTGCCGTCGTCGCCGAACACGATCCAGGCCTTGTTGCCGCCGTCGTAGTCCGGTGCCCAGAGCTTCAGCGTCGCCGGCCGCCCCCAGACCGTGCACCGCTCTTCGCCGGTCTCCTCCTCGCCCCGCCAGATCCGCACGAAGGGATTCCCCTCCCGCTCGGCGCCGATCGTCGTCGGCTCGCGGTGACCGGGGTGGACGACCGTCTCCGGCGGCAGCTCCATCAGCCGCATCACCGAGGCGCGCAGGTCCGCGAAGCCGCTCGCGCCGGGCGCCATCGTGCCGCCGACGGTGCCCCTGAAGAGGACGTCGGCGGTGAAGAGGTCGCTGCCGTCGACGAGGAAGGCGACGTGGCCCGCCGCGTGCCCGGGGGTGGAGATCGCCTCGATCTCAAGCCCGCCGGTGCTCAGCGTCTCGCCGTCGGCGATCGTCTGCGCGACCTCGTCGTCCATTTCCGCCGCCGCTTCGGCGTGGGCGACCATCGGGATCCCGCCCAACTGCTCACGCGCCTTCGCCAGGCCGGCGACGTGATCGTGGTGCGGGTGGGTGACGAGGATGTGCGTGATCTCGATCCCGTCGCGCTCGGCGCGCTCGAGCAACGGCCCGAGATCGTCGTTGCCGTCGATCAGCACACCCTTGCCGCCCGCTTCGTCGGCGACGAGGTAGGCGTTGGACAGCCACTGTGGGTTCTCGGTGCGCTCGACGACCATGCGCAAAGTATCTCCTGTGGGACCCGGCGATGCACAGGATCTTGCGAAGGCGGCCGAGGGCCCAGATATCGACGGGCGACATCCGGTACATCCTCGGTAGATGGATTCCTCGCGCCGCAGCGCCACGCGAGCTACCGTGTTCGAAGTCGACGTGAAAGCCAAACGCCCGGCGGTGACAGGGGCCCGCCCAGCGCTCTTCACGATCTCCTTGCTCATGGCGCTCCTCGCGTACATGCCGACCGCTGCCTGCGCGCTCACCGGTGGAGCCGGGCAGGCCGACGCGCCCGCCGGCGGGACTCCCTTCGATCGCCACGGCATGTGGATCTGGTACGTCGACCGCTCCGAGGGCGGCAGCGTCCCCCGCATCGTCGAGCGGGCCAAGCGCGCCGGGATTGGCACCGTCTACGTGAAGTCGGGCGACGGCGGCGACTACTGGAGCCAGTTCGGTCGCAGCCTGGTCGAATCGCTCCACCGCGGTGGGATCGACGTCTGCGCCTGGCAGTTCGTCTACGGCGAGAGGCCGCTGGCCGAGGCCAAGGTCGGCGCCGCGGCCGTGCGGCGCGGGGCGGATTGCCTCACGATCGACGCCGAGAGCCACTACGAGGGCCGCTACGCTGCCGCCGACCGCTACGTCCGTGCGCTCCGCGCCCGCATCGGCGCCGGCTTTCCCCTCTCCCTCGCCGGCTTCCCCTACGTCGACTACCACCCCTCGTTCCCCTACTCGGTCTTCTTCGGCCCGGAAGGGGCCACGTACAACCAGCCGCAGATGTACTGGAAGGCGATCGGCACCTCGGTGCGCGCCGTCTTCGAGCACACCTACCTCTACAACCAGGTCTGGGGCCACCCGATCTACCCGCTCGGGCAGACCTACGAAAGGCCGACCCGCGGCGAGGTGATCCGCTTCCGCCGCTTCGCCGACAGCTACGGCGGGCACCCGCCGAGCTGGTGGGACTGGCAGGAGACGGGCACCCGGACATGGGGCGCGCTCGCCGCCGCCACCAACGGCCCGTTCCTCAGGTACCGCCCCATTTCCACCCATCCGCTGCTGCGCCGCGGCAGCCGCGGCGACCTCGTCGTCTGGGCGCAGGAGCACCTGGTCGGGGCCGGGCAGGCGGGGCTGCCGGTGACGGGCGTCTACGGCAAGAAGACCGCCGCCGCCGTTCGCTCCTTCCAGACCTCCCGCGGGATCGTCGCCGACGGCGCGATCGGCACCACGACCTGGAACGCACTGCTGGCCGTCGAGCCGGCACGCCAGCGCTGGGCGGCGCGCAGGGCGAGGACCAGCGGCGCTTCCGCGAGCCGCACCGCGCCCGCCCGCCGCCCAGCGTCCGCCTCGCTTCCCGCCAAGGCCTACGAGATAGACCCGGGTCCCGCTCCGTGAGCCGGCGCCCGGCGGGGGCGCTTGCGGGCATAGCCATGATCTTGCTTCTGACGACTCCGGCCGGAGCGGTCGCCGGACGCGTCAACCCGGCCGCTTCCCTCGGCGTCCCCCATCTGGCGCAGCCGATGCGGGACGTCGTGCTGGGGAAGGCCGACGCCGCGGCGGCGCGGATCTCGGCCTCCGCGTCGTCGTGGCGCTACCCGATCCGGGACGGCAGCGACGCGACGATCGCGGTCTCGATCACGGAAGCGTGCGCGCGCAACTGCCCGGTCATCGACCCGCAGCGGATCGCGACCTTCGTCGGCACCCTGATCCACGGCGAAGAGGTGGGCCTGCTGGCGGTCCAGCTCGACACCGAATACGAGCTCGCCTTCGACTGCGGCCCCGGCGCCGAGGCCTGCTACTACGCCGGCGAAGACCGGATCGTGATCGGCGGCTACGAGGAAGTCGAAGGCACGGGAGACCCGCTCGAGTACGTGCTCGCCCACGAGTACGGGCACCACGTCGCGGCGCACCGCAAGCTGCCGGCGCCCTTCGGCGCCGCCGTCGACTGGGGCACCGAGCGCTGGGCCAGCCTCGAGAACGTCTGCCAGGGCAGCCGGCGGGGCCGCCTCTTCCCCGGCGACGAGGGCGTCCACTACTACGAGGACCCCGGCGAGGCCTTCGCCGAGTCCTTCGCCCGCTACCGCTTCCCCGACTCGCCGATCCGCTGGCAGTGGCTGCCGGCGCTGAAGCCGGACGCCGCCGCCTTCGAAGCGATCCGCGAGGACACCCTCGAACCCTGGCGGCGCCGCGGCGCCGTGGTGCTGTCGGGGCACGTGCCAGCCAGGGGGGAGGGCGCAGCCGTCGAGTACCTGCGCACGCCGCTCGACGGGACGGTCAGCCTGCGCCCCAGCAGCCTCCGGCACGGCTACGAGCTGGCCCTCCGTAGCCGTGCCGGCCGGTTGCTGCGCCGCTTCCGCTCCCGGCCCACCCCCGGCCGCCTCGACTACACCGTCTGCGGTCAGCCCCGCCTCCGCCTCGTCATCAGGTCGACCCGCCCCCACGGCCACCCCTTCCGGCTCCGAATCCAGCGACCCTGAGGGGAGGGGTCTCCGCCCCGCGTCCTAACTCACCTCGATGGCCTCGTCCCTATCCGAGACGCTCGCCAGCGCCGCAAACGACAAGGAGCGGGCGTGTCGTCGAGCGCATCGTCTCTGGCTTGCAAGACGAGCTCGGCGACGACCTCGTCCAGCTTCGCATGGGACTTCCTTCCCCGGGTCGAAAGGGCCGCTGACGCGGAGCGGGACAGCCCCGTCTACTACTCGGTGCAGGTTCGGGACGCCGACTGGCTGGCGGATCGCCGCCAGATCCGCTCGTTTTTCGTCCAAGAGGTGGACCGCGACAAGATCGTTCTCGCCGGCAGTGATTTGGAGGGGGGACGATGAGTCCCCGCTCCGAGGAAGACGAGCACGCGCGCACGCATCGCGGCACCTGGACCTCTTCCGCGAACGGTATGTCGCGACCGATGCCTTCGACGACGCGCTCTTCTGGCTCGCCCAGCAGGCGCAGACGGCCCGCGAGGGAGCCGATTACGAAGCGGCACGCCGAGCGAGGAGGAAGCCCAGCGCTACGTCAACGGCGCCGCCGAGTTCCTCGCCGGAGTCGAGCAGATGCTCGCTGGCTGAGGTCGCGAGGACCGCTCCAAGTCAGCGACCCTGAGATAATGGCCGCCGGGCGCTCGTCGCCCATCCCTGGGGGCGTAGCTCAGCTGGTTAGAGCGCCGGCCTGTCACGCCGGAGGTCGCGGGTTCGAGTCCCGTCGCTCCCGTCTCGCTGGAACCCGCATTGTATCGCGGGTTTCCGCGGAACGGAATACCAGCGACAGGGGCACCGCTCGCCTCGCTTCGGCGTAGCTCTACGGCTCCAACATCGAACGCAGCCGCGCCGCGATTTCGCGCTGGCGGTTCAGCAGCGATTGAACCTCGGGCTCGATGTGCTCCAATTCCGCCTCGACCTCGCCGAGCGTTTGCTCTGCCCCCTTGCCTCAAAGCTGACGGACCCTCGCCGTCAGACCTGGCAGCTTGCCGGTCACGATCTGCGCCGACTCCTCCAGCAGGCCGGCTTGCTCTGCGTCGCCTCGGTCGTTCGCGTGTGGCCAACGCCCGGGTGCCGACGTTCCTGACAGGATCGGCCTATGCATCCGATGGAGCCGGTTGAGCTGCGCGGCGATTTAGTCGCGATCGAGCCGCTGGGTGTCGAGCACGCCGCCGGCTTGCTCGCCGCCGCAGATACCGAGGAGGTCTTCGCCTGGCTTCCATATGCGCGACCAGCAGACCTCGATCAAGCACGAGCCTGGATTGACGGTGCCCTCGCCGATCGACGCGCGGATCGACGGTTTCCGTTCGCTGTCCTTGGCGCCGCGGACGGCTCGGTGATCGGGTCCACCTCCTATTGGGACTTCGACGCCCACAACGCCCACGTCGAGATCGGATCAACCTGGCTCAATTGCGTCTCCTGGGGAACTGGGCGCAACGCCGAGGCAAAGCTCCTGCTGATGGCGCACGCATTCGAGACCCTCGGCCTGGAGCGCGTCGCCTTCCGCACCGACATTCTCAACGAGCGTTCGCAACGAGCGATAGAGCGGCTCGGCGCGACGAGAGAGGGCGTGCATCGCCACGAGATGCGGCGGCGAGACGGGAGTTGGCGAGACAGCGTCCACTATTCGATCCTGCGCTCCGAGTGGCCCGATGCCAAGGGCCGTCTCGGTAAGCGGATCGCGGCGGCTCGGGTTTAAGGGTCCTAGCTGCGTGATTCATCGGAAGGAATAGCTGTCCTCATGCCCGGCGCGATGATCGCCCTCCAGCGGGACGACCAGCGCATCCTCTGACCAAGCGCACCGACGATGGAAGCTGGTGCTTGCCAGCCGGTGCCGCTGAGCCGGGGGGAAGCTTTGCCCGGACGGCGATCGACGAGCTGGCTGAGGAGACGGGGATCACGGTAGCGGAGGCCGACCTAGTTCCCTTCGGTTGCCTAACGGAGGCTGAGGCGCACACGATCCACTACCCGAACGGCGACGTCACCCATTGCGTTCTGGCGACGGCCTAGCAGTCTCCCCGTGTGCTGAAAGGCTGTCGCAGGGTCCGCTTCGACGAGCCTGCGTGGAAAGGCAAGCCTCGCTACCGCTTCGTTTACCGCAACGAGCCGACAGACGGAGCGCCAGCAACCAGCGTCATCTTGGCGATCGGTCGCCGCGACCGCATGATCGCCTACGCCAAGGCCGCCCGCCGGGTCAAGGAGCAGGCGGCCCAGGAAGGGCAATCCGGGTAAGGCCTGGACCGCCAACCCCGCTCAGCCGCTTTGCGGAAGTCAATGCGCATAGGCAATTGGTTTGTTTAGATGTTGCGGATGGAATCCGCGCTGGGGGTTGCCCTGACGGCCGATCTCGATGCACAGCGTACTTTTCTCGGCTGCTTGGTCCCCTATCTCAGCGACCGCGGCACAATGACCAGGGAGGAGATTCAGGGCGCGGGAATCAGTCTTTTCAAGCTGCCGCTCGAGGACAATGAGGTTGTCGACTTGCTCGAGCTCGCGCGCCGGCAGGGCTTGGTTCGTGCACAGAGGGGCAGCGACGCCTACGGCGTGGAGGTTCAAGGGGAGTGGGGTGTTACCGGTAGGGGTCGCGAAGTACGACCACCCACCGGGCTGACCGTCAAGGACGCGCGAACCTACATCGTGGGAGTCACTCCCTTCGGCTCCAAGTTGACGACTGTAGTTCAAGCTTTGCTTGGCGCGCTGCCAATCGCGGCGCTACTCAAAATCTCAGACGAGGACGTACTGGGCAAGGGCGCTCTGGTGGCAGGCTGCATCCTTGCGTTGCTTCTTCTCCTCGTCCTCTACTTCGGCTTCCAGGGGGACTTGCGATTGCGGCGGGCCGCAATCGCCTGGCAGCGATACAAAGACGTCTGGCCCGTTTCCCACCACTGGCAGCTCAGCCTCATGCGGCCGTGGCTCGGCTTCACCGGGTTGCTCCTCTACTTTGTGCCTCTCCTGCTCTTCTTCGCTGCGCGCCTCGATCTGCCGGGATGGCTGCCGTGGCTTGCCTTCGCCCTCGGGCTTCTCGCCTTCTTCATTCTCGTCGAGAAGCGGCTTGAGACGAGACGGGAGCGCCGTTTGCAGCCAATCGGGCCCGAGCCGGATGTGCCTGAGAGGGCGGAGTTCGTCGGCGTCGGCGCTGCCCACGCCGACTTCGCCGACGGGGAGGAGCTCCAGCTGTTGCTCAACCATGTGCCCAACCTTTGCTACGACGCCCAGGAGGGCTATCGGGCGGTGACCGCGGCAACGATGACCGATGCCCCCCAGAACTCTCTCGTCGCGGCAGGGGGAGAGGTCATCGCGGGGGAGGGCAGCGCCAATGAGCTGAGCCTCGCCACGCTGATGAGCTACCCGGAGGATTTCAACTTCCAGCCCGGCGATCGCCTCTCGAGCGGCGAACCCCCTCTACCCGATGCCCTTCGCCTGCAGGCCGACACGGAACGGTACCCTCATGCCACTCACGGGCGCGTCGTGCGCCGCGGCAACCACACCTGGCTCGAGTACTGGCTCTGGTACTACGACAATCCGAAGACCTTCCTTGGCAAAGGGCGTCACCAGGGCGACTGGGAGCTGGTGGTGGTCGAGCTGGACGAGGACCAGAATCCTCTCAGCGTGACCTGCTCGCAGCACAACGGCGGCGAGGCTCGGCGTTGGCGGGACGTCGAGACGCAGGACGGGCACCCAGTGATCTACGTAGCTCCGTTCTCCCACGCAAACTATTTCAAGCCCGGCACCGTTTTCTACTTTCCCGGCGCCGATCACCCAACCTCCACCGGCCCCTACCTTCGCCCAACCGTTGTCCCGTTCGGCGAATGGGAGAACTGGCGCGGACGTTGGGGAGCGTCGCGTGGCACGCTTGGCGGCCGCTTCAACCTGGGCGGCACCAGCCCCGAGGCGCCGATCCTCCAGAAACCGCGTTGGAACCGTCCCGACCGCTACCACCGCACGGCCGTTGCGCGCAAGCCCGTGGCGTCCCTTTTCCGTCTTCTCTGGCACATTGGCGAGCTCACGTTTCCACTGGCGCCGATCCTCCGTGGGACGGCGCTCGAGAACGACCGCTTGACGGTCGACTACGAGCTCCGCGGCGACCTCCTCCACGCTGGCAACCATGTTCTCCTGACCGCCCACAGCAACGACGAGATCCAAGCCCTGCTGGCCAGCGAAGTCCTGCGCTCTGCGCCCGAGCACGGACGCCACTCCATGCAACTCCCCCACGGCACCACATCGTGTGTCGTCTACGCCAGCGTCTTCAACTTCCTCAACCAGCGCAGCGACCCGGTCCGTATTCACGTTACGGCAGGTTGAGCCGGATCTCGCGCATCGAGCTCCGCTGTCGACTGCGAGTTGCAGGCGCGCCCATCGCGAGTCCGGATCCCCTTGACAGAGCCGAACCGCGCCTGCTTCACTTCATTGGTTGACGTCGCCCGCGGGGGGCGGGCGCAGGGAGACGGGCCTCGGGCCGACAGGGAGACAGTTGCCTTACAGATCGCAACGGAGTGATGGGCTGGGGCGGGCGAGAGCTCGTCTCGCGCTCGCTGCCCTGGCCGGCTTGATCGTCGCTCTTGCCGTCGCCTCGCCGGCTCAGGCCGCAGGGCCCTACCCGCTCGAAATCCTCCCCGCCGGCAGCGGCTCCGGCGAAGTCTCCTGCCGGGAATGGTCGGGGACGGCCGCCGGTCCGGTCGTGCCCTGCGAAGCCGAATACGAATCGGCGATCAAACTGACGCTGGTCCCGGAACCCGAAGAAGGGTCGGAATTCGTCGAATTCACCGGCGGCACCGGCTCGGCCACGGTCTGCAACGGGCTCGCCAAACCCTGCACCTTCACGCTCAAAGCCGAAACCTTCGTTGAAGCCGTCTTCGACGAAATCACTCCCGCGCTCGTGATCAACGAATCCGGCGAAGGCTCGATCTCCTGCGAAGTCGAAGCGAGCCCGCCGGAAGGCTGCGAAGACGAATACGAATTCGGCGTCGAAGTCACGCTCGTCCCCGAAGCCGAACCGGGCTCCGAATTCCTCGGCTTCAAAAACGGCAAAGGCTCGGCCGAAGAGTGCGTCGGCCTCGAACCCTGCTCGTTCGTGCTCGAAGCGGACTCGAGCATCGACGCCGGCTTCGCGCCGATCGTGCACGCGCTGACGATCGCCAATGTGGGGACCGGGCAGGGGACGGTCGCCTGTAACGGGACGACCTGCGCCGCCGGCTACCCGGAGGGGTCTGAAGTCACCCTCAAAGCCACCCCCGCCCAGGGCTCCACCTTCGCCGGCTGGTCCGGCGAAGAATGCTCCGGTACCGGCTCCTGCGTCGTCACGATCGGCGAAGCGCCCGCCGCCGTCACCGCGACCTTCGAAGCGAACCCCGGACCACCGCCACCGCCTCCCGGCGAAGGCACGGTCAGGGCCGCGGCGACAGCCAAGGTCAAGTCCGGCAAGGCCCAGGTCAAGCTCAGCTGCTCCGGCGGTCCCTGCAGCGGAACCCTCAAGCTCACCGCGAAGGTTAAGCAAGGGGCGAAGCGCAAGAGTGTGCAGATCGGCAAGAGCCCCTTCAGCCTCGGCGAGGGCGCCAAGAAGACGCTCAAGGTAAAGCTCTCCTCCGCCGCCCTGCGGGAGCTGAAAAAGGCCGGGTCCCTTAAAGCGAAGGCGAGCGGAGCCGCGCTCGTCTCCGGCTCGGTCAAGCTCAAGCTCGGCTGACCCGCCGCGCTTCGCGCTTGCGCCCTCGAGCGACTCCGGTCGCCAGATAACACGCCGGTACCTAACTAACTTCCCTTTGCAGAGCGGTTTACGGCGCTTCCACGCGGTTTTTGGACGATCTGGAGACGATCTGTTTCCCTTGACGGTCCCAACGCACGCTGATTTACTCGTGCGTAATCAATGTACGAAATAGTTCACCAGCAGTCCGTCGGGAACGGACCGCGTGGGGACGCACCAGGGAAAGCGAGTCGCCCAGGGCCGCGAGGGAAGCGGCCCGGCAGGGGGCTCAAGCAAAAGGAGAGAGCTACGTGAGACGTTTGACCATCTTGCTCGCCGCGCTGGGAGCCATGCTGCTCCTGCCGGCCGCCAGCGCGTTTGCCAACGGCATCGTCACAGTCAGCATCGAAGGCAGCGGCGGCGGCGAAGTCAGCAGCGTCGGCGGGATCGAAGAAGTCGAAGGATTCGAAGGATACGGGAACCTCTTCGAAGGCTCACCGCCGATCGAATGCAAATACACGCCGCCCGGCCCCGCGACGGGGGAATGCGCGACCGAACTCGTCGAAGAGGAAGTCGCACCGGGACTCGGGCTCCTCGCCCTGCACGCCGTACCCGCTCCGGGCTACGGGGTCAAATGGATCGTCGGAGGCAAAGGCGAACCGTTCGCCGGCTGCGGGACGAGCCTGGGCTGCGCGGTTGGCGGTGAAGGTTTCTCCCCCAACGGAGAAGTCGAAGTGACGGCCATTTTCGCTCCCCATTATTTGCTCTCGGCCTCCAAGACCGGCACTGGTTCGGGAAGCGTCGACAGCTTCATACCCGGTGGTCTTCGGGATCACAAGATCGAATGCGGGTCCAATTGCAGCGCCGAATATTCGGAAGGCGACGAAGTCGACCTGCACGCGTTCCCAGACTCGGGATCCACACTCGCCGGCTGGGCCGGATGCACCTCCGAAAAAGTGGAAAGCGGCGAACTGCATTGCTTCGTGACGATGTCCGAAGCAAAGAAAGTCACGGCCACCTTCTGCCTCACCGGCGAAACGGAAGAAGAATGCCTGGCCCCCTCCGGCCCCACCAACCTCGGCACGCTCTCTGTGAGCAAGTCGGGCTCGGGCCAGGGCGCG
>Ga0070673_100001205_pt1 | contig 14910 bp, 7 predicted proteins | sample KBSM23metaG_FD_65342 | JGI IMG/M metagenome (GOLD analysis project Ga0070673, IMG submission 65342) | Miscanthus rhizosphere microbial communities from Kellogg Biological Station, Michigan, USA - KBS M2-3 metaG | ecosystem: Host-associated > Plants > Roots > Rhizosphere > Soil ... | reverse complement strand
ACCCGCGGAGGTGGATCCAGCAACTGGTGCGCCGCTCGCATGTATGCGGTCGCGAGCGCGGTGCGGCTCGCCGTCTTCTGTGACATGCGTTCAGCTTGCTGGCATTGAACTGTCCGTGCAAGGCCCCATACTGCCCCGCATGCGCGTCAGCCGCCGTTTCCTCACCGCACTCGCGTTGCTGGCGCTGCTTCATATCTATATCGGCTCGCGCCTGTTGCCTCCGTTGCCGCTCGGCACGACGGGTCTCGTCGTCGGTTGGCTGGCGGTGCTCGCTTCGTTTCTGATGATGCCGCTCGCGGTGTTCGCGCGCGGCGGCCGCGACCAGGAATGGTCGGACCGGCTCGCGTGGATTGGTCTTACCACGATGGGACTTTTCTCGTCGCTGTTCGTGTTCACGCTGCTGCGTGACATGGTGTTGCTGATCGCGAGCGCCTTCGCGACCGCGCCGCAGATGCTCGCCTTCACGCGACTGACCGCGATGGCGACCATCGCGATTGCCGTGCTGGCGACGCTGATCGGCTTGTTCAACGCGCGGCGTCGTGCGGCCGTCGTCGACGTCGAAGTGCCGGTCGCGAATCTGCCGGCAGAGTTGCGCGGCTTCTCGATCGCGCAGATCAGCGACGTGCACGTCGGGCCGACGATCAAGCACGAGTACGTCGCTGCAATCGTCGACGCAGTGAACGGGCTCGATGCAGACGTGATCGCGGTCACCGGCGATGTGGTCGATGGCAACGTGCCGCAGCTCGCGGCACATGTCGCGCCGCTGTCGCGTCTGCGCTCGCGGCACGGCACGTACTTCGTCACGGGCAATCACGAGTACTACTCCGGTGCGCAGGCGTGGACGAAGGAGTTCGAGCGCCTCGGCATGCACGTGCTGACGAACCAGCATGTCGTGCTCACTCATCAGGAACATCAGATCGTCGTCGCCGGAGTCACCGACTACAGCGCGCACCATTTCGATCCCAAGCATCGCAGCGATCCTGTGGTCGCGTTGCGAGGTGCGCCGGCGAGCGCGGCAGTGAGGATCCTGCTGGCGCATCAGCCGCGCTCGGCCGAAGCTGCGGCCGAAGCGGGTTTCGATTTGCAGCTCTCGGGACACACGCACGGCGGCCAGTTCTGGCCGTGGAATCACTTCGTACGCTTCCAGCAGCCGTTCACGGCGGGGCTCAACCGGTTGAAGAATCTGTGGGTGTACACGAGCCGCGGCACGGGCTATTGGGGTCCGCCGAAGCGCTTCGGCGCGCCGTCTGAAATTACGCGTATCAGACTGATTCCGGCGTAGGACCAGAAGATTTCTCGCCAAGGCGCCACGCCGCCAAGTTCAGAATTGTGAATTTCACTGCCGAAATCTCACTTTTCGGGCTTGGCGATCTTGGCGTCTTGGCGAGAGTTCTTCTTATTTCTCGATTCGGTACTCAATCCCCGCCCTCGTATCCTCCGGCCCACGCTGTGTTTGCAGCGCCAGGTCATTCGACAGCTTGTAGCGCAGCGTGATGACGTCGCCCGGCTCGAACAAGCCGACGCCGTAACTCAGATACAAGCGCGGCGAAAGGTACTGGCCGACGGTCAGCGCGGCGCCGCCGATCATCTCGTCGTCCTTCACTGACAGCTCGTCTACGCCGAGTCGCTTGCCGAGGCTCTTCGCGAGCAGGCCGCCGCCGGCGACGCCGAGCGAGCGCGCGGCGGTTTGCATCGCGTCGGCGTCGCTGCCGCCGGCGCCGATCTGGTCGAGCGGTTTGCCCGCGACCAGGTACGACAGCGCATTGGCCTGGCTCATCGGCGGATCGGAGTACACGGTGAGCTCGGGTGTCTTCGCGCTGCCGCGGATGCGCAGGCCCGCGGTCACTGTTTCCACCGTGCGCGTCGCTTCGATGTTGAGATTTGGATTGTCGAGCGGCGTCCAGGCGTACAGCAGCTGGCCGCGCTGAATCGTCAGATCCTGGCCATACGCTTTGTATTTACCTGCGACACACACTTCGCCCGAGCCGAGCGTCGGCTGACCCGGACTCTCGCGCACCTGCAGGGCGCCTTCGACGTTGGCCTGCAATCCGAAGCCCGTGAGCTCGACCTTCTTGCCGATGTTGACCGTGATCTCGGCGAACACCGGCGCCTTTTCTGCTTCCGCCCCTTCGCGCGTTTGCTCGTCGACGACGATCACGTCCGACGACGCTGCCTGCGCATGCTCGCCGCCACGCGGCAACTTCTGCAGATTGATCGCCGCCTCGGGAATCGTGACGTCGCCGTTGAGCGTGACGCGCTCTGCAGTGCGTACGAGATTCAGATTCGGCGTGACGATGACATGCGCGCCGGGAATGTCTGCTGCCAGCACGCGATCGCCGGCGACGTGCATGTCGACACGACCCGAGCGATCCGCCTTGCCGGAGAATTGCAGGCGTCCGTCGCCCGAGACGATCGCGCCGTCGACAGTGATGTCGCCCGACGGAGCAGGGCGGACCTGCAGTTGGCCGTTCTTCAGTTTCAGGCCGACTGCAGGAATGTCCGCAGCGAGCTCGGCGCCGCTGATGAGGCCGGATACCTGCGGCGTCTGCACTGTACCGGCGAGCGCGATATCGGCATCGATCCTGCCGTGCACGTTCGCCAGCTGCGGCGCGAACACTGCGAGCGGCGCGAGATCCGGAATCTGGCCGCGCAGGCGCCCGGTGATCGGCGTCTGCGCGCGGCCGAGGTCGTGAACGTTGGCTTCGCCGTGCAGCGTTGCGTTCGGTTCGAGCTGCGTATCGAAGCTCGCGCGTGCGTCCGGACCCGACAGCGTCGCAGCGGCCTTGAAGCCGCGATAGCCGAGCAGTTTCTGCGGCGGCTCCTGCGTCTGGTCGCCCGGCACTGCCGCGAGCTGCCGGAAGACCGCGCCCGAATCCGACTCGATCAGCACGTCGCCGAACAACTCGCCCTGCGGCGTGCGGCGGATTTCGCCATGACCTTGCAGCGTGCCTTCGAGCTTGATCGGCAGCTCGGCAGTCGCGAGTGCATTGCCGAGAGCGAGCGGCAGATTCGCGAGCGAATAGCTCGCGCGGATCGCGCCATCGGGCTGCAATGCTCCGGCCGCGCACAACTCGATGCGACCGTCGACCAGGCACGCCTGCGACAGCTCGGCCGTGCCTTTGCCCAACGTGATGTTGGCCGGCTCGCGCAGCGCCAGTCGCGTGGCATCTTTGACGTTGATCACCAGATTCTGCAGCGAGCCTGCCCAACCTTCGTCGGTGCGCTCGCCTTGCAAGTCCAGCTCGAGTGCCAGTGGCTCGCCGTTCACACGCAGTGCGAGGTGATGCGACTGCGGCGCGCCTTTCGCTTCGGCACGTACGGTTTCGAACTCGAAGCCCGCCGCCGTGAGCTTCGCAAGATCGAGGCGAATCGAGCCCTCCGGGTTGCGCGGGTCGGCGACGTTGGCCTGAGCGTGGAACGAGTCCATGCTCACGCCCGCCGCGTGCAGATCGAGGCCATGCGCGTTGCCTTCGATCGACAGATCGGGCCACTTCCCGCGCACGACGAATGCCGCCTGCAACTCGCCGCCGGAATCGGGCACCCAGTCGTTCAGTGACGCGACGTTGAGCGACACGTTCGCGTCGAGTCGATCGCCATTGCGGCCGCGGAATTGCAGCGTGCTTTTCCCCGACTTGAGCTCGGCGGTGCCGCTCGCGATCAGCGGCGGAGCGAGCGATACGTCTGCATTGCCCGAGAGCGGACGACCGCGCAACTCGCCGCGCAATTGAGTGAGCTGCAGCTTGGCTTGCGGGCCTTGCTCTTGCATCTGGCCCTGACTGGCGAGATCGAAGCCCAGCTTGCCGCGCCAGGCTGCAGCGAACGCGCCTGGATCGAAATCTCTCGCGGTGGCGCTCACGTCCCATGCAAGCTTCGGCTGCAGGTCGATGCGGCCGCGCGCTTGCAGGCGTCCGGCCTCCTGCGAAATGTCGAACTGCTCGAGCTCCACGCGCTGCGGCGTGCCGTGCAGATCGAGCGCGATATCGGCAACGCGATTCTGCGGTCCGAGTGCAAGCGCGCCGCGTGCCGTGTACGCGTGCGCGCTGCCTTGCACGTCGAGCCTGCCGTGCGTGTACAACTCCTGCCCCACCCATGCCACTGGCACGACGATGTCGTGCCACCTCGCGCTGACTTTCGCCGTGACCGGCTCGCGCCCGAGATCGACGTCGCCGCCGAGGTGAATTGCGCCGCTGTTGCCGTGGCTGATACGCAGCACAGTATCGATGGCGATATCGTCGCCGTTGCGGATGAAGCGCAGCGGCTCGATCATCAAGGGCTCGTCGTTGATCACCAGCTTGCCGGAGATCGCGCCTTCACCTGTCGAGCCGTGACCGCTCAGCGACGCGGCGAGACTCGTGAACGACGAGGTCGGCAGCAGTTCCTCGCGCGGATCGAAGCGCGGCGCTTCGAGCGTGAAGCGCCAGGGCCAGGTCTTTTTCTGCGTGACCTCCACCTGCAGCTGCAGGTCGAGCGGCGCGCTCAGTTTCAGCAGCAGCGTGGCATCCGCATTTGCGCTGCGCGTGTCCAACGTTCCCGCGAACGACCGCTCGCCGACTTTCCAGCGAAAGCTGCCGTGACCGCCGCCAGTGTAGATACCGCGCTGACGAACGCCGCCCGCGAACGCGACTTCGCCCTGCGGCGAGGTTACGTCGAGTTTCTTCACGGCCAGGTCTCGCGACGTCCAGTGACCGCTGAACGCGGCGCGCGTCAGCTCCACGAGCGGCGTCTGGTCGCGGCGAATACGTGCCGAGTCGAGCGCGAGCGAATCGATCTCGATATCGATCGGCGGTTTCAGGCTGAACGGCTGCTGCGACTTCTGCGGCGGCTTGGTCGGCTCGCTCAGCGCGACATCGATGCCGCGTGCCTGCAGTTCGTGAACGTGCACGCGCTTGCGAAAGATTTCCGAGAGCACGATGTCGACGTGCACGCTTTGCAGTCGCGCATCGATGCCTGCTTCAGGATCCTTGTAGCGCAGGCCGGTAACCGTCAGCGGCCCGGCGATCGTCCCTGCAACGGTGTCGAGCGCGAGCTTCCCGCCGAGCGCGTCGACTGCAATGCGCGCGATCGAGCGCGTGCCCGATTGCGTGTTCACGACCCACGCAACTGCGCCGATTACCAGCAGCAGCAGAACTGCCAGCGTCAGTCCCGTCCATTTGAGAGCTCGCTTCACAGATCCGGTCCGATGATCAGGTGCACGCGCCACTCGTGATCGAAATTCGAGACCAGCGGCCGCGCGATATCCAGCCGCACCAGCCCGACCGGCGATTTCCAGCGCAGGCCGATGCCGGCGCCCAGATTGGTGTCGTATTGGTTGGTGAATGCGTCGCCGGCGTCGACGAAGGCGGCTGCGCCCCACTTGTCGAGAAAGTAGTGCTCGTACTCGGCGCTCGCGACCACCTGGTACTTGCCGCCGATCACTTCGCCCTTGGCATCGAGATCGCCGATCTGCTGGTAATCGAAGCCGCGGATCGAGCGATCGCCGCCCGCGAAGAAGCGCAGCTCCGGCGGCAGCGAATCGAAGTCCTTGACGATCATGCCGCCGAGCATCGCGCGCAGGATCACGCGATTGTCCGTGCCGACTCGCTGCAGCCACTTCGCCTCGGCGCGCACCTGCGCGAAGCTCGTATCGGAGAGGAACTGCTCGGCACCGAAGCGCACGCCATAGAGCAGGGAATAGCCGCTCAGCGGGAAATACAGATCGTCCGCTTTCTTGCGCGTCAACGTGCCTTCGGCGTAGAGCAGGCTGGTCGAGTGTTGTTCCCTGGCGATCTCGAAATCGCCGTTGAGATATTGCAGGCCGATGGTTCGCGTGAAGCCCTTCCAGCGATCCGTGACTTCGTTCGCCGCCGCGCGCGCCATGCGCGACGTGCTGGTGTCGGTCTCCTCATCTTTGTAGCCAACGCCGAAGGTATAGCTGCGATTCGGCTGACCTGGTTTCGGAATCTGATACTGGACGCGGTAATCCTCCAGCCGCGTCGAATACTGCGCATCCGCGCTGAGCTTGTGGCCGCGATCGTTGAGCCAGCGCCGCTGGAAGCCGACTTTGCCGCCGGGACCGGTATCCGTGCTGACGTAAACACTCGCGGTGTAGACGGTGCGCTTCGCCGGCACGAGCACCACTTCGATCGGCACGACCCCGTCCTTGGCGTGCTCCAGATCCGGCGTGACCGCAACTGCGCCGAAGTAATCCGCATCGACCAGCGCCTGCTGCAACTCGAGCAGCTTGTCGATCGAATAAAATTCGCCCGGACGCCACGGCGTGTAGCGTTGCAGGAACTTGTCGGGGAACTGCACCTCGCTGTAGTGCACCGGGCCGAAGCGATGTCGCTCGCCAGGATTCCACTCGAGATCGATCTCGGCACTGTTCGCGGCGCGCACGACTTCGACGCGATGCTGCACGAGTTGCGCACGAACATAACCTTCGTTGGCGAGCGCAGTGGCGATCTCCTGCTTGCTGCGTTCGTACGCGGCGTGATCGAGACGCTCGCCCTGTTTGGGAGCGAAGTGCTCGAGCGCGAGCTTCACCGGTTCGAGTTGCGTCGCGTTGCCGCCGATCACGACGCGCTCCTTGCGCACGATGACGGGCTCGCCCGGTTTGACGCTGAACGTCGCGCGATAGTGTCCTTGCTCCGGCCGTTCCAGCCGGCCCGTGGCCTCGGCGCCGTAATAGCCGAACGGCTCCAGCGCCGTGCGGATCTGTGCCTGCGCGCCCTCGAACAGTCGACGAATCTCGATCGGTGAGACGTCGCGATCTTCGTATTTCGTCAACTCGATGCTGGCGCGCACGGATTGCGCCATCTCGCCTTCGATGCCTTCGACGACGACGGCAACGCGCTCGGCACGCAGCGGCGCGGCAAAAAACAGGCACAGAGCTGCGGCCAGGAACTTCCTCACCGGTAAGTGACGCGCCGACACGCGCCTTGTTCCAAGGACTTATGCGAGTGCGTCAACGACCGACAGAAGCTGACTCGCTGCTGAACGAAAACATTCAGAAGTCGTTAAGTGCCGCTGCGTTGAGATGGCCGCGAGTCTTACAGCTCGCAGGCAAAATCATGAGACGCATTCTGGCTTCTTGCATCGTAATGGCGACAACGGTTCTGGCGCAGGCCGGCGCGTACGCGGCAGAGGGTCGCGTTTCGGAATTGCAGGCACAGCCGCTCGATCCGCAGCGTGTGTCGAAGTACACGGAAGAGCGCGGCGCGACACTAGCGGCGCCGCAGAAATCGGCGAAGTCGCACAGCGTGCGCGGCGCAACCAAGACTGCTGAGCTGAAATCCGTGCGGCCGTCGTCGCCAACGGCCATGCAGAAAATTTCCAACTTCTCGTTCTTCGATGCGAGCAGCACGCTGCTCGACGATCGTGACGGCGATGGCTTTCATCGCGAGTTTCGCGTCCGCTTCGACGCCGACGTCGTGTCGGGCAGCGCGCGCGTGTTCGCGCGTTTGTATCTGCGGCGCGTCGGCGATCGCGACTGGTTGCTGTATCACGAGACGGACGATTTCGACATCTTCGAGGACGACGGCGACGACGATTACTTCGTGACCGCGACGCTCGACGACGGCTGGCCGACCGGCGACTACGACGTGCTGGTCGATCTGTACGAATCCGGCTTCGACGGCATCGTCGCGACCATCGGCCCGTTCGACAGCGACGGCCTCGCACTGCTGCCGCTCGAAGAGACCGGCCTCGATCAGCCGATCGAGCTGCCCGGCTACAGCATTCGCGGCGTGAGCAGTCAGCTGCTCATCGACGACGACGGCGACGGTCACTACTCGAAGTTCCGCGTCACGTTCGATCCGGACGCCGATTTCGACGGCACGTTCGTCTACGCGGAAGTGTGGGTGCGGCCGCAGGGCGGCGAGTGGATCCAGGAGCACGTCTCCGACGACTTCCTCGTCGACGCCAGCGGTGCCGCCGATACTTACACTCTCACGGCCGACTGGGTCAGCGGCTATCCGACCGCCTTCTATGACGTGCAGATCGATTTGCGCGACGCGGACACCGGCAAGCTGGTCGCGTCGGCCGGCAGCGAGCGCCCCGAGCTCTCACGCATCCCGCTCGAAGACCAGGCCCGCGACACGCGCGTCAGCACGCCGCCCGCAAACGGCGGCGGCGGGGTAGTGACCTCGCGCGAGCATGGCGGCGGCGCGCTCGGCGGATGGTTCGCGCTGGCCCTGGCCCTGCTGCTCGCATGGGCCAGGCTGCGACCCCTCAGACACCCCCGACCATAGATCCCTTGGACTCCCGTCGGGAATCTTTCCACTCGCCCCGGTTCCGGCACTCCCCGGTGGGTCGAAGTCGCTGAACCCCTGACCTATTTGCCCCGCTGGCACATGCGTTGCTGCCTCCAGCAGCGGACTGCAATTGCAGTCCCCGGGTAACGGGACCCGGTCATAACAAACTGTCGGGGTTCTCAGTGGCACTTCCTTCTCGCCGCGCGACGCGCGCACTCAGCTGCGCTGCACTCGCCTTGCTTGCCAGTCCTTTCGTTCAGGCGAACAACGTGGTCGGAGCCTGGGATCCCCAGCTCTACACCTGGCCGCTGATTCCAGTGCACTCGGTGCTGACGCCGGACATGCGCATCATGTCCTACGGCACCGACGGCATCGCGCGCCAGACCGGCTATTTCATCTACGACATCTGGGACATCAACGCGGGCCTGGAGGGCGGCCACCTCACGCTCGACAACGTGACCAACACCGACATCTTCTGCGGCTCGCAGGTCGTGCTGCCGCAGGGCGGCCAGGTATTTCTCGCCGGCGGCGACAACTGGACCGGCACTGCTACGACCAACACCGGCAACAACAACAGCAATGTGCTCGACCTGTCGAGCAACATCCTGAGCCGCGGCAACAACATGAACCGCGCCCGCTGGTACTCGGGCTCGACGGTCCTGCTGAACGGCGAGGTGTACATCCAGGGCGGCTCGAGCGGCACTGATCGACCCGAAGTCCGCCAGGCCAATGGTACGTTCCGCCTGCTGAGCAGCACCGACACCAGCACGCTCGACTTCATGTATCCGCGCAACTTCATCGCGCCCGACGGCCGCGTGTTCGGCTACGACAGCAACGGCAAGATGTACTACGTCAACCCGACGGGCACCGGCGCGATCACCAACGTCGGCCAGTTCGCGTCGAACTATCGCGCCAGCGACGCGAGTGCGGCGATGTTCCGGCCGGGTCGCATCCTGCAGTTCGGCGGCAATTCCAATGGCGCGCTGGTGATCGACATCAGCGCGGGCGGCACGCCGGTTTTGACGCCGACCGGCTCGATGTCTTCGCAGCGCCGGCTCGTGAACGCCACGGTCCTGCCGAACGGCAAGGTGCTGGCGACCGGCGGCAGCCAGGTCAACAATCAGCTCACCGGCGTCAACAACTCTGCCGAGATCTGGGATCCGACGACTGGTATCTGGACGCGCGGCCCCGACGGCCAGCGTGCGCGCTTGTATCACTCGATGTCGCTGCTGCTGCCGGACGGCCGTGTGCTGGTCGGCGGCGGCGGTGCGCCGGGCCCGCTCGCCAACATGAACATGGAAGTCTATTTCCCGCCGTATCTGTATGACTCGAGCGGCGCGCGCGCGCTGCAAGCGCGCCTGACCAGCGCGCCCGCGCAGATCGAAATCGGCGAAACATTCTTCGCCGACTTCACCGACGCTGCCGATATCAGCCGCGTCACCATGGTCAAGGCGGCTTCCGTGACCCACAGCTGGAACATGGAGCAGCGCTTCGTCGAGCTGACGTTCGTGCGCGATGGCTCGCGCCTGCGCGTCCAGGCACCGACGCGCGCTGCCGATGCGCCGCCGGGATTCTGGATGCTGTTCGCCTTGAACGAATCGGGCGTGCCCTCGCAGGCGCGCATCATCAAGATCAACGTTGCCGCAAACTGGAATCCGGCGATCACGCCGGTGCTGACGAATCCCGGCAATCAGGCCGGCACGTTCGGCATTTCGACCGGCCTGCAGCTCGCAGCGTCGGATCCGAATGGCGATGAGCTCGGCTACGGCGCCAGCGGCCTGCCGCCCGGCCTGACGCTCAACGCGCAGACCGGCGCCATCAGTGGCACGCCGAACGCGGTCGGCAACTTCAACGTCGTCGTCGCTGCGAGCGACGGTATCAATACGGCAACGCAGTCGTTCCTGTGGACGATTGCCGATCCGGCGCCGCTGCAAGTGCAACCGCCGCCCCCGCCCGCAGCGCTGCTGTTCGGTGGACAGGCGACCTACACGGCCGGCGTGACGAACGGTGAGAACGCGCGAGTGCGCTGGGACTTCGACGACGGCACGCCGGTTACCGACTGGTCGACCGAGACGACCGTGACTCACACCTTCACCCGTCCAGGCGTCTACTACGTAACGGTCACGGCGACCGACGATCGTGGCGTGCAGGTTTCACAGACCTTCGTGCAGGCCGTGCATCTGCCGCTGACGGCGAATCGCCCGACTGCTTCGAGCACCATCGCCTGGGAACCGCGCGCAGCAGGCAATCGCGTGTGGGTCGTCAACCAGGACAACGACACCGCGAGCGTCTTCAACGCCGCGACCAATGCCAAGATCGCCGAGATCGCGGTCGGTGCCGCGCCGCGCAGTGTCGCGGTCGCGCCGAACGGCCGGATCTGGGTGACGAACAAGCAGGGCGCTTCGATCAGCATGATCGATCCGACGTCGCTGACTGTCGTGCAGACGGTCTCGCTGCCGCGCGCTTCGCAGCCGTACGGCATCGTGTTCGATCCAACCGGCAGCGCAGCTTTCGTCGCGTGCGCGGCCAGCGGCGCGTTACTGAAGCTCGATCCGGCGACGGGCGCCACGCTCGGCTCCGTCAACATCGGGCCGAATGCACGCCAGCTGTCGATGAGCGGTGACGGACAATCGATCTTCGTTTCGCGCTTCATCACACCGCCGTTGCCGGGCGAGAACACCGCAGTCGTGCAGACCGGCGCGGGCGGTGCAGAGGTCGTAGCGCTCTCGGCGAACCCATTCGCAGTCGTGCGCACCATTACGCTCGCGCACAGCGACTTGCCGGACTTCGAGACTCAGGGTCGCGGCATTCCGAACTATCTCGGAGCGGCGACGATCTCGCCGGATGGCACGCAGGCGTGGGTGCCTTCGAAGCAGGACAACGTTGCGCGCGGCACGCTGCGCGACGGACGCAATATCGACTTCCAGAATACGGTGCGCGCGATCAGCTCTCGAATCGACATGGCAGGGGGGATCGAGGATTTGGCCGCGCGCATCGACCACGACAACGCCGGCCTCGCAAGCGCGGTCGCGTTCGATCCGCTCGGCGTCTACCTGTTCGTCGCGTTGGAGACCAGTCGCGAAGTCGCGGTAGTCGATGCGCATGGCCGCTGGGAAGTCTTCCGCTTCGACGTCGGTCGCGCGCCGCAGGGCCTCGCGGTGGCTCCGGACGGCTCGAAGCTGTTCGTCAACAACTTCATGGATCGCAGCGTCGGTGTATTCGACTTGCGTCCGCTGCTGCAGAACGGCGCGGTGAACGTACCGCTGCTGGCGAATGTGAATGCGGTCACGACCGAGAAGCTCACCGCGACCGTGCTGAAGGGCAAGCAGTTCTTCTACGACGCGCGCGATACGCGGCTCGCACGCGACCGCTACATGAGCTGTGCGACCTGCCACAACGACGGCGGCAGCGACGGACGCGTCTGGGATCTCACGGGTATGGGCGAGGGCCTGCGCAACACGATCACGCTCAACGGGCGCGGCGGCATGGGGCACGGCTTCCTGCACTGGAGCGCGAACTTCGACGAAGTGCAGGACTTCGAAGGTCAAATCCGCTCGCTCGCCGGCGGTACCGGTCTGATGACCGACGCCGCGTTCGCGACGCGGTCGACGCCGCTTGGCGCGGCGAAGGCTGGGGCGAGCGCAGATCTCGACGCACTCGCGGCGTACCTCGCATCGCTCACGACCTTCAGTCAAAGCCCGTATCGCAATGCGGACGGCTCGCTGACTGCGGCGGCTGTGCAGGGTCGCACTGTGTTCCAGGACAAGAACTGCGGCTCGTGCCATGCGGGCACGAATTTCACGGACAGCGCTGCCGCGACTCTGGACAACATCGGCACGATCAAGCAGCCGACCAGCGGCCAGCGCCTCGGCGCGGCCTTGACGGGCATCGATCCGCCGACACTGCGCGACGTGTGGGCAACTGCACCGTATCTGCACGACGGCTCTGCGCGGACGCTGGAGGATGCGGTTCGCGCACACACGAACGTCACGCTGACGTCTGCCGAGGTGATCTCCGTCGGCGCGTATCTCGCGCAGATCGGTAGTGAGGAGGCGACTGCGCCCGTGCCGCCACCGGTCAACGGCACCGGCCTGGTGGGCAGGTACTTCAACAACAAGACCCTCACCGGCACGCCCGCACTGACGCGTACCGAAGTCGTGAACTTCGACTGGGGCACGAATGCGCCCGGCACGGGCATCGGCAAGGACAACTTCTCGGTCCGCTGGACCGGTGATGTGAAGACTTCGGCGGCGGGCGGCTATCGCTTCCGTACGGTCTCCGACGACGGCGTGCGGCTGTGGGTGAACGGCGTATTGGTGATCGACAACTGGTCGCTGCATGGGGCGACCACGAACACGAGCAACACGATCACGCTCGCGGCCAATACGCGCTACACGATCAAGATGGAGTTCTACGAGCAGACCGGCAGCGCAGTCGCGAAGCTGCAATGGCGCTTGCCTGGCACGAGCAGTTACGTAACGATTCCGGCGGCGTCTCTGTTCGGTAACTAGCGATTTGGCAACCAGGTCGGTCATCGTTCTGATCGCACTTCTCGCAGGCGGCGCTGCTACGGCAGCGGCGCCTGCGCCGGAGCGCACGCTGCTCGCGGAGCCGCCGCGCGCAATCGCGGACTTCCAGCTCACCGATCAGGCCGGCAAGACGGTCAAGCTCGCCGACTTGCGCGGCGCACCGGTGCTGATGTTCTTCGGCTTCACGCACTGCGCGGATGTCTGTCCGGCGGCGCTGCATCAGCTGCGCCAGCTCGAGCGCGAGCATCGCGCCGAGCTTGGCAAAACGCGCATAGTGATCATCAGTGTGGACGGCGAGCGCGACAACCCCGCTGCCATGAAAACCTGGTTGCAGCCGATCTCTCCGAGCTTCATCGGCCTGACGGGTGCGCCGGCCACGGTGCACAACATTGCCGAGCAGTTCTCCGCTGCGTTCTACAAGGTGCCCGGCGCGAACAAGGGCGAGTATTCGATGCAGCACAACTCGCAGATCTTCCTGCTCGACCGCAAAGGCCGGCTGCGTGCCACGTTCTTCAACGCGCCGCTCACCAGCATGGCCACGGTCACGCACAGCATCGCCGCCGAATCCTGACTGATCCGACCCGACTCGGAACTAACGCCGGTCAGCGACCGTCACTACCATCGTGTCGACCTGCCACGCATCGTCCATCGTCTTCGACGGCCACGTGCTCCTGTGGTACGGGCCGGAAAACGCGACCTGGAGCGTTCCCGCGGGCCGCTTGCGCGCGATTCGCGAGCTGGTCGCGGAGTCCGGCGACGTGCGCTGGTTCGTTGCCTTCGATATCGACGGACAGGACTTCGGGCTGCAAGCGCCCGCAAATGCCAACGGCATGGACCGCGTGTTAGCCGCACTCGGCACTCGCTTCCATGCAACGCTCGATCTTCAGCTCGAGCGCGCTCCCGCCGGAAGTTCTCGCATCGTCTGGTCGCGGCCGCTGTAGGTGGGTCTACCCGAACATATCGAACTGCTTCATATCCCCGATCACCTGCTCGAACTCCAACCCGAGCGTCTCCAGCACCGGCTCCGCCACCGGCTGCACTTGCTTCACCACGTAGTGCTCCCGATCGAGGGGATTCTCAACGTTGTCCACCGGCTCCGGCCCCGCAGTCGTGATCACATAACTGACGAGACGACCATTCGATTGCGTCGACTTGCGCGCTGCGGCCACGTGCGGCGGGGTCGTCGCCGTGTATTCTTCCGCATCCTTGCGCAGGTTCTTGCGATACACGAGCTGATCGTCGAGCTCGCCGCCACGTACGCGACGCACGATTTCCGCGAGATAAACATCGACTGCTTGATCCGTGAACAACCGCTGGTACAGCTCGCGTTGCACCTGCTTTGCCAACGCCGTCCAGTCGCGACGCACGACTTCCATGCCGACGAACTCGACGGTATCGAGCGTGCCGCCGTGACGTAGTCCGGCGTAGCGCTTGCTCGCGCCGCGCGTGCTGTGTCGCGCCCGCGGCAGGAACAGCTTCAGGTACAGCTTCTCGAACTTCAGCTCCAGCTTGCTCGGAACTTGCCAGCGTTGCTTGATGTACGCCGCGAGCTCTTTACTCAACGCTGCAGACAGCTCCGGCCCGTGCGCAGCGGCGCGCTCCGGATCGTCCATGCCCGAGTGGACGAACAAGCTGTCGGTATCGCCGTAGAGAACCACAAAGCCCGCGGCTTCGAACCAGCTCTTCGACCACAGCAGCATTTCCTTGCCCATGCCGGTGATCGAGTTGGCGAGCGCGGGATTGTAGAAGCGGCAGGCAGGCGTGCCGAGCACGCCGTAAAACGAATTCATCAGGATCTTGATGGCGTGCCCGGCAACGCTGTCGCCGGCGCGCTTGGCCGCTTCGCGCCGCGGGAACAGCTCGTCAAGCATGCGCGGGAGGATTGCCGGCGCGCGACGGAAGGCACCGCCCGGCGTTTCGATCAGCGCCTCGCCAGGCTGCGGCTCGGCGACGTACGACAGCGGGTCGATGTTGAAAGTGCGGATGATGCTCGGGTACAGGCTCTTGAAATCGAACACCCACACGTTGCGATGCATGCCAGTGAGCGGTTCGAGCACATGACCGCCTTGCTGAGCTGCATGCACACGCGCATCGCTCGAGCGCACGCTCGGCGCGACGATCTTCAGTCGCTCCAGCTCGGTCAGATACAG
>Ga0070673_100001201_pt1 | contig 14931 bp, 11 predicted proteins | sample KBSM23metaG_FD_65342 | JGI IMG/M metagenome (GOLD analysis project Ga0070673, IMG submission 65342) | Miscanthus rhizosphere microbial communities from Kellogg Biological Station, Michigan, USA - KBS M2-3 metaG | ecosystem: Host-associated > Plants > Roots > Rhizosphere > Soil ... | reverse complement strand
TCCTTCGCGATCATCACCTTGGGATCGCCGCCGAACACCAATTGCCCGAGGCCGATCAGCAAATAGGTCAGCCCGAAGGTCGCCATGAACAATATGATTTCCGACTGGTTGACCAGCGGCCGCAGCATCAGGCGCTCGACGCCGACCGCCAGCACGAACATGACCACGACAGTAAGGCCAAGTGCGAGAAAGGCGGGCACGCCATGCTGGTGGAGACCGACCAGCGTGAGCGCGGCGAAGACGACCATGATCCCTTGGGCGAAGTTGAACACGCCCGACGCCTTGAAGATCAGGACGAAGCCGAGCGCGATGAGGGAATAAAGGACGCCGGCGACGAGGCCGTCCCACAGGGTCTGCACCAGGAGGTCCGGCGACGTCCCCATCTGCACGAACGGATCGACAAAGATCTTGTAGGGAAGATCCATGCGCGGCCTATCTCGTCGCCCGCGCGGGCGCGATACCGCCGCCGTGTGCCGCCGATGCCCGGGCGATCCTCATACGCTCGTCCCGTGCGGCTCGCCCAGATAAGCGCGGATGACATTCTTGTCGTTTCTAACTTCGTCCGGCGTCGCGTCGGCGATCTTCTGGCCATAGTCGAGCACGACCACGCGGTCGGAGAGGTCCATCACCACGCCGATGTCGTGCTCGATCAGCGCGATGGTCGTACCGTATTGCTGGTTCACGTCGATGATGAAGCGCGACATGTCCTCCTTCTCCTCGAGGTTCATGCCGGCCATGGGCTCGTCGAGCAGCAACAGGTCGGGCTCCATCGCCAAGGCGCGGCCAAGCTCCACCCGCTTCTGCAGGCCGTAGGGAAGGCGTCCCACCGGAATCTTGCGGATGGCCGCGATCTCGAGAAAGTCGATGATCTCCTCGACGCGCCGGCGATGCTCGACTTCCTCCTTGAGCGCGGGGCCGTAGCGCAGGAGCTGCCAGAAGAAGCCGCGGTGCATCTTCAGCGTCCGCCCGGCCATGATGTTGTCGAGGGTGGTCATGCCGCGAAACAGCGCGAGGTTCTGGAAGGTCCGGGCGATGCCGCCGTGCGCCGCGGCATAAGGCCGCATGCTGGTCCGGACTTGTCCCTTGAAAGTGATGCGCCCGGCTTGCGGCTGGTAGAAGCCGTTGATCACGTTGAGCATCGACGTCTTGCCGGCGCCATTAGGGCCGATAATGGCGCGGATTTCGCCCTTGCGGATGTCGAACGACACGCCGGTCAGGGCGCGCACGCCGCCAAACGAGAGTGAGACATCCTCGACCGCGAGCAGCACCTCGCCGAGCGCCGCATCGCGCGAGGACGGCGCTCTCATGCCGCGCGCTCCATCCTGGCGGCGGGCACCGGGTAAGTGCGCATATCGCGGATCGCCACACGCGCGGCGATGACGCCCTTGTGCCCGTCCTCGAACGTCACCTCGGTCGAGATGTCCGCCGAATTCGAGCCGTCATAGCAGGCCTCGATCAGCGGCGCGTATCGATCGGTGATGTGGCCACGGCGAAGCTTTTGCGTGCGCGTGAGTTCGCCATCGTCCGCGTCAAGCTCCTTGTGCAGGATGAGGAAGCGGCGGATCTGCGCGCCGGCCATCACCTCTTCCTCCGACAGCGACCGGTTCACCTCGTCGACGTGTCGCGCGATCATCTCGTAGACGCGCGGGTTGCCTGCGAGCTCCTGATAGGAGCCGTAGACGACATTGTTGCGCTCGGCCCAGCTCCCGACTGCCGTGATGTCGATATTGATCATCGCGCAGGCGAAGTCGCGCCCCGCGCCGATCGCTACGGCCTCGCGGATGTTGGGGTAGAATTTGAGCTTGTTCTCGATGTATTTCGGCGCGAACACGGTGCCGTCCTTGAGATGGCCGACATCCTTGGCGCGGTCGATGATCTTCAGTTGACCAGTCTTCGGATCGAAGAAGCCGGCATCGCCGGTATGCACCCAGCCGTCAGGCGTGAGCACCTCTGCGGTCTTGGCGGGATCCTTGTAGTAGCCGGTGAACACGCCCGGTGAGCGGAAAAGCACCTCTCCGCTGTCGGATATCTTGACCTCGACGTCGGGCGATGCCGTGCCGACGGTGTCGGAATAGATTTCACCGTCGGGCTGGGCGGTGATGTAGATCGAGGCCTCGGTCTGCCCGTAAAGCTGTTTCAGATTCAAACCGATGCCGCGCCAGAAGCGAAACATCTCCGGCCCGATCGCCTCGCCCGCCGTGTAGGCAACGCGGATGCGCGAGAGGCCGAACTGGTTCATCAGCGGGCCGTAGACCAGGAAATTCCCGAGGCTGTACAGCAGGCGGGCGCCAAGCGGCACCTTCTCGCCATCGAGAATCTTCTCGCCCCAACGCCCGGCGACGCTGAGAAAGTAATCGAATATCCGGCGCTTGAGCGGGCCAGCATCCGCCATCCGCACCGTGGTCAGCGTCAGAACATTCTCATAGACGCGTGGCGGCGCGAACGCGTAGGTCGTGCCGATCTCGCGGCGATCCTGAACGACGGTGTCCGGGGTCTCCGGGCAGTTGACGCAATAGCCCGCCGCATAGGCTTGAACGTAAGAAAAGAAGTAGTCGCCGACCCAAGCCAGCGGCAGATAGGCGATCACCTCCTCCTTGCAATCGAGGCGGTCGAAGGTGTTGGCATTACGCGCCGAGATGATGGTGTTCTCGTAGGTGAGCATCACGCCCTTGGAGCGGCCGGTCGTGCCGGACGTGTACAGGATGATGCTGAGATCGCTGCCCTTGCCCTCGGCAATCCCGGCCTCCCAACGGCGCAGGCATTCGGGGTCGTCGGCGAGCTTCTTGCGGCCGATCTCCTGCACGTCGGTGAAGGCGATCAGCCGGCCGTGGTCGTAGTCCTTCAGTCCGCGCGGCTCATCGTAGATGACGCGGCCGAGGTGCGGCAGCCGCTCGGAAACGGCGATGATCTTGTCGACCTGCTCCTGGTCTTCGACGACCGCGAGCATCACCTCGGCATGCGCCACGACGTAAGCCATCTCGTCGGCCACGGCGTCGGCATAGACCGGCACCGGAATGGCGCCGAGCGCCTGGCCGGCGCAGATCGCCCAGTAGAGGCGCGGGCGGTTGCTGCCGATGATCGTGAATTTGTCTCCGCGCTTGAGACCAAGCTCGGCGAGCCCGATCGAGAAGGCGCGAACCTCCGCGAGCACTTGCTGCCAGGTCCAAGCCTGCCAGATGCCGAGGTCCTTGTGGCGCATCGCCGGCCGCGCGCCGATCGCGGCGGCGTTGTGAATGAGAAGCTTCGGCAGCGTGTCCAAGCCGGGATCGATTGACGCCACGAGGTCCCTCCGCCGAGACGCGCCGTTCGCTCCCGAACGACGCCACCACCTTTCGCGCCCAAAAACGCCGCTAAGATGCCTTGGCCGGATGCCCGCGGGAATACGGCAAATGCACCCAGGCGACGGCCATCGTCGTATTGGTTAAGTGCGCCCCAGATCGCGCGAATTCTCGCATTGCTGCGCGAAAACGACAATGCTATTCGACGCCCCAAGTGCATTTTGGCTCGGGAATCCTTGAGGTCTCCCAAGCCGATGACCCAACGGGCCGCGAGGCCGGGCCACGCCCCATGCTCGATCCATCCACGGGCGTCACGCCGCAATTTTCCCTTCGCGAGGACCAGGTCGCCCTGCGCGACATGGCCAGCGCCTTTGCGGCCGAGGTGTTTGCCCCGTGCGCCCTCGAATGGGACGAGGCCAAGCACTTTCCCGTCGCTGAGATGCGCGACGCGGCCAAGCTTGGCATGGGCGGGGTCTATATCGCCGAGGACGTGGGTGGCTCTGCGCTTTCACGCCTCGATGCCGCTCTGATCTTCGAAGCGCTCGCGACCGGCTGCCCGACCGTCGCCGCCTACATGTCGATCCACAACATGGCGGCCTGGATGATCGACGCCTACGGATCGGAGGTGCAGCGCAAGCAGTGGCTGCCGCGGCTCTGCACGATGGAGCTCCTGGCGAGCTATTGCCTGACCGAGCCGGGCGCCGGCTCGGACGCGGCAGCGCTGGCGACCAGAGCCGTCCGCGACGGCGACGACTATGTCCTCAATGGCCAGAAGCAGTTCATCTCAGGCGCCGGCGCCGGCGACCTTTACGTGGTGATGGTGCGAACCGGCGGCCCTGGAGCAGACGGCATCTCGACCCTCGTCGTCCCTGGCGACAGCCGGGGCATCTCGCTCGGCGCCAACGAGCGCAAGATGGGCTGGAATGCCCAGCCTACACGCGCGGTGGTGTTCGAAGACGCGCGCGTGCCGGTCGCCAACCGGCTGGGCGCCGAAGGCATCGGCTTCAAGATCGCGATGGCGGGACTTGACGGCGGAAGGCTTAACATCGCGGCCTGCTCGCTCGGCGGCGCGCAGGCGGCGCTGGACAAGGCGCTCGCGTACATGAAGGAGCGCCGCGCCTTCGGCAAACGCCTGGATGAATTTCAGGCGTTGCAGTTCCGCCTGGCTGATATGGCCACCGGACTAGAGGCGTCGCGCACGCTGCTGTGGCGGGCGGCAGCGGCGCTCGACGCCAAAGCGGCGAACGCGACGCAGCTTTGCGCGATGGCCAAGCGGTTCGTCACCGACACCTGCTTTGAGGTCGCCAACCAGGCGCTGCAGCTGCATGGCGGCTACGGCTATCTCGCCGAATTCGGCATCGAGAAGATCGTGCGCGATCTGCGCGTGCATCAGATCCTCGAAGGCACGAACGAGATCATGCGCGTCATCGTGGCGAGAAGTCTCGTCGGGCGATGAGTGGATCTCTGCCTCAGGATGGCGACGTTCTGGTTCGCGAAGAGCGCGCGCTCCGCCGGTTGACCCTGAACCGGCCCAAGGCGTTGAACGCGCTCACGCTCGACATGGCCGTCACCATGACGAAGCTGTTGCACGCCTGGGCCGCCGATCCCGCAGTGGGCACGGTCCTCATCGACGGCGCCGGCGAGCGTGCCCTCTGCGCCGGCGGCGACATCCGCGCGCTCTACGACGCGGCGAAATCCAAGAGCGACCTGCCTGCGCAATTCTGGTCGCGCGAATATCATCTCGACGTGTTGATCGCGCGGTATCCGAAGCCCGTCGTTGCGGTCATGGACGGCGTCGTGATGGGGGGCGGCGTCGGCCTCTCGGCCCACGCCGCCCATCGTGTCGTCACCGAGCGTTCGGCGATCGCCATGCCGGAGGTCAGCATCGGATATTTTCCCGATGTTGGTATCTCGTTTCCACTAGCCCGCGCACCGGGATATGTCGGCACCCACCTGGAGCTGACGGGCGACCGCTTGGCCGCTGCCGATGCGATCTATTGCGGCCTTGCCGATGTCCACATTCCCGCGGCGCGTCTTGCCGAGCTTCCCGCGGCACTGGCGGATTGCCACACTGCTCCCGAGGTGAGAACGAGGCTCAAGGAAATCTCCGCTACCCCGGCGCCAGGCCGGCTGGCCGCGGCCCGCCAGTGGATCGACAGCTGCTACAGCGCCAACGAAGTGGAAGAGATCGTTGCGCGCCTGCGCGCATGTGACGCCGAAGAGGCACGCACGGCGCTGGCAAGCCTCGAGAAAGTGTCACCGACCTCGCTCAAGATCGCGCTGCGCAACATCCGTTCGGCGGCGTCCTTCAAAAGGCTTGAGGAGAGCTTCCGGCAGGATTACCGCATTTCGCTCGCGTGCATCGCCGGCCATGATTTCATCGAGGGCATCCGCGCGACGATCGTCGACAAGGACCGCAAGCCGGCTTGGCGCCCGGACAAGGTCGCCGGCGTGACGCCGGAAATCGTCGACCTCCATTTCCGCTCCGTCGGCGCACTCGAGCTGACCTTTCCCGATTGAACCAAAGAAGGCGAACGCACATGGCGACCATCGGACTCATCGGTCTCGGAAACATGGGCGCGCCGATGGCGGCGAATCTCGTCAAAGCCGGCGAGCGGGTTCTCGGCTTCGACCTGGTGCCCGCGCTGTGCCAAGCCGCCGCCAAGGACGGCGTGGAAATCGTCACCGGCGCCCGGCAGTCCGTGCAAGATTCCGAGATCGTCATCACCATGCTCCCGGCCGGCGAGCATGTGCGCGCCGTATGGGCCGATGTGCTGCCGGCAGCGCGGAAAGGCGCTCTCTTCATCGATTGCTCGACGATTGATGTGGCGAGCGCGCGGGCGGCTCACGCCATGGCCGCCGAGCACGGCATCGCCTCCCTCGACGCCCCGGTCTCCGGCGGGGTCGGCGGCGCCAAGGCGGCGACGCTGACCTTCATGGTCGGAGGCGCGGCCGAGGCGTTTGCGCGCGGCAAGCCGGTCCTGGAGCGGATGGGCAAGCGGGTCGTGCATTGCGGCGAAGCCGGCAACGGCCAGGTCGCCAAGATCTGCAACAATATGATCCTCGGCGTCTCGATGATCGCGGTCAGCGAGGCGTTCGTGCTCGGCGAAAAGCTGGGACTATCGCACCAGGCCTTGTTCGACGTCGCCTCCGCCTCTTCGGGGCAGTGCTGGTCGCTGACGAGCTATTGCCCGGTGCCGGGACCGGTGCCCACGAGCCCGGCGAACAACGACTACAAGGCCGGCTTTGCCGCCGCGCTGATGCTCAAGGATCTCAAGCTGGCAAGAGAGGCAGCGCAGTCGGCGAAAGCCAACACCGCGCTGGGCGCGCAAGCCGCGCGGATCTACGAAGACTTCGCGCAAAAGGGCCAGGGCGGGACGGATTTTTCCGCGATCATCAATCTCGTGCGCGGGTAATCGCCGACGGTCGGCTGCGAGAACCCGATCGAGCAGGTCTTCGCCAAGCTCAAGCATCTGCTGCGAAAGGCCGCCGCACGAGCGCTCGAAACCGTTTGCGCCGCAATTGGCGAAATCCTCAGCGCCTATACGCCGGAAGAATGCGCCAACTACTTCAGGAACTCAGGCTACCAAACCTAAACTGATCATGGTCTAGGCCGGCTGGGGACGTCGACCTCGGTTCCGTCGCCGGCCTTCTTCACCTTGGCCTGCTTTTTGTCGGGTCCGATGCCGTACGGCTGCTCCGGCGATGGGGTGCGGTAACCGGCGGGCGGATCGGTCAAGTCGTCGCGCGGCGGCTCGGTGCCGAACTTCGCGTATTCTTCCTTGTTGAACCAATTCAACGAGAAGCTGCTCTTCTGCTCTGGCTCTTGGGGGCCTTGGGCCGCGGTAGCATTCGGATCGCCGACCGAGGCTGCCGCGTTCGGTACCGGCGTGGCCGGCGCAGCCTTGCTGCGGACGTGCTTACGCGGCTTGGCCGCGGTGCTCTGCGGCCAGTCGGCGACGGGCGCGGGTGCGGCGCCTGGCGACGGTAGATCGCGCGTCGGCGGCACCACCAGCGGCGCACGCTCCCGGTAGTCGATCCCGGAGGTGTCGACGCCCGACCGCTTGATCCCTATGCCGCGCATGAACTTGGACACGAAGGATTCATCCGGATCGTCGTCGCCTGCCCGAGCCATGCTGCCGTGAAGACCCGCGACAGCGCCAGCCAGAGTAAGGGTCAGTACGGCGCGCAACACGATCGCACGCAATCGAGCGGCGCGGCCGAAGTTGCATTTGCTTCTGTGGCTTTGCGGCATACCCTCGCCCCGCGATGACGATATGGCGCTTGCCCGGGAATCTCGCCCCTGGCAGACCGGTTTGACCGGTTGTTTTCTCCCCGATCAGGGCGCTTTTGCGGCACCCCCGGCCCGACGCGAATCGTACAACAGGCCAATGACACCCGCAACAATGGCGACATCGGCGAGGTTGAATACATACCAGCGGAAGCTGAAGCCGCCGGTTTCAACGTGGAAGAGCACGAAATCCATGACCCCGGGCCAGTGCAGGCGGTCGATGGCATTGCCCACCGCACCGCCGATGATGAGGCCCAGCGCAACGGCGCCGAGCCGCGACTGCGTCCGTGCAAGCCAGACCCACAGGAAGGCTACGACCACCGCCTTGAAGGCGAGGAGCGCCCACTGGCCGAACGCACTTTCCTGGGGAAACAGGCCGTAGCTGATGCCGGTATTCCAGGTCAGCACGAGATTGACGAATGGCGTCAGCGCCACCTGCACGCGGCTGCCGAGATCGAACACGTCTACGAGCCAAAGCTTCACGGCCTGATCGATGACGGCCGTAACGGCGGCGACCGCGAGCCCGAGCGCGCTCAACACGCCCCAGGCGTAGGCCCGGTCCGCCTTCTCCTGCGCTGTATCTGCCACGCTGGCCCCCCGGCCCTATTCCGCCGCCTTGCGCGTCGCTTCCCACTCGCGCAAGGCTTTGGCGTCGCGCGGCGTCACGTCGGGAAACTGCGGATCGTCGCCGACCGAGGGCAGAATTTTCCAGGACCGGGCGCATTTACGCCCTTGCGCTCTTTCAGGAACGACGGCGACACCCGGCACGTCGGGCAGACGAAAGGCGTTCGCCGGCCCCTCGCCCTCGACCAACGCAGCGTCAGAAGTGATGCACACTTCGGCGAGATCGACATCGACCACGGCGGCGAACAACTCCGCATCGGATACATGTACGACCGGGCGCGCTTCGAGCGAAGATCCGATGCGCTTCTGCGCCCGATCGATTTCAAGCGCGCCGGTCACCACGCGCCGGACCTGACGAACCTTGCGCCACTTCTCCGCCAGTGCCGTGTCGCGCCACGCCTGCGGCACGGACGGGAAAAGCTCGAGGTGGACGGAGGTGGCGGACGCGTCGCGCGCAAGCCAGGCTTCCTCGGCGGTGAAGGAGAGCATTGGCGCGAGCCAGATCACTGTCGTGCGGAACAGCCGGTCGAGCACGGTCAGGCAGGCTTTGCGCGTTATCGACGAATACGGATCGCAATAAAGCGCGTCTTTGCGGATGTCGAAATAGAAGGCCGACAGGTCGCTGGTCATGAAGACGTTGAGCGCGGCGAAGATGCGCTTGAAATCGAAATCGGCGTAGGCGGCGCGTACGAGTTCATCAAGCTCGGCAAGGCGATGCAGCATCAGCCGTTCGAGCTCAGGCATCGCCTCGCTGCGGACTTGGTCCGCTGCGTGGAAATGCGCGAGGTTGCCCAGCATCCAGCGCAGCGTATTGCGCAGCTTGCGGTAGGTCTCGATGTTGGTCTTCAGGATTTCCGGCCCGATGCGCTGGTCGTCCCAATAGTCGGTGGCACAGACCCACAGCCGCAGAATGTCGGCGCCCGATTGCTTGATCACGTCCTGTGGGGCGATGGTGTTGCCAAGCGACTTCGACATTTTGTGGCCGGCCTCGTCGAGGGTGAAGCCGTGGGTGACCACGATATCGAACGGAGCGCGCCCGCGCGTGCCGCACGACTCGAGCAACGAAGACTGAAACCAGCCGCGGTGCTGATCTGAGCCTTCGAGGTACATCACCACCTCGGGGCCGCCGTCGGCCTTGCGTTTGATGGCCGCAAGCGCCGGGAAGTGTTTGGGGTCTTCGAGCACGAAAGCGTGCGTCGAGCCGGAATCGAACCAGACGTCGAGAATGTCATCGACCTTTTCCCAGCCGTCCTTGGCGAGGGGACCGAGGAAGCGCTCGCGTGCGCCAGGCTGGTACCAGGCGTCGGCCCCCTCCTCCACGAATGCGTCGAGAATGCGCGCATTCACATCCGGATCGCTGAGCACGTCCACCGATCCGTCCGGCTTTGGCCTGATGAACACGGTGATCGGCACGCCCCAGGCACGTTGCCGCGAGATCACCCAGTCGGGCCGCGATTCGATCATGCCGGTAATGCGGTTCTCACCCTGCTGCGGCACCCAGCGCGTCGCCTCGATCGCGGCAAGCGCCCGGGCGCGCAGCGTCTCGTCCTTGCCCCGCATGGAGGACGGCACCAGCGCGAATGGCTTGTCCATCGCAATGAACCATTGCGGCGTGTTGCGGAAGATCACCGGCTTCTTCGAGCGCCACGAATGCGGATATTGGTGCGTGAGCCGCGCCCGCGCGATCAGCATGCCCGCTTCGCGCAGTGCCTTGATCACCGCTTCGTTGGCGTCGCCCTTTTCGCCCTTCTCGGTAAGCACTCGCTTGCCGGTGAAGCCGGGCGCCTGCTCGGTGAAGCGGCCGTCGGCGTCGACCGTATAGGGAATGGACGTGTTGATACCGCGCGCGGCGAGCGCACGAGCATTCGCAGTCCAAACGTCGAAGTCCTCGCGTCCGTGCCCGGGCGCGGTGTGCACGAACCCGGTGCCGGTGTCGTCGGTGACGTGATCGCCGGGAAGCAACGGCACCTTGAAGAAATAGCCGCCGTCGAAGCTTTTGAGCGGATGCTCGCAGAGCAATCCGGCCAACTCGCTCGCCGGAATGCTGCGAAGCTTCTTGAAGGCGGTCACGCGGGCCTGACGGAACATCTCGACCGCGAGCTTGTCGGCCAGCACAAACCGCTCACCGGGCCTCGCCCAATTGTCGCTCGGAGCGTCGACGACCTCGTAGAGGCCGTACTCGATCTTCGGTGAGAAGCTGATCGCGCGATTGCCCGGAATGGTCCACGGGGTCGTCGTCCAAATCAGTATCGATGCACCGGCGAGCGGGCGACTTTCATTCGTTGTTTCTGTCGCAGCTAGGATGGGAAATTTCACCCACACTTGATCGGATACAAAATCCTCGTACTCGACCTCCGCCTCGGCGAGCGCGGTCTTTTCCACCACCGACCACATGACCGGCTTCGAGCCGCGATAGAGGGTGCCGTTCGCGGCGAACTTCATCAGTTCGCGCGCGATCTGCGCCTCGGCCGCATTGCTCATGGTGCTGTAGTAGTGTTCCCAATCGCCGACCACGCCGAGGCGCTCGAACTCCTGCCGCTGGACGCCGATCCAGTGCTCGGCGAAGAGCCGGCACTCGCGGCGGAATTCGACGATCGGCACCTTGTCCTTGTCGCGGCCCTTGGCCCGATAGTCCTCCTCGATCTTCCATTCGATCGGCAGGCCGTGGCAGTCCCAGCCGGGCACGTAGTTCGAATCAAAGCCGAGCATCTGCTGGCTCTTGGTCACCACGTCCTTGAGGATCTTGTTGAGCGCGGTGCCGATATGGACGTTGCCGTTGGCATAGGGCGGGCCGTCGTGAAGGACGAAGCGCGGGCGGCCCTCGGCTGCGGCGCGCAGCCGCCCGTAGAGGTCGAGGCTGCGCCAGCGCGCCAGAAGCTCCGGCTCCTTCTGCGGCAGACCGGCGCGCATCGGGAAGTCGGTCCTGGGCAGGAACAGCGTCTCGCTATAGTCTCGTGTTTTCGCCGGCGTGTCGTTCATGGGCGCCTTCTAACAAGCCGCTGGCACGGCGCAAAGGGCTGGCATCCCCCGGCGCCGGCGGCAGCCCGCGGGGGAACTCTCAGCCCGGATTTCGCGTTAAACCGCGGGAGAATCGCACGCGAGGAGGCATTTGGTGGAATATCGCGCCAACCCTGAAGCGCGCCGCGTCGTCGTGATCAACGACCCACAGCCAGTCGGCAGCCTCGACGACGTATGGTCCTCGGCAGGCAGCGCCGCAATCATCGGCATTTTCCTCCTGCTGTTCGGCGGATTCCTCTATTTCGGCCGCGCCATCCTGCTGCCGATCTTCGCCGCTGCCATCGTCGCGCTGACGCTCGGCCCGGCGGTCAAGGCCGCCAACCGCCGCGGTATATCGCCGTGGATCACTGCGCTGCTCATCGTCCTTCTGTGCATCGGAGCGCTGACGCTCGCCGCCACCGCGCTGGCCGGACCAGTGAGCGCGTGGATCGGACGCGCGCCGGAGATTGGCGCAACCATCAAGCAGAAGCTTTCGGTGCTTGAGCAGCCGCTCGAGTCGGTAGCCCAATTGGAGGAAATGTTGTTCGGCGCCAGCGCACCGGCCGCGGCGCCGTCAGCTCCAAGCGTGGTGCTTCCGGTGGTCGCCTTCATAACGCCGGCGGCCGGCGAACTGCTGCTGTTCTTCGGCACGCTGATGTTCTTTCTCGTCGGCCAACTCGAGTTGCGCGCGCAGCTCGTCTCCTTCTTCCCCACCCGCGAGGCCAAGCTGCGCTTCCTCAAGATCGTGACCGACGTTGAAAGAAATCTCGCCAGCTATCTCGCGATCGTGACGGTCATCAACGCTTGCCTCGGCGTCGTCGTTGCCCTCGGCGCCTGGGCTCTCGGATTTCCCAACCCGGCGATCTTCGGCGTCCTCGCCGCGCTGCTCAACTACGTGCCCTATGTCGGGCCGGCGGTCATGGTGGTGATCCTGTTCACCGTCGGACTGGTCAGCTTTCCCTCCCTTGGTCAGGCGTTCATCGCACCGCTTGCATTTGTCCTGCTCACGACAATGGAAGGACACTTCATCACGCCGACGGTCGTGGGCCGGCGTGTCACCCTCAACCCGCTGCTGATCTTTCTGGCGCTCGCGTTCTGGACCTGGATGTGGGGGCCGATCGGGGCGTTTCTCGCGGCGCCGCTGTCGATTATCGGCCTCGTCGTCGTCAACCATTTGGTGCCGAGCGAGGACGTCAAGCTCCCCGAATGAGCAGCGATCTCCGCCGCCCGATCACGGCTCCGGGAAGAATGTCTCCGCGGTCCGCGCCAGAACGCGTTGCGCCGCGCGCGCGTCCTCCTGCATCGCGCTCACCAGCGCGGCGACTGACGCGAACACCTGTTCCTCGCGAATCCAGCTGATGAAGGCGACGTCGATCGAGCGGCCATAAAGATCGCCGGAAAAGTCGAACAGAAAGGTTTCGAGCAGCACGCTCCCATCCTCGAACATCGGGCGGCGGCCGAAATTCGCTACACCATCATAGCGCCGCCCCTCGACCTGGACGCGCACCGCGTAGACGCCGTGCCGCAATCCGCAGGCGGGGTCGAGCTTGAGGTTGGCGGTCGGGAAGCCGAGCTCGCGCCCGCGCTTGTCGCCGTGCGCGACGCTGCCGGAGACGAACCACGCGTAGCCGAGCAACTCGGCCGCCTCCTCGACGCGGCCGGCGATCAGCGCTTCGCGGATCGGCCCGGAGGAAATGATACGTCCGCCGTCGGCGAGTGGCGGCACGATATCGACCATGAACCCGCGCCGCCCGCCCTCTGCCGTGAGAAATGCCGGCGAGCCGGCGCGCCCCTTGCCGAAATGGAAATTGAAGCCGATCACCGCCCCGCGCAACGCGAACCGCTCGATCAATATGCGGGCCACGAACTCATCGGCAGTGAGGCTCGCCAGCGCCGCATCGAAAGTCAGAACGATTGCGCCGTCGAGCCCGGTCGTGGCGAGCAGACGAAGCTTGGCCCTCTCGTCAGTTAGCCGGAATAATTGCTCCTGCGGGTGGAAGAAGGTGCGCGGATGCGGTTCGAAGGTGAGGACGCCCGCGGGTGTTCCGAGTTCTGCGGCGCGCGCACGCGCCGCGTCGATGACCGCCCGGTGGCCGCGATGCACCCCGTCGAAATTGCCGAGGGCGAGGACCGCGCCACGGAGCGCATCATCGGGCGCGGCATCGCGCACGATGCGAAAGCGTTTCGACGGCATCGGTTTCAATGGTTAAGGAACCGCTGCGCGTAGGTGCCGCCCTCGGCAGGCCAAGTCAAGCATCTGCGCCGCCAGCTCGCGCGGCGCGCCGAGGAGCCGCCCGCGGCGATTAACCGGCCATTCAATCACACGATGTAGCGTCACTCCCAGTCCAGAAGGACATCCGTGGCGCTCGACCGCGATCTGACGAACCGGCGGGAGGCCAATCCCCGGAGCCATGGACCGCGCCAGGGAGCAGAGCGATGGCTCTTGATCCGTCAATGCCGGTGCTCGTCGTCGATGACTACGGCACCATGGTCCGCATCATCCGCAATCTGCTGCGACAGCTCGGATTCTCCGACGTCGACGATGCCAACGACGGCGCCGCGGCGCTCGCGAAGATGCACGCCAAGCGTTACGGGCTCGTGATCTCGGACTGGAACATGGAGCCGATGAGCGGCTAGTGCCGTCACGCATCGCGCAGAAGGCCGCGCGACCACGCATGAGGCTGTAATTGGTTTATTTCCGGGCTTCAGCACATTTCCATTGAGGGCAGGAAGACGCATGTAGACGCACTGCGCTGCTTCCCATATGCTTCCCAAATTCCGAAACGTGCTGCACTTCCCGCGCGGGAAGCAATGGGAAGCAAACATGAAATTCACCAAAGACACCGTTGCCCGACTGACAATCCCACCGGGCAAGACTGACCACATCGCCTGGGATGACGACTTGCCCGGCTTCGGTATCCGCCTACGCGGCATGAGCCGGGTCTTCATCGTCCAATACCGGCACGGCTTGCGGCAACGTCGTGAGAGCCTCGGTGATGTTCGCAAGATCAAGCTGGATGACGCGCGCAAGATTGCCCGGCAGCGCTTCGCCTCGATCGAGCTGGGCGTGGACCCGGCGGCGGAGAAGGCCAAGGCGAGGAGAGCCCAAGCGGCAACGTCGGCGCTGGCGCTTGGCAGGGTCGCCGATCGGTACCTCGCCGCCAAGAGTCACCTGATGAGCGCGCGCACCAATCGGGCAGCGAGGAGGTATTTCGAAACCCATTGGAAGCCGCTGCGCCTTCGATCGCTAGATACGATCCAGCGCGCGGATATCGCGGCCCGGCTTCAAGAGCTGATCCGCGATCACGGACTCATGGCCGCGTCACGGGCTCGGGCTCACCTCAGCGCCGTATATAGCTGGGCGATGGCCGAGGGCCTATGCGAGACAAACCCAGTGATCGGCACCAATAATCCGACCGCCGGTGTGCCGCCGCGTGACCGCGTTCTGACCGATCGAGAATTGAGCGCCGTATGGCGCGCCTGCCTCGATGATGATCCCGGTCGTATCGTGCGGCTGCTGATCTTGACCGGCTGCCGGCGAGAGGAGATCGGCCAGATGAAATGGAGCGAGGTCGATTTCGACACCGGTGTGCTGACCATTCCGGCCGAACGTGTCAAGAACCGCAGAACTTTGACGTTGTCGCTGCCGGCGATGGCGCTCGACATCATGCGCGAGCAGCCAAGGCGCGAGGGTCGCGACTACGTATTCGGCGAGCGAGGCATCGGCTTCTCCGGATGGAG
>Ga0070673_100001198_pt1 | contig 14943 bp, 13 predicted proteins | sample KBSM23metaG_FD_65342 | JGI IMG/M metagenome (GOLD analysis project Ga0070673, IMG submission 65342) | Miscanthus rhizosphere microbial communities from Kellogg Biological Station, Michigan, USA - KBS M2-3 metaG | ecosystem: Host-associated > Plants > Roots > Rhizosphere > Soil ... | reverse complement strand
CGCTGTTTGATCGTCAACGAGCTGTCGAACAGACTCGATGTCGCCAAATTCAGCTTGCAGATGACCCGGCACATTCGGTTTTCCCAACTCGCGATACTTGCCGAGAAATGAAGCACTAATCGCATCTGCGGTACGACCATGAAAGCTTCCCGAGAACGTAATGATGTTGTCGCGGCCGGTTGCGAAGCGCGCCATGCGCATCGCATTCTCGTTGCTCTCCGTGCCTGAGTTGCAGAAGAAAGCCTTAGTCAGACTAGCGGGCGCGACATTCACAAGTTTTTCAGCAGCATGAGCGCGCGTTTCCGAATAGACGAGATTTGAATAGAAGAGAAGTTCGCCGGCCTGCTGTTGAACCGCTTGAACTACGTGCGGGTGCGAATGGCCTGTACCCGCGACGGCATGTCCGCCATATAAGTCCAGAAACTTTTCGCCGGCGCTCGTGTAAAGCCAAACGCCTTCGCCGCGTGCAGCGACGATTGGCATCTTCTTGTAGGTCGCGAGCTGGTAGTCAGCTTCAAGTTTCGCGATGTCTTCGTATTTGACCGCTGGTGTTGTCATCCCGCCCTCGTTCCGTTTGGTACTTCCGCTTCCGGCACTGCCAGGACTGGTTGCACACCGTCGGCGTAGCCAATATCGAACAGCATTCCTTCAGAAACTTCTCCACGCATTTTCCTGGGTTCAAGGTTTACGACGAACAATGCCTGACGCCCTTGAAGCGCGCGCGGATCCTCACGCTCTTGCTTGATACCGGCCAGGATGTTGCGCTTATGATCGCCAAAGTCCACGACTAGGCGCATCAACTTGTCGGAACCCTCGATGTCCTCAACCGAAGTAATAGTGCCGACGCGAACATCGATCTTGTCTAGATCTTCGATCGTAATCGTCGCTTTGATTGCTGCCGGTGCCATCTTCATTTACGGATTGGTGCCAATCAACATCAGTCCCGTTGTCTCCTCAAACCCAAACATGAGGTTCATGTTTTGCACTGCTTGACCGGCGGCCCCTTTGACAAGGTTATCGATGGCAGAAAACACCACCAGCTCGCGATCGCGCACTGCGAAACCAATGTCGCAGAAGTTGGTAGTCTTCACCCAGTTGATGTCGGGCGAATCTTTCACGATACGAACGAAGAAGTCGTCGCGATAAAAGTTAGCGAAGAGCTCTTTTAGCTCGGCTTCACTCCGCGCTTGTTTAAGCTCAACATAAATCGAAGCAAAAATGCCGCGCGAGACGGGCAAAGAGTGCGTCATGAAAACGAGACTGCTGGTCCAATCGCCAATGTGCGACAGTTCCTGTTCAATCTCCGGCACGTGCTGATGCTTGAATGGCTTGTATGCGTAAAAAGAATTCGAGCGTTGCGGATGATGAGTATTAGCTGCGGCCTTAACTCCTGAGCCGGATGAGCCAGTCTTAGCATCGACTACGACGCGACCAGTGATCTCGTTCGCGGCGATCAGCGGCGCGAGACCAAGCAACGTCGCGGTGGCAAAGCAACCTGGATTTGCGATCAATCGTGCTTGCTTGATTGCTTCGCGATTAGTTTCGGTGAGCCCATAAACAAATTCAGACTGCGCAGCCATAGCTGTGTGCGGCCTGCCATAGTGAGTTTCGAAACTCGCTTGATCGGAGATACGGAAATCGCCCGACAAGTCGATTACCTTCAGATTCTTTGGCAAGCGTGGCACTACGTCCATGGCCTGACCGTGAGGCAAGCCTAGAAACACGCAATCGAGATCTGCAAGCGAAGAAAGATCGTCCGGCGCCTTCGTAAACATCAAGTCGGTGAGACCAAGCAGATTGCGATGCACCTCGCTCACCGGCTTACCCGCTTGTTCGTTTGCTGTCACGAAAACGACTTCAGCGAAAGGATGCTGAAGCAGAATGCGCAACAACTCCGAGCCGCCATAGCCCGAGCCGCCGAAAATGCCAATCTTAATTCGCTTCGCTTCCATGCTAGCCAGTTACCACTGCCGTGTGATTCGTTATTCGTGCTTCTACTAATTGAAACAGCCTCTCGCCGTTGCGCCGTGCATTCGCAGCCGGCACTGTGAATTCGCGTTGAATGTAGTCCTCACCCATCTGCGAGTCGGTGACTGAGCCCGCTACGACATCAACGTTCAAGTTTCGCTCGGCGAACAATTGGATGCCGCCCCATGCGCCAACATAATCGGAAGCACAGAATACTAACGCTGCCGTTGCCTCACGCAACTCGAGATCATCGAAGAGCGATTCAACTGAGTAGCCGCCAAGAATGCCGTCGCCGAGTTCAAGCACGATGAAGTCTGGAGAACTTTCGTTCAAACGCGCGATGATCGCTTTCGCTACCGGCGCGAGATTGCCGGCCCCCACCGTCGACGGCAAGCCGCAATCGAGAAAGCTGGCCGTCGCCACCGCGCCATGGTCATACATGTTCAAGGTGTCGCGGAGACAGGCAACGCCGGAGAGCTTCGCAGCCGCCACTCGCAGCCCCGCGCGCGTCGCTTGCTTAATCACCTCTGTCGCCGCGTAAGTCTTGCCGCTGTTCATGCACGTTCCCGCAATGAGAACGAGCGGCGCGGTATCACCCAACGATTCGCGTGGAGCGAGCGCGCGATCTGCGATGTTTTGAATCTGACCCTCGTCGTCGCAAACCAAGCCAACAACTTCAACTTTGATTGCGTCACTGAGACTCGAATGATGACCCGTGCACAGGCCAATGACTCCCCCCATGTTCAGAAGGTGAAGCTGATCGCCGCGTTTGATTGTCTCCGGCACATCGCCTACGAAACCTTTCAAAGCACGTCTGCGACCGAGCACACCCAACAGCAAGTCGCCAGGATTGATTTTCGCAAGGCGGCCCGTGGGTAGCTCGAGCATGTTGTAGGTGGCGCTGTCGGTTAAGGCACGCACCGCGACGACATCGCCTGCCTTTGGCTGCGCGCTTTCTTCAACGATCCCAACTGTCCGCGTCAGTTCGAGCGGGGAAGTCGCTGAACCAATTTTGTCGGCCTCAATGATACGAATGGTTTCCTTCATACTTGTGCTCCCGCCGTTAACTTTCTTTTTGGGATGCTTTCATCCTCAGCCGCAGCGCATTCAACTTGATAAACCCTTCGGCATCGCGCTGGTTGTAAACCGTATCAGCTTCAAAGGTCGCAAGCTTCTCGCTGTAAAGTGATTTCGGCGATCGCCTGCCGGTGACGATTGCATTACCGCGATAGAGTTTTAAGCGCACATCGCCCGTCACGTTCTGTTGCGTTTCATCGATCAGTTTGCGCATGAGATCGAATTCCGGAGCAAACCAAAATCCGTAGTAGATACTTTCGGCAAACTTCACGCCGATCGAATCGCGCAGATGCATCACTTCACGATCGAGCGTCATTGACTCGAGCGCGCGATGCGCAGCTTGCAGAATCGTCACTCCCGGCGTTTCGTAAACACCGCGAGACTTCATTCCGACAAAACGATTCTCAACGAGGTCCACCCGGCCAACGCCGTGTGCGCCGCCTTTCTTGTTCAAACTGTCGAGCAAGGTCACAGGATCCATCGCTTCGCCATTCAGCGCGACCGGCTCACCCTTTGCGAATGAGATTTCCAAATCCTCGGCCTCGCTGCGTGCATTCTCTGGAGAACAGGTCAGCAGGAAAATATTTTCAGGAGGCGCAGCCCACGGGTCTTCGAGAATTCCGCCTTCATATGAGATGTGCATCAGGTTTCGATCAGTCGAGTAGGGCTTTTCAGCGCTGACCGTGATCGGAATCCGATGTTCTCTGGCGTACGCGATTAGATCCGTTCGGCCTTTGAACTCCCACTCACGCCACGGCGCGATCACCTGAATGTCAGGCTGCAAAGCGTAGTAGCTCAATTCAAAGCGAACCTGATCGTTGCCTTTACCAGTAGCGCCATGCGCAACAGCGTCGGCATTCTCGCGTTGAGCGATTTCAATCTGTCGTTTCGCGATCACCGGTCGCGCGAGCGACGTTCCGAGTAGATAAACGCCTTCGTAAACAGCGTTCGCCTTCACGGCCGTGAACACGTAGTCGCGCACGAACTCTTCACGCAGATCTTCGATGTACAGTTTGGAAGCGCCAGTCTCGATGGCTTTCGCCTCAAGGCCATCCATCTCTTCGCCCTGGCCCACGTCCGCGCAGTAACAAATGACTTCGCACTTGTAGCGTTCCTTAAGCCAACGCAACATCACCGACGTATCGAGACCGCCGGAATAAGCCAATACAATCTTTTTAATTTCTTTTCCCATCTATCGAATCCGTGTTCTATTCAAAAAGGTCCCAAATTTTCTTAATCACGCTGCGTTGTGTTTTTCGTTCGCGCACGGCAATGAAGATCGTGTTCTCTCCAGCAATCGTGCCGACGATCTCCGGCAGCGTCGCGTTGTCGATTTGCACTGCCACCGCAGACGCGAGTCCTGACTCCGTCAGCGCTACCACGAGGTTATCGCCGGCTGTGTCGAGATTGAGCAATCCGTGTGAAGCAGCGCCGTTCGGTTTAGGCAGCGTGTAGCGGCCGTTGTGCTTTACGACACCAAGCTCTTCAAGATCGCGGGAGACGCTGGACTGTGTTGCCGGAACGCCCGCGCGCTCCAGATGTGTCTTCAGATCCGTCTGCGTACCAATTGGTCGCGCCTCGATCAAACTCAGAATCTTTCGTTGTCGTTCAGTTTTCAGCATCACACGTTATCCAATTGTCTATGCAGCAAACTTGCATAAACAATGCATAGATGCATAAACTATGGGTCCGGATGCATGAAAGTCAAGCGGTCCGAACCCGATTCTGAACTTTGTGCTACAAGGAACAACGAATGAGTGAACCAAAAAACCTTTGGGGCGGGCGTTTCACTGGCGTGGCGGATCCCGGCTTCGTCGAGTTCAATCGCTCGTTTGGATTCGATCGTCGTTTGTTTGAAGCAGACGTAAAGGGCAGTCTTGCCCACGCTGGAGGTCTGCTGGCTGCCGGCGTGCTCAGCGATGAAGAAGGAGCCGCAATTAAAAGCGGCTTGCGAAAGATTTTAGAGAGCGGGCGCTCTGACTCAGCGTATTTCAATTCTCCTGCTGAAGATGTTCATTCATTTGTCGAAGCGCGATTGATTGAACTCGTTGGGGACGTGGGCAGGAAACTGCATACCGGTCGTAGTCGAAATGATCAGGTGGCGACGGATTTGAGGCTGTGGCTGCGTGATGCGATCGATGAGCTGCAAGGTCGTTTGAAAGTGGCACAGACGGCTTTACTTGATCTCGCCGAATCGCGTCGCGACGTTGTCATTCCAGGCTACACGCATTTGCAGAAAGCCCAGCCCGTCCTATTCGCGCACTGGTGTCTCGCCTACTTTGAAATGCTGAGTCGAGATCGCGGGCGACTCGATAACGCGTGTGCTTCTGTGAATGTGATGCCGCTCGGCGCAGCTGCTCTGGCAGGCACTTCGTACCCGATCGATCGAGAAGCTGTTGCTAGCGAGTTGGGATTCGCGACGATTGCCAAGAATAGTCTCGACGCGGTCAGCGATCGAGATTTCTGCGTTGAGTTCACCAGCGTGTGCGCGATCGTCATGGTCCACCTGTCACGACTGGCTGAGGACATCATTATCTACTCAACCGCTGAGTTTGGTTTCTTTGAGCTCAGTGATGCAGTCGCAACTGGATCGAGTCTGATGCCGCAGAAAAAGAATCCGGATGCGATGGAGCTGGTGCGTGGAAAAGCCGCGCGCGTGTTTGGAGACAACCTGCAACTGTTGACGATGTTGAAGGGCTTGCCGCTCGCTTACAACAAAGACATGCAAGAGGACAAGGAAGCGGTGTTCGACGCTGCCGACACAACCAGCGCGTGCCTGTCCGTAACCGCGACGGTGCTCCGCAACGTTCGCGTAAACGAAAACGTAGTTAGCGCCGCGTCCGCGAGCGGCTACATGAACGCGACTGAGTTGGCGGATTATCTCGCGAGAAAAGGAATGCCGTTCCGTGAAGCGCATGAGCTCACAGGACGCATTGTATTGCGCGCAATCGAGCTCGGAGTGGAGTTACAGGATCTGCCGATCAAAGTGTTACAGGAATTTTCTTCTGAGGTGACGGACGATGTCTTCGAAGCGCTTTCAGTTGAGCGCACCATCGCGACGAAGAACCAGGTTGGTGGCACATCGCCGGCCCGGGTGAGTGAGGCGTTGGCAATCGCGCGAACGGAGTTGGGGTCTTAGGACAGTTAGCCGTCATCACAAAGCAACTAGCGTAAGCGTATCGTCGAATTGAATCGTTCTGATACCCCCGGCTTCAGCCGGGGGAGTCTCAGTTTCAACCTACTGTCGATGGCCTATTAATCTTTGTCGCGCATGGCCGCAGGCCGTGCGCGACGGTGGCGGTGCTATGGACCGTGTTAGCGGAAAACTGAAACTCCACGCGGCTAAAGCCGGTGGTATCTTTCAGCCGTTCGGCAGTGCATTAATGTAGGTAGAAATTGAATCTCCATAGGCTAAAGCCGATGGTATCAAGCGGAATAAGGCGAGGCACTGTTGCTAGAACTTGAGACCCAGCGATGTCACGTCAGCCCAGCTTCGCCTTTACAATCTCACTCACCATCCGACCATCCGCATTCTTGCCGGTGAGCTGCGCCTGCGTAGCTTTCATCACTCGACCCATGTCCTTCATTGAAGTCGCACCTGTTTCAGCAATTGCCGCGCTTACGGCTTGCTCGATTTCTTCCGGCGACGCTGCTTTGGGCAAGTAAGATTCAATTACTGCGATTTCTGCGTGTTCCTTGTCCGCCAACTCTTGGCGTCCACCCTTCTCGTACTGCTCCACCGAATCGCGACGCTGCTTGACCATTGAGCGAAGCAGCCTCGACATCTCTTCGTCATCGAGCTCGCCACCCTTTTCAATCTCGCGATTCATGATGCTGGCTTTGACCATGCGCAGCGTGGACGTTCGCGACGCGTCTTGCGCTTTCATCGAGGCAGTCAGGTCAGAAATTATTTGCTGTTTTAAGGTCATGAATGAAGTCCCTGATTTGTCCTTTGTACGAGAAACAACGGAAACGAAGACGCAGACTAAAGTCTACGCTACTTGCCGTTTGAGCGCGCTAAATGAGCACGCAGAAATTGTCCGGTATGCGATTCGCGCACAGCCATGATCTGTTCAGGCGTACCCGTCGCGACCACTTGCCCACCCGCTTCGCCACCGTCTGGACCAAGGTCGATGATGTAGTCGGCGGTCTTGATCACGTCGAGATTGTGCTCGATCACAATGAGCGAGCCACCGGCATCGAGTAACGCGCGGAAGGCAGTCAACAACTTATTAATGTCGTCGAAATGCAAACCTGTAGTCGGCTCATCAAAGATGTAAAGCGTTTTCGCGCCCGTGCGTTTCGACAAGTGAGCGGCAAGTTTAATCCGCTGCGCTTCACCGCCGGAAAGCGTGGTCGCCGACTGGCCCAAGCGCAGGTAGCCGAGACCAACATCGTCGAGCACTCGTAGTCGATTCATAATCCGCGAGACATCTCGAAAGAACGCGATCGCTTCGCGCACTGTCATGTCGAGCACTTCATGAACATTCTTGCCACGATAGCGAACGTCAAGGATTTGCTGCTTGAAACGGGTTCCTTTGCATTCTTCACAAACCAACTCAACGTCAGCGAGGAACTGCATTTCCACAGTTACAGTGCCGTCGCCCTGGCAAACCTCGCAACGACCGCCAGGCACATTGAAAGAAAAGTGCGACGGATCGAACCCGCGTGCCTGTGCTTCGCGCGTGCCTGCGAAGGCTTCACGAATGGCATCGTAAACTTTGATGTAGGTCACCGGATTTGACCTTGGGGTGCGGCCAATTGGCGATTGATCGACAAGGATCACATCGTCGATCAACTGGCTGCCGTCCAGTTTGCGAAACGCGCCCACGTGTCCCTGCCAATCGCCACGCTGCTTTTTCAAGCCTGCATAAATGCAATCATGAATCAGCGTTGACTTGCCCGAGCCGCTTACTCCGGTAATGCAAACCAGCATGTCGAGCGGCACTTCAACGTCAATCGCTTTCAGATTGTGTTCACTCGCACCTTTGAGCTTAAGACTTCTGGTCTGCAGCAGGCGTCTTTGTTTTGGCTCTTTGATTTCAGCTTCGCCGCGCAGGTAACGCGCCGTCAGCGAGCTTTCATCAGAAATCAAACCGGGAAAGTCACCTTCGTAAATGACGCGCCCGCCCAGTTCACCAGCGGCCGGTCCAATGTCCAGGATGTGATCGGCAGCACGCATCATGTCTTCATCGTGCTCAACCACCAACACCGTGTTTCCGATATCTCGAAGATTGTGTAGCAGTCGTATCAATCGATCGTTGTCGCGCGGATGTAAACCAATCGAAGGCTCATCTAGTACGTACAGCGCGCCCACCAGCGCTGAACCAAGATTCGTGGCGAGTTGAATGCGCTGAGCTTCGCCGCCGGACAGCGTAGCCGCGAGCCGATCAAGCGTGAGGTAATCAAGTCCGACGTCTACCAGGAAGCGAAAACGCCGTCTAATCTCAAAAAGAATTCGATCGGCAATCGCTGTCTCTTCCGGCGGCAATTCGAGTGAATCGAAAAAATGAGAACCATCTTTAATTGAAAGCGCAGAGACTTGAGGCAAAGTTAGACCACCAACTTTGACGTCGCGCGCTTCCTGCCGCAGCCGACCACCACCGCAATCAGGACACAGCGTGTAGCCACGATACTTCGAAAGAAACACGCGCACGTGTAGCTTATATTTTTTGGTCTCGAGCCAGTCGAAGAAACCGCGAACACCGGCCCAATCGCTTTTGCCTTCAATCACAGCACGTTGTTCAGCACGCGTCAGCTGGTTGAAAGGAACCGTGAACGAAATCTTCTCGCTCTTGCAGAACTGTTTTAACTCGTCCATGGCCCATGCGTGTTGCGGCTTGGTCCAAGGTTCAATCGCGCCATCTTTCAAGCTAAGGCCAGGGTTGGGAATAACAAGATCGAGATCGAGCCCGATCGTGTTGCCGAAGCCCTGGCAAGTCGGACAAGCACCAAAAGGATTATTGAAGCTGAATAAGCGCGGTTCGGGCTGTTCATAGATCGTGCCGTCGTACTTGCAGGAGAACTTTTCCGAGAAGCGAAGGCGACGTGGCTCTGCCTCTACGGTTTCGATGATCGCCGCGCCGTGTCCTTCCTGAAAACAAGTCTCGAGGGAATCAACGAGGCGCTGACGCACATCCGGTCGCGCAGTGAGACGATCCACTAGCACGAAGACCTCATTGAAGTTCGGCAACGTGAAATCGTCGGGCGAATTGAGTTCGATGATCTGATTCTGCGCGAACAATCTGGTGAAGCCACGCTGCATCAGGCTCATGACGTGTGCGGTAATGCTCTGTCTGGCAGATGCGGCCCGAGCTGAATTCGATTTTGCTGAGGTCTTTTTTGTGCTTCTGCGAGTGCGCGTGGCTGGCTCAACGCTCGGTGCGGATTCAGCGATGCCTGCTCCGGCGGGGAATAGCACGTAAAACCTCGTGCCTTCAGCGAGGCTGTTCAGGACCTCATCTGCGACTGATTGCGGCGAATCTCGATAAACCTGCCGGCCGCAAACTCGACAAAAAGTCGTCCCGATGCGCGCGTACAAGAGTCTGAGATAGTCGTAAATCTCCGTTTGCGTGCCGACAGTTGAACGAGGATTTCGCGTTGAATTCTTCTGGCGAATCGCAATTGCAGGAGCAATGCCGCGGACTTCATCGACATCGGGCTTATCCATGCGTTCGAGAAACTGGCGAGCGTACGCAGACAATGATTCAACATAGCGACGCTGGCCTTCAGCATAAATTGTGTCGAACGCGAGCGAGGATTTGCCCGATCCGCTCACACCGGTCACCACCGTCATTTGATTGAGAGGGATTGAGAACGAGATGTTCTTGAGATTGTTGACGCGAGCGCCGGTAACTTCGATTGCTTCTTCGAGCATAACTAAAACTCTGTTCCTGCAGTGCGAGCAGCGCGGCGGACTCCACAGTCGCGAAAATGCGCACCTTCGCAAACTTGGAATGATACCAGCGAGTAGTGGAAGAGTCGAAAGGGGAGAGAAGCGAAAGAGATTTAACAGTTGGGATTTGCCGCCCGACTGCGCTTAAACCTCACGGCGCGCAAGCCGCCGTCTAACGACTGATTTAACATTTGAGATTTGACATTTAGCATTTGTCATTTGAGGTTGGGCGAGCTCCAGGTAAAGGGCGCGGCTTGGATGACGCCGCACCTAGAGCTCGTGGCTCGGAAGCCACGCGCGATCTAAATGACAAATGAAAAATGTCAAATGCCAAATGATAAATGTCTTCGGCTTCCTACTGGGAGCGCGGCTTGGTTGACACGTTTGCGGATCCTGCCTAACAATGCGCCAATCATGAAAGCACCAATGTTTCTTTTGCGAGGATTTCGGCGGCCAAGTGAAGTCGCATCGCTCGCGCTAGGCAAGCTTGAACGGCAGGTTCTCGATGAAGCGTGGCGCCGCGGCGAAGTCAGCGTGCGCGAAGTCTTCGTTAGCTTCAATGAAACTGTCGCCTACACAACCCTCATGACGACGCTCGACCGTCTCTACAAGAAGCGTCTGCTCGATCGCCGTAAAGATGGCCGCGCGTTTTTGTATGCGCCTGCTATGTCGCCGCAAGAATTTGAAGATGGAATTCGTCAGGACGTGATCGATGACTTGCTCGGACACGGTTCCGACGTCGAACCGGTGCTCGCCTGTATCGTCGATACGGTAAGTGAGCGCGATCGCGAGCTGCTTGATGAATTAGATCGTCTCGTCAAAGAAAAGAAACGTCAGTTAAGCCGACAGGAATAACTCACCAATGTATGAACTGCTGGGGATATCCCTGGTCTTAGCCACCCTGCTCAGCATCAACGCACTTTGGTCGCTGCTGATGGCGGGGCTGTGGCGCGTTATCGCCAAACCAGCGCAACGTTTGTCGGCTCGCGCGCGCGCAAGAATCTTGTTCATGCTTAGGGTAGGACCACCCGCAGTTGCGTTTGTGACTGTGCTCGGTTTGGTCGTGCCTTCTTATCTTCTGCATGAACCACTTGCCAGCGGTGAAATAGTCAGCAAGAAGCTAGCTACACTGGCGTTGTTTTCATTGATAGGAGTTGCGTTGGCTCTTTCGCGAGGCCTTCGATCGTGGTTCGCAACGCGCACGCTGCTGAAAGAGTGGATGTCGACTGCGAAGCCAATCAACATTAGCGATGTGAACATTCCCGCGTATTGTTTTGAACATCCATTTCCAGTCATCGCCGTAGTCGGCTTGTTGCGTCCTCGCTTGTTCATTGCGCACCACGTCCTTGACTCACTCAATCAGGAAGAAATGCTCGCCGCGATTGCTCATGAATCGGGCCATCTCGAAGCTCGCGACAACCTGCGCCGCATTGTGATTCGCGCCTGCAAGGATATGCTGACAATCGTTCCATGCGGTCGTTCGCTTGATCGGGCATGGGCCGAAAATGCTGAAGCGGCTGCTGATGAATCTGCGGCGAAGCGCGGTCCCGCAGTCGCGCTGAATCTGGCTTCGGCGTTGATTGAGATTGCCCGGATGGTTCCTGCTGGTGCGCGGCCCACAATGCCGGTCGCGGCCTTCTTGCTTGGCGACGAAACGGATGGCGTCAAAGGTCGTGTACGACGGTTACTCGATTTGGCGGGCACCGCTAAACATGAAACGCGAGCGACGCCAGCTCTTCATCGTTGGTTCGCGCGTTCCGTCGTTGCCTCTTCAATCTTGCTGCTGGTCCTGTTCTTGATCCACTTTTCCGCGTTTGTTGAAGTGCACGCAGCCATCGAGCAAGCCGTGCGAATTCTGAGCTAGGTTTCTCGCCGACAATCCGCTTCAAGTAATCAGTAATCAGCAATCAGCAATCAGCCAAGCAATAAGTTGCGGTCCATCATACGGAATAACTTCATCGCAAAGAGCGCGACTCGTTAGCCGTGGCATAGGTGGGATGCCGCCGACCTTGCTGATTGCTGATTGCTGACTGCTGATTGCTGACTGCTGATTGCTGACTGCTGATTGCTGACTGCTGATTGCTGACTGCTGATTGCTGACTGCTGATTGCTGACTACTGACTGCTGATTGCTGACTGCTGACTGCTGACTGCTGACTGCTGACTGCTGACTGCTGACTGCTGACTGCTGACTGCTGACTGCTGATTACTTTATACAACCGGTGAGTCTTCGAAGGGCAGACCCGGTTGAATGCGGCTATCGCGGCTGACTACATAAAGCCGCATGACTAGCCACAGCATTCCGAAGGCAATTGCGATCCACAAGATGGTCCAGAAGATTCCCGGAATGCCGGTGGCCGCAGCCATGTTAACGGCATCGGTCGGTACGGAAGTGGCGAACGGTGAAGACAGAAAGAAGACTGTTTTCAGATCGAGTAGCGCATTCAGCACGCATTGAACCGCAAGGAAGCTGATGAAGAATGACGCGACCCGCGCGCCAGCAAAACGAGCAACCGCAAAAAGTCCAACCGCTAGCAAACTTCCCGCGAGTAGCGTAAAAGGAATTCCCGAAAACGCGCCGGCGAAAATAGGTTTGATTAATCCGAATATTAACGTCAGGCCAAACACCAGCACCGCTGAACCCGCCAACATCACTCGAGCAGCGACGCTGCGACGAATCAGAACCAACAGCAACGCGCCAAAAGCCATTGAACCGAGATAGCCTGAGCTCGCAATGAACATCTGCGAAAACATCCCCCCGGACGTTGTGTAGGTCTCACCACTCGCGTTCATTGCCACACTCAGACTTTGCACCGAGTTGCCGGTTAGGAGGGCCGCCAAGGCATGTCCACCTTCATGGATGAAGGTTACGAAAAGTCGGAAGGGGTAGGTGACAAACTCGCCGATGGGTATGAACCAAAGCGCAATTGAAATCGCAGCGGCGACTAGGACGGTGATTGCCTTTGGTCGCGCGTCTCTTGAAATACTCAACGGCATCTTAATCTCCTCAAACTCTCTCAGTCTGGCTATATTCTAACGCCCGGCTGGGGGCGAGGCCATGACTGGTAAACGTGAGGCGGTGCGATGATGTTCCTGCTTTGTGCGGTCGCGCCTCGAGTAGTCAGCGTGAGTAGTCGCCGGATTTTCCGCCCGTCTTCTTTTCCAGCCTAATCTCGCTAATCGTGATCCCTTTTTCGATTGCCTTACACATGTCGTAGATCGTCAGGGCCGCCACCGAGACTGCGGTTAAGGCCTCCATCTCTACACCGGTTTGCGCGTTGGTGCTCACACTCGCAGTCAGTGCCACGCCGAAATCCTGTAACGATGCTTCCACTTCAACGTGAGTTAGCGGCAGCGGGTGACAAAGCGGGATCAAATCCGCAGTTTTTTTCGCGGCCATAATTCCGGCAAGACGCGCCGCCTGCAGCGGATTGCCCTTCGGCGTTTGGTGCGTGCGCAGTGCTTCAGTAGTGTCAGGCGACATCAACACTTTTGCTGAAGCGACCGCACGGCGAGTGGTGATTCCTTTTGAGGAAGTATCAACCATTCGCACCTTGCCTTCGTCGTCAATGTGGCTGAGGTCGTTCATAAATTAGTATTCAGTAATCAGCAGTCAGTAATCAGCAAAGAGCTTTGATCTTTGGTCTTAGGTCTTTGTTCGGGTAGCCAGAACATTTAGTGCTCTAACAGTTAGAGGTGACGCGCGTCAGAAAAACAAAGACCAAAGACCAGCTGTTACTGATTACTGATTACTACTTTCGCTTGCCTGCAGAAACAATTTGTTAGATATTGACGTCCGCATTTCCACCGGTGTCGATAGCTTTACCTCGCAAATAATCGACGCTCATCATCATCCGCTGCGGAGTCGCGGCGTGCTGGTAAAAGAAAACCCGCTTTTCAGATTTTGCTATCGCAGCATAGCAGAATTGGTAGAGGCCGAAAATCCGTCTACCTGTCCCTGCTCGTAAAGTCACCGAGTAACGATTTTCAATTAACTGTTTCGGAGGCCCATTCCCGTGTTCGAAACTGAAAGAGAAGTCCTCGATTGGTACGAGCGTCAACCGCGCGCTATCAGCAAAGAGTTCGTCGACAGCATTCCCTGGCAGGACGTTAAGAGTCATCAACTCAAGCCAGCGTTTGTTCCCGTGCTGCTGTATATGCGCGATGTCGAATTCTTTACCGACATTTATTACAAAGAATTGTTGCGCACTCCCACCGGCAAAGATCCCGTGATTCGCAAGTTCATGGACCGCTGGAGTGTCGAAGAGATGCAACACGCCGAGCTGCTGAATCTGTTTCTCAGCGAGGCTGGAATTTCGATGAATGAAAAATGGCGGGATGAAGCGCTCTCGAAAATTCCCTGGCACTACACAGCCGGACAGTACGTCGCTGATTATGCTGCGCGTGCCTTTGGAAAATACTTTCTCGGCGCGCACATGGCCTGGGGTGCGATCAATGAAATTACCACGCTACAAGGTTACCGGCGCCTTGCAGAGTTGGCGGACCATCCCGTGTTGACGCGCTTGCTGACCGGCATCATGCAGGAAGAGTCCGTGCACGCCAATTTTTATTGGAGCATCGCGCGCTTGAAATTGGCCCAGGCAAAGTTTTCGCGGCGCGTGGCGCGGTTTGTGATCGATAAGTTTTGGTCGCCCGTAGGTGAAGGTGCAAAGCCCAAGCACGAAACCAATTATGTTATGTCGGCGCTGTTTCGTGGGCCGGCTGGTTCTGAGTTGTTCAATCGCACGGTCGTAGACCGCGTTCAAAAACTGCCCGGCTTCAGCAGCTTGCGCAGCATCAGCGATCGGGTGACTCCGATTCTTCAGGAGTAATAACTAGAAGTGGCAAGTCGGAAGAATAACGATCTTGACGAGCTCACCTTCAGACATGGGCGCGTGGCCGGCGGGCAGTACGATCAAAGCACGCGCACGCGCGAAAGCTACGAAGTCGGAGGAGCCGCTCCACTTCAAGGGCTCAGCGATCAACCGCCCACTAGCATCGCTG
>Ga0070673_100001195_pt1 | contig 14949 bp, 10 predicted proteins | sample KBSM23metaG_FD_65342 | JGI IMG/M metagenome (GOLD analysis project Ga0070673, IMG submission 65342) | Miscanthus rhizosphere microbial communities from Kellogg Biological Station, Michigan, USA - KBS M2-3 metaG | ecosystem: Host-associated > Plants > Roots > Rhizosphere > Soil ... | reverse complement strand
CCCCGCGTGTTACGGGAAGGCCAAGGCGATCATGCTCGACATCCTCCTGGTTGACGACGAGCCCGACTTTCGCTCCATCGTCGGCGATGCGTTGCGCGACGCCGGGCATCGCGTGACTCTGGCGGCCAACGGCGCCGAGGGCCTGTCGCTGATCTCGTCGAACGTCTTCGACGTCATGCTGTGCGACATCCGCCTGCCGCGCATCGACGGGCTGACGCTGTTCCGCCGCGTGCGGCAGGAATCTCCCGGCACCGACGTCATCCTGATCACCGCCCACGCCGCGGTCGCCGATGCGGTCGCCGCGCTGAAGGAAGGCGCGTACGACTACATCACCAAGCCGTTCGACATCGACGAGATCATCCTGCAGATGGAACGGATCGGCGTTCAGCGCGCGCTGAAGCGCGAGCTGGAACAGGCCCGCGCCGAGCTGTCGCAGCGAAAGTCGGGAACAAACGGCACGCGCGCGATCATCGGGCGCAGCCCGCCCATGCTGCGGCTGTCCGACCGGGTCGAGACCATCGCGCAGAGCGACGCGCCCGTGCTGATCACCGGCGAGAGCGGCACCGGCAAGGAGCTGATCGCGCGCACGCTGCACGAGCGCAGCTCCCGCACCTCGAAGCCCTTCATCGCCGTCAACTGCGCGGCGTTTCCCGAGACGTTGCTGGAGGCGGAGCTGTTCGGGCACGAGCGGGGCGCGTTCACCGGCGCGGTCAAGCGCCGCGACGGCCGCTTCAAGGCGGCCGACGGCGGCACGCTGCTGCTCGACGAGGTGGCGGAGGTGCCGCTGCCGGCCCAGGCGAAGCTGCTGCGCGTGCTGCAGGAAGGCACCGTTGAACCGCTGGGCACGAACGAGGTCACGCGCGTGGACGTGCGGATCATCTCGGCGACGCACCGGAATCTGCGCGAGCGGATCCGCGAAGGAAAGTTCCGGGAGGACCTCTATTACCGGCTGAACGTGCTGGACATCGAGATCCCGCCGCTCCGCGAGCGGCGCGGGGATTTGCCCCTGTTGTTACAGTACTTCTTGAACAAATTCACACCCCCCGGGAAGACCGCGTCGACGGTGTCGCCGCGCGCCTGGGCGGTGCTGTCGCAGTACGCGTTCCCCGGCAACGTGCGCGAGTTCGCCCACGCGATCGAGCACGCCGTGGTGCTGGCGGGCGGCGGCGAGATCGACGTCGAGCACCTGCCCGCCGGAATCACCGGGACTCTGGACGGGACGACCAGCTCGCCGGGCGGCAACCTGCGCTCGCTCGCGGCGGCGATGAAGGAGTTCGAGCACGAGTACCTGCTGCGCGCGCTCGCGCAGTCCAACGGCAAGAAGATGAAGGCCGCGGAGATTCTGGGGATCTCGCGCAAGAACCTCTGGGAAAAGCTGCGCCTCCACGGCATCGCCGCCGAGAGCGAAGCCGAGGAATAACGGACCCTCACCCCGACCCTCTCCCGCAAGCGGGAGAGGGAGGACGATCAGATCTGGTCCCCTCTCCCGCGAAGTGGGAGAGGGTTAGGGTGAGGGCAAGCCGCTTTCGGGCGACCTTCGCTCAGCCGCGGCGGATGACGGTCGAGTCGAATTCGCGGCCGGTGCCGTCGATGGCGTGGACGGTCAGCGTGTCGGCGTCGACCGTGACCGTCACGAAGTGGATGACCGCCTCGGCGAACGCCGAACCGGATTCTCGGTTGTCCAGCTCGCGCACGCCGCGGCCGCCGCCGCCCGTGACGATGTACGTGGTGCCGTCGATCGGCTTGAACCGCTCGTAGTGGTGGTCGTGGCCGGCCAGCGCCAGCGGCACGTGGTGCGCCTTCAGGATCGGCACGAGGTACTGGTTGAACCCCGGGTCGTCGCCGTGCTCGCCCGACGAGTGCGCCGGCCGGTGCCCGTACACGATCGTCCAGGGGAGCTTGTTCGCCGCGAGGTCGGCCTCCAGCCACGCCGCCTGCGCCGGACCGATCTTCTCGGTGTCGAGCGCGACGAGGTGCACGTCGGCCCAGTCGTACGAGTACCAGCGCTCGATGCCGTCCGGGCCGCCGTTCTCGGGCAGCACGTACACCTGCCGGAATGGCGCGGCATCCGCCGTCTCGTAGTCGTGGTTGCCGCTGGCCGGGAACATCGGCCGCGCCGCCAGCAGCGGCGCGTAGACGTTGAAGAACTTCGCCTCGAAATCGGCGAGCGTTCCGTTGTCGTACGCGATGTCGCCGGTGTGGATCATGAAATCGAACGGGACAGTCTCCAGCTGCTGCAGCAGCGCGTGCTGATCGCTGCCGCCGCCACCCGAATCACCGAACGCGACGAACTGGAATGGCCGCTCCGTCCCCGGCGCGGGCGCGGTCTCGAGCGGCGTCGGGGCCGTGACCGGCGCGCCGTCCTGGTAGACGGTGTAGCAGTAAGTGGCGTCGGGCTGGAGGCCGCTCAGCGCCGCCGTCCATTGCCGTGCGCCGTTCGACGGCTCGCCTGCGTCGATCGCCGCCGCAAAATCGCCCTCCTGCTTGCCGTCGGGCGTCTCGACCAGCACCGAGGCGGATGCGCCCGCGACGGACGTCCAGGCGACGACCGCTTCATGCGCCGTCATGCGCTGCAGATACGGGGCACGCGCCAGCGCCGTCTGGCCCGCGCCCTCGGCGGGCAGGTTCGCGCACGAAGCGCCGCCCGCGACCGGGGCGATGCGCGTGACCGGCGGGTTGCTGATGTCACCGGTGCCCGTGGCTGCGATGCGTCCCGATTCGTTGGTTGAGCAGCTCGCGAGCGCCAGGACCGCGAACGCCAGGACAGCGATGATCGACGAACCGCGCGCCATGCGCGCGGGAAGGAATTTCATGGCTTTCCGGATTAGCAGATTCGATCGCGCGCGCCACGATCATCGCGCTCGAGCTCAGAAGAGAGCGGCCGTGAGCAGCAGGCGAACCGAGCGGCCCGGCGCGTAGGCGATCTGCACGCCCTGGTGGGCGGTCTCGTCCCAGTAGCGCGGCAGCGTGCCCCCGTAGATTCGCAGCCCGGCGCCGATCGACGTATGGAAGTCCTCGCCCTCCAGGCCACCGAACCACGGGCCCGCCACCGCGCCCTCGTCGACGAACAGCGTGGCGTCGATCGCGGACGAGATCAGCCAGCGGTACTCGGCGGTGCCGACCAGGCCGCTGCGATCGCGCAGCAGTCCGTCCGGGAGCCCGCGGATCCACATGCCACCGGTGGGCGAGATCAGGTCGTCGAACGGAACCGGCGCGCGGCCCACTGGCTCGACGACGGCGGCGGCAAACCTCAGCAGCAGGGTGCGATCGACGCCGCCGAACGCCGCGACGCCGTCGAAGCTCAGACGCGCGTAGCGGCTCGGATCGGCGACGATGCCGTGGTACGTGGCGCCCTCCAGCCCGAGCTCGACGCCGTGGCCGTCGCGCGCCGAGGGCCGCAGGTCCAGCGCCAGGCGGGCGCGCTCGTAAAGCAGCCGCCGGTCGGTGTCGAACTCCGGGACCAGCGCCGGATCGGTGCACGGAATGGGTTGCCCCCGCGCCGCGCATGAGGCAGGCGGCGCGCCGTAAGCCTGCGCGATCGACGGGCCGCCGCGCACGTCGTCGGCGTCGTACTCGCGGCCCTCGAAACCGGCGCGCAGTGTGAGCGTGAGGGGGCCGCCTGTCGGCGTGAGCCACAACGCCTCGGCGCGGTAGATGTCGCCGCGGTAACGCGACTCGATCGGCCGCGGCGCGCCCGGCGCCGGGTTGCCGATACCCGCGAACAGGCGATCGTCACGCCGATCCAGGAAGGCGCCCAGCATCAGGCCCAGCCAGCGCGGTCCCCGCAGCGCGATCTCGGCACGCAACACGTCGGCGCTGCCGGCCTTGAACCGCGCCGTCACCTCGCTGGTCGGTACCGGCAGCCGCCGATAGAACAGGAGGAATCCGACCGACGGAACGAACCCGGTCGCGTACTGGATATCGGGCCGCACGCCGACCTTCCCGTCGTCGCTGGTGGTGAGCGCGCGCAGCCACGGAAAGATGTTGTGGCGCTCGGCGGCCTCGGTCCCCTCGACCACGGGCAGCAGCACCAGGCGAGCCGCGGCGCGCGGCGGTGCGAGCACGGCGCGCGCGGCCTGGCGCGCGGGCGATGCCGCGGGCGGCGCGCGCCCGTCGAGGTTGTCATTGCAGCGCGGGTCGGGCGCCCGTCCCGGCTCGTCGCACGCAGCGGGCTCCAGCGCCGCGGGCGCGGCAGCCGCGGGGACCGGCGTCACCGGCTCCGCGCCGGTCGCGTCCGGCGGCACCTGCGCGATCAGCGCCAGCGCGAGAATCCCGCCAACCGCCAGCACCGCCCCACCCCGCTCACTCGTCGCGCTCCAGACCCACGACCCGACCGTTGCGGACGTGGACGCGCGTGGTCTTCGCCCGCCGCCAGCCGCCCTTCCCGTCCGCCAGCTCGGCGCTGATCGCGACCACGCGATAGCTGCCGCCGCCCCCCGGCGCGGGCAGACAGCTTCGTGGCCCCTGCGCCGCCACCGTCGCGTCGGCGAGCGGCCGGCCGCGTTCGTCGCCGATCGCGACGCGGTAGCGCACGCGCGAAGCCTCGGCGTAACCACGCGTCACCGCCAGATCGTCGAAACAGACCCGCGCGCCGGAGGCGTCGTCGATGAGGACCGGTGCTTCGACAGCCGTCATCGGCGTCAGGTAGCGCCGGCCGATGATGTCGCGCCGGACCGCCAGCACCCTGGCGAGCCACGCCGCTTCGCGCGGCTCGAGGCGCGCCGCCGCGACCACCGCCGCCAGCTGTGCGTCGCTGAACGACGTCACCAGCTTGGCGCCCCAGTAGGCGTCGCGGTCGGTCATCCGCTCGTGCGCCGGAATCTTGCGGTTGGTGCGAAATGCTTCGACATCGAACTCCTCGGCCGGGAACCACCCGAGGGCCGGATGCTCGTTCACCACGCTGGTCCACTCGTCGCGCTGCCCCTGGTAACGCCGCTGGTACAGCCCCAGCGACAGCGCCGACGCCAGCGTGCGGCCCACCTCCACCGAATGCTGACCGCCCGCGTTCGGCCCCTTGATGTCGGTGGTGGCCGAGCCCAGCCCCGCGCCGAAGTCGATGATGAAGTGCCGCACGAAGTGGCGGCCGTTCTCCGCGACGTAGCCGTCGAGGGTGTTGATCGCGCTCGCGTCGTAGACGCCCAGCCACGCGGCGAGCATCCAGCTGGCGCGCAGCGAGCGCCGGTGCTCGTGTCCTATCCGATCGTTGGGATCGTCGGCCCGCCGCCCTTTCATGTCGAATGCGCCCAACACCTTTCCGGGCACCCAGCTCACCGCGACGGCGCGCAGCCGGCCGTCGGGCGTTCGCGCCGCCCGCGCCAGCCGTTCGCGCACGATCTCCGGAGTCAAGGGCCGGTTGCGAACCGCGTACAGCTTGAACGTCGCGCCGGGGTCGAGCACCAGGTCGTCGTGGCCCAGCTCCAGCAAGAAGTTGGCGGGGACGTTGTAGCCCGCCGCGTGATAGAGGCGGGTGCCGGCGATCTCCGCCGTCGTCGCCAAACCCAGATGGCGAGCCGGATCGAGCTTGAGCAAGAACTTGCGGCCAGCGGCGTCGATGACCTGGAAGCCCAGCGAGGCCCCCCGATCCTTTCCCTTGACGATGCGCAGCGGCAGGCGCGGCGCGATCCCCTCCGGCCCTGCGGCGACCGCTTCGGGCGCCATCGGCCGCAGGTGGTTGCGCGGACAGAACCAGGTCGAGCACGGCACCTCGTCCGCGGCATTCACGTCTTGCGCCGGGCTGTCGCCCTCGAGCGCGAACGCGCGATCGACCTCGCCCGCCATGTCGTCGCGCACGATCAGCGTCGAGTCGAGCTCGCCGAGATCCGTGCGCTTCGGCGGCCGTGGCACGTCCTCGCTGTCGTGTTCCTCCCAGGCGACGGCGCGGTCGGGGAACACGCGCACCGCCGCACCGCTCGCGCACGCCCCCCCCGCGATGACCAGCGCACCCAGGGCAAGGCCAATCGATCTGCTCACGTCCGTTCCGGCGCGCCGGGCGCGATCTCGGCCGCGAGCCCTTGCGCCGGCCGGCGCACCGGCGCGCGTGACGGCGGCTGGTCGCCGACGAGGTTTCGGTGGCGGCGGGCGATCGCGATCGCGATCGCCAGCCAGATCGCGACCAGCATCAGGTTCGCCACCGCGACGCCCCGCCGCGACAGCGACAGCACGTGCAAGCTGACCAGCACCAGCGCGCCGGCCGCCATGTCGCCGAGGCGCACGCAGACGGTGTCGACGGTGGCCTTCCCGGTGTACTTCACCTCGCGGGTGGTGGGCAGGAACAGCGTCTGCTCGACCGTGGTCTCCAGCGAGTAGTCGAAGCTGTTCTCGGCGAGCTTGGCGATCGCGACCACCGCCAGCGACGGATAGAGCGCGATCGCGCCGTACCCGCCGAAGGCGACCCACGGCAGCAGGAACAACGCCCACCGCGTCCCGCCGCGCTTGAGCACGCGGGCGACCAGGAACGCCTGCACGACCAGCGCGAGCGCGTTCACCGCGCCGTAGAACCCGCCGTAGAAGCGCCCGATCACCACCGCGCGCTCCGCCGTCGGGAACGTCTCGGCGTGGAGCTTGACCGCGTCCGCGAGGATGAACTCACCCTGCGTGTTGACCAGGTTCGCGACGATCAGCAGCGCGCCGATCAGCAGCAGGTACCGATCGCGCATCACCAGCGAAAACACGCCGCGCGTTCGGGGCGCGGCGGGAGCGATCCGCTCGGCGGCGGCGCGCGCGCCGGTGACGCCGCGGTCGATGACGGTCGCGACGACCAGCGTGAGCGCGTACAGCGCCGCCGCGATCACCATCAAGCCGTAGATGCCCAGCCGGCCGATCAAGCGATGCGCCAGCTGGGCGCCCACGATCGCGCCCGCGGAGCCGCCGATCGCGATGACGCCGAACAGGCGCTCGCCCGCCTCGCGGCTGTAGAGATCGACCGCCAGCGACCAGAACTGCGCGACCCCGAGCAAGCTGACGACGCCCAGCCACATGTAGAACGGCGCTGCAATGGGCACGCCGTTCATGCCCAGGACGATGAACACGACCAGCGACACCACGAACACGATCAGCGTCACGCGGATCAGGGCGAGGCGGCGAACGCGCCCCGCCAACCGCGCGTAAAGCGGCAGGACGCCCAGCAACAGCAGGGCCTGCGCCGACGTCGCGTACACCTTCAGCTCCTGCCCGTGCAGGCCCCAGATGCCCCACAGCAAGATCAGAGGTTCTCGTACGGTCTTCAGCAGGTAGTAGGCGGTCAGCAGCAGGAAGATCTGAAGGCCGAACAGCGCCACCCCGCGCCCCTCACCCGAGCGAACGTCACCGACGAGTCGCCATAGACGAGCGCTCCGCGGGACCATGCGGGTCGTGCTCAGAAAGTCCGCCACTCCCCAATGATGGGGACCGGCCTCGACCTGACAATCGGATGTCAGTCACCCCCTTACGGACGAAGCCGGCACCCGCCTGTCCGACGGCGGCGGACGCGTCGTCAGCGGAAGCGTTCGTCGAAGATCTCGCGGACGCGGGCCAGGCGCGCGTCGAGGTCGGCGGCCAGCGCGTCGGGGGATGTCCCGAGGCTGCGCGCCAGCATCGGGAGATCGCGGGGCGACACGACGTCTTCCGGTCGATCGAGGAGCAGGCGCAGGCGCAACGTCGCCCGGCGCAGGGCGGCGTAGTCGTCCAGCAAGGATTCCGGCCAGCCCAGCGCGACCAGGCGCGCGAGCGCGGCGGCCGTGGTGGTGACGCGGACGCCGGGATCGGCCGCGTTCTGCAGCTGGCCCAGCGCGACGAGAAACTCCACGTCCATGATGCCGCCCGGATCGAAGCGCAGGTGGCGCGAGCCGGCCGGCACCCGCCCGCGCTCGGTCTCCACGCGCTCGCGGACGCGGCGCAGATCGGCGACGAACTTGCGCGCGTCGAACGGCCGGTCGAACGCGATGGTGGCGAGCTCGACCTCGCGGCGCGCGCGCAGGGCCGCGTCCTCGTTGCTGAACACGACGCGCGCGCGCAGCAGCGCCACCCGCTCCCAGCCGGCGGCCTCGTCGCGGTGGTAGCGCTCGAACGCGCTCCACGACGTCACCAGCAGCCCCTGCTCGCCCGATGGCCGCAGCCGGGTGTCGACGCGGTAGAGCCGACCTTCCTCCAGCATCGCCTCCATCGCCGAGATGAACCGCTGCGACGCGCGCGCGAACCATTCGCGGTGATCGATCCCGGTCGAGCTCTCGCCGTCGCCGCCGTAGAGGAACACCAGATCCAGGTCGGAGCCGTAGCGCATCTCGCGCGCGCCCAGACTGCCCAGGCCCAGCACCGTCAACCCGGCGCGCGGGACGCCGTACCGTTCGGCGAGCGCGGGCAGCGACGCCTCGATCGCCTGCTGCAGGCAGAACTCGGCGAGCTCCGCCAGGCCGCTGGTCACCTCCTCCGGCGCCAGGTCGCCGGCCACGTCGCGCAGGCCGATTCGCAGCGTCTCCTCGCCCTGAAAACGGCGGAGCGCGCGCAGCGTCTCTTCTTCCTGCTGTTGCTCCTGTTGCTCCTCGTGGCCGTCGACCTCTTCGGCCTCGCCGGCCGGCAGCGCCGCGGCCAGCCGCGCCTGGAGCTCCTCGCGCGTTCGCACGCGCGCGCCCAGGCCTTCCAGCGCGTCCCACATCGCGGGGTGGCGGATGAGCAGCTCCGCGAGCCGATCGCTGGTCCCGAACAGCGATGCCAGCATCCGCGCCAGCTGCGGTTCGTCGCGCAGCAGCACCATCAGCGAATCCGAGCTGCGCCAGATCAGATCGCGGAAGTGCAGCAGCGCCCGGTCCGGATCGGGCGACGCGATCGCCTGCTCCAGCAGCTCGGGCGGCAGGCGCGCGCCGATCGCTTCCAGCGTGTCGGCCGCCGCCTCGACGTCGCGGAATCCGGCCGCCGACGCGAGGCGCTCCAGCTCGGCGCGGTCGCGCAGCGGATCGAGCAGCCGGGCCGCCTGCAGGTGCATCTCGGGCGGCGGCTCGCCCAGCGTCCCGGCGATCACCTCGACGGCCGCGCGCCGGGCCCGCACCTCCGCGTCGAAGGCGGCCAGGGTTTCGAAGCCCAGCCCGATCGCGAAGCGCGCGCGCTCTTCGTCGCCCGCCGGCAGGCGGTGCTGCTGGGCCCCGGTCGCGACCTGGACCCGGTGCTCCAGACGCCGCCAGAAGCGGTAGGCCGACAGCAGCGTCCACGCTTCGCGATCGCCCAGCAACCCGGCGACCACCAGGTGCGGAAACGCGCGCGGCGTGTTTCGTTCGCGGAGATCGAGACGCTTGCCCGCGTGCAGCAGCTGCAGCGCCTGCACCACCATCTCGACGTCGCGGATGCCGCCCGCGCCCAGCTTCACGTCGAAGCCGGTCTCGCCCAGCGCGCCGCCCGCGTCCGCCGGATCGCGGAACAGCGCCCGCAGGCCGCGCACCTCGTCGAGCAGGCGCGCGTCGATGCTGCGCGGGTAGATGAACGGTTCGAGGATCGCCAGCAACTCGGCGCCCAGGGCGCGATCGCCGGCGCACGGGCGCGCGCGCAGCCAGGCCTGCCGCTCCCAGGTCCGCCCGAACGTCTCGTAGTAGCGTTCGGCCGCCGCGAGCGAGTTGCACAGCGGCCCGTTGCGGCCCTCGGGACGCAGGCGCAGATCGACCCTGAACACCATCCCGTCCGCGGTCGGTTGCTCCAGCGCCGCGGACACGCGCCGCGACAGCTCGGAATAGTAGTGGTGCAGCGACGCCTCGCCGGCCGTGCCCGCGTCGGTCGAGTAGAAGTAGCAGACGTCGACGTCGGACGAGAAGTTCAGCTCCTCGCCGCCCAGCTTTCCCATCGCCATCACCACGAACCGCAACGGGCTGCCGTCGTCTGCGCGTGGCTCGCCGATCTCGCGGCGCAGCTCGCCGTCGCAGATCTCGACCGCGACGTCCAGGCACACGTCGGCGAATCCGGACAGCTCGCGCGCGACCTCTTCGGTCGTCCCCCACCCCAGCTCGCGCGCGCCCAGCCGCAACACCTCGTCGCGCCGTACCCGTCTCAGGCGCCGCTGCAGCTCGGCCAGATCCGTGGCGCCCGCGACGGCGGCGCGCACCTCGCGCGCGATCACCTCGGGCGGTTTCGCCCGGCGCAGCCACGGATCGGCGGCCAGCCGCGCGAACGCGCCGGCGTCGGCCATCAGCAACTCGGGCAGGAATTCGCCGCTCGCCAGGATCGCGCTCAGCAGCGCGCGATCGGCCGCCGCCGCCGGCTCCACGCCGCCCGCCTCGACGAACCGCTGCAGGCGGACCGCGACGTCACTCATGGCGTCAGCTTACAAATCGGCCTGCGCCAGCGAAAATTTGTTGTTCTGGTCGTGGAGGACGCGGAACGACGAGCGCGCCTCGGGCGGCAGCATGGCTTGCAGCTTCGACTGCTGGAAGCGTTCGTAGAGGAAGAACGCCCGGCGGCCGCGATGCCGCGACATCCAGTCCTTCAGCTTCTCGTCCGCGCCTTCCTGATCGAACACCGTGCGCTCTTCGCTCGGGCCTTCGTAGATCTCGTTCGACGTGTAGAAGGTCTCGCCCCGCCAGTACAGCTGGTACGCGATCAGGCGTTCCTCGGGCGATCGGCGGTTCTCGTAGTACGCGGCGATCGGCCCTTTCTGCGACCACGACGGCGCCACGCCGCGCATGAACCCATCCAGCAGATAGAACGTGAACACGATCGCCGCGCCCGACAGACCGACCGCCGTCCAGCGGCGGATGCGCGGCGCGGCCAGCGCCGCCGTCGCCAGCGCGAACGCCACGCAGAACCCGATCAGCGCGCCCGAGAAATCGAGCCGTTCCGGCCACGGCCGCCCGCTCTTGTTGTGCACGTAGTCGTACGAGAACAACCAGAGCAATCGCTGCGCGGCGCTCTTGGTGTCGACGAGATCGATCGTCACCAGCACCAGCAGCGGAATCCCGATCAGCGCCACGACCGTCCCGCGCCGCCAGCCGCCGCGCGCGATCAGATCGTCGAGGAAGCACCCGACGACGATGGCGATGCCGGGAATGGCCGGCAGCACATAGTGGTGAAACTTCGTCATCGACAGCGAGACCATCGCGTAGGCGCCGACGAACCAGATCGCCCCCAGCAGGATGATTCCCTTCCGGCGCACCTCGGCCGGCCCCTCGGTCGGATCGACGGGCGCGGCCGCGCCCGCGCTCCGGCCGCCGCGCAGCACGGCCCAGCCCAGCGCCGCCGGCACCACGGCGATCCAGGGCAGCATGCCGTAGCCCAACTCGCGCACGAAGTACTCGAACGTGCCGCGGTCGCCGTGGCGGCCGATCACCATGCGGCGCCAGTGATTGTCTCCGAACAGCTCGTTCCAGAACGCGCCGCCGTGTCGGATCAGCATCGCGTGGTGCCAGGGCGCCGCGACCAGCAGGCACACGACCAGCGACACCACCACGCCGTAAAGCAGCTGCGCGCGCTTCAAGCGGCGCCAGTTCCAGGTGATCCCCAGGTAGGTGACGAACACGATCAACGGCAACCCCAGCCCCGCCAGGCCCTTCGCCAGCACCGACAGCGCGCACATGATCGCCGCCAGGTAAAGATAGAACGGCGCCTTGTAGCGCGTGCGCGCCGCCAGGAACACGAACAGCGCGAACCCGAGGTAGTACGGGATCATCGCGACGGCGCCGTACATCTTCACGTCGCGGCCGCCCCACGGAATCACCACGATCAGCTGGACCGAATCGATCACCAGCTGCGGGACCGTCACCAGCGCCGTCAGCGCCAGCGTTCCATAGAAGAGCGGATGGTGCGGCCAGCTGCGCCAGCCCTTGCCCCGCCGGAGCAGCACCTCGTCGGAGTCGTCGAACAGCGCGAACGCGCCCAGCGCCAGCGCCATCGCCATCGGTCCGACGAACGCCATGTCCGTCATCGCCTGGCGCGCGACCAGGCTGTACATGGGCGCCGTCGCGCACACGATCGCCGCCAGCACGCCCGCGCGCCGGGACACGAACCGCGCGGTCACCAGGTACACCGCGTAGATGCCCAGCACGCCCATCAGGCAGAACGGCACGCGCGCCGCCCACTCGGCGGCGTGACCGACCGCCATCTCGCCCGGCGATCCGCCGGGCAGCCCGACGCCCGCGACGTGCATCGCGATGCTCATCAGCCAGAACGACAGCACCGGCTTCGACCAGAACACCTCCGGATCGCGGGGCGAACCCGGCCACCACAGGCTGATGAAGTCCCCGCGGTGGGTCATCTGCCGCGCCACCTCGGAGTAGTGTGTCTCCCACGGGTCCCACAGCCCGTAGGTCCCGGCCAGCGGGATGTAGAGCAGAAGCCCCCCGACGATGACGGCGGCGCTCACGAGCAGCGACACCTGCCGCTCGGTGAGCCGCGAGATCACTGGGCGAGCACCTTCTGCAGCTTGAGCAGCTCGAGATCGATCGTCTTCGGCTTGCCGACCACCTCGGTGAGCGGCGTCGAGCTGACCTCGCCCTTCAACATGCCGATCAGGCGGCCGTGCTCGCCGCTGTCCAGGTGTTCGGTGGCCGCGGCCGCCAGCCGCGTCGCCAGCAGCCGATCGAATGCGCTCGGCGTGCCGCCGCGCTGAACGTGGCCCAGCGTCGTGACGCGCACGTCGAAGCCGATCTGGTTCTTGTGCGCCTCGAAGTGCTCGGCCAGGCGCGTGGCGTTGTTGCGCGCACCCTCGGCGACGATGATGAGCGCGTGCGCCTTGCCGCGCGCGTAGGCGCTCTGGATGTCGCTCACGATCACCTCGGGCTCGACCTCCGCCTCCGGGATCACGACTGACTCCGCGCCGCCGGCGATGCCCGCCATCAGCGCCAGGTAGCCGCAGTTGCGGCCCATCACCTCGACGAGAAACGCGCGCCGGTGCGAGGACGCCGTGACCTTCAAGCGGTCGATCGATTCCAGCGCGATGTTCAGCGCCGTGTCGACGCCGATCGTGATGTCGCTGCCCGCCAGGTCGTTGTCGATGGTCGACGCGACGCCGACCACTTGCAGGCCCATCTTCGCCAGCGCCAGCGCGCCCGACTGCGATCCGTTGCCGCCGATGACGACCAGCCCGTCGATGCCGCGCGCCTGAAGGTTGGCGATCGCGCGCGCCCGGACCGGCTCGTCCTTGAACTCGCGCAGGCGGGCGCTGCCCAGGAATGTTCCCCCGCGCTGCAGGATGCCGCCGACGTCGCGCGCGCCCAGCGGTTCGATCAGCCCGGCCACCAGGCCGGCGTAGCCGTCGCGCACGCCGAACATTTCCCACCCTTTGGCGATGCCGGTGCGAGCGGCGGCGCGGATGGCGGCGTTCATCCCGGGGGCGTCCCCGCCGCTGGTCAAGATCGCGATCTTCCTCGTGGCCATGCTATGCGAACGACGTATAGCATGGGCTGACATGGCGAATCAGCCGGCGAAGCGTGCGGTGACCAAGGCGCCGCCGCCGAACTACATCACGCCGGCGGGGTTCAAGCGCCTGACGGAAGAGCTGACATTCCTTCGGACCAAGAAGCGCCCCGAGGTGGTAGCGGCGCTGTCTGACGCGGCGGCCGAGGGCGATCGGTCGGAGAACGCGGAGTACATCTATCGCAAGCGCCAGCTCCGCCAGATCGACTCGCGGTTGCGCTTCCTGTCCAAGCGTCTGGATGACGTCCGGATCGTCGATCCGCGTTCGCAGCCCCACCGCGACCGCATCTTCTTCGGCGCGACCGTGACGGTCGAGGACGCCGAAGGCGAGGAAGCGACGTACCGCATCGTCGGCGTCGATGAGACGGACGGCGCGGCCGGCGACATCTCCTGGCAATCGCCGGTCGGCCGCGCGCTGCTCGGAAGATCGATCGGCGACACCGTGACCGTGAAGTGGCACGCGGGTCTGCGCGAGTTGACGGTCGCGGAGATCGACTACCGATAAGAAGGGCCGCCCTCGTCCACGTAAGCGCGGATGGACGAAGACGAGGGCGGCAATAAAGCGATGACTACTGGCAGGTGTGGTCGGGCAGGCAGAAGCTGCCACCCCCGCAGTCGTTGTTGGTGCGGCATTCGACGCAGGACATGGTCGCCATGTCGCAGAAATCGGCGCCGCCGCGGCCGCAGTCGTTGTTGTTCATGCAGCCGTCGACGCACTGGTGGCCCGCGCCGCAAACGCGCTGGTTCGTGCTGCTGCCACCACACGCCATCACGACGACGCCGAGGAGAGCGCAGCAAACAAGCGTAGAACGTTCGGTCCGGGTCATGGGTTCCTCCGCGAGCAGGTGAGCTGGTGAGTTGGTCCTTGGTGCCGCGTGCGCCGCGGCCGGTTGAAAGATCCGTCAGCCGACGATGAACCCGGGCTCGCAGAAGCCGCCGAAGCAGAGCCCCGAGCAACACTGCGCGTTGCTGGTGCACGCCCCGCTGATCTGCGTGCAGCTGGTCGCCGGCATCGAGCAGCTCCCCGCCGCGCAGGTGCTGGAGCAGCAACCCGCGTTGCCGGTGCACGCGCCGCCCATCGGTGTGCACGGTGTCTTGCACGCGTGCGTGGTCGGATCGCAGCTGCCGCGGCAGCACTGCGCGTCCGCCGTGCACGCGGCGCCCTCGCCGCGGCAGGTCTCGCCGCCGAAGCGGCAGCGCTTCGGATCGACGCTCTCGTCGCAGACGTCCGTGCAGCAACCGCGTCCGGAGCCGGACGTGCAGGTCTCGCCGGTGGGACGGCAGTTCCGGTTGGCGAGATCGACCTGGCACTGCCCCGCCTGGCAGATGTTCGAGCAGCACTCCGCGTTCGCGGCGCAGCCTTCGCTCTCGACCTTGCACAGGCCGCCGCCGCAACGCCCGCCGAAGCAGCCGAGCGAGCAACAGTCGAGCGCCTTCGTGCACGCGACGCCATCGGCGACGCACGCGTTCGTGCACTGCACGACGCCCGCCTGGCCCGTCACCGGTTCGCAGCGGCCGCTGCAGCACTGCGCGTTCTCGGTGCAGCTGGTGGCGGCGGCCTGACAGGCACCCGGCGCGACGCCG
>Ga0070673_100001191_pt1 | contig 14965 bp, 11 predicted proteins | sample KBSM23metaG_FD_65342 | JGI IMG/M metagenome (GOLD analysis project Ga0070673, IMG submission 65342) | Miscanthus rhizosphere microbial communities from Kellogg Biological Station, Michigan, USA - KBS M2-3 metaG | ecosystem: Host-associated > Plants > Roots > Rhizosphere > Soil ... | reverse complement strand
CCGTTGTCGATCGCGCCGTCGCCGCGGCGGGCGCGCTCGTGCGTCCCGGCGCCAAGGGGCTCGTCAACGCGATCCTGAGGCGATATCTGCGCGAACGGACGTCTCTGCATGCGTCCGTGCGCCTCGACCCGGTCGCGCGCTGGTCGTATCCGAAGTGGTGGATCGAGCGCGTTCGTCGCGACCATCCGGCGAGCTGGGAAGCGATTCTCGAAGCCGGGAACGCACGACCGCCGCTGACGCTGCGCGTGAATGGCCGCGTTAAGAGCCGCGAAGCGCTGCTTGCCGACTTTGCCGGCGCGGGCATCGCTGCGATCCCCGTGGGGGAGTGGGGCATGATCGTCCCGGAGCCCCGCGCCGTGACCGAGCTGCCCGGCTTCGCCGATGGCGCGTTCTCCGTTCAGGACCTGGGGGCGCAATTGGCTGCGCCGCTGCTCGGCGTCGCCGACGGCATGCGGGTGCTCGATGCGTGTGCAGCGCCGGGGGGCAAGACGTCGCATCTTCTGGAGCTGAGCGACGTCGACGTCGTCGCGCTCGACCTGGATCCCGTGCGGATCGCGCGCATCCGCGACAATATGAGGCGCCTTCGCCTGAGCGATCGCCCCGTGCGCGTGGCGCAGGGGGACGCGGGGGAGCCGCGCGCGTGGTGGGACGGGCGGGCATTCGACCGCATCCTCCTCGATGTGCCGTGCACGGCTTCCGGGATCGTCCGTCGACATCCCGACGGCAAGTGGCGGCATCGTGAAAGCGATATCGGGCGGTTCGCGCAGCAGCAGACGAGGTTGCTCGACGCCGTCTGGCCGCTGCTCGAGCGAGGCGGCCGGCTGCTTTACTCGACATGCTCGGTGTTCGACGCCGAGAACGGCGAGCGCATCGCCGATTTCCTGGCCCGGCATCCGGATGCGTTGCGGGAATCCCTCACGTTTCCGGAAGGCGCGCCGCATTGCGATGGCCAGCTCTTGCCTTCGTCTTCGGGCACGCGCCACAATCAGGACGGGTTTTTCTACGCGCTGCTTGGCAAGCGCTGATGTGGTCGCCGCGCCACACTGCGCTCCTGCACGGCGCTCCGCAACGCCGTCCCGCGACCGGGACCTTCCCGAAGTTGCGTCCCGGCATGCTGCTTACACCCAGGATCGACCGTGCGCCGCGCTCCCGAGAGCGACGTCGCGCGCTCGCATTTTTGTTCGTCTGCCTGCTCGGCGTGCCCGGTACCCGGCTCCGCGCCGACACGATTCCCGTGCGGTCGGCGACACTCCACGTGGAGGAAGATGAAGTACTGTTGAGCGCGGATTTCGATTTCGCGCTCACTCCCGCGCTGGAGCAGGCGCTGGACAAGGGAATTCCGCTCTATTTCACGATCGAGCTCGAGCTGTCGCGGAGGCGTCCGCTGTGGTTTCCCGAAAAGGTTGCTGAATGGTCGATCACGTATCGCGTGTCGTACAGCTCGCTGACGCGGCAGTATCGCGTATCGAGCGGGCCGCTCGGGCAGGCGTTCGATTCACTGGAGGACGTCCAGCGGTTCATCGGACACGTTGCGTCGCGACCCGTTGCGCGCGCGGACGAGCTCACCAAAGGCGTGCGCTACGACGCGGCGCTACGTGAAAAGCTCGACGTGAACCAGCTGCCGAAGCCGTTCCAGATCAACGCGCTTGCCTCGCGCGAGTGGCAATTGAGCTCGGACTGGCACCGGTTCTCCTTCACGCCATGATGCGCTTGCTGGCATCGCGGCGGCTGCGCTGGGTCACGCTCGCCTTCGCGTGCGTGTCGGCGATCGGGCTCTTCCTGCTCGCAACGGCGACTGCGAACACGGCGCTGTTCGCCGGCCACTACAACACGATCGTGCTGATCAACGGCGCGCTGGTCGCGCTGCTCATGCTGGTCGTCGGCGGACAGCTGTTGCACCTATGGCGCAACTTGCGAAAGGGCGTATTTGGCTCCCGGCTCGCGCTTCGTCTCGTGCTGTTGTTCGCGCTCGTCGCAGGTCTGCCCGGTGCGCTCGTGTACGCGGTGTCCGCGCAGTTCCTCGGCCGAAGCATCGAGAGCTGGTTCGACGTGCGCGTGGATCGCGCGCTCGACGGCGGCATCAACCTCGGGCGGAGCTCGCTCGATTACCTGCTGAAGGAGACGAGCAATCGCGCGAATCTGATCGCCACGGCGCTTGCCGATGCGCCCGGCGGGCCGGGACCCGCGCTGACTCGCGCCGCCGAGCAGGTTGGCGTCTACGAAGCGGCGTTGTATGCGCCGTCCGGCGGCGTTCTCGCGGTCGCCGGGACCGGTGGGGGCATGACGCCCGAGCCGCTGCCCGGAGACGCCTTGCGGCGCGCGCGGCTGCAGCAGACCTATGCGAAGGTCGAGCAGACGCAGGATTCTGGGCTGATGCTCCGCGTCGTCGTTCCGGTCAACAGCGGCGATCGGATGGATCCGCTGCGCGTTCTCCAGGTGATCGAGCGCGTCCCGCGCACCCTCGCGCAGGATCTCGAGAAAGTGCAGGCCGGCGCCCGCGATTATCAGGAAATCTCGTTTTCGCGTGGAGCGCTGAAGCGGCTCTACCAGCTGACACTAGCGTTGACGCTGCTCCTTGCTCTGACATCGGCGCTCGGTCTCGCCGTCGTGTTGTCGGAACGCTTCGCCGAGCCGCTTGCGCTGCTTGCGGAGGGTACGCGCGCCGTCGCCGAGGGCGATTTTTCCCGTCGTCAGCCCGTGACCTCGCGGGACGAGCTCGGCGTGCTCACCGAGTCGTTCAATACGATGACCTCGCAACTGGCGGATGCGCGGGTGAAGACGCAGGAGTCGCAACGCGCGACTGAAACGACCCGCGCGTATCTGGAAAGCGTGCTCGGCAATCTCTCGTCCGGCGTGCTTGCGTTCGACGACAGGTATCGGCTGCGAAGTGCAAACGCCAGCGCGGCGGTGATCCTGCAGCAGCCGTTCGCCGAGGTATCGGGGATCGCTCTTGCGGAATGGGGCGGCCGGCTGCCGGGGCTCGCGGCGTTCGGTGAGCTCATGGCGGAAGGCTTTCGCGCGGCGCGCGAGGGCCAATGGCAGCGCGAGGCGGCCCTGACGGTGGCCGGACAGACGCGCACGCTGCTGCTCCGCGGTACTCGGCTGCCCGGGGCGCCGGTCCCTGGCTACGTCGTCGTGTTCGACGATGTGTCCGAGGTGCTTCAGGCGCAGCGAGATGCAGCGTGGTCCGAAGTTGCCCGACGGCTCGCGCACGAGATCAAGAATCCGCTGACGCCGATCCAGCTTTCCGCCGAGCGGCTCGCCGTGAAGCTCGCGCCACGACTCGAGGAAAGCGACCAGGAGACGCTGCGGCGCGGTACGCAGACGATCGTGTCGCAGGTGGCCGCCATGAAGCACATGGTCGACGATTTCGCGATATACGCGCGGCAACCGCGGCCGGGGCAGATGCAGGCGGTGGATCTGCCGGCCCTCTTGCTCGACGTGCTCGCTCTATACGACAATCTGCGGCCGCACGTGGTACTGGCGCTCCCGGATACACCTGTCATGATTCAGGGCGAGCCAACGCGTTTGCGACAGGTGTTCCACAATCTGCTTCAGAATGCGGTCGACGCACAGGCGGGCGTCGCCGAGCCGCGGATCGAAATCTCCCTCAGCGTGCAAGGCGGAGAAGCGACGCTCTCCTTTGGCGATCGCGGTCCGGGTTTTTCGGAGAACGTCCTCGAGCATCCGTTCGAGCCTTATGTAACGACGAAAGCAAAGGGCACCGGATTGGGTCTGGCCATCGTTAAGAAGATCGTCGAGGAGCACGCCGGTCGCGTGACGCTCGAGAACGTCGCGCCGCATGGCGCGCGCGTGACGCTGCACTTTCGGGCGCTGAAGTCGGCGGCCGCCGCATGAGCCGCGCGGGCAACGAGGCCGACGCATGAGCCGCGCGGGCAACGAGGCGGAAGCGTGAGCGATCCACGCGCGACGCAAGGCCGCGAGATCCTCATCGTCGACGATGAGGTCGGCATACGCGAACTGTTGTCGGAGATCCTTCAGGACGAGGGCTACCGCGTCGCGCTTGCCGAGAACGCAGGCGAAGCACGTGCCTACCGCCAGCGTCAGCAGCCCGCGCTCGTGCTGCTCGATATCTGGATGCCGGACACCGATGGCGTAACGCTGCTTCGCGAATGGGGTTCGACTTCGCTTCTGACCATGCCCGTCGTGATGATGTCCGGGCACGGCACGATCGAGACGGCAGTCGAGGCTACGCGCATTGGGGCATTCGATTTCCTCGAGAAGCCGATCGGGCTCTCGAAGCTGCTGTCGACGATCGCGCGCGCATTGAAGACTGCCGCAGCCAAGGAGCCGCGCCGGATCTCGCTCGCGGCGTTGGTGGCGAGCCAGGAGACGGGCGCCACCGAGAAGGCGCTCGAGGCGCTCGTTGCAGCGAGGCGTCCGATCCTCATTCTCGGCGAGGCAGGCACCGGACACGATATCGCGGCGCGCGCGCTGCAAACGTCCGGGTCGCCGTTCGTCGTGCTCGCGAACGGCGCGCGGCTCGCGAACAATCCGCTGGCGCTTCTCGAGGAAGCGCGCGAAGGCGTGCTCTACTGCATGGAAGTCGGTCAGTACTCGCGCGCGGAGCAGAAGGGGCTCGCCTTTCTCCTGCCAAAGCTCGACAAGCACAACATCGTGCTCGTCGCGACGAGCGCCGAGCCGCTCGCCAATCTCGCTGCCGAAGGGCGCTTCGATGCGGCGCTGCTGTCGCAGCTTTCTTCCGGCGCCGTCGTGCTGCCACCGCTACGTACGCGACGCGACGACATCCCGGCGTTGATCGAGCGTTTCTGGCGCGCTTCGGGGGCGGAGGAGCGGGCGACGCCGCTGCTTGCGTCGTTGTCGCCGGCCGCGCTGACCGCGCTGTCCAACGCATATTGGCCCGGGAACCTCGACCATTTGCAGAGTGTCGTCATGAACATGCAGGTGGTTCGCGGCGAAGTCACGGCCGATCTCGTGAAGCGCTTGCTCGGCGAGGCCGCCTCGCCGAACCAGGTGCTCGCGCCTGAAATCACGACGCGCTTCTTCGAGCTGCCTCTGCGCGAGGCGCGCGAGGCGTTCGAGCGGATCTATTTCGAGCAGCTCCTCGGCCGGGAGCAAAGCAACATGAGCAAGGTCGCCGAGAAAGCCGGACTCGAGCGCACGCACCTGTACCGGAAGCTCAAGCAGCTCAACATCCGTTTCTCGCGCCGAACCGACGAAAGCGCGGCGAGTTAACTCGGGCCCGCTAGGTTTCCTGGTGCCCCGTCTCGTGTGACTACGGCCGCTCTATCCATCGCCCACCGCGGCCGGATGCTGCCGCTCGCGGTCGGCGCCGTCGGCGTCGTCTACGGCGACATCGGCACCAGCCCCCTTTACACGCTGCGCACGGCGTTCACGGGCTCGTACGGACTCGCGCTCACGCCGGCGAACGTGCTGGGCGTGCTGTCCGTGATCGTATGGGCGCTCGTCATCGTCGTCACGCTCAAGTACATCACGTTGATCATGCGCGCGGACAACCGCGGGGAAGGGGGCATCCTCGCGTTGACCGCGCTCGTGTCGCGCGGGACCGAGGATCGCGAGCGAATGCGCTGGTGGCTCGTCGGGCTCGGAATTTTCGGCGCGGCGATGTTCTACGGCGACGGCATGATCACGCCGGCGATCACCGTGCTCGGCGCAGTCGAGGGTCTCGGCGTGATCGCGCCCGCGCTGCATCCGTTCATCGTCCCGATCAGCGTGCTCATTCTGGTTGCGCTGTTCGCCGTGCAGCGCACCGGAACCGCTCGGCTTGGCGCGATCTTCGGGCCCGTGATGGCGGTCTGGTTCGTTGCGCTCGGCGCGCTCGGCGGCATCGAGATCGCGCGCAATGTCGAAGTGCTCTCCGCGTTCGATCCGATGTACGCGGTCCGATTCGTCCAGGGCAACGTCGGCGTGGCCTTCGTCGCCTTCGGGGCGGTCGTGCTCGCGGTAACGGGCACCGAGGCGCTCTACGCGGACATGGGGCACTTCGGCAAGACACCGATACGCCGCGCGTGGCTCTTCTTCGTGATGCCCGCGCTGCTGTTGAACTACTTCGGGCAGGGCGCGTTGATTCTGAGTGATCCCTCGACGATCCAGAATCCGTTCTATCTGCTCGCTCCCGCATGGGCCCGCGTGCCGCTGCTGGTCCTGGCGACGCTGGCCGCGATCATTGCCTCGCAGGCGGTGATCTCGGGCGCGTTCTCGCTCACCCGCGCAGCGATCCAGATGGGTTATTGCCCGCGCCTCACGATCCTGCACACGTCGGAGCGAGCGATCGGCCAGATCTATGTGCCATTCATCAACTGGATGCTGTTGATCGCGATCATCGCGCTCGTCGTCGGCTTCCGCAATTCGGACAATCTCGCAGGCGCGTACGGCATTGCCGTGACGATGGCCATGCTGATCGACTCGATCCTGATCTTCGTCGTGATGCGCCGCTTGTGGGATTGGCCCGTTTGGGCATCGGTGCTGATCACGACGCCGCTGCTCCTCATCGATATGACGTTCCTCGCGTCGAACGCGCTCAAGATTCCGGAAGGAGGCTGGTTCCCGCTGTTGATCGGAGGCGTCGTTTTCACGCTGTTGACGACGTGGAAGCGCGGCCGCTCGCTGCTGATGAAGCGTCTCGCGGAGGATGCGATGCCGCTCGACCTCTTCATTCAGAGCATCGAGGCGTCGCCGCCGCAGCGCGTTTCCGGGACGGCGATCTTTCTGACGTCGACGCCGAACCGCGTGCCGCACGCGTTGCTGCACAACCTGAAGCACAACAAGGTGCTGCACGAGCGCGTCGTGTTCCTGACCATCGTGATGCGCGACATTCCCTACGTGCCGGACGAGGATCGCGGCGAGGTATCGGACCTCGGCTGCAATTTCTATCGATTGATGGCCGATTACGGCTTCAAGGACGACCCTGACATTCCGGAATTGCTCGAGGACTGCGGGCGCAAGGGATTCGCGTTCGACATGATGGAGACGTCGTTTTTCGTCTCGCGCGAAACGCTGATCGCCACCGTCAGTCCGGGAATGGCGCTGTGGCGTGAAAAGCTTTTCGTCTCGCTCTCGAAGAATGCGACGAAGGCCTCCGAGTTCTTTCATGTCCCGACGAACCGTGTGGTCGAGCTCGGGACACAGGTCGAGCTCTGACGGCGCTTCCCCATACCCTTGCGTGAGGCGAACCGCGTCCACACGCATAAACAAAAACGCCGGCGCGTGGCCGGCGTTGAATGGTTGAACAATGAGGCGGCTTACTGGAGCGTCGCCATTTGCGAGCGCATCGTCTTCAGCGCCTTGCTTTCGATCTGGCGGATCCGCTCGGCGGAGACGCCGTACTCGTCCGCAAGCTCCTGCAGCGTGGCGCTGTCGTCATCCTCGCGCAGCCAGCGCGCTTCGATGATTCTGCGACTCCGGTCGTCGAGCTGCGCCATCGCCGTGCGCAATCCCTTGCTGCGATTCGCCGCCGTTTCCTTGCGCTCGAGGATCTCCACCGGCTCGTCGTCCAAGTCGGTCAGGTATGCGATCGGCGTAACGGACTCCTCGTCGCCCGGCGTCGGATCGAGCGACACGTCGCCGCCCGAGATCCGCGTCTCCATTTCGAGCACTTCCTCCGGCTTGACTCCGAGCTCCTTCGCGATCTGATTCGCTTCCGACCGAGTCAGCGACGCCGAAGAGCGCTTCATGCTGCGCAGGTTGAAGAACAGCTTGCGCTGCGCCTTCGTCGTCGCGATCTTGACGAGCCGCCAATTGCGCAGCACGTGCTCGTGGATCTCGGCCCGGATCCAGTGGAGCGCGAACGACACGAGCCGAACACCGCGCTCCGGGTCGAAGCGCCGAACTGCCTTCATCAAGCCGATGTTGCCTTCCTGGATCAGGTCGGCCTGCGGCAAACCGTAACCCAGGTAATTACGCGAGACGGCGACGACCAGCCGCAGGTGCGAAAGCACCAGCTGCCGAGCAGCGTCGACGTCTTCATGTTCTTTCCAGCGTCGCCCAAGCGCAGTCTCCTGCTCCGCGCTGAGCAGCGGAAAGCGGTTGACCGCTTGAATGTAATGATCGAGGCTCCCGAGGGAGGCCGGGGTCGGGAACGCCAGCACACTTCCGGACATCAAGTTCTCCTCTCAAGGCGACCGGACTCGAAGACCACCGAGTGCCGCCGGTACGCGATTTTAGCACTCGTACGATAAGAGTGCTAAGGGGTCGGAAAGTTCCCGACAAAAAAAGTCGGGTATCACCTTCTCGGTGAGCACCACATGACCGTCTCCACTACGTGGACAGCGTTCGAGCCGTGGCGTTTCGCCCCACGGCAGACGCTAGCAGTAGTAGGAGTAAGTGCTCGCAGCTGCTGCGTGCCGACGTCTTCGGCCGGCGCAGTCGGGTACTCCGTAGGATCCGGACCGTCAGGCCGTGGCGCGTGCGCTCTCGTCGGCGGGGAGCAGCGCATCCACGAATTCGTCGGCGCGGAACGGCCGCAGATCATCGAGCCCCTCCCCGACGCCGATGAACTTGAGCGGCACCGGGTGCTGGCGGGCGATCGCAGCCACGATGCCGCCCTTTGCACTCCCGTCGAGCTTCGTCAGCACGAGCCCGGTCAGCTTGACGGCGGAATCGAAGGCCCGGACCTGCGCGAGCGCGTTCTGCCCGGTGTTCGCGTCCAGCACGAGCCACGTTTCGTCGGGTGCTCCTTCGCGCGCCTTGCCGAGAACTCGCCGGATCTTTCGCAGTTCGTCCATGAGGTTGGCCTGCGTCGCCAGGCGGCCCGCGGTGTCTGCCAGCACGACGTCGATACCCCGGCTCTTCGCGGCGTTCACGGCATCGAACATCACGGCCGCCGGATCTCCGCCAGCCTGCTGGATGACAGCGACGCCGTTCCGCTCGCCCCACGCAGCCAGCTGCTCCCGCGCGGCGGCCCGAAAGGTGTCGCCGGCGGCGAGCAGAACGGTCAACCGCCGCTCCTGCAGCCACTTGGCGAGCTTGCCGATCGACGTCGTCTTCCCTGCGCCGTTGACGCCGGCGAGCATGATCACGCACGGACGCGTCGCCGGGATGGCCACTTCGACTTCGAGCGGACGGATAAGGTCTGCGAACGCAGCGCGAAGGAGCGCGCGCGGGTCGGCATCGGCACCGGCGCGTCGATACCGTGCCTTCAGATCCTCGAGGAGGTGCGCGGTCGCCTCGACGCCGACGTCCGCCATCAGCAGCGCGGATTCCAGTTCGTCGAGCGCTTGTTCATCGAGGATGCGACGTCGAAACGCCCCGGTGATGGCCCCCGACAGCTTTTCACGGGACAGACCGAGGCCCGCCTTGAGACGCTCCGACCAGGATCGCTTGGGTGCGACAGGGAGCGCCGTGGCCGGGTCCATGACGGGCGTGGGGTCACGCGTTTCCTCGTATCCGCCGGTCTGGAGGGGGGCCGGCGGCGGGCGCAAGTCGTTCCGCGCTTCCGGGGGAGCACCCGGTGCCGGTTCATTGGCCGGTGCGCCAGGTGCCGGCGCGATTTCACGCGACTCGACGTCGCGCGCGTCGCTTGGCGCGGCCGGCTTCGCAGGCTTGCGTTTGAAAAGGTCGAACACAGGAGACGGACTGAAGACGCCGGCGGAACGATGCAGGCGCACGGGTAAACTCGAATTCTACCCTTCGCGCTCGTCGTCCCCTCTGCGACACGTGCCTGTTCCTCATCGGATCCGCATCATCGGAGGCCGCCATCGCGGGCGTCCGATTCCCGTCCCCGTCGTTGCGGACTTGCGTCCCACGCCCGACCGGGTGCGGGAGACGCTCTTCAACTGGCTCGGTCAGGACCTCGCGGGATCGACGACGCTCGATCTGTATGCGGGAACCGGGGCGCTGACGCTCGAATCGCTGTCGCGCGGGGCCTTCCTCGCGGTTGCCGTCGACCGCAATCCGGTGCTGATCCGCGCGCTCGCGAGTTACGCGCGGAAGATCGGCGAGTTGCCAATGGAAACGCACGTCGGCGACGCGCTTCGCTTCCTGCAGGGTGAAACGCGCGCCTTCGACGTCGTCTTCCTCGATCCGCCGTTTGCCGACGATCCCTGGCCCGATCTATGGATCGCGCTTGGGCCGAGAGTTGCGGCGGGCGGGTTCGTATATGCGGAGGCGCCCCGCGCGCTGTCGCCGCCTCCACCATTCGAGGTCGTGCGGCAGGGAAGGGCGGGGAGCGTGCATTATCATCTGATCGCGCGCACGCAACCGGCTGCCCCCGAATGAAGGTCGTCTACCCAGGAACGTTCGATCCTTTCACCCGAGGACACGAGGACCTCGTGCGGCGCGCGGCGCGGCTCTTCTCGTCGGTCGTCGTGGCGATCGCGGACAGCGAGACCAAGCGGCCGTATTTCTCGGCCGCCGAGCGCATCGACATGGCGCATGAAGTGCTGCGGCCCTTTCCGAATGTCGAGGTGCGCGGCTTCTCCTCGCTTCTCATGGAGTTCGTTCGCGAGCAGGGTGCGCAGGCGATCGTGCGCGGCCTGCGCGCCGTGTCCGATTTCGAGTACGAATTCCAGATGGCCGGAATGAACCGGAACCTGTATCCGGACGTCGAAACACTGTTCCTGACACCTGACGAGAAGTACATGTTCATTTCGGCGACGATCGTTCGCGAGATCTCCCGTTTCGGCGGCGACGTGTCGAAATTCGTGCACCCGCATGTCGCGGAGCAGCTGCGCATCAAGGCGGCGGGCTGACGGCGGACCAAGGTCCCTTCCAGACATGGCACTCTTCATCACCGACGAATGCATCAACTGCGATGTGTGCGAGCCCGAATGCCCGAACCAGGCCATTTCGCAGGGGCCGGAGATCTACGAGATCGATCCCGGCAAATGCACGGAGTGCGTAGGTCATTTCGATCAACCGCAGTGCCGGGAGGTTTGTCCGGTGGACTGCATTCCCGTCAATCCGGACTTCGTCGAAAGCCGTGAAGCGCTGCAACTCAAGTATCAGGCGCTGATGAAAAAACGCGACGAAGCCGCGACCACCGAATAGCTTCCCCCCACGCCCGGCGATCGGGCTGCAACGAACGTCGAGGCTCGCGACCGGCTGCTTCAGCCACTGACGCTGCACGTCGATTGGGCCGGGGTCGTGGTCGCGGCCGTAGACTTCGCCACGCTCGACGCAATTGAGTTGCGTGGCGGCTGCGGGAGCGCTAACCGTTTGCCGCGAGCGGGAGGGCCTCGGGCGCTTCGATGATCATGTCGAGGCTCGCGACCTGCTGCTTCAGCCCCTGACGCTGCACCTCGATCGCCTCTCGCGTCTGCTCGAGCTCCATGATGCGGCTCTCGAGCTCGTCGCTTGCGCGATGAATCCGCCGCACGCTGTCGAGTCGTCGCCGCAGCTGCGTGTGATGCTCGCGAACCTGCGTCTCGAGCGGCGACATCACAGCCTTCAGCCAGACCTCGACGTCGCGGTTCGCAACCTTGTAGATGTGCCGGGAACGGGAGGCGATCGTCTCGAAGAACTGCTTCATCAGCGGATATTTCGCCTTGCTCACCATGTTCCAGAGCGTGTTGAAGTGCGTGTTGTAGGCACGCTCCATCCGCTCGATTTCCTTCAGGTACTTGAGCACCGAGAACTGCGGGGGCACGTACAGCTCGGTGCGGTTCTCGTGCGCGAAACGCGTGTACATCGCACGCATCAGGTCGTGAATCTCCGCGCCTTGCCGGCCCGCCTGGTCGAAGTCCGCGCGGAGCCGCGCGAAGAAGTCGCCCATCGCATCGCGGACGCCCTTCGTGAACGGGCTCCCCTCGATGCGCTCGCGCGTCCGCGCAGCGTTTTGCCGCAGCGCCGAAAGACCGATGATGTCGAATAGATCGTTGGTATGCTGGGTGAACACCGTGCGAAGCGCCGTGTAGCGCGCAAGGCCGCGCTCGAAGATCTCCTTCTCCTCCTTCACGCGTTCCATCATGTGCTCGACGACATCCTGATTCTTGCCGCGGAGCGCGATCAGCTCCACGAGCTGCTCGCCGATGCCCGCTCTCCGCGCGTCGAGGAGGGAGCGGATCGAGGCCGTCATTGCCCGAATCTCGTTTTGCGTCGCCGCGCCGACGAGGTCCCGTTTTGCGGGAATCAGCTTGCGCGAAAGCGAATGCTCGAGAATCGGGAGCCGGCTGCGCGTCAGCAAGGCGTCGTCGCCGTTGACCTTGGCGAGCAATGCCTTCTGTGCGGAGACCGCGAACACCTGCGCAGGGGAAATGCCGAGCATTTTCGCGCTCGAGTCGACCTGCCGATCGATCTCGGCGTTGATCTCGACTTCCTCCTTGAGATCGTCCCACAGGCCGTCGATCTTGTTCAGGATCACCATCCGCGCCGCCTTGGTCGCTTCGTCTTCGCCGGCGAGGTGTCCATTCCACACGTCGAGGTCGGTCTTGGTGACGCCCGCGTCCGCCGCCAGGAGGAACAGCACGGCATGCGCGTTCGGCAGCAGGTTCAGCGTCAGCTCGGGCTCGGTGCCGATCGCGTTCAGCCCCGGCGTGTCGAGGATGATCAAACCCTGCTGCAGCAACGGATGCGGGAAGTTGATCTCCGCATGGCGCCAGCACGGAATGTCGACGCTTCCCTCGTCGCCGCGTTCGAGCGCGGAGAGGATGTCGTCGTCGCGCTCCGTGAACAGACCATACTTGCGCGCAAGCGCGACGGGCACTCGCTTGACCTGCGAGACGCGCGCGAGCGTTTCCGCCATTCGATCCGCTTGCGCGAGGTCGAGCGGGAAGGTCACCCACTCGTCCGCGTAATTCTTGAATTCGCTGACCGTTGCCTCATTCAGACGCGTCTCGATGGGAAGCAGGCGGATCGAGGGCGGTCGCGAGGGATCGTGGAGAAGCTCCGTGGGGCACATCGTCGTACGGCCGGCAGACGATGGCAAAAGCCGCTGTCCGAAGTCTGCGAAGAAGATCGCGTTGATCAACTCGGATTTGCCGCGCGAGAACTCGGCGACGAACGCGACGACGAGTTTGTCCTGCTGCAGGCGCTCGAGCAGTTGCTGGACCTTGACGTCGACCTGTGCGCCGGCGAGATCCTGCTGCTGCAGCCACTCGTGCAGCGCCGAGATGCCCGCAGACAGCCGACGCCGCCAGTCGGCGTACGCTTCGAAACGGGCGGCGAGGTCGCGGGATGCGCTCATGCTGCTCGATGCACGGGGCGTCATCTATCGAAGGTCGCAGCGGTCGCCATCGGGGGAGGGAAAGCACAAGTCATGCCCCTTGGCGACACGCCTTCGCCGCCTGCGGAAGCGCTTCCGAAACGCGCCGGCGCGAGGCGCGCCGCTTGATGGCGCGCTGCGCACGTTTATCGGCGATGACGCGCCGATCGTCGGCCGAGTCGTTCGTACGAGCGACGCGCGCCGTCGCCACCTGCCGCCCAAAGGCACTCGAATCCAAGGCCTTCGCTCGCAGACTTCAAGCGCTCGCTTTAGCCGCGCTGGCACACCGCGCAGTGGAAGGACGAGCGCTGGCCGATCCGCGTCTGGCGAATCGAATGCCCGCACACGCGGCACGCTTCTTTCGCGCGGCCGTAAACAAAGTATTCGAGCTGGAAGTACCCGGACGCACCGTCGGAACCGACGTAATCTCGAAGCGTGCTGCCGCCTTTCGCGATCGCGGCGGCGAGCACGGCGCGCACCGCGTCCACGAGACGCCCAAGACGCGGCTTGGAGAGGCGATGGGCAGGTGTCGACGGTCGCACGCCAGCGCGAAACAGCGCTTCGTTGGCATAGATGTTCCCCACGCCGGTCACGACGTGGTTGTCCATGAGCACCAGCTTGATCGCGGCGCGCCTGTTTCGCGTCGTGCGCCACAAGTAATCGGCGTCGAACGCATCGTCGAATGGTTCGGGTCCGAGCGCGGCAAGGAGCGGATGTTCCGCTGCTCCGGACGATATCCACAGCATGGCTCCGAAACGCCGCGGGTCCCGATATCGAAGCAGCGTGCCGTCGTCGAGCGCGATGTCGACATGGTCGTGCAGCGCGCGCGCAGGTGTACCGTGTAGGATCCGCAGTGTGCCGGTCATGCCGAGGTGAACGAGGAGCGTGCCCTCGGTCATGCGAAACAACAGATACTTGCTGCGCCGGTCGACGCGCTCGATCGTCGCCCCGCGCAGCCGCTTTTCGAGATCGGCGGGAACCGGCCAGCGCAGGCGCCGGTCGTACACGTCGATCTTGACGACGCGACGGCCCGTCACATGCGGCGCGATACCTCGCCGGGTCGTTTCAACTTCGGGCAGCTCGGGCATGAAATGCGGAAGGGCGCGCGGACGCCGCGCTGGGATACGCGTGCCCGGCAATAACGATCGGGCGTTTGTGAGCGCCCGGACTATAGCTTAATCTACAGGGTTCGACTTGCTTCGCATCTTGGTCATGACGCTTCGCTTCCGCTTGCCCGTGCTGTTCGCAGCCATGCTGCTCGCCACTGCGCCGATTGCGCGCGCGCAATCGCGCGACGTCGATCCGCAGCCGGGTGCCGCTCAGGACGATCCCAACCGGGAGGCGTCTCCTGCGCCCGAGGGCGCCGAATCACCGCTTACTGCGGACCTGTTCTACCGGCTGATGCTCGGCGATGTCGCGCTTCAGCGGGGGGACGTCGCGCTGGCCGCACGCGCATATATCGACGCGGCGCGGACGGCAGGCGATGCCCGCCTCGCTCGTCGTGCAACGGAAATCGCGATCGCGAGCCGGCAGCGGTCGCTCGTCACGGATGCCGCACAGGTATGGATCAAGCTCGATCCGACCGCGGAGCGGCCCAAGCGCGTGCTGGCGGCGTTGGCGGCGGATGGCGGAAAGGGCGTGCCCAACACCGCGGCTGACGACGAACTGCGCACGCGCATCGAGCGGGTTCTGGCGGATGCCGCGCTGTCCGGTACCGGCGCGGGCGAAGTGTTCCTGCAGCTCAACCGCCTCTTCTCGCAGCAATCGGACAAGCGCGCGGTGCTGTCGCTCGTGCGCGATCTCGCGAAACCCTATCCGAAGACG
>Ga0070673_100001189_pt1 | contig 14982 bp, 12 predicted proteins | sample KBSM23metaG_FD_65342 | JGI IMG/M metagenome (GOLD analysis project Ga0070673, IMG submission 65342) | Miscanthus rhizosphere microbial communities from Kellogg Biological Station, Michigan, USA - KBS M2-3 metaG | ecosystem: Host-associated > Plants > Roots > Rhizosphere > Soil ... | reverse complement strand
ATCAACGCCGCCGCCATGTAGTCACGAGCGAAGAAAGCCGTCAGTCTAATCAGCCAGGGATAGAGCGGGAAAAAGACCAGCGATACGCGACTGTCGCCCGCAGCGACGTAGCCGTGTTCAGCAAGTCCGAGGTAATGCAACGTGTCCCAGTTGTTCCATATTTCCAGCCAACTCCGGTGGACTGGGTCCAATGAGGCCACGGCCTGCACGCCAAAGCTCAAGAGTAGCGCCTTGATGCCAAGAACTAGCCCAATCGTTTCCCAATCCCAGCCCCGGACGCGTGCAAGCCAATCGTTACGCCCGTCTTCGGACCCACCAGGCTCTGCCTGCGTAGAAAACGAATTCACCCGGCAGCGTAGTAGCGGAGGAAATCGGAGTCGTCGAGCGCCAACTTTACAAGACGCCGTAATCCCGGACCTCCCCCGCCCTTCGCCGAGACTCATCGGGCCTCGCCTTGGTCGCCTTATGCACAGCTTCGAGATGGCCGCGGAAACTGATTCCACGAAACCGAGAATACAGTTCGTCCTAGAGCGTCCGTCGCCAGAAAGCCAATAACCTTCGAGCCGATTGACCCTGACTCTTGAGAACGCTGTCGCCCCAGAAAATGCTAAATGTCGATTGTCTCTCCTATTCGCGGTAACAACAGTTCTTTCCCCGCGTCGTTCGCGGCTATTATGGCAGCGTCGCGGTCGAGCTTGATCGGCGGGAAGGTATCGTAGTGCACACCGATAATTTTCGTCGCCCTGACAAAGTCCGCGGCCCGGAGCGCGTCGTCGATTCCCATGGTGAAGAAGTCTCCGATGGGGAGGACTGCAAAACGCAGTTCTGTCTGCTCGCCTATGAGTTTCATGTCTAAGGTGAGCGCGGTATCGCCTGAGTAATAGAAATTTCCATCGCCGGTCTCGATAACGAAGCCTGCGGGATTCCCGCCGTAGCTTCCGTCGGGCATCGAGCTGCTGTGGATGGCCGTGGTGAGCTTGACTCGCCCGAAAGGTGTTCGGGCAGCGCCACCGTGGTTCATCGATTGCACATTCTCGAGGCCCTTCTTTTCGAACCAAGAGCCGACTTCGAAAGGCGCAATGATCGTTGCGCCGGTTCGCTCGGCGATTGCCGCCACATCCGCCACGTGATCGCCGTGGCCATGGGAAATAAGAATAAAATCGGCCGCGATTTTTTTCGTGTCGATCTTCTCAGCGAGTGGATTCGGGGTGATGAATGGATCGAAGAGAAGCGTCTTTTCGCCGACCTCGACCGCAAAGCAGGCGTGTCCATAGTAAGTGAACTTCATAAGACCATTTAATTATCGATTGCCGAGGGCGCAATAGCTTCGCCTCGGAACACGACCGCTGACGGGAAAGGCACGCACCATACCGGGGGCGGACTGCTCCCAGTCGTTCTCAATTCATCCGCTACACCGCACGAGGCTGCCGGGTTCGCCTAGGCGCCGTAGGATTTGCTGAATTTTTTCTTCGATTCCGGTTCCGGCGTAACTGTTGAAGGGGCGTCGGCCGACGCGGCGGGCTGCTTGTCGGTTGCGGCCACCGTAGCCTCGGACGCGGCTTCAGAAGGAGGCGAGGTTGCTCCGGAAGAGGGAGAGGATTGCGAGGCCTCGACAAAAGCCATTTGCAAACTGGAGAGGGCATTCCGCAGCACAGTCGATTCTTCGCTGGTCAGGTTGCCCCGAGTCTTTTCCTGGATCATTGCGAGTTGATCAATGAACATCCGGGCAACTTCCAGATTCACTTCCGCCTGACCGGTCTGCGGATTGGGGATTTGCCCGAGAAAAAGCGCGGCATTCTGGGCCTGCATCATAACGAACTCAATAAAACGCTGGGTCAATTCTCCGGACTGAGTAGTGGTTTGGACTTCGGCCATAGGATGTGGGCTGGTTGAGTTGTTTCGATTACGCGGTGGTTAGATCTTATGCGCGGGACGGACGGTGGCCAGGACATAAGGTTGCCGGAAATATTTTGCCGCCACTTGCCGGATGTCGTCAGGGGTGATCTTTTCGATCTCGGCTTCCAATTTTTTGAAATGATCGAAGCCAAGGCCATAAAGTTCATCCAGGGCTGCCATGTAACCAAAAGAATCGTTGCTTTGGTTGGCGATCCGTTGCTGGCCGATCAGCTTTTTCTTTGCCCGCGTCAGCTCATCGTTCGTTAGGCCAGAGTCGGCCAGTTTTCCGATTTCATCAAGCAACGCGGCCTTGACCAGGTCGAGCTTCCCGGGATCCGTCCCGAGATAAAAAGCGAAGAGTCCCGGAACGAGCCCCTGCATCTGGCTGGCGCCGACATAATAGGCGAGCCCCATCTCCTCTCGGATGCGAACAAAAAAGCGCGAGCCGAGATCGCTGCTCGCCTCGTCAATCAATTCTAGCGCGTAACGATCCGAACTAAACATATCCGCGCCGCGATAGCCAACCATCAAGACGCCCTGGGCCTTTTCCTTCAATTCCTCGACCGCAACCGTCTTGGCAAGCAGTGGGGAGGGCGAAGCGTGCGTCAAAGCAAGCTCGCCCTGATTCATCCCGGCGAGCATCTGCTCCAGGAGTTCTCGCACTTCTGCGGCCCTGACGTTGCCGAAGACGGAGATGACGCCGTTCTTCGCCACCACGTAGCGATCGCGAAAGGCAAGCAAATCCTCTTGCCTAAGCTGGGTGACGGCTTCCGGCGTTCCTTTGCCTCGCAGGGCATAGGGATGCTCGCCGAAGAGCGCGCCGCGCAGGATGTTGCGTGCGACGGTGGTGAGCTGTTCATCGTCGTCGCGAATGCCCGCCAGTTGCACTTCTCTTTCTCGGGCAACGGCTTTTTGCGGCATCGTTGCATTGAGCAAAATGTCGCTGAGCAAATCCGCCCCGAGTCGCAAATCTGGCTTCGTGACGTCGAGCGAAATGCTGAAGCTGTTATTGCCCGCATCGCTTCCCAGGTTGCCTCCGACCGCTTCAATCGTGTCCGCAATCTGCTCTGCGGTGCGTGTCGTTGTCCCTTTCACCATCACCTTGGCCATCAAACGCGTGAGGCCATTCGTCGCTCGGGTTTCCGCGAGCAATCCACCGCGAAAAACCGCGACCATCGAAACGAGCGGAAGGCGCAGATCCTCTCGCACGAGCAGGCGCAGTCCGTTGGAGAGTTCAAACATCTCCACCTCGCCGGCCGAAACGGCGACGGCTTCGGTTGTCTTGGCGGCGAGCGTGCTGCGCGGGTTTAACGAAACGAGGGTCAGATTATCCTCCACCAGATAGCTCCGGGCGACGCGCTGGATGTCCTCGAGCGACACCTTTTGCATCGCCTCGAGATAGTCACGCGTGAAGTTGAGGTTGCGCGTGACGAACCAGTTCGAGCCTAGATCGGACGCCTGGCCCCGCATGGTGGTGAGTGAGCCTAACGAATGGCCGAGCGAAATTTTTTTCGCTTTGGCCAGCTCTTCGGCTGTCACGCCAGCCTGCTGCAGCTCGGCGATGATTTCCAGAATCAACCGCTCCGCCTCCACCCGATGCTCCGGCGCGAGCGTCGCGTCGATCCCGAGCAGGCCGGGATCACCCGGAGTGTAGGAAAAGGCCGAGATCCCAAAGGCCAGACCCGCTTCCTCGCGCACCCGCCGATAGAGTCGCGAGCTGCGGCCATCGCCGAGAACGGTCGAAAGCAGATCGATCGACGGCACGTCAGGATGGGTGATCTCCGGGATGTGCCAGGCCAGCGTGAGACGCGCCAGTTCCGTGGAAAACTCTTCATTCACCTCCCGCCGCCCCTGCTGCGGCGGCTCCTGCGCGATGTAGCCCGGCGGGAGCGATCGCGCTGGATAACCGGCAAAGTATTTTTCCAGCTGTGCGTAAACCTCGCCCGCATCGACGTCGCCGACGATGACGAAGGTGAGATTGTTAGGCATGTAGCGCGCCCGGTAGTACTCCGACACATCTTGCAGTCTGAGTTGGTCGAAGATTTGAATCTCGCCGATCACCGGGATGCGGTAGGGATGCCGCTGGTAGGCGGTTTTGAACATGAGTTGCCCCATCATCCGATCGGGGTCGTCGTAGAGCATGGCGAACTCTCGCCGGATGACTTCCTGTTCCTTGCTGTACTCCTCTGGCGGGAGGGTGGAGTTCATCATCGCGTCGGCCAGAATATCAAGCGCGCTCGGGACCCCTTCCCGCGGCACGTCGATCCAAAAGACGGTTCGATCAAAGGACGTATAGGCGTTGATGTAGCCACCCTGGTCCTGGACGCTTTGCGCAATTGCATTAGTCGAGCGCGTCCTTGTGCCCTTAAAGAGCATGTGCTCGAGAATATGCGAGACGCCGGCGCCAAGATGGCGGCCCTCGTTGATGCTGCCCGTGCCGCACCAAGCTTGCACGCTTGCAACTGGCGCGCTCCGATCGGTCTGCACGATTATCGTTAGGCCGTCAGGCAGAGTCCATTGCTGCGCGGTGACCGGTGGAAACGTGATCGCCGTCGAGTTGCCCGGCGGCGCGGTCTTGAGTCGAGCGGTAGTCAACATGGCGACAAGTGCGGACGACAGGCCCGAGCCAGGCGGATCATGAAACTTTTGGCGCGGGCAGGGCGCGCGGCGGCGTAGCCGGGGCGGGCGTGGTCTCGGGCAGGAACGGCTGCACAAAGGCGTCGTGAAACGTGTAGACAGATTTGAAGTCCTCGAGCGAATCCTGCTCCGTCTTTCCAAAGATGCCGGCACCGATCAGGTTGAAAACCATATGCCCGATGTCCTCGCAGCGCTCGACACCCCAATAGGAGAAGACGGTCAACGCCATCGGTCCAAACTCCTTCAAGGCATACAGCCGCACACCTTCGAGCAATTCCGGGCCCGCCACATGACGGATGGAGGCGCCCTTCGATTTTTTCTGCTGTTTGGTCGTGTAGTCGAGGGCATCGCGCAGAAACACGTAGGCGTCCCGATGATAACGCTGGTCGGTCGCGACGATAGAATCGAGTGCTTCGGCAAATCCAATTTTCTGCATGGCAAGGGAGCTGGTCGGGAGGGAAACGAGCGCTATGATAATCAGCAACCCCCATCTGAGCAACTGGTGCAAGGTGAATATGCGCGCCCGACTTTCCTCTGGCATTTTGGTGGCCACCTCGTGACTGCTTCCCGTTGAGCGAGCGTTAGCTCGGCATACGCCATCGCCGGGACCAAATCCGGCACGAGAAATGCCTCCAGAGGCATCCCGGGTTCCGCCTTCCGTGGAAGGTCAATTCGTCTGCATCTCGAGCGAATCGAGATAGACCGAGATCGGATCGCGCCGACGCGGGAGCGCTTCATCGGCGGTTTCGAGGATCTCCGAGAACGCTCCACTTGTCGTATTGCTATGCGTCGCCTCGTACCAATTGAGGTAGTCATCGATCGCGGGACGCTGCCGCTCAATCACGGCGCGATAGTTCGCGACCCGCTCGAGCCTCTCCGGCACCCACTGGGTCTTGCCTCGCGCAAGCATCTCAGCGAGCTCGTAGTTTTCCTGCACGATGGTCCGGTAGGACGGATGTGCCCGCACTCCGAGGAGCAACAATTGCTGGCCGACCTGCCGGAGTACCGCGCGGGACGCAGGCAGTTTGGGAAACGTTTTATAGTCGCCTAGCGAGTAATCACGCACCCGCCCGTCACGCGCGGGAATGGAAAAGCGCAGGACGCGATCGAGTTGGGCGACGGTGTCCTCCGCGCTCAGTGTCTCATAGCGGTCCATGGCAGAGAGTTGAGCCACACTCAGGGCCCACCATTTGGCCGGCGCATGCCCGAGCGTCTCCGGAAAATGCGCCTGCAGATCGGCCACGGCGTCGTTAGGCGCATCAGGAAGGTCGGTGATAAACTGCGCGATTTTGAGCCGACCACCAGGAACGTCGAGCAACAATTGAACGAGCGCCCGGGCATAGGCCTCGTGGAGCTGCCGCGAGGGCGCGTCGAGCCGCGCCCGCCGTTGCCTAACGATATTTTCGAGCGGGCTGATTCTTTTCGAAGCGACAATCGATCGCAGAAGTTCGGCATCGTTATCCGAAACGCGTCCCGGCTGCAATGCCAGCATGCCCTCCACCAGCCAATCCGGCGGCGTGACGTAAGGCATGCCAGCCCCTAGGCTGCCCCGATCGCGGTACATCAGTTCGACCAGGATCGCTCGCAACAACTCGCGCTGCACGCCGACGCCTTTCATTTCCCGGGTCAGGAGCAAATTGAGTTGTAGCTTCAAGCCGTATCCCAGCTGGCTGACGTCGAGTTGCACCAAAGGCGTCTCGGGAACGTTTGCCCGGGGATAGTCGAGGTTGACGATGAGAGGGGTTTGCCAACTATCGCGCAAACCTAGAAGCCGCAGGAGGTCAGACTTGGTGCGCTCCGCCAGGTCGCAGATTATCCCGCGCACTCCGACTTCGGCGCCATAGACGAGAAATTGCCGTGAAGTGCTGGTGCTGCGCTCCTTGCCTGCGGACCAGCTCACGCCCGTGGTCAGACAGAGAAAAAAGGTAAGTGGGTGGAAGATTTTTCGCGGGGAGAACATCGACGACCGAGACGCACAATACGATATTTTCAGCGGAAAAAACGTGAAAAAGCGGGTCGTTATGGTATGCTTTTGTCATCCAAAAAAGTGAAGGAAGGATAAAAACATGAAACTGACGCGAATCTTAACGATGGCTGTTGCGGCGGCGGCATTGTCGGTGTTCGCAATCCCGGCTGACGCGCAAATGCGGGGACACAACGGCGGTGGCAATCGGCACGGCGGGGGCAATTGGCACGGCGGCAACTGGCATGGTGGAAACTGGCACGGGGGCAATCGGGTGAACTTTTTCTTCGGCGGGTTTGGATATCCTTTTTTTGGTTATCCGTACTGGGGCGCTCCTTATTATTATGGTGGTTATCCCTACGGCTACCCGGTGGGCGCATATTACAGCTACGATCCGCGCGGAATCTATCAGGGAAGGGTTGTAAACCCGGGACAGCCAACAAATGAAGGTGGTGGCAAGGATTTTTCCATGGCCGCGCGCGTTCAGCGAGAGTTGGCGACCGCCGGCTACTACCGCGGCGAGATTGATGGGATCGTCGGGGATGGCACACGCCGTGCGATCCGGAATTACGAGCGGGACAACGGTCTGCCGGTGGATGGCGAGATTGACAACCAGTTACTGGCCACGATGGGCCACGGGTAAGGAGTCGATTACTCCGGGTTAGACCGCTGGCGGGGCCGCGAGGCGGGTTCGTTAGGCAGAAAGGGCTCTCAGCGCGCGACGATCAGCGTCACGGACTGGGGGTGAAATTCGATGCCAGCCATTCGGGCAATCGACTTACTCTCCCGGGCCAGGCACTCCCAAGCTTTTCCCAAGGGGAGATCCGCATATTTCATGAGCATGGGATGGATCGGCATCCGGCCGATGTAACCACCCATGTTCGCCGTCGTAATTTTGCCGTTATTGATCGTCACACGATAAGCGCTGCCGCAAAAAATCGAGAGCTGCAATATCCGGCGTTCGACGTGGACCCAGCATTGACCTTCTTGGAACTGGACGGAGACACGCTGGAGCGGGAAGTAACCCTGGTGGGCCGGACTGTCCTTGCGCCGCACGGTGGCTGCGAGGTAGCTGTTCGCCTGTTCTTCGTTGTAAACAAGAGAGGCTGCATGATGACTGGAGACCGCTGACATCATATCCATGCCAATCAAAGGCGCGAAGGTGTATTCTTTGGGCACCGGCGGCAGATCGGCCGGCAGAAGCATCACGATTACAACCGCGAGACAAAGCGCACCCAGAAGCGTCTTGCCAAGCTTGGTCGCGATGCGTTTGCCGAGTCCGCGATTTGGCCGGAAAATCTTTTTGAGATGCTGGCGCGTCCGCTCCTCGGCGACGGCTTCGTCGGCTTTTTCCTTGATCAGTCCGGTGCGATCGAGACGCGCGCCGCAGTTATGACAATAGATTCGCTCCGGCTCGTTTTCATGCTGACAATCCGGACAAACGAGCTTGGTCATGAACCGGAGTCCTTTTTCGCTTTAGTTTCGGGCGGTTTCGCGGGTGCTGTGGCGGGCCCGGGCTTCCCGTCCGCTTTGCCGGCCGTGTTTTCGCTGCTGCTTTTTTCCCCCTGGGAAGGCGATTCTTTTTTGGCGCCTTCCTTATAGGAATCACTGCGATAATCCGTGGTGTAGAAACCGGAGCCTTTGAAAATCAGCCCCGCTCCCGTCCCGACAAGCCGCCTTACGTTCCCTTTACCCCATTTCGCCTGGCGGCAGAGTGTCTTCGGACAAACCTTGAAAGGTTCATCTCGCATCGATTGGTAAGCGTCGAAATTTTGCCCGCATTTCTGGCAAGCATATTCGTAGGTCGGCATGGATTGAGCTTGTTACTGCAAGGTGGTCGCCAGTGTCAGCAAATTTAAGCAGAATTCAAGCCGCACCCTGAGGTATGCTTGCGCGTCGGGTCGTCTTGACTTTCCAAAGCCGCCCGCGTTATTTGCGCTTCCCGCCGTCAAAATGCCTGTCTCTCGCTCTTCTCCGCGTTTATTTTCGGCGGTCGCCGTAATTGCATTGGTCGCTTTGGGCGGCTGCGGCGAAGACGATCCGCGGCTGGCTTATGGACAGACGCGATATCTCGGCGGTGCCTACGGGGACTCGCCGGTCGCCTCAACCGCACCCGTAGACAACGTCTCTTATTGGGATGGCGAGGGAGTACCCGGGAAACCCTCGGTCAAGATCAGCCTTGGCGAGCAGCGCGCGTATTTTTACAAGAGCGGACAGCTGGTCGGGATCTCGCAACTCTCGACCGGGCGCGAGGGGCTCGGCACGCCGGCGGGTCAATACAAGATCACTCAAAAGGATGTTGAGCATGCCTCCAGCCGTTACGGCGATTACGTTGATGCGAACGACAATGTCGTGGTCCCCAACATTGACAATGAGAAGGATCCGAAACCGCCCGGGACCCACTACAAAGGCGCGCCGATGCCGTATTTCATGCGCATCGTCGGGGGCGTCGGCATGCATGCCGGCTATCTGCCAGGTTACCCTGCCTCGCATGGTTGCATTCGGATGCCGGAATTCATGGCGGAGGATTTTTTCAACAACGTCGAAATCGGCACGCCGGTTACGATTGGGCCGTAGTGCCCGCCTTTTCTCCCAGCAGCACAGGGTTGCCCGCCGTCGCGCAGAGGTTAAACTCCTGCGCCGCGCGCCATGATCATCATCACCCAACCGACTGTGACCGATGCGCAGATCGATCATATCGTCGCGCGAATCGAAGAGTTCGGCCTCCGCTCCCAAGTGATGCGCGGCGAAACGCGCGTCGTCATTGGTGTAATCGGCCCTGACGAATTGGTCCGTGAGAAACCGCTTGGAGCGATTCCGGGAGTGGAATTCGTCGTCCCGGTGATGAAACCCTACAAGCTGGTCGCACAGGAGAATGGCTCATTGCCGCCACCTGTCTGCATCGGCGACGTAAAAATCGGCAGCGGACAGCGTGTCGTTCTGATCTCTGGCCCCTGTTCCGTTGAGAGCAAGGAACGACTGCTCGCGATCGCGAACGCAGTAAAAAAAGCCGGCGCGCGGGTCCTGCGTGGCGGAGCGTTCAAACCGCGCACCTCCCCCTACAGTTTCCAGGGTTTAGGCGAAGACGGGCTGCGTTATCTGGCCCACGCGCGGGCTGCTACCGGGCTGCCGATCATTACTGAAATCATGGACACGCGCGATCTGGAACGGGTGGAACAATACGCCGACTGCCTCCAAATCGGCTCCCGCAATATGCAGAACTTTGCCTTGCTGAAGGAAGTTGGCCGAAGTCGTCTGCCGGTTATGCTCAAGCGTGGCTTCAGCGCGACGATCAACGACCTCCTCATGAGTGCAGAATACATCCTGAGCGAGGGCAACCCGCGCGTCCTCCTCTGCGAGCGCGGCATCCGCACCTTCGAAACGATGACGCGCAACACCCTCGATCTCAATGCGGTCCCGATCTTAAAAGCGAAGACACGCTTGCCGGTCGTGGTCGATCCGACCCACGGCATTGGCCTGCGCGATTACGTGCCGCAAATGTCGCTCGCCGCGGTCGCAGCCGGGGCGGACGCGTTGATGATTGAAGTGCACGACGATCCCGAGCGCGCCCGGAGCGATGGCGAACAGGCGCTGCGGCCAGAAGCTTTTGCCGATCTCGTTAGGCGGATTCGAGCCGTCGCCGAAGCAGTCGGGCGCGAGGTATAGGCGAGAGCGGCTTGCCGCAGGTGCGAAATTGCCGCAGCAGTTCGGAAGCGGCGAAATTGAACTTCGCTCGCCTTTCGGCGAGAGCATGGCGTGGAAAAATCGTCGGGCGCCGAACTTCTAAAAATCGTCGCCGACGCGGAGCCGATCGCGCGCCAATTGCAGGCGCTGCGCGAAGGCGTGCGTCCGGTGACCTTTTCGCATGTCATTGAATCGGCGCGCGCGTTTCTGATCGCGGTTCTCGCACGTGAAATTCCGCAAACGCTTTGGGTCATCTGTCCGAGTGTGCGCACCCAGGAACTGCTTCATGAAACCCTAACGAACTGGTTACCGGGCGCGCTTTTCTTGCCAGAAGCCGAGTTTTTCGGCGTCGAAAACATTCTCCCCGACCAAGAGATCGCCGCAGAACGGCTCGCCCTGCTCGGCCGGGTTGAGGAAAGCCGACAGCGCCACGTCGTCGTCGCGACTCGCGCCAGCCTCGATCAGAGGGCGCCGAAGCGTGGTACGCTCCGGGAGGCCGCGCTGAAGCTGCGCCGTGGCACGTCGAAACCGCTCGAACGTGTCATCAATTCGTTAGGCGAAGCCGGTTACGAGCGCGTCGCACAGGTGACAACGCGCGGGCAATTCGCGGTCCGCGGTGGAATTCTCGATGTCTATTCGTGGCAGGCCTCTGCGCCGATTCGGGCCGAGTTCTTCGACGACGAGATCGAGTCGCTCCGGGAGTTCGATCTCGATATGCAGACGTCGCTCCGCAATCTGAATGAGGTCGAGCTCTTGCTCGGTGCGGCTGACGATCAGAGCGGGAAGGTGCTCGATTACGTCAGGAAGGAGCATCTGCGAGTGGCGATCGAGGACGCGGATGAGAACGCGGACGTTTTCATTACCGAGGGCTGGCGGGCCGGCACTTCAGAGCAGCATTCAGGAGAGCAAATTGAAGTGGGAACGTACCCTGCGCAATCGAAGAGGCCGGGCGTTTCATCACCTGATGAAACCATGGATGACATCGAAGACTTCAGCGGTGCCTTTGTCGATTGCGAGATCGGCGAGTTCGACACGGGCGAGTTCGTCATCGCCGAGGCTAAACGACAGCAGTTCTTCGCCCGCCTGACAGCCTGGCGTGAAGCCGGAGCCCTGATCGCGATTTACTTCCAAACCGAAGGCGAGATCGAGCGTTTTCGCGAGATCATGGCGGAGGTAAGGATCTCGTTAGGCGAAATCGATTTACTCGAAGGGACGCTCGCCCGCGGCTTCTGTTTTCCCGCGGCGAGCCTTGTCGTGCTTGCCGCGGCGGAACTTTTCGGACGCGCCCCGACCCACGGGCGGCGCCGTCTGCAGCGCGCCACGAAGTTCGGCACGCACCGGGCGCAGATCGATTTCAGCGAACTCAACGAAGGCGAACTCGTGGTGCATCTCGAGCACGGCATCGGCCGTTTTCTCGGACTGCAATGCATGGGCGGCCCCGAGAGGGGCGAAGTGTTGGCAATCGAATTCGCCGAAGAGGCGAAGCTCTTTGTCCCGCTCGAGCAGGCCTTCATGGTCTCGCGCTATGTCGGCATCGGGAAGAAATCACCGCCGCTCAGTTCGCTGGCAGACGCGAAATGGACGCGAGCGAAAAAGAACGCCGTCGCCTCGATTTTCGATTACGCGGGCAAAATGCTCGCACTGCAAGCCGAGCGCGAGACGCAGCGCGGCCATGCCTTCGGAGCCGACACCAAGTGGCAACTAGAGTTCGAGCATTCGTTTCCGTTCCACGAGACGCCCGATCAGTGGAAGGCGATCGCGGAAACGAAGCGCGACATGGAGGAACCGCGCTCGATGGATCGCCTGATCTGCGGCGACGTTGGATTCGGCAAAACTGAGGTCGCCATTCGCGCCGCGTTTAAGGCGGTGATGGAAGGCAAACAGGTCGCGGTCCTCACCCCGACGACCGTGTTGGCCCAGCAACATTTCGAAACGTTTCGCCACCGTATGCTCGATTATCCAGTGCGAATCGAAATGTTAAGCCGGTTCCGCTCGCCGTCGGAACAGCGGAAGGTGCTCAAAGAATTGCGCGAGGGCGGCGTCGATGTCGTCGTCGGTACCCATCGGCTGATTTCCGGCGATGTGGTTTTCAAGGATCTCGGTTTGGTCGTGATCGACGAGGAACAGCGCTTCGGGGTCCTGCACAAGGAAAAATTCAAGGAACTCTTCAAGCTTGTCGACGTGCTCACGCTCTCGGCGACGCCGATCCCTCGCACGCTTTACCTGTCGTTGGTCGGGGTCAAAGACATGTCGACAATCGAGACCCCGCCGCTCAATCGGCTCCCGGTCGAAACGGTGATTTGCGGCTACGACGAACGCATCATTCGAGATGCGATCAATCGCGAGATCGAGCGCCAAGGTCAGGTTTACTTCCTGCACAATCGCGTCATGTCGATCCAGAGAGTACGCGACCGCATCGCGGAGCTTTGTACGGATGCGCGGGTCGAATTTGGGCACGGCCAGATGGATGCGGATGAACTGGAAGATGTCATGCAGCGCTTTGTCGCGGGGAAAATCGATGTCCTCATTTGCACCACGATCATCGAGAGTGGACTCGATATTCCGAACGCAAACACGATCATTATCGATCGGGCCGATCGTTTTGGGCTGGCCGATCTTTATCAACTGCGGGGCCGTGTCGGCCGCGCCGAACACAAAGCCTATGCCTACCTCCTTCTCCCCCGCGAGATGGTGACAGTCGGCGCGGCGCGCAAGCGGATCAACGCCATCCAGCAATACAGTTCGTTAGGGGCCGGCTTTCGCATCGCCATGCGCGATCTGGAGATTCGCGGCGCAGGCAGCATCCTCGGCACTGCCCAGAGCGGTCACATTGTCGCGGTCGGGTTCGACCTTTACTGCCAGCTGTTGAAGCAGGCAGTTGCGCAACTGAAAGGCGAAAAGCTTCTACCGCGGCTCGAGGTGGAGGTACGGCTGGATTTCGTTGCCACAAAAGAAGGCGAATACCTTGCCGCCGGTCCGGAAAAGCTCGTCCCCGCGTTCATTCCCACAGCCTACATCAGCAATGCCGCGCTCCGGATTCAGGCCTACCGAAATCTGGCCGAAATCACGACCTCCGAACAGCTGCAGCGGCTCCGGCGTGACTGGCGCGACCGCTTCGGAAAGTGGCCGGAGCCGGTTGACAATTTGTTCTTACTCAGCGAAATCAGGCTTTCTGCCGGCCGGGCTCGCGTCAGCCGGGTTGAAGTACGCGAGGGCAAATTGATGCTCAGCCGTCGGGGCGACTTTATCCTTGTCGGTGGCAAATTTCCTCGCTTAACTTCCGGTAAAATTGATCTCGACCTCCCTGAGGTGTGGCAATGGCTAAAACAACTCTAAACTTCACTTGGCGTCATCCGACCGTCGCGCTTCTCGTGTTCTCCTGCTTCGGAGTCGCAGCGACCGCCTCGCCCACCCGCGGCGCGGAATCGGTCAATGGCATCGCAGCGATCGTCAATGACAAAGTCATCACCTATTCCGAGGTGCGAGAAGTCGTCGAACCTCGCGAGCGCCTGCTACGCTCGCAGTACTCTGGCCAGGAGTTAGTAAACAAAATCACCGAGCTGCGGAAAGCGGCGCTCCAGGATCTGATCGATCGCCAGCTCATCGTCCAGGCTTTCGACAAAGAGAAGCTCGCGATTCCGCCGCACTTCATCGACGAGCGGGTGGACGAGGTGATCAAAAACAACTTCGGTGGCGACCGTCACGCCTTCATCAAGACGATGGAGGCGCAAAAATATACGATGTCGAAATTCCGCGATCTGGAGCGGCAAAAGATCATTGTGCAGGCGATGCGGGCCAAGAATGTGACCTCCAACCTCATCATCCCGCCGGCCAAGGTAGAGGAATATTACCGCAAGCACAGGGACCAGTTTTCGAACAAGGCGCAGGTCAAACTTCGGATGATCATGATCCCGGGGCACGCCGATTCGGGTGGCGGCATGGCACAAGCTCAGATGACGGAGGAGATTCGCGCCAAGCTCATCACCGGCGCCGATTTCGACAAGATGGCGCAGATGTATTCCGAAGACAGCACTCGCGATCTGGGTGGCGACTGGGGTTGGATCGATGACAAGACGCTGTCAGCACCGCTCTCCCAGGTCGCCTTCAGTCTCTCGCCCGGTGCGATCAGTAAAGTCATCAATTTGGGCGGCAATTATTACATCTTGAAAGTGGAAGCGCGTCAGGGCGGCGAAGTGAAGCCACTCAAGGATGTGCGGGCCGATATTGAGGGGCGGCTGCGGCAGGATCAGGCACAAGAGCTGCAAGAACACTGGCTCGCCAGTCTGCGTTCGAAGGCCTACATCAAGACCTTCTAGCTTTCTGGCAACCCTTCGTTGATGACTATTGCGCAACATGCGCAAACGCATTGGCATTACGTTGGGCGATCCGGCCGGCATCGGCCCGGAAATCATCCGGTCAGCGCTGGCGTCGGGGAAATTGCCCGACGCAGATTATCGCTTGCTGGGCAAATCCGAAGGACACTCGTTAGGCCAACCCACTCCCGATGGTGCGCGCGAGGCCCAGGCTGCGCTCGAGGAATCCGTCCGACTTGCGATCACGCATGACATCGATGCGATCGTGACCGGACCGATTCACAAGGCCAGCATGTATGAAATCGGATTCGCGTTTCCCGGCCAAACCGAGTTTTTCGCCGCACGCTGCGGCGTGGAGAACTTCGCCATGCTTCTGACCGGAGCGGGTCTCACTGTCTCTCTCGTAACCGCACACATCCCTCTCAGCAGCGTGACCGAAAACCTGCGGAAGGCCGAGATTGTGCGAGTCGGGTCGCTTCTGCAGAATTT